>Ga0182745_1000114_pt1 | contig 112785 bp, 87 predicted proteins | sample eDN3rd30CKraftBY_FD_128523 | JGI IMG/M metagenome (GOLD analysis project Ga0182745, IMG submission 128523) | Enriched backyard soil microbial communities from Emeryville, California, USA - eDNA 3rd pass 30_C Kraft BY (version 2) (version 2) | ecosystem: Environmental > Terrestrial > Soil >...
ACAGCCCATCGAGAGTATCGACGCGGTGGGCGCGCAGGTGTTCTCAGGCGAGATCGATATCGTCAACGCACGCATCCGGTTTCGCGGCGGCTGTGTTGCCAATACCACCGCCAGCCGCATCAGCCTGAAACAGGAACGCAAGATCCGCATCTTCCAGGACGATGCCTACCTCTCGATCGACATGCAGCAGAAAATCCTGACCGTGATTCGCAAGAAGGATGCGGCGCCGGTGGAGTCTGGTTCCGTGGCATCACCCCCCGCCGGGGATTCCGTGGCATCACAGGTGGCGATCGAGGAGGAGTCCTTCGATCAGGGCGATGCGTTGCGCGATGAGATCGCGGCCTTCCTGCGGGCGATCCGCGAACGCAGTGAGCCGATGGTGACTGGTGAGGACGGTTTGCGCGCTCTGCAAACAGCTCTGCAGATTACGAAGCTGGTCCAGCAGAGCGCCCAGCGCTGAGCAGGCGGCTGCGCTCCAGGGATTGCAGCGGCCGGCCCGCGACTTGCGTGGCCAGGGATTGCAGTACTTCCAGGCTGACCTGGCCGCGCCGTGTCGACAGTTCATGCGCTACCTGGTCGAGACTGGCGCGACCTTGGGTAGCGGCTCGTATCTCGTTGTCAACGGCTTTGAGTACCGTCACGGCGCGCGCAGTGCGCGCTCCGGTGGAATGTTTGCCGAACAGTTCTTTACTTCGCCGGCCGCGCTCGTCGAGCCGCCGCATGGCCTCCTCGTAACGCTTCTCGCTGATACCCCTGGAGCGGCGCAGGGTCTCGATGGAATAGAACTCGGCGAAGCCTTCCACGATCCAGTCGCTTTCCGCATCGCCGTGGATACCCATCGCGACGTGCACCAGTTCGTGCAGCAGCGTGCTGGTACGGTTCTCGCTGATCAGGGGGCGCGAGGCATGCACGAACAGCGAGGTTGGGCCGGACAAGCCGCCGTGCCACATCGGGTCGCCGGCGGTGACGATCAGCAGGCGCGGCGGCAAGGTCGGCAACACCTTGGCCAGCACTGGCAGGTTCCAGTTCAGGAACGCCAGCAGGTCCTGGCGGCGTATATCCTGGCCGGTCGGGGCCGCCACGATGGTTTGCACTCCGGCGATGGTTTCCGAGCGGGTGCCGAGCTTGCCGGCGAGCATCCAGCCTTTGGGGCGATCGAAGTTGCGTCGCGGATCGTCGAGGCGCAGCGGTTCGGTGCCGGGGTAGGCAGTGACGATCGACCACGACGGCGGCAGGACGAACTCTAGCGTGGCGCGTGATTGCAGGCCGCGGGCCGCGGTCACCGAGGTTTTCGGCACCATCTTGTCGCCGCGGAACAGCGCCCAGTCGGCGTTCATGTGTGAATCGTAGCTGCCCGGCCGCTTTTCGTGATCGACCACGAAGTCATAGCTCAGGCGCGCGACTTTGCCCTGTGGCCGCCAGGTCACGCGATTGTTCTCATGCTCCAAGGCGTCCGCGCGCGCCGCATCGCCGGCCTTGAAGGAGCGGTAGCGTTGCGGATCGGCGCGGAATACCAGCTTGCTGGGCAGCTTGGCGCCGGACAACGTCAGCTCCACGTGGATGGTGCCGGACCCAGGTTGGAACTGCGCCCGATAGCGTGCTTCGTAGTGTGACGCGGCGGCCTGGGCCACGGTTGCCGGCAGCGCCGCGACGACGGCCAGGACGAGCGACAGCATGCGATGACGGGTCAGGGGCTGCGGAATCGGCATGGGGGTGCCCGGAAACCAAGGTCGGCACAGTGTACCCGAGGGCACCCAAGTACCCGAGGGCACCCAAGTACCCGAGGCTTGAAATTCTCCGCAGCCGCCGCATGTCAGGGGGCAGGCAGATTGTACTGCGTTGCATCGTTGAGGAGTCCCACCATGACGCTAGTCCGTTATGAACCGTTCGGCTATGGCTTCGGCGACCGGCTGAGCCAGCTGCATCGGCAGATCGATCGTATTTTCGACGGCCAGCTCGCGGCCAACTCGGATGCGGGGTCATCGGTGACCGCCGATTGGATCCCGCCCGCCGATATCGCCGAGTACGCCGACCGTTTCGTGCTGAAGTTCGACGTGCCCGGAGTGGACGTCGGCGCCATCGAGATCACTCTGGATCGCGGCGTGCTGACTTTGAGCGGCGAGCGCAAAGCCGATACGGCCGGCAAGGCCGACGAGCAGGGAATCGAGCGCAGCCGGCGCGAGCGCCCGCATGGCCGCTTCCATCGTCGCTTCACGTTGCCCGACACTGTTGACACAGCGGCGGTGCGTGCCACGGGCAGCAACGGCATCCTGGAAGTCACCATCCCGAAGCAGCCCAAGGCGCAGCCACGGCGCATCGAGGTCGCGGCGGCGTAGTACTCCGCAGCGGAGCGGGCCGAGCGGGTAGGCCAGGGATAGGCCAGGGCGCCGGATGTCACCGCGTGGCATTCGGCGCTTGATCTAGGTACGATGGTGCGCGTCGTTTCATCGGAGCGCCGCATGCCATCGGCCGCCGTCTTCAGGATATTGTTCGTCGGTGATAAGAACGAAAGCCACGCCTTGCTGGCCCGCATGTTGGAAGACTCCGACATCGCCATCGACGATGTGGTGCCTTGCCGGGACGTCATTGCCAGCGTGGCGCGGCGGGGGCCGGATCTCATCGTCTTTTCCCTGGATGCCGAGGCACACGAGCTGGCGGATACCTGCCGCGCGCTGAAGGCCAACCCGGCCACGCTGACGTTGCCGGTGATGGCTCTGGCGCGCTCGTCGCGCTCGCGGCTGTCGGCTTTCGATGCCGGTGTCGACGACTTCCTGACTCACCAGATTCGCCGCGATGAGTTCCTGGTGCGCGCCCATGGCTTGTTGCGGGCGGCGGCATCGAGGCGGCAGCTGGCCGCGGAACAGCTGGCGGAGGAAGTGCGCCGGCGGGAACTCATCCGGGCGGCGTTTCGACGCTACATTTCACCCAAGCTGGCGGATCGCATCCTCGATACCCCGGATCTGTGCAATTCGGTGCTGGCAGGCGCCAACTCACGTGCCTATGCCGCGGTGATGTTTGCCGATATGCGGGGCTTCACTGGCCTGTCCGAGCAATTGCCGCCGGGCGACGTGGTCGAGCTGCTCAATGAGTTCTTCGGTGTGCTCACCGACATCGCCTTCGAATACGACGGCACGGTCTTCAACATGGCGGGCGACGGCCTGATGGTGGGCTTCGGCGTCCCGGTCGAACAATCCGACGGCGCGGAGCGGGCCATCCTGGCGGCGCGGCGCATGCTGGCCCAGTTCGGTGTGCTGGCCGAACGCTGGAAGGAACGGCACCGGATCGAAACCGGGCTGGGCATCGGTCTGAATGTCGGTGAGGTCATCGCCGGCAACGTCGGCTCGGCCACGTTCATGAACTACACGCTGATCGGCGATACGGTGAACGTCGCTTCGCGGCTGGGGCAACGGGCGCGTGCCGGCGAACTGTTGTTTTCCGACGCGGTCAAACGATCGCTGGATGCTACCGGGTTCGATGTGGCGGCCCTGCCGCTGCCGCCGCTGGTGTTGCGGGGCCGGTCCAATCCCATCGACATCTTCTGCGTTCCGAGTCACGAGCGCATCGATTTCAGATCGCATTAGCCTGCAGGTTGCCGAGGAACGTAGCGAGGAATGGGCATCTCAACGATGCGGGCCGCGGCTCGCTGGCTTTCTGGCCTGTTGGCCGTGGCGGTGTTGCAAGGCTGCGTGACGACCAAGCCGCCGCCTGCCATTCCACCCGCCACGCCCGGGGTTGCGACGGCACGTTACGAAGCGACTGCCTGGGCCCAGGTCGAGGGCTGGCAGGCGGATCAACCGCAGCAGGCTTGGAGCGCGTTTCTGCAGACCTGCCGGGTACGCGGCACACGACCCGAGTGGCAGCAGGTATGCCTGGCGGCAGTGACCACGGCAAGTACCGACGCGCGCGCGTTCTTCGAAAACAATTTCACGCCGTATCGAGTCGTGCAGTTGAAAGATGGGCAGCGGACCGAGACCGGGCTCGTCACTGGCTACTACGAACCGCTGCTGCGCGGTGCGCGCAAGCGTTCGGCGACGTTTCCCGTCCCCTTGTACGGTCCCCCCGACGATCTGCTGACCATCGATCTGGGAAGTCTGTATCCGGAACTCAAGGGCAAGCGGGTGCGCGGCCGGCTGCAGGGCAAGAGGGTGGTGCCGTACTACACTCGCGCCGAACTAGGCACGCAGGGCCGTGGCAGCTTGCAAGGCAAGGAACTGCTGTGGGTGGACAATGCGGTCGAAGCCTTCTTTCTCGAAGTACAGGGCTCGGGGCGCGTGCAGTTCAGTGACGGCAGCATGGTGCGCCTGGCGTACGCCGATCAGAACGGCCAGCCGTATCGTTCCATCGGCCGCTACCTGGTGGATCAGGGACAGATGACACTGGATCAGGCCTCGGCGCAGCGTATTCGCAGTTGGATCGAGGCGCACCCACAGCGCCGCGAGGAAGTGCTCGATGTCAATCCCAGCGTGGTGTTTTTCAAGCAGGAGAAGATCGACGATCCGACCCAGGGACCGAAAGGCGCTCTGGCAGTGCCCCTGACCGCGGGACGTTCGATCGCCGTGGATCCGCAATTCGTGCCGCTGGGCGCACCGGTCTTCCTGGCGACCACCTATCCGGCGTCCGCTACGCCTCTGGCGCGGCTGGTACTGGCACAGGACACCGGGGGCGCAATTCGAGGCATCAGTCGCGCCGATCTGTTCTGGGGCTTCGGCCCGCAGGCCGGCGAGGCCGCGGGCAAGATGAAGCAGCCGGGCCGGATGTGGCTGCTGTGGCCCAGGAACATGCCGTTGCCGGCCGGGTTCGAGCAGGGTCCGGGTGCTTAAAACAGCCCGAAAAATCTCTTCTTGGTGATATTGCGGCGACGCGGTTCGACGATGTCGTTGAGGCCGTGGTCGATCAGGGAACTCAACAAGTGCTGCATGCCCTCGCGGGCGGCCAGCTGCAGTTCTTCCTGGTAGAGCGGGATGGCGGCGTAGAACTCGATGTTGCGGCTGCCGGCCTGCAGCGCGTAGAACTCCTTGGGAACCAGCAACGATGGCGCCAGGATGATGCCGCATAACGCGGTGCCGGGCGCGTAGGGGGCAGGCGGCTCGCCGTTGGGCACCGTGTGTCCCCAGCCCAGCCAGGTTGCATGCTCTTCGGGATGACGGGCCAGCTGCGCCAGCAGGCGCACTGGCCAGTAGCCGGTGCCGTCGGTCCGCGGGTCCTCGAACTGCCAGGTGCGCGGCAACGTCATCATCAGCTCGATGAGACGCGGTGCGGTGCTCTCGGGCCCGGTCCGCATGGGCCGATCGCTCATGCCCGTGGTGATCAGCGTATGAATGGGGCGCTCGGCACTGGCTTTGACCCACTGGATCGCAATCTGGCGAGTTTCGGCCGGTGCGCCACTGGCTGGCTCGACACTGGCCGGCTCGACGAAGGTGTCCGCGATCGGGCCGAGATGTCGTTCTATGTGGGCTCGCAGGGGCTGGTGTTCGGGCGGCTGGGCCACCAAGTCAGTCACAATAAAGAAGCTCCGGGCGGCATTTTGACCACGATGGTGCCGGCAATCTTATCGTGCCAGGACTGGCGTCCGTCGTCGAATACGATCCACAGGAAGCCCAGGCCCAGGAAAATCAGCGAGACGAAGCAGCCCAGGGCACGCACGATGGCCGTGCTCCAATCGATCTCGCGGCCGTCCTGGCGCACCACGCGCAGGTTGCACAGGATACCGCCGATGGTGGTGCCCTTGAATTTCCACATCACGGCGCCGTAGGCGGCCAGGCCGATCAACACCAGGTCGCCGTCGCCATCGGTCAGGGCCAGCACGACCGAGACCAGGATCAGGTCGATGAGCAGCGCCCCCATGCGTAGCCAGAAGCCCGCGCGAGGCAGCGCAGTTGCCGCGGGAGTGGCAGCGGCAGCAGCGGCTGCACCGGGCTCTGTGGTGGCTTGGCCGGCCTCACCGGCAGCCGCGCTTGCACCCGTTGTGTCTCCGGCGCCCTGGTCTCCAGCCGCCAGGTCCGCAGCGGATTGGCTGACAGCCGTGTGGCCCGCGGTGGTTGCGCCCGGCGTGCCGGACATTGCCGCGGCCGGCGCGGCGGCGGCGTAGGAGCTGTCACGCTTGGCTTTGAAGTGGAGCAGCAGCGTGTAGAGCACCACGCCCACCCCCAGGATGCCGACCAGCTTGTAGACGATGAAGCCGATGAACGGCACCAGGTACAGCAGCAGCACGATGATGCTGCCGATCAGGACTGACAGCACGGTATCGGTGAGCGGCGCGGAGCCGATGAAGCCGGTGATGCGTCGACCGATGGCCGACAGCACGGCCACGGTGCCGAACAATCCGGCCACGAACAGCGCGAACCAGAAGAAGGGGATCAGCGCCATGCCCAGCACGGTGACGATGAGCAGCAAGGTCACCACCGGTGTGAGCAACAGCGACAGGATCGAAGCCAGCACGGTGCTGCCGGGTCTGGTCTCGAGGGTGGTCACGCACTGTTGCACATGGCGCGAGAACAGCAGGGCAATGATCACGTAGAAGGCCAGGAAACCCAGCGCCAGGGTCCACGCCCAGCCCAGGCCAGGTTCGAGCGCCAGCGGTCTGCCCAGCATCAAGCAGTGTCGCACCCAGGGTCTGAGCCAGGAAAAATCGCTCGACCAGGCCGGCAGGGCGACCTGCTCGGTGCTGCCGTGCAGGATGGCGTCAGGGTGCTTGGTGAGCCGGCCGCTCACCACGACCACGTCGCCGTCGATTTCGGCCAGCGGGCCCAGTTCCAGGTTGCCGAAGATGGCCACCGCGTCGCCGCCGATGTGGCTGTTCACGTAGGTGTTGCCGGCGATGGCGACCACGTCATTGCCCACCGGCCCGGTGGCGCTGGCGTTGCCGAGCACGGCCACGACCGAATCCCTGACGTCGCCCTTGGCGGTGGCCGAACCGACCACGGCGATCACCGCTTCGGTGCTCTGGCCTTCCGGCAGCACGGCATCCTGGTCCAGCAGCACAAGCACGTTGCCTTTGCCGCGACGGTGGTGGTGAGGAGGCGGCGGGGGTGCCGGGGGGGATTGCTCGACCTCGGCGGTCTCGGACGTCAGGTCCGGGGTGGTGGCTTCAGAGGCAGTGACTGCGGGCGCATGAGGCGCGGCAGCTGGCTGCGCGGGCGGCTGGGCGGACTGCTCGGCGGACTGGGCCGCACAGGCAAGTTGGAAGCCCAGCAGGCCGGTCAGCAATACGCTCAGGAAGGGGGTGCGATGGTTCATTTTATTAGGAAAATCAGTGTGCTTCAGCGACCCACGTACAAGGTGCGATAAGCGGCCGCACCGATGCCGAACAGAGCCACGTAAGTGGCGGCGATCACCGCGATACCGCCGTACAGCCAGATTGGCGGCAGGCTCTCGGCCAGGACCGACGCGGTGCTGAACATGGCCTTGAAGGAAACGGCTCCGGGGATGTGCACGTTGGCAGCGGCGTTGGCCAGGGCGGTCCCGGAGGGAGCTCCACCCGCCATCCAGCCGCACAGGCGCGCCACCACGGTGATCAAGGCGCCGCTGGCGGCGATGAAGCACCAGCGCGCGGGGGTGGGCCAGTGGGCGAAGCTCATGCGCCACCAGGGCAGGCTCAGGCGCCGCTGGATCTCCTGCATGACCAGGGCTTCCAGACCGGTGGGTGCGCGCCGTGGCGGCAGGTCACGCACCGCGTCGCTGATCAAACGTTCGAGAGTAGGCATGTCACGCATCCAACTGTTGAGCGTCGAGACCGCGCTGGGCCAGGGCTTTGGCCAGCCGCTGGCGACCTCGCAGAATGTCGATCTTGATCTTGGACAGGGAAACCTCCAGGCGCTGGGCGATTTCCTCGTAGGGCATTTCCTCGAAGTGATAGAGCACCAGCGGCAGGCGCTGATGGTCGGGGAGCCGCTGCAGTGCCTCGTCGATCAGGGCGCGGCGTTCGTCGGCATCGCGGCCGGCCAGTCCCAGATCGGGTACGGCATGCTCCTCGCCGGGCTCGTAATCGGCCGCCTCGTCGTCGCCGCGCATCTCGGAGAAGAAGCGCCAGCGCCGGCGATAACGGGACAGGAAATTCAGGGTCAGGTTGGTGGTGACGGTCTTGAGCCAGCCACCGGCCGTGGGGCTGTGCTGCAACTGCTCAAAATTCTCCCACGCCTTCAGGAACACTTCCTGGGCGATGTCCTGAGCCTGGGCGTCTTGCCCGGTCATCCGCACCGCGGTGGAAAAGACCATGTCTTGATAGGCACGCATAAAGCCCGCGAAATCGCCCGCCTTGACCGAGTCCTTGAGGTTTACCACTGATGTGTCGTCGTTTAGATCGAAAACACGTACCGGGGCGGGAAGTTACACAAATCTGAAACGGGGCGGTTTGACAAGGCTTGTTGGCTGGGGCGTCCTTCTGCATAGTGCGCCCCCCGTCATTATTGTCGTCCAAATCGTCCCGTTCATGCTGCCCCCGATCGAGTCCCGCATCGCCTCTGAATTGTCCGCCCGGCCAGCCCAGGTGGCCGCCGCCATCGCCCTGATCGACGAGGGGGCCACGGTCCCGTTCATAGCACGATACCGTAAGGAGGCCACGGGAGGGTTGGATGATGTGCAACTGCGCGCTCTGAGCGAGCGGCTGGTCTACCTGCGCGAGTTGGAGGAGCGCCGGGCCGCCATCCTCAAGAGCATCGAGGAACAGCAGAAGCTGACTCCGGAGCTGAAGGCCAGTATCGAGGCCGCCGACAGCAAGCAGCGCCTGGAAGATTTGTATCTGCCGTACAAGCCCAAGCGCCGCACCAAGGCCCAGATCGCCCGCGAGGCCGGGCTGGAGCCGCTGGCCGAGGGGCTGCTGGCCGATCCCACCCTGACGCCGGCCACCGAGGCGGCGAAATTCCTGCGCGAGCCGTTCAAGACCGAGGCGGGCGACAATCCCGGCGTGCCGGATGTGAAGACGGCGCTGGACGGCGCCCGTCAGATTCTGACCGAAAAATTTGCCGAGGACGCCGAGCTGCTAGGCGGCCTGCGCGCGCATTTGCAGGATCAGGCGGTCATGGTGTCGAGCGTCGCCGAAGGCAAGGAAGAGGCGGGCGCCAAGTTCCGCGATTATTTCGATTACAAGGAAACGCTCAACTCCATCCCCTCGCATCGCGCACTGGCGCTGTTTCGCGGGCGTACCGAGGAGATGCTGCGTCTGGGCTTGAAGCTGCCGGAAGAACTCGAGCCCACCGAAGTCAAGCCGGCGGTGGCGCCGCTGAACGCGTGCGAACTGAAGATCGCGGCGCGCTACAGCATCGCGGACAAAGGGCGGCCCGCCGACAGCTGGCTGCGTGACACGGTGCGCTGGACCTGGCAGGTGAAAATCGCCTGGCAGCTCGAAGCCGAACTGTTCAGCACCTTGCGCGAGCAGGCCGAGGAAGAGGCGATTCGGGTGTTCGGCCGCAACCTGCACGACCTGCTGCTGGCGGCGCCGGCTGGCGCGCGTATCACCATGGGGCTGGATCCGGGCATCCGCACCGGCGTGAAAGTTGCCGTGGTCGACCGCACCGGCAAGCTGCTGGACACCGCTACCGTTTATCCGTTCCCGCCGCGCAACGATTTGGAAGGCACGCTGCACACCCTCGCGGTGCTGATCAAGAAGCATGCGGTGGAGCTGATCAGCATCGGTAACGGTACCGCGTCGCGTGAGACCGACCGTCTGGCGGCCGAACTGGTCAAACGCATGCCGGAACAGCATCTCACCAAGATCGTGGTGTCGGAGGCGGGGGCCTCGGTGTACTCGGCGTCGGAGCTGGCCTCCAAGGAATTCCCCGCCCTGGACGTGAGTCTGCGTGGCGCGGTCTCGATCGCACGACGCTTGCAGGACCCGCTGGCGGAACTGGTGAAGATCGATCCCAAATCCATTGGCGTCGGCCAGTACCAGCATGACGTGAACCAGACCCGCCTGGCCAAGTCGCTGGATGCGGTGGTGGAGGATTGCGTGAACGCGGTGGGCGTCGACGTCAACACGGCTTCGGCGGCGCTGCTGGCGCGCGTGTCGGGCCTCACCGGTACTCTCGCTGAGAACATCGTCAGTCACCGTAATCAGAACGGCGCGTTCGCCAACCGTGCGGCGCTGAAGGGCGTGCCGCGTCTTGGGCCCAAGACGTTCGAACAGGCGGCGGGCTTTCTGCGCATCGTCGGCGGCGACAACCCGCTCGACACCTCGGCGGTGCACCCCGAGGCCTATCCGGTGGTGGAGCGCATGCTGGCGGAGCTGCGCCGCCCGGTGAAGGAAGTGCTGGGCGACGGGGCCACCTTGAAGCAGGTCGATGCCGCCAAGTACACCGATGAAACCTTCGGTTTGCCGACGGTACGCGACATTTTGCGCGAACTGGAGAAGCCCGGCCGCGATCCGCGCCCGGAGTTCAAGACCGCCGCCTTCAAGGAGGGCGTGGAGGAACTGAAGGACCTGCAGCCCGGCATGCTGCTGGAGGGCGTGGTGACCAACGTCACCAATTTCGGCGCCTTCATCGACATCGGCGTGCATCAGGACGGCCTGGTGCATATCTCCATGATGTCGCACAAGTTCATCAAGGATCCGCACGAAGTGGTGAAGGCGGGTGACGTGGTGAAGGTGAAGGTGCTGGAGGTGGACGTGGCCCGCAAGCGCATCGCGCTCACCATGAAGCTCGACGAGGCCGCGCCGAGGCCGCGCCCCAGCGATATGGGAGCTCGGCCGCAGCAGCGCGGCGCCGAGCGGCGTCCGGTGCAACCGCCGCGCGAAGCGCAGTCGGTGGGCAGCGGGCTGATGGCCGAGGCCTTCGCGCAGGCGCTGAAGAAGAAATAGCGCCCGGGCGAGGCGGGATGCCCTACCGGCGTCGCCTGGCGGCGCCGGGCTCGTCGATGTCGTAGTCGTCCAGATCCGACATCAGCGCGGCGGTTTCGCGTTCCTCGCGCCGCCGTTCCAGGCGGCGCCAGGCGGGCTCGCCGGCCTTGGGCTGACCCTTTTTGCGCTTGTCGAAATCATCGAGCAGATGATCCAGCGAGGAATCATCCGCATCGCCGACGGCATCGTCCTCGTCACCGTCGAATTCTTCTTCCGGCTTCTCGATCATAGATTGCACGCAAGGCGCTGACCGTGAACGGCGCGAATATAAAGGAATGTGTCACGGCTGCAAGAGTGACTTGGAAGCAACAGTGGCGGCGCTGGCGACGGTTCAGGCAATCAGCTGGTTGAGCTGGAAAATCGGCAGCAGCATGGCCAGCACGATCAGCAGCACGAAGCCGCCCATGACCAGGATCATCAGCGGGCCCAGCAGGCCGACGAAGGTGCTCAGGATCGCGTCCATTTCCCGTTCCTGGTTGGTGGCGGCGCGATCCAGCATGGTTTCCAGGTCGCCACTGGTTTCGCCGCTGGCGATCAGGTGGATCATCATGGGCGGGAACATGCGGGAGGTCGCCAGCGAACGACCGATGGGCGCGCCTTCACGCACCCGCGCCGCCGCCTCTTGAACCGCATCGCGCATGGGCAGATTGGTGACGACTTCGCCGGAAATGCGTAGCGCCTCCAGCACCGGGACCGCGCTCGAACTCAAAGTGGCCAGGGTTCTGGCGAAGCGCGCGGTATTGGTACCGCGAACCACCTTGCCGACCAGTGGCACCCGCAGCAGAAATGCGTGGAAGCGCCGCCGCGCCGCGGGATTGCGCAGCCAGCGTATGAACAACCACACCGCGGCGCCGAGTCCGAGAATGACCAGCCAGCCCCAATCGCGGGCGAAGTCCGAGATGCCGATCAGGATTCGGGTCAGGAACGGCAGCTCGGCCTTGGAGTTCTCGAACTGTTTGACGATTTTCGGCACCACGAACGTCAACAGCAGGAACACGATGCTGGTGCATACCACGAACAGCAATACCGGGTAGAGCATGGCATTGAGCGTGCGGCTGCGCAATTGCTCGCGACTCTCGGTGTAGTCCGACAGGCGCTCCAGGACCGTGTCCAGGTGGCCGGACTGTTCGCCGGCGGCGATGGTGGCCCGGTAGAGTTCGGGGAAGACGCGGGGGAAGTCCGCCAGGCCGTCGGCCAGGCTATGGCCTTCCAGCACCTTGGCGCGCACGCCCAGCACCACGCTTTTGATACGGGGCTTCTCGGTCTGTTCCGAGACTGCCTGCAGCGCCTCGTCCAGCGGTAATCCGGAGCGCACCAGTGTCGCCAGCTGTCGTGTCAGCAGCGACAGGTCCGCCGCCGACACGCCGCGTCCGATACTGAATGCGGCCCGCTTCTCGCGGCGTTCCTGGTTGGCGACCTCGTTGACCGTGACCGGCAGCAGATTCTGGTCACGCAGCAGCTGCCGGACCTGACGTGGCGTGTCGCCTTCGAGGACGCCCTTGCGCTCGCGTCCCGACGCATCCACTGCGGTGTATTCGAAAGCACCCATGGGTGAGGTTGTCTAATCTTCCCGTGTGACTCGCAATACTTCTTCTATCGTCGTCACGCCGGACAGGATCTTGGCGCGGCCGTCGTCGCGGATGCTCGGAGTGAGGGTGCGGGCGTGACGCTCCATTTCCTGTTCGCTGGCGCCATCGTGAATCATGGTGCGCATGGCGTCATCGATCATGACCAGCTCGTAGATGCCGGTACGTCCCTTGAAGCCGAGTGAGGATTCGACGCCGGGACGGTACAGGGTGGGCGAGGGAGCTTCGGGCGGCAGGTTCAACAGGCGGCGTTCGTATTCGCCGGCCAGGTAGGCCTGCTTGGTTTCGGGATTCAGCACGCGCACCAGGCGCTGTGCCAATACGCCGACCAGGCTCGAAGACAGCAGGAACGGCTCCACGCCCATATCCCGCAACCGGGTGACCGCGCCCACGGCCGTATTGGTGTGCAGGGTCGAGAGCACCAGGTGGCCGGTCAGTGAGGCCTGTACCGCGATGTGCGCGGTTTCCAGGTCGCGGATTTCGCCGACCATCACCACGTCGGGGTCCTGGCGCAGGATGGCGCGCAGGCCGCGTGCAAAGGTCATCTCGACCTTGGTGTTGACCTGGGTCTGGCCGATGCCGTCGATGTAGTACTCGATCGGATCTTCGACCGTCATGATGTTGCGCGTGTTGTCGTTGATCCGTTCCAGCGACGAATACAGCGTGGTGGTCTTGCCCGAGCCGGTCGGGCCGGTCACCAGCAGGATGCCGTGCGGCTTATGGATCAGCTCGTCCATGAGGCCCTGGGTGCGCAGTTCCATGCCCAGCGAATTCAGCTCCAGCCGGCCGGCCTGCTTGTCGAGCAGACGCAGCACGACGCGCTCGCCGTGGCCTGCCGGGATGGTCGAGACACGAACATCCACCGCTCGACCGGCGATGCGCAGCGAGATTCGGCCGTCCTGCGGCAGGCGTTTCTCGGCGATATCCAGCTTGGACATCACCTTGATGCGCGATACCACCAGTGGCGCCACAGCGCGCCGCGATTGCAGGGCCTCACGCAACACCCCGTCGACCCGGAAGCGCACCACCAGCCGGTTCTCGAATGGCTCGATATGAATGTCCGAGGCATTGTCCTTGACCGCCTGGGTCAGGATGGCATTGATCAGCTTGATGATGGGGGCGTGATCGTCGCTCTCCAGCAGGTCCGAGGGTTCGGGCAGGTCCTGCGCCAGATGGGCCAGGTCGGTGTCGTCCTCGAAACTGCCGGCCATCTGCATGGCGGTGTTGGTCCCGCCCTCATAGAGCTTGCGCAGCAACTCATCGAATTGCTCGCTGTCGACGCGACGCAGTTGCAGCGGGATGCCGAGCACGCGCCGTACCTCGGCGATGCTCGATGGTTGCGCGCCGACCCGGTAAACCGCTTCCGCCATGCCATCGACGACGCGCTGGATCATGACTCCGTGGCGCTTGCAGAAGGCAAATGTGAGTTGCGGTGCCGCCGGAATCGGTGTCGCAGCCGCCGGTCCGGCCGCGGCGGTCGTCGGGGCCGGTGCGGGTGGATCGTCCACCAGGGCCAACGGTTCCAGATCGATGCTCACTGCTTGGGCTGCTCGCTTGGTGGCACCGGCTTGCTCTCCGGTTCCTCCTCGGGCCGCGCGGTGCCGGGAGCCGGCGCACTGCCACCGGCCGTGGGATCGGCGTACTTCGACAGATCCTCGATCGGCGGCAACTGCGGCTGGCGTTCGTTCGGCAGCAGCGTGACCTTGCCGCCGCCGCTGCGCATCTGCTGATCGCGCATCACGTTGTACTTGGCGTTGGTTTCAGCGGCGGCCGACAGGCCGTCGCGCAGAATTTTCGGCCGGATGAACACCATCAGGTTCTGCTTTTCCTTGGAACCGTTGCGGGTCTTGAACAGTTCGCCGAGCAGCGGAATGGAGCTCAGTATCGGCACGTGGTTTTCACCCTCGCGGGTGGTGTCGGAGATCAGGCCGCCGAGCACGATCACGCCGCCGTCCTCGACCATCACCGTGGTGCTGATGGTGCGTTTGTTGGTCACCAGGTCGACCGCGCCTTCGGTGGAGGCGGCCACGCTGGAGGACTCCTGCTCGATTTTCAGCATCACCGAATCGCCCTTGTTGATCTTGGGGGTGATCTTCAGGATGGTGCCCACTTCCTCGCGCTGGATGGTCTGGAACGGGTTGACGGAGCCGTTGTTGTTGCCGCCGGTGTTGGTGTATTGGCCGGTGACGAACGGCACTTCCTGCGCCACCTTGATCTCCGCTTCCTCGTTGTCGAGCGTAATGATGGACGGCGTTTGCAGGATGTTGGTCGAAGCGTCGCCCCGCAACGCACGCAGCAGCACTGCGAAATTCACACCGTTGGCCGGGAATCGGCCGGCACCCAGGGTGAGTCCGGAGGGCAGGGCCGCGGCGATCTGGGATGGGTCGGCAATGGCCGCGGCGATGCTGCCGATACTGGACTTGCCCACCGGCTGGTTGAACGTGCCGATGGGAATGGTGCCGCTCTCGCCGCGGCTGCCGATCGCCCAGTTGATGCCCAGTTCGGCGGCCTTGCTGAGTGAGACGTCGACCAGGATGGCTTCCACCAGTACCTGGGCGCGGCGAATGTCGAGTTTGTCGACGATGTTCATGATCTGGCGCATCACCTTGGGCGGCGCGGTGACCACCAGCGCGTTGGTCTGCACGTCCGACCAGATGCTGACGCTTTTCTCGACGTTGGCGCTGGCGCCGCCGGCCGCGCCGGCTTGCGGCTGCGCGCCGCCCGGCGTGGCCTGCACTATGCCCTGGATCTGTTCCTTGAGTTTGCCGGCGATGGTCTCGGCGTCGGCGTACTGCAGATAGCGCACCTGGGTGTCGCCGCCGGCCTCGAGCGGGGTGTCGAGATGGGTGATCAGGGCGCGCAGGCGCAGCCGCTGAGATTTCTCGCCCGTCAGCAGCACGCTGTTGGTGCGCTCGTCGGCCACCAGCTTGGCACCGCCACCGGGTTCCGCCTGCGGACCGGTGGTGGTGTGCAGAGTGTTGACCACGCGTACGATCTCGGACGCGCTGGCGTTCTCCAGGCGGATGATGTCGACATCCTCGTCGCCCGCCAGGTCGATGCGCTGGATGATGCGCATCAAGCGCGCCACGTTGCTGGCGCGGTCGGAAATGATCAAGGTGTTGGAGCTCTGATGGGCCACGAAATGCGCGCTTTGCGGCAGCAGCGGACGCAGCGCCGGCACCAGGTTGGCGGCGTTGACGTTCTTGACCTGGATGACCTGGGTGACGATTTCGTCGGAAGTGTCGCTGACCCGGCTGGGCAGGTCGTTGCCCGGCATCCAGCGCGAACTCTGCCCCGGCACGATCTTCACTACGTTATGGCCGGCCGGCACGGCCACGAAGTCATGCACCTGCAGCACCGACAGGAAGGCATCGTAGAAAGCATCGGCGCTCATCGCGGTGGACGACAGAATGGTGACCTGCGCCCGCACGCGCGGATCGATGATGAACGTCTTGCCGGTGATGGACTGCACCGCCTGCACCACCAGGGCCAGGTCCGCATCCTTGAAATTGGGGGTGATGGTTTGCGGCGGCTGCTGTGCCCAGCTCAAGGAGACGGTGGCAGCGATCGCGCATGCCAGCATCCGCAGCAGCCGGGTACGCGATCTGTGGTTGGGCATCATGCGGGTCCTTGGCGAAGGTCGGGGGGCGGCGGTCATTGGGGCGACGGGGTGTTGCCCGAGCCCGGCGGCGGGGAGGGGCGGCGCTGGGCGGCCGGACCGTTGCCGGGATTCGGGGCACTTTCCGGCACCGACAGCTGCGCCATGTTCAGTGTCAGATCCTGAGACTGCCCGTTGCGCTCCACGCTGACCGTGACGCGGTCGGAGGTTCCCAGGGTATTGAAGATTTCCATGCCGCGCTGCGGATCGTCGAGGGAGGTGCCGTTGATGGCGGTCACCAGGTCGCCGGGCTGCAGTCCCAACCGGGCGAACTGCTGGCGGTTGCGGCCCGGGTACACCCGGTAGCCGCGCTGCGTGCCGTTGGCGAACACCGGTTGCGGCCGGATGATTTCGGCGAAGGCCGTGGGGTTGGTTTCGGCCACGCGCCGCAGGTTCTCGACCATGGGGTTGACGGTGGGACGCGGCGGTGGCGGCGCCATGCCCGCCAGCCGCTGGGTGGGCAGGGTCAGGGCTTCGATCGTGCCGCTGCGGTCCAGCAACACCCGGTCCGGATATACCGCGCTCAGGGTGGTACCGGGCCTGATCGCCTCACCCACCAGGTACACCTTGGCGGCCGCGCCGGTCTCGCCAATGATGGCCAGGCCCTTGGCCGGGTCGTCGGCGGCGAAAATGGCGGTCAGCACCAGGTTCAGCTGGGTTTCGGGAGCGGCCGAGGGGTCGGTCGCCGCGGGTGCCTGCGATACCCCGAACAGGTGCGCGTCGACGATGGCCTGCAGGTCGGGTCCGGCTGGGCGTGCCGCGCCGGGTACGGGTGTGGGCAGGGGAATCGGGCCGGCCGGCTGATCGCGGCCCAGCAGCAGCCAAGTAAGCTGTACCAGCTGCCAGGCGATGGCCAGTACCAGCAGCGCCGAGACCCATCTCGGGAGGGTACGCGAGGCACGCTCCAGCCACTGTTGCGGTGACAGGTTTTCCAGCGTCGGCAGGCGTTCGAGGAGCGGCATTCGGGGCATGATACGAAGTGGCACTAGCCTGCCACAAGAGATTGTTCCGCTTGATGAAAGTTTGTGTCCATTGTGGCCATTCGGCGTCACGGGGAAGACCTGAACCAGGCCCCGCGGAGGGCCGAACGAGCAGCCCGTCGATTACGTGTCGGGCTGCCTTGTATTGTGCTGCGTTCCCCCCTATAAAGAGTTGACGTTGGTCACCCGTTGCTATTGATGGCGGAAGAGCGCACAGGTCAGGTACGCGAGCTGGTCACTGAGGAGGCCGAGCCGCGCCTTCGCAGGCCGCCGCTGTATCGCGTCATTCTCCTGAATGACGATTACACGCCGATGGAATTCGTGGTCGACGTGCTGGAGAGTATTTTTGGCATGGACCGGAGCACCGCGACCCGGGTCATGCTGGAAGTCCATACCAAGGGGCGCGGCGTGTGTGGCGTTTTCACGTTCGAAATCGCCGAGACCAAAGTGGCGCAGGTTACCGCCTACTCACAGCAACACCAGCATCCTCTTCTATGCACCATGGAAGAAAACTGAGAGACCTCCTGAAGTGCTGAGCAGCGAACTTGAAATCTGCCTCAACGAGGCATTCCAGTCGGCCCGCGAGGCGCGCCACGAATTCATGACCGTGGAACACCTGCTGCTGGCCATCGTCGACACCCCAAAGGTGCGGGAGATCCTGCGCGCCTGTGGCGCCGACGTGGTGCGCCTGCGCAAGGACTTGAAGGAGTTCATCGACCAGACCACACCGCGCCTCAAGGACGACGACGATCGCGAAGTGCAGCCCACCCTGGGTTTCCAGCGCGTGCTGCAGCGCGCCGTATTCCATGTGCAGTCGAGCGGCAAGAAGGAAGTCACCGCGGCCAATGTGCTGGTGGCGATTTTCAGCGAAAAGCATTCCCATGCGGCCTACCTGCTGTCGATGCAGGACGTGGCTCGTCTCGACGTGGTCAATTTCATCGCCCACGGCCTGTCCAAGATTGCCGAGGATCGTCCCGACAAGGAGGAAGCGGCGCCCGGAGTGGAAGGCGGCGAGCGCGAAAGCGAAGGTGGCACCGCGCTGGAGAAGTACACCGCCAACCTGAACAAGCTGGCCAACGAGGGGCGCATCGATCCGTTGATCGGACGCGCGCTGGAAATCGAACGCACCGTGGAAATCCTGTGCCGGCGTCGCAAGAACAATCCGCTGTACGTCGGCGAGGCCGGTGTCGGCAAGACGGCGCTGGTCGAGGGACTGGCGCGCCTGATCGTCGAGGGCAAGGTGCCCGACGTGCTGGCCGATTGCACCGTGTTCTCGCTGGACCTGGGGGCTCTGATCGCCGGGACCAAGTATCGCGGCGATTTCGAGAAGCGGCTGAAGTCCGTGCTGTCGGAACTCAAGAAGACGCCGGGCGCCATCCTGTTCATCGATGAAATCCATACCGTGATCGGCGCCGGCGCGGCCTCCGGCGGCGTGATGGACGCTTCCAACCTGATCAAGCCGGCGCTGGCCAACGGCGAGTTGCGCTGCATCGGTTCCACCACTTACAGCGAGTACCGCGGCATTTTCGAGAAGGATCATGCCTTGGCACGTCGTTTCCAGAAGATCGACATCGTCGAGCCTTCGGTGGCGGAGACCGTGGAAATCCTGCGTGGGCTGCGTTCCCGTTTCGAGGAGCATCACGGCGTGAAGTACGCCGACGACGCGCTGTCGACCGCCGCCGAGCTGGCCGCGCGCCACATCAATGACCGGCAGCTGCCCGACAAGGCCATCGACGTGATCGATGAGGCGGGTGCCCGGCTGCGGCTGAAGGCCGAAGGACAGCGCGAGACGACGGTGACCACGGCCATGATCGAGGATGTGGTGGCGCGTATCGCCCGTATCCCGCCCAAGAGCGTCTCCAAGTCGGATCGGGACGTGCTGCGTAACCTGGAGCGGAATTTGAAGCTGGTCATCTATGGCCAGGATCCGGCCATCGAGTCGCTGGCCGCTTCGATCAAGATGTCGCGTTCCGGCCTGGGCGATCAGCGCAAGCCGGTGGGTTCGTTCCTGTTCGCCGGTCCGACCGGCGTGGGCAAGACCGAGGTCACCCGCCAGTTGGCCATCGCACTGGGTGTGGAACTGATCCGGTTCGACATGTCCGAATACATGGAGCGTCACACCGTGTCGCGCCTGATCGGCGCGCCGCCGGGCTACGTGGGGTTCGACCAGGGCGGCCTGCTGACCGAGGCCATCAATAAACACCCGCATTCGGTGTTGTTGCTGGACGAGGTGGAAAAGGCGCATCCGGACGTGTTCAACCTGCTGTTGCAGGTGATGGATCACGGCACGCTGACCGACAACAACGGTCGCAAGGCCGATTTCCGGCACGTCATCATAGTGATGACCACCAATGCCGGCGCGTTCGAAATGAACCGGCCCTCGATCGGATTCATGCAGCAGGACCATGCCAGCGACGGCATGGAGGCGATCCGACGGCTGTTCTCACCCGAGTTCCGCAACCGCCTGGACGCCATCATCCAGTTCAATGGCCTGGATTCGCGCACCATCCAACGCGTGGTCGACAAGCTGCTGGTCGAGGTGGAGGCGCAGCTGGAACAGAAGGGCGTGCAACTGCACGTCGACGACGCGGCGCGCGAATGGCTGGCGCGCAACGGCTATGACCCCAAGATGGGCGCACGGCCCATGGCCCGGGTCATTCAGGAAGCCATCAAGCGGCCGCTGGCGGAAGAATTGCTGTTCGGCCGTCTGGCCGGCGGCGGCCACGCCTTCGTGACCTTGGGCGCGGACGACAAGTTGGAAGTGGAAGCGCGTGCCGACAGTGAGCAGGCGCTGCTGGAAAACGGTTGATCGACAGCCGGCGCGAGCCGGCTAGCGAAGCATCAGCGGCCGCGGTAAACGATCCGCCCCTTGGTCAGGTCATACGGCGTCAGTTCCACCGTGACCGCATCGCCGGTCAGGATGCGAATGTAATTCTTGCGCATCTTGCCTGAAATATGGGCCGTGACCGTGTGTCCATTGCTGAGCTGGACCCGGAATGTAGTGTTGGGAAGGGTGTCGACCACCCGACCTTCCATCTGAATTGCGTCCTCTTTCGCCATGCACTCTCTAGAAAATTACCCGGGGCGCGCACCCGGAAAGCGCGCGAATTGTGCATAAAGCCCCCCCTCATTGCAATGAAGGGGGGCCGCCGGAGGCGCCGGCGGCAGGGGGCTGCGGTGACCAGGCGCCGGATTGACCGTCGCCAGCGGAGTGTTCCGCCAGCTGTTCGATGAAGCGTGGCCGCGGAATCAGCTGCGCTCCCAGACTGAGCAGGTGCGGCGTGGCCATCTGGCAGTCGATCATATAAAAGTCCCGGCGTACCAGTTCCTCGCACAGGCGGGCCAGCGCGATCTTGGAGGCGTCGCGTTCCAGGCTGAACATGGATTCACCGAAGAACACACGTCCCACCGCCACGCCATATAAACCACCCACCAGGCGTCCGTCGAGCCAGGTTTCGACGCAATGGGCATACCCCAGGCCATGCAGGGCGCGGTAGGCGGTCTGCATTTCAGGCGATAGCCAGGTGCCGCCGGGACGTATCGCGGCACTGCCGCAGGCATGCACCACTTGGTCGAAGACGCTGTCGAAGCGGGTTTCGAAGCCCCGGTTGCGCAGCGTCTTGGCCAGGCTGCGTGACATCTTGAATTCGACCGGAAACAGCACGGCGCGCGGGTCGGGGCACCACCACAGGATGGGCTGGCCTTGCGAATACCAGGGAAAGATGCCGCGCCGGTAGGCGGCGATCAGGCGCAGCGGCGACAGGTCGCCGCCGGCGGCCAGCAGGCCGTCCGGCTCGCGCAGGGCCCGGTCCACCGGTGGAAAGGCATCCGGTGAATCATGTTCGGACAACCAGACGATGGATCCGCGCAAGGGAGGCTCCGGAAGCTTGGTAACAAAGTCACGTCGCACCTGTATCGCGTGGGGTGGACTCACTGCGAAACGGCACGTGTTCCAGCACGCTCAGCATGTATTGATCCACGGCGACGCGCTCCTGCGCAAGATAACTTTCAATGGCGCGCCGGAAACGGGGTTCGGCGATCCAGTGAGCCGACCAGGTCTCGGTGGGCTCGAAGCCGCGGGCCACCTTGTGCTCCCCCTGCGTGCCTGGTTCGAAGCGCTGCAGGCCCTGCTCGATACAGTACTCGATGCCCTGGTAGTAACAGGTCTCGAAATGCAGGCTGTGAAAATTGGCGGCCGCGCCCCAGTAGCGCCCATACAGGGTGTCGTGGCTGCGGAAGAAAATAGCGGCGGCGATGGGTTGCCGTTCCAGCAGCGCGACTTTCACCATCAGGGCGTCGGGCAGGGTGCGGGCCAGGAGCTTGAAAAAGTCGGCACTCAGGTAGTGTTCGTGACCGTGCAGTTCGAAAGTACCGGCGGCGAAACCGAACACCACGTCCCACAGCTCGTCGTCGACTTGCGCGCCGCTCAGCGTCAGGAACTCGACCCCGCCTTCCCGGATGCGGCGGCGTTCGCGCAGCGCCTTCTTGCGCTTATCGGCGCGGAACGTGCTCATGAAATGCTCGAAATCGTCGTAGTCGCGGTTGCGCCAGTGAAACTGGCAATCCTTGCGCCACAGAAAGCCGGCCTGATCGAGCGGCGGACGGTCGTCGGCCGCCACGAACAGGGCGTGAGCGGAGGACCATTGGTGGGCCCGCGCCAGTTCGATGAGGGCCTTGGCCAGCCGTTGCCGGACCGGGCCGGGGTCGAGTCCGGGGGCTACCAGCAAGCGCGTCCCGGTGGCCGGGGTGAACGGCGGCATGCTGAGCAACTTGGGATAATAGTCGAGTCCGGCCTGCGCATAGGCCTTGGCCCAGCTGAAATCGAACACGAACTCGCCCCAGGAATGGGCTTTCAGATACAACGGCACGGCCCCCAACAGAGAGCCGTGCTCGTCCTCGAGCAGCAAATGCTGGCTTTGCCATCCCGTGGCCGTGCCCACGCAGTGCTGCTGCTCCAGCGCCGCGAGAAATTCGTGGCGCAGGAACGGTGAACCGCCTGAATCCAGCGCGTTCCAGCGCGCCGCCGCCACCTGGTCGATGGAACTCAGGATGCGCGTGGGCATGGTGCGACGCCGCCGGTCAGGGCTGGCCGGGTTTCTGGCTGGCGTCCAACTGGTCCAGGTACTTGTCGGCGTCCAGGGCCGCCATGCAGCCGGTACCGGCCGAGGTGATGGCCTGGCGATAGACGTGATCGGCCACGTCGCCGGCCGCGAACACCCCGGGCACGCTGGTTTGGGTGGCGCCGCCGTTCAGGCCGGACCGTACCACCAGGTAGCCGTTGCGCATTTCCAGCTGATCGACGAACAGCTGGGTGTTGGGGGCGTGACCCACGGCAATGAACACCCCCGACACCGCCAGGTCCTGCCTGGCCTGGTCGACGGTGCTCGCCACCCGCAGGCCGTTGACGCCCGCGTCGTCGCCCAGCACTTCGTCCACCTGATGGTTCCACAGCAGTTTGACCTTACCTGCGCGCTCACGCTCGAACAGGTGATCCTGCAGGATTTTTTCCGAGCGCAGCGTGTCGCGCCGGTGCACCAGCGTCACGTGCGAGGCGATGTTGGACAGGTACAGGGCTTCCTCCACCGCGGTATTGCCGCCGCCCACCACGGCCACCGGTTGGTTCTTGAAGAAGAAGCCGTCGCAGGTGGCGCACGCCGAAACGCCGCGGCCGCGATAGTGCTCCTCCGAAGGCAGGCCGAGGTACTTGGCGGTGGCGCCGGTGGCAATGATGAGGGCGTCGCAGGTGTAGTTGCCGCGGTCGCCTTCCAGCAGGAAGGGCCGGCGCGACAGGTCCACCCGGTTGATATGGTCGTTGACCACCTCGGTGTTGAAACGCTCGGCGTGCTTGCGCATGCGCTCCATCAGGCCGGGGCCGGTCAGGTCATGCGGATCGCCGGGCCAGTTGTCCACCTCGGTGGTGGTCATCAGCTGGCCACCTTCCTCCAGCCCGGTCAGCAGCAGCGGCTTGCGGTTGGCGCGGGCCGCGTAGACGGCTGCCGCGTAGCCCGCAGGGCCGGAGCCCAGGATCAGGACGCGGGAGTGACGGGGCTGGCTCATGTATGATTGACCTCTTAAGGTTAGGGTGTGCGCCATGGTAAGGAATCAGCCATTTGGCGGCCAAATAGACAGTTTCAATGGCACAGATCGATCGAGGTTAGCGCCGCTTGGCATCGACAGCTTCAACTCGTAGCGGCACGCGCGTCGCCAAGCCCCTGGAGTCTACCGTGGTGCGCGCCTTGCGCGAGGGCGCCCTGTGGGTGTTCGGCGCCCTGGCGCTGATCATGCTGGCGGCGCTTGCCAGCTACGACCGCAACGATCCCTCGTTCGCCACCACCGGCGAACCCGGCCCGATCTCGAACGTGATCGGACCGTTCGGCGCGCATTTGTCCGGGCTGCTGGTGTTCCTGTTCGGCGCGCCCTCGTTCCTGTTTCCCCTCATGCTGGGGTTCGCCGGCTGGCTGCTGTATCGCGACCGCGCGAGCGAGGACGCCCAGTCGCGCACCACGCTGGCATTTCGCGGCGCCGGTTTCTTGTTGACGCTGGTGACCAGCTGCGGGCTGGCCAGCCTGCACTTCACCGCCAGCAGCTATCCCAATTCGGCCGGTGGCGGGCTGGGCGTGCTCGCCGGGGGCGGCTTGGAACACAGCCTGAGTTTCCTGGGCGCCACGCTGCTGCTGCTCGCGTTGTGGTTGGCGGGCGTGTCGCTGTTCGCCGGCGTGTCCTGGATCGAAATCATGGACCGCGTCGGCCGCTACACGCTGCGGGGCTTCGAGTGGGCGGTGGCCAAAGTCACCAGTGCGCGCGAAATCAAGGCGGGTCGCGAGGTCAAACAAGCCCGCAGTGAAGTGGTGCGCGAAGCACAGAAGCGCGTCGCCAGTCGTCCGCCACCCAAGATCGAGCCGGTGGCGCCCAAGGTCGAGAAGAGCGAGCGGCTGGAGAAGGAGCGCCAGGTGGCGCTGTTCGAAAAGCCCACCGCGAAGGAATTGCCGCCGCTGTCGCTGCTGGACGATCCGCCGCCGCAGAAGGAGGGCTATTCAGCCGAGGCGCTCGAAGCCATGTCGCGCCTGGTGGAGCTGAAGCTGCGTGATTTCGGCGTCGAAGCCGAAGTGGTCGAAGTCCATCCCGGTCCGGTGATCACGCGCTTCGAACTGCGCCTGGCGCCTGGCGTGAAGGTGAGCCAGATCACCAACCTGGCCAAGGACCTGGCGCGCGCGTTGTCGGCGATCAGTGTACGCATCGTCGAGATCATTCCGGGCAAGACCACGGTGGGCCTGGAAACGCCCAACGAAAAGCGCGAACTGGTGACCTTGGGCGAAATCATCAAGTCCAAGACCTACGACGAAATGAATTCGGCGCTGGCGCTGGTGCTGGGCAAGGACATCGGCGGCCTGCCGGTGGTCGCCGACCTGGCGCGCATGCCGCACTTGCTGGTGGGCGGTACCACCGGCTCGGGCAAGTCCACGGCGGTCAACGCCATGGTGCTGTCGTTGCTGTACAAGTCGACGGCCGAGCACGTGCGCATGATCATGATCGATCCGAAAATGCTGGAGCTGTCGGTGTACGAGGGCATCCCGCACCTGCTGGCGCCGGTGGTGACCGACATGAAGGAAGCTGCCAATGCGCTGCGCTGGTGCGTCGCCGAAATGGAACGGCGCTACCAGCTGATGGCCGCGCTCGGCGTGCGCAACCTGGCGGGCTTCAACCGTAAGATCAAGGAAGCGCAGGAAGCCGGCAATCCGATCCGCGACCCGTTGTTGCTCAAACACTTGGGCCCGGAAGGGACGCCGGAGCAGGTGCCGCTGCTTGAACCCTTGCCGTTCATCGTGGTCATAGTGGACGAGCTGGCCGACATGATGATGATCGTCGGCAAGAAGGTGGAAGAGCTGATCGCCCGCCTGGCGCAAAAAGCACGCGCTTCGGGCATTCACCTCATCCTGGCCACGCAACGCCCGTCGGTGGACGTGATTACCGGTTTGATCAAGGCCAATATTCCAACCCGCATCGCCTTCCAGGTGTCCGCCAAGGTGGACTCCCGCACCATCCTGGACCAGATGGGCGCCGAGCAATTGCTCGGCCACGGCGACATGTTGTTTCTCCAGCCGGGAACCTCGGTGCCGGTGCGTGTGCACGGCGCCTTCGTATCGGATGCCGAAGTGCATCGCGTGGTCGGCGCGCTCAAAGGTGCGGGCCCGCCGGTGTACGTGCAGGAAATCCTCGACGGCCCGAGCGCGCCGATTCCCGGTCTGCCGGGTGAAGCGGGCGAGGGGGGCGACGGGGAGGGCGGCGATGGCGAACAGGATCCGCTCTACGATCAAGCCGTGCGCATCGTGGTGGAGAGCCGCAAGGCATCCATCTCCGGTGTGCAGCGCCGCCTGAAGATCGGCTACAACCGGGCCGCCCGCATGATCGAAACCATGGAATCCGCCGGGCTGGTCGGCCCGCTGCAGTCCAACGGTTCGCGCGAAGTGCTGGCGCCCGCGCCCGTTGCGGACTGAGTTCATGAATCGTCATCGCGTGGCGCGGCGCAGCGCCGTCATTCTATGGTCCGCCTTGCTGCTATTTCCGGCGCTGCTGCTGGCGGCCGCCAGCAATGACAAAGGCTACGCCCAGGTCGAGCGCTTCCTGAGCAGCCTGCAGGGGCTGCAGGCCGAATTCAAGCAGACCCTTACCGATGCCAAGGGGCAGGTCACCGATCAGTCGCGCGGCACGCTGTCCGTCCAGCGCCCGAACCGGTTCGTCTGGGATTATCGCGAGCCGCATCAGCAGCGCATCGTTGCCGATGGCACGCGCCTGTGGCTCTACGACCCGGACCTGGAGCAGGTGACGGTGCGCCGCTTGGATGAGTCGCTGTCGGCCACGCCGGCCATGCTGCTCAGCGGCGGCGGCAATCTGGCCGAGAATTTCAAAGTCACCAAGACCTCCGAGGATGCCGCGGCGCACTGGGTGATGATGGAGCCGCGTCGCAACGACACCGACTTCAAATGGGTGCGGCTGGGGTTTGCCGCCGACACGCTGAAGTTCATGCAGCTGGCCGACAAACTGGGGCAGATCACCACCTTGGAGTTCAGCCAGGTGCAGAAGAATCCCGTCTTCGAAGCCAACCGGTTCGTCTTCACCGTGCCGCCCGGCGCCGACGTGATCGGCGACGCCGGTGACGCGGCCGCAAGTCCGGCGCCACCGAAGCACTGAGCATGCTGGCGGTACGTCATCCCCGCTGGTGGCGGATCATGGGCTGGACGCTGATCCTGATTGCCATCGTCGCCTGCCTGCTGCCCGGCAAGTCGCTGCCGAATACCGGGGTCAACGACAAGCTCGAGCATGCGCTGCTGTATTGCTTCCTGACCGTGTGGTTCGCCGGCCTGTACTCGCGCGCTCAGTACTGGCTGATCGCCGTCGGGCTGTTCCTGATGGGCTGCGGCATCGAAGTGGCGCAGGGCGCGATGCACATGGGCCGCATGGCCGACGTGCGCGACGTGATGGCCAATACCGCCGGCATCACGGTGGGGCTGCTGCTGGCGCTCGCCGGCCTGGGCGGTTGGGCGACCTGGATCGATGGATGGACACGTGGCCGTGAACCCGCCAGAAGTGCCGACTAAGCCAGGGACTGAACCGGACCTGCGTCCGCTGGCCGACCGGATGCGGCCGGCGGTGCTGGCCGATTACGCCGGCCAAAGCCATTTGCTGGGGCCGGGCAAGCCGCTGCGCCGCATGCTCGAAGGCGGGCATTTGCACTCCATGATTCTATGGGGGCCGCCGGGCACGGGTAAGACCACGCTGGCGCGGTTGGTCGCCAAGAGCTGCGATGCCGAGTTCATAGCGCTATCGGCGGTGATGGCGGGCGTGAAAGACATTCGTGCCTCGGCTGAGCGTGCGTACGCTGCGCGGCAGGAATCCGGGCGCCGCACCGTGCTGTTCCTGGATGAGGTGCACCGTTTCAACAAGGCGCAGCAGGATGCGTTCCTGCCGTGGGTGGAGGACGGCACCCTGGTGTTCATCGGCGCCACCACCGAAAACCCCTCGTTCGAATTGAACAACGCGTTGCTGTCGCGCGCCCGGGTGTATGTGCTGCGCGCGCTGACTGCCGCTGACCTGCGCGGCGTGTTGGAGCGGGCGCTGCAGAGTGCCGCCCCACCGGACCTGCAAGTGGATGAGGGGGTGCTGGAGCTGATCGCCACCGCCGCCGATGGCGATGGCCGCCGCTCGCTCAACATGCTGGAGCTGGCGGTCGATCTGGCCGGTGCCACCGAACCTGCGCGCATCACCGAAGCCATCGCCACCGAAGTGGCGTCGGGCAGCCTGCGCCGTTTCGACAAGCAGGGCGAAGCGTTCTACGACCAGATCTCCGCCCTGCACAAATCGGTGCGTGGCAGCGATCCGGATGCGGCCTTGTACTGGTTCTGCCGCATGCTGGATGGAGGTTGCGAGCCGCGCTATCTGGCGCGGCGCGTGCTGCGCATGGCGTTCGAGGATATTGGCCTTGCCGATCCCCGTGGCCAGACCTTGGCGCTCGAGGCGTGCGAGATCTATGAGCGCCTCGGCAGCCCGGAAGGCGAATTGGCCATCGCCCAGGCGGTGGTGTTCCTGGCCTGCGCGGCCAAGAGCAATGCCGTGTACATGGGATACAACGAGGCACTGCAGGATGCGAAGCAGAACGGCTCGCTGGACGTGCCCATGCACCTGCGCAATGCTCCGACCCGGCTGATGAAGGAGCTGGGCTATGGCAAGGGCTACCGCTATGCCCACGACGAGCCGGGCGGTTACGCGGCCGGCGAAAAGTATTTTCCGGACCAGATGACCCCGCGCCAGTACTACCGGCCGGTGCCCCGCGGGCTGGAAATCAAGATCGCCGAGGCGTTGGAGCGGCGGCGCAAGAAGTAGGGTCGTGTATACTGAAAACACTGTTTTTTCAGTATCACTGGCCATCCCATGCTCGACGCAAGACTGCTCCGTACCGACCCGGCGGCCGTTGCCGCCAACCTGGCGCGCCGCGGGTTTACTCTCGATGTTGCCAAGCTCAACGCCCTGGAGGAATCGCGCAAGAAATGGCAGCTGCGGGTCGATGAGCTGCGTAACGAGCGCAATACCCATGCGAAGTCGGTGGGCAAGGCGAAAGCCCAGGGGCAGGACATCGCTCCGCTGCTGAAACAGGTCGAGACCCTCGGCGAAGAACTCACCAAGGCGGAAGCCGGGCTGGCCGAGGCGCAGACCGAACTGGACCAGATTCTGCTCGGTACCCCGAACCTGCTGCACGACAGCGTGCCCGATGGCCGTGACGAGACCGGCAACGTCGAGATTCGACGCTGGGGCGAACCGCGCCAGTTCGAGTTCAAGCCGCGCGATCACGTGGAGATCGGCGAGAAATTGGGGCAGGTCGACTTCGCGGCCGCCGGCAAAGTGTCGGGTGCGCGTTTCGCCGTTCTGAGCGGCGGCGTGGCGCGCCTGCAGCGCGCGCTGATCCAGTTCATGCTCGACTTGCACACAGGCGAACATGGCTACCAGGAAATGTATGTGCCGTACCTGGTGAATGCGGCCTCCATGACCGGCACCGGTCAGTTGCCGAAGTTCGAAGCCGACCTGTTCGCGGTGCAGGGTGAGCACAAGTTGTACCTGATCCCCACCGCCGAGGTGCCGCTGACCAACCTGGTGCGTGACACCATCGTGGAGGCTGACAAGTTGCCGCTGCGCTTCACTGCTCACACGCCATGCTTCCGTTCCGAAGCCGGCTCCTACGGCAAGGACACGCGCGGCATGATCCGGCAGCACCAGTTCGAGAAGGTGGAACTGGTACATCTCGTGCGGCCACAGGATTCCTACGAGGAGCATGAGCGCTTGACGCGCAATGCCGAGGAAGTGCTCAAGCGGCTGGGTCTGCCGTATCGCGTCATGGCGCTGTGCGCGGGGGACATCGGCTTCGGCTCCGCGAAGACCTATGACCTCGAAGTCTGGCTGCCCGGGCAGTCGGCGTACCGGGAAATTTCTTCCTGCTCCAATTTCGAGGCCTTCCAGGCGCGGCGCATGCAGGCGCGTTGGCGCAACCCCGAGACGGGCAAGCCCGAGCCGCTGCATACACTGAACGGTTCTGGCCTGGCGGCAGGCCGCACCCTGGTGGCGGTGTTGGAGAATTATCAGCAGGCCGATGGCAGCGTGCTGGTGCCGGAAGTGCTGCGACCCTACATGGGGGGCGTGGAGCGCTTGACGGCCTGAAGTGGAGCGAACGGGAGGATCAGCCGTGACAGCGAACAGAGTGTGTTTCGACTTCGAGGTCGAATTCTCCAATGGCGGCGGCATCCAGGGCCAGGACTTCCGCCTGGACATCGAGGGCGACGATATCGAGGACGATGCGCTCGCTGCCTATGTCATTCGCGATTTGCGCCTGCTGATGGTGCGGCAGGTGCGAATCCTCAACAAGCGGGTCATTGAAGAGACGCACAAACGTGCCGCGAGCATCGCAGCTGCAAACGGCGCGGATGATCGGGTGCATGTCTTTATCGATCTAAGCCACACGATCGAAAACGGCATGATCACGTACAAGGGACTGCCGGCGCCGCTCATCTGCGATCATCTTTCGCGCCTGAAGTCGCGCGAGATCTATACCGAAGGGACGGAGTTCCAGATCGGGCGCATCGATATGGTGGCCAACACCGGCACCTATCTCGACGTGCCCTTTCATCGCTACGCGGACGGTCACGATCTTGCCGGACTCGGGCTCGACCGCGTGTCCGGCGTCCCCGGCGTCGTAGTCATGGTCGTCGGTGCCGCCGAGCGTGGCATCGACTGGCATCATTTCGTCCCGATCGAATGTCGCGATCGCGCGGTTCTGGTTCACACCGGCTGGGACCGCCACTGGGGTCAGGATAGCTATTTCGAGGGCCATCCTTTCCTGACCGAGAAGGCCGCTCTTTATCTGCGGGACCAGGGTGCCCGGGTGGTCGGGATCGACTCTTACAATATCGACGATACGTCAGGAGGCACGCGGCCGGTCCATTCAGTGCTGCTCGCCTCCGGCATACCGATCGTCGAGCACATGACGAACCTCGGCGCGCTGCCGCTCGATGGGTTCCGCTTTCACGCCGCGCCGCCGAAAATTGCCGGCATGGGCACCTTCCCGGTGCGGGCCCACGCCATTGTCGGGTGAATGGCCCAATGAAAAAGGCGCTGCTCGCGCAGCGCCTTTGTTCCAGCGGTGAGAGGGCTGACTGATTGGGCGATCAGTCGTCCCCGGAGGCGACGCCGAGCAACTGCAGCAGGCTCAGGAACATGTTGTAGATGCTGACGTACAGCGTCACGGTGGCCGAGATGTAGTTGGTCTCGCCGCCGCGCACGATCTCGCTGGTCTGCCACAGCATCAGGCCGCCGCTGACGATCACGAACAGACCGGACACCACCAGCGACAGGGTGGGCATCTTGAAGAAGAAGGCGATCAGGCCCAGCACGAAGGCGCCGATCGCGCCCACGGTCAGGAAGCCGCCGAGGAAGCTGAAGTCACGGGTGCTCTTGATGGCGTAGGTCGACAAGCCGACGAAGGCCGCGGCCGTCGCCGCCAGCGACGTCATGACCACCTGCGGCCCGTTGGGCAGCTTGGTGAGATAGACGTTCAGGATCGGACCCAGGGTCAGGCCGAGGAAGCCGGTAAGGGCGAAGGTCCAGAGGATGCCCCAGCTGCTGTTCTGGGTCTTGGTGACCGCGAACAACAGGCCGAAGTACACCAGGATGGTCAGCAGGCCGAAGTGCGGCACATTCAGGGCCATGGACACACCGGCCATCAGGGCGCTGAAACCCAGGGTGGCGCCCAGCAACAGGTAGGTGTTGCGCAGCACCTTGTTGGTGGTCAGTGCCGAGGTCGAGGCACTGGCGACGTGGGCAGGGTAGTTCTGCATTCGAGGCGTTCTCCAAAGTAACAGCCGAAAATCTCTCGAGCGATCAGACCGCGAATCCTGTCGCAAGTTCGCGCCAGGGCCTCCCGCTCGGCCCTATTCTAACCACAGGGTTGCGGCGTAACTCCATGATTCAAGAGGGAAGAAATAATGCCAGTAAAATCAGGGGGTAGGGCAAGCCTGGAGGGGTATCCAGGGGTTTTGTCGGGGGCGGATTTGCGCAAGCTGCGTTCGCCGTCGGCTGCCGAGCGGTTGGCTTGTCCTGCGTACCCGGAATAGTGACAATGCGCGCCCGCTTGACTCGCCATGCATTGAATAAGGAGAGGTGGCAGAGCGGTTGAATGCACCGGTCTTGAAAACCGGCGGCCCCTCACGGGGCTCGTGGGTTCGAATCCCACCCTCTCCGCCAGGAAACAAAAAAGCCCCCTCGTGGGGCTTTTTTGTTTCCTGGCTGGGCGGGATAGAGAACCCACGGGGGCTCGTGGGTTCGACAAAACGGCAGGAAAGCCGTTTTGCACAGCCGCCAGGCTGCCCGAAGGGCGCGGCACAGGGATTTGCTGCGTGTCATCCCGCCCCTCTTCGTCGAGCTGGAATCGCAATCTATTGATAAATATAGAGAAAGCTGAGTGGCGAGCGTCACGTATATATACTTTTCCTCGCCAGTCGCTCTACAGCACAAGGAAGGTACTCAGCCGGAAGCTCGAAATTGCCTGAGAAAAGCCGCAGATTGTTTGTCGCCGGTCTTGCCGCGCAGTACGGGAATCGCGTGCGCCGGTTCTTATTCACTCGCGCGCGTAACTCAGCCGATGTTCCGGACCTTGCCCAGGAGGTCTTTTTGCGCCTGATGCGTGTGGAAGAACACGAAATCATCCGTAGCCCCGAGGCGTATCTGTTCACCGTGGCCCGGCACGTTGCCCACCAACACACCTTGCACGAATCCAACGCACCGAAGGTGGTCGATATCGCGGAAGTCTTTCCCGAGTTGCAGGTGAGCACATCCGACGATCCACTTGAGCAGGCGGAGATCTCGTTGAGGATGGAGAATCTGAAGCGCGCGTTGGATCAGTTGCCGCCGCGAATCGCTACGACGCTACTGCTGCACAGATTCGATGGCTTCTCAATCGAGGAGATCGCCTCGCAACTCGGCGTCGCGCGCATCACGGCTGCCAAGTACCTCGCGCAGGCACTGCTTCACTGTCGCAACGCGGCGAATAATCGTGAGTAGGGACACTTCGATGAGCCGAAAAGCATCCCGTTCAAACCAGCAAATACTCGAGGAAGCGTCCACGTGGTTTGTGGTGTTGCGAGATCAGAACCTCGGGGGACACGCTCGCAAGGAGTTTCATGGTTGGCTAAAACGGTCACCCGAGCACATCCGCGCCTATCTGGAAATCGCCGCTATCTATGCGGATATTCCCGCGCCGCAAGACGGGTACACATCGTCCGAGTTGATTGCGAAGGCGAGATCGAGCCCGGATATCAATGTGTTGCCGTTGAATTCGCGCGCCAACGTTCTTGAAGGTTTGAAGCCTCCGCCGAGCACGGGTCGCAGGCTTGCATCCCGAATCACTCTCGCCGCCTCGTTGCTGCTCGTCGTCTGTATGGGTGTATGGTTATATGCACAGCGCAATACCTACGGTACGACCATCGGCGAGCAGCGCTCCATCACATTGCCCGATGGCTCGATCGTCGAGCTCAACGCGCGCTCGAAGGTGCGCGTCGCATTCGACGGCCGGCAACGTGATGTGGAGCTTCTGGAAGGACAGGCATTGTTCCGCGTTGCCAAAGATCACAACCGACCCTTCGTTGTTCGTGCCGGCGTCACGAGCGTGCGCGCCGTCGGTACTCAATTCGACGTCTACCGCAAGAGCACGGGTACAACTGTCACTGTTCTCGAAGGTCGCGTAGCTGTTCTGGCGGCACCGACTCGCGAGCTGCCAGCGGCTTCCAAGGCCGAGGCTCCAACATCCGCGATTCGCGGAGAGCATGAAGGCGAGATCCTCCTTGCCGCTGGAGAACAGGCAACCGTGACCTGGAGCCGAACCGAGAAGACCCAACGCCCCAGCATCGCCGCGGCTACTGCATGGACTCGACACCAATTGATATTCGATGGAACGCCACTCAGTGAGGTGGTCAAGGAGTTCAGTCGCTACAGCAGTCGCCGCATCGTTATCGATGCGCCGGATTTGGCGAATCTCAAAATCAGCGGCCAGTACACGTCAGCGAGTCCTGAGTCGCTGCTGCGGTTTCTGAGCCTTCAACAGGGAGTAATCATCACCGAGGTCAACGAGACGACCCACATCCGGACAGAATGAAGTTGGGACAGCGCATATATACTTTTCTCAGAGAAACGCTCTACAGCCCCATGAGCCCGTCGCGCTATCCGACGACGGCCGTTACAAGTCTCAACAGGGGAATGGGAGCGTTCATGCGTATTGCGATTCTAGCTACAGCAGTTGCTTCAGGCGCGGTGAGCCTTGCCTTGGCCGATCCGGCCGCCGCGGCGATCAGAACTCCGACCAACATTGCCTCACAAGAACTCGGCAGCGCGCTGCGCGTGCTTGCGGCGGACCGCCGTCTTCAGATCCTCTACACGACGGATACCGTTGCGAATCGACGCACGTCGGGCGCGGTCGGCGAGTTCACCGTGGACGAAGCGCTCACTCGGTTGCTCGGCGGAACAGGGTTGGTCTTTCGATACGTCGACGAAAACACGATCACGGTCATGTCTCAGGGCGATAGCGCTGCCGCGAGCGAGCGAACTACATCCCTGCAGGGAGCGGAGGATGTCGGCGACGATCGGCGCTCATTCTGGTCTCGCATCCGTCTGGCTCAGGCGGATGTACATGGCCAGGGCGATGAGGGTGTCCCTGCGCAGCAGGACCAGGGCGTCTCGACCCTGGCCACAGTCGTCGTGACCGCGGCGAAGCGCAAGGAAAAGCTCACCGACGTGGGCAGTTCGATCTCGGCGTTGACTGGCGAACGTCTTGCCGAGCTCGGCATCAATTCGTTCCAAGACTTCATCCGCCTGACGCCCGGGGTTTCGTTCCAGAGCTTGTCCCCCGGCCGCACCCAGGTCCAGATCCGCGGCATCAACGTTGGCACGACCCAACCCAGCAGCTCGGTAGCGACCTACCTCGATGAGGTTCCTTTGACGGCCGCAGCGACCTCGGCGCTCTCGGGCGAACTCAATGCCGATCCCGACCCGTTCGATATGAACCGTATCGAGATATTACGCGGCCCACAGGGAACGCTTTATGGTGCGAACGCGCTCGGCGGCGTGATCAAGTACGTCACCAAGCAACCCGAGTACGACCGGCTGACCAGCGCGCTGTCGCTGAGTACGGGCAGTGTCCACAAGGGCGGTGAGAATTATGGCGCCAAGGGCATGATCAATATCCCCCTCGGCGGATCCAAGGCGGCGCTGCGCGTGGTCGTTCACGACCGCAAGGACGCGGGCTTCATCGATAATGCCGCTCTTGACGAGAAGGACGTGAATTGGGCCAAGAACCGCGGCGGGCGCGTCATTCTTGCGCTGCGCCCGATGGACGCGCTCGAAGTCAAGCTTACCGCCCTGACCCAGCGGCTCACGACGGGCGGAGAATCGTCGGTCGACGCGATTCGCGAAACGGTGACTCCTGCGTTCGGTGACCTGACCCAGTTCCGCGAGGTCCCGGAGGGCATCTCGGACCGGTTCAATCTGTACAACGCCGTCATCAGCTATGACTTCGAGTCGGCGACGCTGCTGTCTTCCTCGAGCGTGACCCGGCAGGAGTTCAGTCGAAGCCTGACCGAGATCAGACCTTCGGTCGGTGCCCGGAGCCTGTACGTCCTCGCGGGCGAGAACAAGAAATTCGTCCAGGAGGTCAGGCTTCAGTCCCGTGGCAAGCAGGATCGGGGCATCGAGTGGCAGGTCGGTGGCTATTACACGGCCGAAGACTATGACCGCACAACGGGTTTTCCCACAGTGGATGTGGCAACTCAACAGGTCGTCGAGACTTTCAATTCTGGAACGGTTGCGGATTACACCGAGAAAGCCGGATTCGCAAACGCCACCTATTACTTCAGTCCGCGGTTCGATATCGCCGCTGGCCTGCGCTACAGCCACAACAAGCAGAGCGGTCACGGCGTATCGAACCAAGGCACTTTCAACGGACGTAGCGGCGCGTCTGATGACAGCAAGGTCACCTGGTCGACGACCGGGCGTTTCCGGCCCAATGACGACATCATGCTTTACGCCAACGTATCGACGGGCTACCGTGCCGGCGGGCCGAACTTCTTTGCGATCGGCCAGATGATTCCGCCGAAGTTCGCTCCCGAAGAACTCGTTAACTACGAAGTTGGCATCAAGGGAGGCACATCCAACGGCCGGGCGACCTTCAGCCTGTCGGGCTTCTACATCGATTGGTCGTCGATCCAGCTGCCGCTCATCGTCAATGGCTTGACCTTCCGCGGCAACAACGGCACGGCCGAAAGCAAGGGGTTCGAGGCCGCTGGCACGTTCATGCCAACGAACGGGCTGACCATCGGCGGTGCCCTCTCCTATACCGACGCCAGGATCACTTCGAACGAACCTAGTCTCGGCGCCGTGCCAGGTGACCGCATGGCGGGCACGCCACGGTGGAGCGGTTCGCTGACCGCGGACTACGAAACGGCCTTGACTAACACCATCGACGGCTTCATTGGAGGCACGTTCACCTACAGCTCGGATCGCCCCAACAGCTACAAATTGAGCGTCAACACGCCCTACCAGATGATTCCAGGCTTCAGCACGCTCGGTCTGCGCACAGGCATCGCCCGTGGCGATTGGCGCCTGACGTTGGCCGCCGACAACCTGCTGGATAAGCGCGGCATCACCGACAACTATACCTTCGAACGTTACTACGGCGAGAGCTGGGGTGTAGGAGGACCGGGCTCTTACTATGACCAACTGGGCGTGATCCGGCCACGGACCGTTTCGCTGACCTTCGACATTTCTTTCTAACTCGAATGAATTCGCGCGCACTTATGCACGCAGTGACGGCCATGGCAGGTTTGCGCGGTGCGGCCTGCCTGGCATTGCTTGCACTGTCCGGACTCTCGCAGACGGCGATGGCTGACATGGCGGAGAATTACGCGCGAGCGGATCGGATACGTGGTTTCGACAACCGTACCACCGGCGGAACGATCTTCCCGCACTGGCTCGAGGACGGCGTGCGCTTCCACTACCTGTCGTTCGCGCTCCATGAGGAGCCGGGCACGGTCTTCCTGGTCGATCCGAGGGTTCAGTCCAAGCAGGCGCTATTCACCACGCGGGAGCTGGCTAGTGCGTTGTCACGAGTGTCGGGATCGGACGTCCAACCGACCCGGCTGCCTGGATGGCGGTTGCTGGATCCGGATACGGTCACGACCCGTGTGGGCGATACCGATTACCGCTGTACGGTTCGGCCGATGCGCTGCCATGCCGCGCGTCCCGCCGCGAGCGATCGGCTGGTGCCGGAGTGGGCCGTCCGGTCGCCTGACGGAAAATGGGACGCGTTCATCTGGGACCACAATGTGTACATCAGGCCCGTTTCGGCGCCGGTTCCGGCAGGGACGAAGTTCCGCGCATCATCAAGTGACGGCGATGGAAATTACCGCTTCGGGTTGTCCGACAGCAGCGACGACATCGCCGGATTCCAGGTGACGGGCCAACGATGGGGGTGCGATCTCCCGGCGCCGGCCGGCCCGATCCCACCTTTGCCACTGGTCGAGGCACCGCCGCCCGCCGGTGCAATTGCGCTCACCACTGACGGAGAGCGCCTCTACAGCTATGGGCCGCGCTGGAAAGGGGGCAACGAAGTCGCGACGCTGGACGCCGACCGCTATCGCCCCATGCGCGGCTCGATCGCCTGGTCGCCGGACTCCAGCAAGCTGCTGGTGCGACGGGAGGACATTCGCGGCGTCGGCACGTATCCGCTGTATTCATCGACCTCTGACCAGCCCGTCGACCATGCCTACTTCTACGCCGCGCCTGGCGCGACGCACATTCCTCAGTTCGAGTTCTACCTCGTCGACGTGCAGTCACGCCATGCCTACAAGGTGGATGTGCCACCCACCGGCATGCCGTTGCGGCCGGGTGGAGCGCAGTGGTCGGCGGATTCGCGGCAGGTCTACGTCGTCAGCGCTGACCGTGCGCCCCACGCAGTGACGTTGTCGTTGGTTGACGCAGCCACTGGCAGCGCGAGCCCGCTGATCGTCGAAACCCAGAAGACGTTCGTCGAAATGGGCGTGGGTGGTTGGGACACGATCGTCTACGTTTCCCGGGACGGCGAGGACATCATTTGGTTCTCGGAGCGAGACGGCTGGGGACACCTCTATCGCTACGGCAAGGACGGAAAGCTCAAGAACCAGATCGACACCGGCGAGAACGTGGCGGCCCAACTCATCCACGTCGACGAGGCCGCGCAGCAGATCTATTTCACCGCCTGGGGGCGGGGTTCGGGCAATCCATACTACCGCAGCTTTCATCGCATCGGTTTCGATGGCTCGGGCCTCATCGACCTGACGCCGGAGGCGGGCGACCACGATATCGCCTGGTTTCCCGCAGGCGGCTACTTCCTCGACAGGCATTCGGCCATCGACATGCCGCCCGTCAGCACGATCCGGGGCCCGCTCGGTCAGTCGCTGATGGAAGTGTCGCGTGGCGACGATGCCGGCTTACGGGCGATCGGATGGCGCCCGGCCGAGACGTTCACGGTCAAGGCCCGTGACGGCGTCACCGACTTGTACGGCGTCATGTACAAGCCTTCCAGCTTCGATCCGGGCAAGCGCTACCCGGTGGTGGTCAACATCTATCCCGGTCCGTTTCAGGGCAGCGTGGGGCGCTACTGGAATTTCCAGGGCGGTGACAACCGGATGCTCAGGGAGGACACCAGCCGCTGGGCCACCAGTGGTGAGGGCATGGGGCAGTCGCTGGCCGAACTGGGTTTCATTGTGATCAAGCTGAACTCCCTCGGCACAGCCCAGCGCTCCAAGGCCATGAACGATTACTTCTACGGCAACGTGATCGACAACGGCCTGCCCGACCAGGAGGCGGCGGTCCGCCAATTGGCACAGCGATATGCCTGGATCGACCTTGACCGTGTCGGGATCACTGGGCATTCCGGCGGGGGCTTTGCAGCCGCGGCAGGCATGTTGACACACCCGGACTTTTTCAAGGTGGGGGTGGCTCAGTCCGGCAATCACGACTTCCGTACCTACGGCTGGTACTGGGGCGAGCAGTACATGGGCCCCCTGCGGACTGACGAGGATGCCGCTCGCTATGCGAAGCAGGCCAACGCCACTTATGCCGCCAACCTGAAGGGGAAGTTGATGCTGATGCACGGCGACATGGACTGCAACAACCCGCCGGCGCAGACGCTCAGGCTGGTCGACGCGCTGATCCGCCACAACAAGGACTTCGACCTGGTGATGGTGCCCGAGGCCGGCCACCAGTTGCCGCCCTACGCCATGCGCAGGGCTTGGGATTACTTCGTAACCCATCTGGCCGGCGGCAGGCCGCCGGATGGCTACCAGCTGCAAGAGCCGCAGTTCCGCAGGAAGCCGTGATGACCCGGCGGCCTTCGCGTATGCGTCGACCCGTGCTGTCTTTGATCGCGGCGCCGGCGATGCTGCTGGCTTGCTCCACACATGCCGAGGAGGGCATGTGGACTTTCGATCAGTTCCCGATCTCTGCAGCGAACCGGGCGCTTGGCACCCATATCGACCAGGCCTGGATCGATCGCCTCCGGCTCGCGTCGGTTCGAGTCAATGGCGCTTCGGGCGGATTCGTCTCAGCGCAAGGACTTGTCCTGACCAACGAGCATGTCGTGGCCCAGTGCGTGCAAGATCTCTCAACGATTGCGCGCGACTATACCGCCACCGGGTTTACGCCCGCCTCGCGCGTTGAGGAGCGGCGCTGCCCAGGTTACTCGGCCGAGGTACTGACCAAGATCGAGGACGTGACGCCTGCCATTCGGGCGGCGACCAACGGCCTCTCCGACAGCGCTTTTGCAAAGGCGCGTGATGCCGCCATGAGCCGGATCGAGAAGCAATCCTGCCCGAGCGGGATGGATTATCGATGCGAGGTCGTTTCGCTCTACGGGGGTGGACAGTACAAGCTATACGTTTATCGGCGCCATACCGACGTGCGACTGGCCTTCGCACCCGAACATCGCGCTGCCGCGTTCGGCGGCGATCTCGATAATTTCAGCTTTCCCCGCTTCGACATTGATGCAGCCTTCCTGCGCGTGTACCACGATGGGAATCCGCTCCCGACTCCCCAGCATCTGCGCTGGAATTCTGAACCGCCGCGTCTGGGCCAACCCGTATTTCTCGCCGGAAGTCCTTTCACCTCCCAGCGCCTGCTGACACAGGCGCAACTCGCCACGGTTGCCGATGTCATGCTGCCACTTCAGCAGCAGATCAGAAGCGAGTTGCGCGGGCGGCTCATTCGTTTTTCGCAAGAGAGCGAGGCGAACGCCTTTTCTGCGGCCAATGCGCTTGCCGGCATCGAGAACAGCTATAAGCGCAACCGGGGGCGGCAACTGGCCCTGATCGATCCGCGTTTCATGGCCTCGCGCACCAGGGCTGAGGAGGATTTCCGTCGCCGTGTTGCCGCAGGCTCCGTCGCTGCGGCGGGCGAGGATCCGTGGCGGGTGATCGAAATGATCCAACCCGACGCTCGGCGGCTTTTCCCATCCTATTTCCTTCTGGAAGCGGAAGTCGGTGGCTTCTCGCAGCTCTACAAATGGGCGCTCGATTTAGTACGAGGTACCGAGGAGCGCGCAAAGGCGAACGCCGATCGACTGCGCGACTACAGCGACGCGCGTCTTCCACGGATCGAACAGTCGCTATTCGCAGAGCGTCCAGTCTATCCCGCGCTTGACGCGGTCCAGTTTGGCTGGTGGCTCGCCAAAATTCGGGAGATTTTGACCGTCGACGATCCGCGCGTACGAATACTCCTTGGAAGCGAAGCGCCCGAGGCGCTCGCCAGCCGCATCATGCACGAAACTCATCTCGGCGATCCGACCGTTCGGCGCCGTCTTTGGGAAGGGGGGCGTGCCGCCATTCTGGCCTCCGATGACCCGCTCATCCGGTACGTTCTGTCGATCGACGCCGTAGCACGGACGGCACGGCGCGAATACGAGGAGAGGGTTCTGGACCCGACGGATCGGGCATCGCAGGATCTTGCGCGACTGCGCTTCTCGGTGTTCGGTACGCATGTGGCTCCCGACGCGACCGGCACACTGCGGTTGAGTTTTGGGACCGTCGAGGGGTGGTCGTTCGAGGGCAAACCGGTGGGGTACGCGACGACCTTCGGCGGACTATGGGCGCGAGCGACGGGTGCGCCGCCGTTCGACCTTCCTCCCCGGCTGGCAGCCGCCCGCGACAGGATTCCCGCCACGACGATTCTCAATGTGGTGGCATCGACCGACACCATCGGCGGCTCGTCCGGCTCGCCGGTGGTGAACGAGCGGGGGGAGATCGTTGCGGCGAACTTCGACTCGACGCTGCTTTCGCAGAGAAGCGCTTATGGCTATGACCGCGCCATCAATCGCAGCGTCCTCGTAACGACTGCTGCGATCACGGCTGTGCTTCGGCACGTCTATGGACTGCAGCACCTGCTGGAGGAACTGGGGGCATCGGACGCTGCGAAGTCAGCCGCCGCTGACGCAGAACGGGTACTCGATCAGGCGCAACGCGAGCTGGCTGAAATCGCCCATCGTGCCAGCCAAGCCCGATGGGTCAACAGCACCTATATCACCGATGACACGGATGCCATTGCGCAGCGGGCAAATGCCGAGCAGATGCGGGCGAGACTGCATTGGGCCAAGCAGGCTGCTCGTTTCAACGATGTTCCTGGGCTTTCGGCCGATGCGCGGCGCATGCTGGACATCTTGCGGCAGGGCATCCAATTACCGCCTCCCGATACTCCGGAAGGCGCCGAGACGCTCAGCAGGCTTGCCAGTCAGTTGAAGAACACATATGCCCGTGGCAAGGGAACTTCATCCGGACGGCCTATCAACGGTTCGGACATGGAAGCGGCGATGGGGCGCGTGCGGGATCCGGTCAGGCTGCAGGAACAGTGGACCAGTTGGCACGACAACGTTGGGATGCCGATGAAGGAGCACTATGTCCGGTTGGTGGAGGTCGCCAACCAGGGCGCACGTGACTTGGGGTTCGCCAATGCAGGCGAATTGTGGCGCGCCGGCTACGACATGCCACCCGAACGGTTTCCCGTGGTGCTCGAGCAGCTATGGAGCGAGCTGAAGCCGCTCTATGAACAGCTCCACTGCTACACCCGCGCCCGCCTGTCCCAGTACTATGGAAAGGAAGTTCAGAAAGAGGGCGGTCCCATCCGTGCCGACCTTCTCGGGAACATGTGGGCGCAGGAGTGGGGCAACATCTACGACCTGGTCGCCCCGGAAGGAATCGGTGATATCGGCTATAGCTTGACCGGCCTGCTGAACCGGCGCGCTCAGGGCGTGCCGGAAATGGTCAAGACCGGAGAACGTTTCTTCACGTCCCTTGGCTTCGATCCCTTACCCGACACTTTCTGGGTAAGGTCCATGTTCACCAAGCCGCAGGATCGGGAGGCGCTCTGCCACGCTCAAGCCTGGGATTTGGACGACCTCCATGATGTGCGTCTCAAGACCTGCCTCAGGGTGAACGACGACGATTTCGCGACCGTCCACCACGAGATCGGGCACCTCTACTACTACTTGGCTTACAACACGCAGCCTCCGCTCTACCGTGCAGGCGCCAACGATGGATTCCATGAAGCGGTCGGTGACTTCATCCAACTCTCCCTCACCCCTGATTACCTGGTGAAAACCGGCTTGCTCGACCACGCCGACGTCCCGTCGCCCGACAAGGATACGGGGCTGCTGCTGCGACAGGCGCTGGACAAGGTGTCACTAGTGCCATTCAGCCTGGTGCTGGACAGATGGCGCTGGGGGGTATTCGAAGGGACGATCGAACCGGATGAGTATCAGACGGCCTGGGATCGGCTGCGGCTCGAATATCAAGGGGTGGTGCCGCCTGTCGCCCGTCCGGCCGATGCATTCGATGCAGGCGCCAAGTTTCATGTTGCGAACGTCTCTCCCTATTCAAGCTACCTCATCGCACGCGTGCTCCAGTTCCAGTTCTACAAGGCGGCTTGCGATATGGTCGGGTGGAAGGGACCACTGCATCGTTGTTCGTTTTACGGAAACCCGAAGGTCGGCGATCGGCTCAAGGCCATGTTGGCGATGGGGCGCTCGAAGCCGTGGCCCGAGGTGCTCAAGATCTTTACTGGAACGGATATCATGAGCAGCAATGCAATGCTGGAGTACTTCGCGCCGCTGACGGTTTGGCTGCGCAAACAGAATGAGGGGCGGTCCTGCGGTTGGTAAGGACTACAAGGGTTCGCGGTTTTCGAACCTGATGCAGGTATGGTCCGTATCGGCCGCGATCGAGATCTGCATGCCGTCTTCCAGGTGCTTCCAGGAAGTCTCCGCCACCAGCACGATTGGGACTTCGATCCGATACAGGTCGGCGGCGACCAGGCTGCCGATCACCAGGATGGGGTCGACGCGACCGAGGAGAATGGCAGCGGGCGCATTCCCCCGCCTGATCGCTTCGACCAAGGCGCTCGACGATGAGGAGGATCCGCGCGCCGCCTTCATTGCCAGGATGCGTCCCTTGAGGAGCAGGCCGTGCTCGGGATGATTGACGTCGCAGATCGTGCCGTTCTCCACGTTGAGGCCGCCCCACAAACTTAGCGGCGACGAGAGCAGCGCGATCCTACCCGTGGCCCGGCCAGGCGTCAGCCCGCGAAGCTCGTCTTGGAGGATCATGGTTGTGCGACCTTGCCAAGTTCCGCCGAGCGGATGCAGCGTGCCAAAGTCATCAGGCCGGCTCGACGTCCGAGGTTGCCGGGTCCGTAATGGGCCCATTTCCCCGAGTTGGTGACGATTGCCCCGTGGGTTTCGCGCACCACCGGGGCAAGATAGGTGCAGGTATCGACCACCAGCTTCGCTCCGAACTCGATCACGGGCGCAAGTTCCGGCGTCGCCGCCACCTGGGCGGCGATCTCGCGTGAAGTCGATATGTAGACTTCCACCCCGTCCGCCGCGCGCCTGCCGCGAACCGCATCGGCGAACCGCGCGAATTCGGCCAGCGAGAAATGCGGCGTCCCGATGCACATCGCAGCGACGGGTTCGCCGGGAGTGAGGGGGCAGAGATCCTCCAGTACCGCGTGCAGTTCGTCGGGGGTAATGTCGATAGTTTCCAGTGCCGCCTCGTTCCCGCCTGCGGCAATGCTCAGCGTCGGCGCCTCGGGCGTGATGCCGACCACATGGTAGAGGGCCAGTGCGCCCGCCGATGCGCCCGAGGCACCGAGCGCCTTGAGCTCGTCCTCGTTGACGTCTGCGGGCAAACCGACGATTGCGGGTACGTGGCCGATCGACCGGGCGCCGATGACGTAGCCCAGGCAGGCGAAATAGATGTCGCGGGCGAGCCCGGTCAACTCGACGGCAGGTGCTTGGATGCGGAGCGTTGCGATCCGGTTCTCGGGGCGGTGCAGTCCGACGTAGGGCACGCGGCCGGTCAGGGCCGCACAAAGATCGGTGAAGTCACCGTAGCGGTCGGTTCGCGCGCCGAGCACCGAATTGACGAAGGCGATCGCGTTGGACTCCGCCCATGCGACGTGCTGCCCAACCCGGGGCCGCACCATCCTCTGGTAGGGCGCGCAGGTGAGTGTCGCCACGCAGCCAAGCGCCTCGTGCAGTGCCGTCAGCTCGGCCTGGGCGGGAAGGAGTTCCGGTGCTCCTCGATGCCAGCAGGGGTGCGAGATGTCCACAGCGGCGACGTTGAGCGTCGTCGGCACCCTGACCTTGCCGCCAAGATCGACCAGGCGGCGGACGAAATCGATACTGGATTGCCCGTGATAGAGGCAGCCGTCGATATGAGCCGATGCGATGGACACGAAACGTTCGGCGTCGAGAACCTGGCCATAGCGGACCAGCATCCTCATGGCGTGGGCGGGGGCCTCGCCGAACTCACCGGCGAGCAACTGCAGGTCGATCGGTTCGTATTTCATCGCTTGAGGCGGATGAAAGGAAGTCTCCCTTCATCCGCAGAATTCGTGCTGTTGTCTTTATTCATGGCAACGCGAATCATAGGAACGGGGATAGGATCTTTCAATATGCCCAAGAACTTGAGCGTTTAGTTTCCGCATCCAGGTGCACCGCTATCCCGCCATCGGTGGGTTGAGGCGTGCGAAGCCTTCCTGCCGACGATACGGCGAATACGGATAGGGCGCGGCAACGGCACTGGCCTCGTCCAGCTTTGCGACCTGTCCTGGTGTCAGGTTCCAGCCGACAGCGCCAAGGTTCTGGCGAAGTTGAGCCTCGTTGCGCGCGCCGATGATGACCGACGAAACGGTGGGGCGTTGCAACAGCCAGTTGAGCGCGATCTGCGGAACTGTTTTGCCGGTTTCCTCCGCTATGACGTCGAGTGCATCGACAACACGATAAAGGTACTCGTCGTCCACCTGCGGTCCGAAGCTTGCGGTTTCGTGGAGGCGGCTGCTCTCGGGTAGCGGCGTTCCACGCCGGATTTTTCCGGTCAGCCGGCCCCAGCCAAGCGGACTCCAGACCATTGCTCCAAGGCCCTGATCTGCGCCCAGCGGCATCAAATCCCATTCGTAATCGCGCCCGACCAGCGAATAATAGGCTTGATTGGCGACATAGCGTGGCCAGCCATAGCGGTCGGCGACGGCCAGCGATTTCATGATCTGCCAGCCGGAGAAATTGGACACGCCGAGATAGCGGATCTTGCCGGCGCGAACGAGTGTATCAAGCGTCGAAAGTACTTCCTCGACCGGCGTGCCGGCGTCGAAGGCATGAAGTTGCAAGAGGTCGATATAGTCGGTCTGGAGGCGGCGCAGCGCATCCTCGATGGCGCGGATCAGCCGGAAGCGCGAGGAACCGGCATCGTTCGGCCCGTTTCCCACCGGCAGGCTGGTCTTGGTCGAAATCAGCACCGCGTCGCGCCGCCCCTTGATGGCCTCGCCAAGCACTTTCTCAGAGGCGCCGTCCGAATAGACGTCGGCCGTATCGAACAGGTTGACGCCGGCCTCCAGGCAAATGTCCACGAGGCGCCGGGCTTCCGTGGCATCCGAAGTGCCCCAATTGCTGAACAGCGGGCCGGTGCCGCCGAAGGTGCCGGCGCCGAAGCTGAGGACCGGTACATTGAGACCGGATTTTCCGAGGGGGCGATAGTCCATGAGAATGCTCCTTGAGCGGGATTGCGGAAAAGGTGTGAGCGCCGTGTTCTTACACATTGACGGCGATGCGAGGTTGCGAAGATAGACCTTTGAGCGCGAATGAATAGGGTGCGCTCAGGAATATCACTCGTGAGATGAGTTCACCTGGCAAAATGCCCGGGCTGCTAAAGCAAACCCCGACGAGACGAGTTGCAGCGCCATCTGCTGAGTAGTAGGTTCCGAGAGTCCCGAATTCGCCTCAGGCTGGGATTCGGCGCATAAATTCCCTTTCTGCAACCACGACGGAGGTCCCCCATGAATGGAAGCTGGTTGGCTGTTGGTATTGCGATCGGAGTAGCTATCGGCGTCGCAACGCATCACTTGGCTATGGGTATTGGCGTGGGAGTCGCATTCGGCTTGGCTATTGGCTCGTTCGCCGGCCGCAAGCGCTAGGCGGAGGCATCCTCGTGAATGTTGGCGCTCACGGACCCTGGTGGTGTCTCATGCGGATTCCGGGTTGGCCAATCCACTGTCCGGGAACAGGGCTTCGATGAAGCCGAATTTGCTCATGTCTTTGATGCGCTGAGGATAGAGCACGCCATTGAGATGGTCGAACTCGTGTTGGAAAACACGGGCGTGAAATCCTTCGACCTCACGTTCCATGGTGTTGCCGTTCTCCAGGGTGCCGCCATAGCGGATGTGCTTCGCACGGGGAACCATGCCGCGCATTCCGGGGACTGAGAGGCAGCCTTCCCAGCCTTCTTCCGTTTCCTCGGTCAGTATTTCGACCCAGGGGTTGATGAGCGTGGTCACGGGAACTGGCGGCTCGCCGGGATAGCGCGGATTTGCGGCGAAGCCAAAGATCATCAGCCGCAGGTCCACGCCGATTTGCGGGGCGGCCAGGCCCACGCCATTGGCCGCGTGCATGGTGTCGTACATGTCGGCAATGATCGTCTTCAGCTCGGGGTCGCGAATATCCTCGACCGGCTTTGCCACGCGCAGGAGCCGGGGGTCGCCCATCTTCAATATCTCGCGGATCATCGCCGTCTCCTGCCGGTTCGAGCGTGTTGCGAATAGCTGGTAGGGTTCATATACAGGCATCTAGTCTTGTGCAAACATTACTGTAGCTGAATCCAATACTGTTCGCGCCCGGGAGGGGTCATGCGATTTTTGCTGGTGGACCGAATCATTGCCCTCGACCCGGGGAAGTCGGTCGAGGCGGAAAAGACGCTGCCGGATACCGAGGAATTGTTTTTGGATCATTTTCCCGGTTTTCCCGTGGTGCCCGGTGTGCTGTTGACCGAAATGATGGGGCAGGCAGCCGGCAAGTGCCTGAATGTGCAGCGCCTGCCGCGAGGCAATGCCATGCTGGTGGAAATTCGTAATGCTCGATTTCGCCAGTGGGTGCGCCCCGGCGAGCCGATCAGGCTGCATGCGACCATCTCACAGAACAAAGACTCTTTTGCCATAGCCGAATGCCACGCCACCGTGGCTGGGGTCAAAGTGTGCTCCGCACAGCTGATGTTGGGTTTCAAGCCGATCGAGGACTTCGCACCCGGCTACCGGGACGAAGTTCTCGAGCGTTTCCTGGCGCAGACTGACCAGCAGGAACCTACGTAATCATGAACGAAGCGCTTATGAACGACGCACTCAGGGCATTTTCCATGCAAGGCCGTGTCGTCCTGGTGGTGGGCGGCACTCGCGGCATCGGCCGGGCAATTTCGCTTCAGTTGGCGCGCGCGGGCGCTACAGTCATTGCCAACTATGTAAGAGATCGCGCCAGTGCGGACTTGTTGGCGGCGGAGGCGCAATCAGCGCAGTTGCCGATCGAAGTGGTTCGCGCGGACGTCACATCGGAAAAGGGACGAGAGTTGCTGATGAGCACGCTCGCCCAGCACAGCGCGGGACTTTCAAGTCTGATTTTTGCGGCTGCAACCGGCGTGCATCGGCCCTTCGAGCAGTTCACCGGCCGGCATTTCGATTTCACCTTCGATCTCAACGTCAAGACTTTCCTTGGCCTGGTGCAGCGCTTCGCACCATTGATGGCGGCGGGCTCGACTGTGGTGGCCGTGTCGTCCGAAGGGGCGTACCGGGCGATGCCTCAATATGGCCTGGTGGGTGCTTCCAAAGCGGCTTTGGAGTCGCTGTCGCGGCATCTCGCGAACGAGTTGGCTGGGCGCGGAATCCGGGTCAATGTGCTTTCTCCGGGCACTGTCGCGACCGAAGCCTGGAAGGTATTTCCAGACGGTGAGGCGCGTTTGGCGGAAGCTGCTGCAAGCTCGCCGAGAGGTCGCCTCAATACCTTGGAAGAGGTCGCGCTGGCGGCTCAATTCCTGGCATCGGACGCTTCAGCCGGCCTCGTCGGGCACACGTTGGTGGTCGACGGAGGTGCACGCGTCGTCGGGTCGTGCTAGGCCTCGCCGCGGACACACCAAAGGAAGACGAGCGGCGAGGGGCATTTTCCCCTCCTTGGCGAATAAATTTTTCACACGTGCGTGTAAAGGGCCGATGACGCCGATCAGCGCTTTCCCGCTGTCGGGTTGACGTGTAGGCTCGCGCCGATGTTGGAACCTTCCTGCCCGGCGGATCAGCTCGATGACTGGTTCGTGCGCGAGATTCTCGTGCATGAACAGGCGTTGCTGCGATTCCTGTTGCGGGTATGGCCGGACAGGGCCGAAGTCGATGATCTGTGCCAGGAAACCTACGTGCGTGTGTATGAGTCGGCGGCCCGCGAGCGACCGACACAGCCCAGAGGGTTCTTGTTTGCCGCCGCGCGGCATTTGATGATCGACAAGATACGCCGCGGGAGGATCGTTTCCATCGAAGTGATGGGCAACATCGATTCGTTGAATGTCTTGGTCGATGAGCTGTCTCCCGAGCACCGGGCAAGTGCGGGGCAGGATTTACGGCGTCTGGCGCAGGCATTTGCGTCGCTGCCAGCCAACTGCCGCGACATTATCTGGATGATGAAGGTCGAGGAGGTCACCCAGTCGGATATCGCCAGGCGCATGGGAGTGCCGCGCAAGACCGTGGAGAAGCGCGCGCTGCGCGGTTTCAGGATGCTGCAAGAAGCTTATTTCGGTGCTGTGGAAGCCGAGATGAACCAGCGCCCACGGGAATGGACGAGGGCGCAAGGAGGGGCTGATCGTGGATAGCATGCGAATCGGCAATGCCGGACCTCTCAAAGATGCCGCAGCCGAGTGGATTCTCAGGCAGCACAGTGCTGAATGGAGCGAAGCGGACGCGATGGAGCTGCAACAATGGATGCGCGCCTCGACCACAAATCGGGTTGCGTACTTGCGGGCACGGGCCACATGGGAGGCCGCTGAACGCCTGAAGGTGCTTGGCGCGGGTCTTGAGCCCGGTGTGGTTCCAAGTCCCGAGGTACTCACCGACTCTGCGTACTTCAACGGGCGGCCGGGTCAGGGCGATCCCGTGACGCATCGCGGGCTGGCTCGTGCGATGCCGGTGAACTGGCGATGGGCGGCCACTGTACTGTTTACCGTATGCGTTGGCGCCATCTGGTACTACGCCCGCTTCCCGGCGAACGAATATTCGACCGCCGTGGGCGTCACGTCGACCATCCCTTTGTCCGATGGCTCCCGGGTGACTCTCAATACGAATAGCGAGATTCAGGTGGCGGTAAGCGAGGCGGGCCGCTCGGTCACATTGGAACACGGAGAGGCATTTTTCGAGGTGGCGAAGGACCCCAATCGTCCTTTCGTGGTGCGGGCGGGCGCGGAGCGTATCGTCGTGCTGGGCACGAAATTCTCGGTACTTCGGACGAACGGTGAAGTCCGGGTCGTGGTGACGGAAGGTCGTGTCTGGGTCAATGGCACCCAGATTGCCGCAGGGGAAGTGGCTCGTTCCAAGGCCGCACGCGGCAATACCCCGCAGCTGGCGGTGGAACAACGCGCCTTGCCGGAAGCGGAGGAGATGCTGAGTTGGCGGTCGGGGTTCGTGGTGTTTCACGAAACGCCGCTCGAGGATGCGGTGGCTGAATTCAATCGATACAACGACAAACAAGTGGTCATTCGCGATCCGCGTGTGGCCGAGCTCAAAGTGAGTGGCAATTTCAAGGCGACGTACCTGGAGTCGTTCATCAACCTGCTCGAGGACGGGTTTCCCGTGGTGGCGGAGCGACACGGAGGGCGCATCGTGCTGACGGCTCGTGCCGCCGGGAGCCCCAAGGGGAATCCTTGAGTCTTCATTCGTCTTCCGTATCGCAGCGTCCTTTCGCCGCTGTTGGGGAGATGAAATGATCAACAAGATTCGTTTGCGCGTGGCGCTGGCCTTGGCATTGGTTAGTGCCACGGCCTTTGCCGGGGAACCCAGGGAAATCAGTATCCCAGCCGGCGAGCTGGCGCCGGCGCTCGAGTCGTTGGCGAAAGAGAGCGGCTTGCTGCTCATTTTTCAGCCCAGTGATCTGCGTGGGGTGTGGACGCAGGGTGTAAAGGGCAAGCTGTCGCCGGAGGAGGCGGTGGCCCAGCTGATCAGCGGGACGTCGCTGACCTTGAAGGTGGATGCGAGCGGGGCGATGTTGATCGTCCCCGAACAAAATCACACGTCACAAGTAGCGAGCGGCAACCTGTCCCGGGTCGCCCAGGTGCAGACCTATCGGAGCGAGATGGTGGGAGCACAGGCTGACGCAGCCGGGAATACCATCGAGACGGTCAACGTCTTCGCCGCCATGGAGAGCGAGATTGGGGTCGGCTCCAAAACGGGGCAGTCTCTGCGCGAGACGCCGAAGTCGGTCACGGTGGTGACCCGCGAGCGCATCGAAGTTCAGAATCTCACGTCGTTGAAGGACATTCTGAACCAGGCGACCGGGGTGACAGTATCGACCTATGGGCCGGTGGATAATTTCTACTATTCACGTGGTTTCGAGGTGGTTTCGGTCCAGATCGACGGTGGTGCGGCCACTCAAATGGTGCGCGGCACGCCGGATACGGCAGCTTTCGAGCGCGTCGAAGTGCTGCGCGGTGTGGATGGCATCTTCACTGGCGCCGGCGATCCTGGCGGTGTCATCAATCTGGTTCGCAAACGCGGCAAGGCGACTCCCGAATTTAGTGTCAGCTTGAGCGGCGCACGCTGGGACAATTACCGGGGTGAATTCGATCTGGCCGGACCGCTGTGGTCGGACGGACGTCTGCGCGGGCGTATCGTTGGGGCTTACCAGGAAGGTGAGCATTACTATGATGCGGGTGACGTGAAGCGCGAGTTCCTTTTTGGCACCGCTGAATACGATCTCACACCCTCGACGCTGCTGATCGCGGGCGCGAGCTATGAAGACCGGCAAGAGAGAGGATTTCCTGTTGGCGGCCTGCCCCGGCACTCCGATGGCACGAACATAGGTTTGCCGCGCAGCACCGTGCTTGCATCGAGGTGGAATTTCTGGGATTTCACCACGCGCGAGTACTTCGCACGCGTGGAACAGCAATTGGGCCGCTCTGCCGTTCTCAGGCTGAACTATACGAAGCAGAATCAGGACAGTCCTTTCGGGGCCAATTTTCCCACAGGCGCGCTTGATCCCATTACGCTGACCGGACCAGTGCTGCGTGCAAACACATCGCTCGCCGATTATTTCGATGATCGGGAAATGCTCGACGTGTCGGGTAGCGGTGCTGTCACGATTTTCGGTCGTGAGCATCAATACGTGCTGGGCGTGGACCGAACCGAAGTCGATGGCGGCTACTCGCTGTATCGCGCACTGGATGAAAATGGCAAAGCGTTCGCCGCGCGGCCGATAGATGTATTCAACTTCGATCCGTACGCCCATCCTCGCCCGATCGGCCAGAGTTTCGCTTCGAGTGGCTGGACCAAGGAGCAACAAAAGGGCGTGTATCTGGCCGTCGGTTTACAGATCACCGATCCGCTGAAATTGACATTGGGAGGGCGTTACACGGAGTACGACTATCGGTCGGCCTTTCTTGGCGATCTGACCCGCTTCTCCGAGGCGCAGTTCGTTCCCAGCGCTTCCATCACTTACGACCTGGACTCCCAATGGACCATGTACGCAAGCTATGGCGAGACTTTTCGCGGACAGGCGGGCAAGCTCAAAGCGCCGTTGCCCGGGACGCCGCTGGATCCCATGCGGGGCGTCAGCTACGAACTCGGGTTGAAGGGGGAATTGTTGGGGCGATTCAACACCGCTTTCGCGGTGTATAGAGTGGAACGCGATGGCGAGGGAATGGAAGACCTGCGCTACCCGGTCACGCCGGGCGACTTCGGCGCAACATGCTGTTTCGTGGGTGATGTGGCCATCGAGGTCACTGGTTTCGATGCTGAAGTCAGCGGCACGGTGTTGCCGGGCTGGCAGGTGTTCGCCGGCTATACATACGCGGATCGCCAAGTCGCCGGACCGAGCGAATCGCTGTTGGCCGTTACTGTCACCCCGAGACAGCAGTTCAAACTCTGGACGAACTGGCAAGTCCCATGGCTCGACCGCTTGACGGTGAGTTCTGGAATGACACTGCAATCCAGGACGTTTCGCCAAGCTGAAGCCGTGCATCCCGCCTCTGGAGAGCTGGTGCCGGCGACTTTTTCCCAGGGGGGATACACCCTATGGAATGCATCGTTGCAATGGCGCCTGGGCGATCATTGGTCGCTGAGCTTGCACGGCGATAATTTACTGGACAAGACGTATTACAGCACCATCGGAACCATTGCGGGCGAGAACTACTACGGGACCCCGCGAAGTTACGTTCTGACGCTGCGCGGCCACTGGTAAAGGGAGGAACCATGAGCATGACTACAGCCGGCATTTGCCGTGCCATGTTGTCGCTTGGCGCATTCATTTCGACTGCGGCGCTGTCGGCTCAGGCTGATATGAGAGCGGCCTATGAGCGTGCGGAGATGTTACAGGGAGATGGCATTTCTGATCGATTGTATGGCATGAGCGTTCAGCCGAACTGGATCGGAGGGCAGAGCCGGTTTTGGTATCGCGCGGTTGGTCCGAATGGCAGCGAGTTCGTGCTGATCGATGCGGAACGCGGTACGCGTCACCCGGCTTTTGACCATGAAAAGCTGGCGCGTGGCCTTTCGTCGCTTACCGGCCGGAAATATTCGGCCGGCGCACTTCCGATGCAACGGTTTGAGTTCACTCCCGGCGGCCGTGAGATACGCCTGCAGATCGGGGGCGATCCGATCCAATGCGATCTGCGCCGCTATGCCTGTTTTCGACTGCCCGCTTCGGTGGTGGTGCGGCCTGGAGAGGTCGCGTCGCCCGATGGATCATGGGCAGCCTTTGTCCGTGACCACAATCTGTTCCTGCGCTCGCTGCACGATGGCCGGGAAGTGCCACTGACCACGGACGGTGTCGCCGACCATGCGTATGGCGAGCGGCCGGATTCGTTCATGACGTCGTTGAATGCTCGCAAGCACGGCGACGTCTGGCCGGCGCGTGTGCTTTGGTCACCGGATGCACGGAAACTGATTACCTACCGGGTGGATCAACGCCAAGTATTGAAGATGCCCTACGTGGAATGGGCGCCGGCGGGAGGGTATGGCGCGCGTCCGAAGGTCCATTATCTGCGGATGCCGATGGCGGGCGACAAACATGTGCCGATGTCCCGGCTGGTGGTGTTTGATCTCGGTTCCGGCCCTGCGCCGCAGATCAAGAGGATCGACGTTGCCGGAGCTCCGATTCAGATGCCCTATGACCTGATCTACGACGCCGCCTTTCCATGGTGGGGGTCCTTGTGGTGGGATCGAAGCAGCCGTCACACCTACCATCTGCGTGAGTCGCGGGATTTCCGGCACCTGCGCCTCATCGAAACGGACGTCGTAAGCGGTGCGGTGCGCGACGTACTGGAGGATTTTTCGGCCACTGGTTTTCGTTTCAATTTCCGTCAGCTGCCGTTGGGCTTCAACGGGAAGACCATGTTATGGGTTTCCGAGAAGGACGGCTGGCAGCACCTGTACCTGCATGATGTGGGCAGCGGACGAGAGCTTGCCCGGGTCACCCGGGGTCAATGGCGTGTAGACAAGGTGATGCACGTCGACTGGCAGCAGGATTGGATTTACTTCACTGCGTCGGGCCGTGAGCCGGGCATGGATCTGTACTATTTCCAGCTGTACCGCATCAAGTCCGATGGCTCTCAGCTCACTCGGCTGACCCCGGAGGATGCCCAGCACGATATCAGCTTCTCTCCTGATGGGCGTTATTTCATCGCACGCGCGTCACGGGTCGATCTGCCTCCGATTACCGTGCTGCGCCGTGCGGATGGCAGTCTCGTACAGGTTCTGGAGAAGGCCGATATTTCGGCGCTGACGGTATTCGGCCGGCAGCGGATCGAACGCTTTCGGGGCAAGGCACGGGACGGCGTGACCGATATTTATGCAACGGTCTATCGGCCGAGCAATTTCGACCCGACGCGTCGCTACCCGGTGCTCGACGAGATCTACGGCTTCCCCGATGTCAAGGCCGTGTCCAGATTCACTGCGGGCAAGCCTATTGCGGAGCTGGGGTTCATCGTCGTCGAGATCGATGGCATTGGTACCGGTAGACGCTCCAAGGCGTTCTCCGCAGCCTCCTACGGTAAAGGATGGGCGCAGGCCGGAGGATTGTCGGATCACATCGCGATACTGAAGCAATTGGCAGCCATCGATCCTTCGTTCGATCTGCAGCGTGCCGGTGTCTACGGCTATTCCGGCGGCGGCCATACAGCAACCAGGGCTATCCTTGACTACCCTGATTTTTTCAAGGTTGCGGTGGCGGGCGCGGGTTCGCACGACGTGCGCCTTTACCAATATGAATGGGGCGAGCACTACGTGGGACAGCCCTCCGAGGATCCCGAGGCGTTCGATCTGCAGGCGAACAGCCAGCATGTGGGGAAATTCGCCGGCAAACTGCTGCTTGCACATGGCGACATCGACGACGATGTTTCCGTGGCGAATACGCTGCAGGTCGTCGATGCGCTGATCAAGGCGAACAAGGATTTCGACCTGCTGATAGTCCCCGGCGCCACGCACGACATGTATCAGCACCCATATTTCATCCGTCGTCAGTGGGACTATTTCGTGCGTCATCTATCGGATCGTGAACCCCCCGTGGGCTATAGAGTCGGCGGCCGATGAAGCTGTGGAGGTATTCATGATGTCGATCTGGATCAGGCGGCTTTGGTCGTTATGGGTATTGTTGCTGTTGGTACCGCTGGCATCGGCGCAGGATTGGCAGGACGCATCGCTGCGCCTCCCCGGACAAGGGCAGGGGCCATTTGCGCGCCTGGTCATTGCCAACGTGATGTTGATTCGAGGCAACAGCATGCCGGCCAGCGGGCCGGCAACCCTGGTGATCGAGGGTAATCGCATCGTCACGTCCAGCAACTTCACCCCTCGGTCCGGCGATCATGTGATCGATGCCACTGGTTTGTATGCGTTGCCGGGCTTGATCGATACCCATGTCCGGCTGATCGATAGCGGTTATGACGGTCTGCCGCCGGACTACGGACTGAAGTTGTTGCTGGCGCATGGCGTCACCACTATTGCATCGATGCAGGACTTCAGCCGTCTCGACTGGGCATTGCGTCTGCAGCGTCAGTCCTCCGCTAACGAGATCGTGGCGCCCCGCGTGCAGGTCTGGGCGGACGTTTCCGGGGGGACGCCCCAAGAGGCGAGGGCTAATGTACGTCTGGCCAAGGAACGTGGCGTATTCGGCGTCGGTGAGGGGTCGGTCTATTCCAACAACGTGGATGTGATGCGCGCGGTACTCGATGAGGCCAGGAAGAACGGCCTGCGCTCCCACTGGCACATGAGCGCGTCCGCGGCGCCGCGTTTCAATGCGCTCGATGCCGCTCGGGCAGGCCTGAACGGGCTGACGCATTGGTATTGCCTGCCGGAGGCATTGTTCGAACGGCAGACGCATCCACACTATCCGGCCGGCTATAACTTTGCTGACGACCGGCAACGTTTCGCGGCAGCGGGGCGTTTATGGCAACAGGCGGCGGCGCCTCACAGTGCACACTGGAACAAGGTCATGGACGAGTTTCTGGCGCTGGACTTTACGTTCGAGCCTACCTTCAGTGTGTACGAGGCGCATCGGGATTATAGGGGTGTCAGCCGTGCCGAATGGCATGACAGCTATCTGCACCCCGTGCTGGAGCGGACGTTCATTCCCGGTACTCAGGGCCGCTTCTCGCATTTCTATGATTGGACCAGCACTGATGAGGCCGCGTGGCGCAACAACTTCCGGTTGTGGATGGAGTTCGTCAATGAGTACAAGAACCGGGGTGGCCGGGTGATTGCCGGGGCGGATTCGGGCTTCATGTGGGTAAACTTTGGATTTGGACTGATCCGCAACCTGGAAATGTTACAGGAGGCTGGCTTTTCGACCCTGGAGGCGCTGGATGCCGCAACCATCAAAAGCGCAGAACATCTGGGAATGCAGGCGAGCGTCGGTTCGCTGGAAACGGGAAAGCTGGCGGACCTGGTCCTGGTGGAGGGGGACCCTCTCAGCGATCTCAAGGTTTTCTACGCCGGTGGCACCCTGAAATTGCAGCCGGATGGCACATCACGGAAACAAGGAGGAGTGAGGTACACGATCAAGGATGGAATCGTCTACGACGCGTACGAATTACTGCGCGAAGTGGAACGGATGGTGAGTCGGGCGCGAGCCAGGCAGGGGGCATGATACGAGCGAACACTCGACGATCTCATCAAGATAAGCGAGGATATGGCTGGTTACGCTACACAGCGACGCCGCAATGACTATTCATACCTGGTTGTTGTTTCTCGGAGCCACGTTTCTGCTCGCGGGCACGCCGGGGCCGAACATGCTCCACATCCTGTCGAGAAGCGTAGAACTCGGCCTGCGCCGCACCACCATGGCGATGCTCGGATGCGCGTCGGCGCTCATTCTCATGTTGATCGCCTCGGCCGTGGGGCTGACCGCGCTGTTGCTCGCATTGCCGGGGGTGTTCGACACCTTGCGGTATGCGGGTGTCGCCTACCTGATCTTTCTCGGCGTGAAGGCTTGGCGCGCTGAGGTCGCTCCAAGCAATGTGATGGACGGGCAGATCGTTGGATCGGTGTCAGCGTTGCAGGTCTTTCGTGTCGGTTTCACGGTTGGCATCAGTAATCCGAAATTGCTGCTGTTCGCCGCCGCATTCCTGCCTCAGTTCGTGGATCCGAGCCAGCCGCAGGCTCCGCAATTCGCCATCCTGGTCGCGACATGCGCCGTGGCTGAGAGCTTCTGGTATTTCGTCTATGCGCTCGGCGGCCGATCCTTGTCCCGCTGCCTGACGCGGCCGGTCACCAAGCGCTGGTTCAACCGTGTGACGGGAGGGATCTTCGTCGGGTTCGGCCTGGCCTTGCTGAGGGCGAAGCCGGCTGCCTGATTGTCATGACGGGTGGCCGATGTGCCATCATCGGGTGGGGAGGGGACAAAAATGGCACAGAATATCTACGACCGACCCGAATTCTTCGCCGGCTACAGCCAACTGCCGCGACAGGTGCAGGGGCTGGCGGGCGCGCCGGAGTGGCCGGCGATTCGGGCGATGCTACCTGATCTGGCTGGCAAACGTGTTCTGGATCTGGGGTGCGGCTTCGGCTGGTTTGCCCGTTGGGCGCGACATCAGGGTGCCCACTCGGTGCTCGGGCTCGACCTTTCCGAGAACATGATTGCGCGCGCCAATGCCAGCACCGACGATCCTACCGTCGAATATCGGATCGAGGATTTGGAGGTCGTCGAACTGCCTGAGGCGTCATTCGATTTCGCCCATAGTGCGCTTGCTTTCCACTATGTCGAGGACTTTGGCAGACTGGTTCGGCAGGTGTATCGAGCGCTGGCACCGGGTTCCGGATTCGTTTTCACCATCGAGCATCCAATCTACATGGCTGCGGCACGCCCGCGCTGGTTCGCGAGCAAAGAGGGCCGGAAAACCTGGCCGGTCAATCGCTATGCGCTGGAGGGCGAGCGCCGGACCGATTGGCTCGCCAAGGACGTTCTCAAGTATCATCGAAGAATCGATACCACTCTCAATACCCTGATCGAGGCGGGATTTGGCTTGCGCCGTGTCGAGGAATTCGCGCCGACGCCCAATCAAATCAAGCGCAACCCGGAGCTTGCCGAGGAATTGGAGCGCCCGATGTTGCTCCTGATCAGCGCGCAGCGGTAACTTCCAGCGCATGTACCCACTCTCCCTGACGGAACTGCTCCTGCGCCTGGCAACCGCGGTGGTATGCGGGGCGGTGATCGGCCTGAACCGCGATTTGCGCAACAAGCCGGCGGGACTGCGTACCTTCGGCCTGGTCGGATTGGGTTCGGCGATAGTGACCTTGACCATAGTGCAGATGGGCGGCGGCGCGCCGGATGCCGCAAGCCGGGTCATTCAGGGCGTGGTGACCGGTATCGGCTTTCTAGGGGCAGGCTTGATATTGCATCGTGGGCAGCCGGCCAAGGTGGCCGGCTTGACCACGGCCGCGGCTGTCTGGCTCACGGCCGGACTGGGGGTGGCCGCTGGCGCCGGGCAGCTTGCGATAGCCTGGTTGTCGTTGTTGCTGACCATGATCGTGCTGCTGGCGGGCCGGCCCGTCGAACGGGTGCTGGCGCGTTGGTTCGGTCGCCGCAGGCCGGCGAATGGCGAAAACAAGAATAGAGCCCAGCCCCCGGACGATTGAGGAACCACCGCAGATGCAAGGCCTGACCATTCGGAATGAAGCCCCTGGCGATGAAGGGACAATCCGCACCGTCGTCACGGCGGCTTTCAAGGACATGGAACATAGCAGCCAAACCGAAGCAGCCATCGTCGACGCGCTGCGGCATGCCGGGGCGATGACGGTGTCGCTGGTAGCGCTGGAGGGTACCGAACTCGTCGCTCATGTGGCGTTCTCGTCCGTCACCATCGATGGTCGGGACGTCGGCTGGCACGGGCTCGGTCCAGTGGCCGTGCGGCCGGATCGCCAGGGAGCGGGAATTGGATCCGCACTGATTCGCGAGGGCCTGGCGAGGCTGGAGGCATTGGGCGCCAAGGGCTGCGTGCTGGTCGGCGACCCGGAGTACTACGGGCGGTTCGGTTTCAAAGCCCGGCCGGATCTGGTCTATCCGGATTTGCCGGCCGAGTATTTCCAGGTTCTACCCTTTGGGGTGGTGGTGCCGCGCGGCACAGTGGCGTATCACGCGGCGTTCGCAGCCGTCTAATAAGCTCATCCAATGATTCTGCCGCAGGCATGACGGTTTGCCACCCGGTCGAGCTCATGATAGTGTTACGCGAAGTAACATGTTACGAGTTGTAACAACTTGAAACAACCTGCGGCGCCACTGGGTGATCTGGAGCACGAGCTGCTCACCATTCTCTGGACCCATGGTGAGCTGACTGCCGCCGGCATTCGCAAAAAGATCACCCGCAAGCTCAAGGATCCGACGGTGCGCACCGTCCTGCGGCGCCTGGAGGAGAAGGGCTATGTGACGCACTCGGTGCAGGCCGGCACCTTCTTCTATAGCGCCAGGGAGTCGGCCGAAAGCGCCGCCGCGCGCGCCGTCAAGAGCATCGTGGATCGATTCTGCGGCGGTTCCATCGAGCGGGCACTGCGGGGACTGGTCGATGCGTCGTTGCTCGATCCGAATCAGCTCAGCACCATTGCCGGCAAACTCAAGCGCAAGACGCCATGAAGCTGAGCGGAGCGGGCATGGACCGGACCCTGCGTCGCAGGGCCTGGTCGTGGTCGGGTCTGCCGCCCGCGGCACGCGCCGGCCTGGCTTGTGTAGTCGTGCTGGGCGTTGTGCTGCTGGCGATCAAGTTCATTGCCGGCAGCGCAGAGCGGGTCTTCCGCCTGCCCTTGGATCAGGCGACCCTGGCGTCCGTCGAACAAGGCATCTTCCGCGATCTCATCCCCCTGCGGGTGAGCGTCGTGCCTCGCACCACCGTTTATGTGGATGCCATCGATGGCGGACGTGTGGATCGAGTGCTGGTCGAAGCGGGGGACGTGGTACAGGAAGGCCAGCCGTTGCTCGAACTGAGCAACACCAACCTGGTCTTGCAGGTGATTCAGCAGGAGTCGCAGCTCAATCAAGCCATTTCGCAACTGCAGCAGAATGAGATAGCGCTGGAGCAGAACAAGCTGTCGAATGAGCGCGCGGTTGCCGAGATCGATTACCAGTTGGTGCGCTTGCAGCGTTCCGCGGCGCGCCGCCAGGGCTTGGCGGCTCAGAATGTCATTCCGGTGGAACAGCGTGACCTGATCGCGGATGAGCTGGCCTACTACCGGCGACTCAAGCCCATTCAGGCGGAGAGCACACAACGCCAGGCGAATCTGCACGATCGGCTGCTGCCGGATATTCACGAGCAACTCAAGAATCTACGCGGCAATCTTGCGGTGGTCCGCAGCAAGCTCGATGGTTTGGTAATCCGTGCTCCCGCCACCGGACGGGTTGCGGCGCTTGATTTGAAGGTGGGCGAGACACCGGCTGCCGGGCAGAGGTTGGCGGAGATCATTCCGGATACCGGCATGAAGCTCAGCGCCAACATCGACGAATTCTATTTATCGAGGGTGCGCGTCGGGCTGTTGGCGAACATCGAGCTGGCAGGCAAGTCGACCCTGGTCAGGGTGCGTCGGGTGGCGCCGCAGGTCAAGGATGGCAACTTCACCATCGATCTCGATTTCGAGGAGGCAGCGCCGCCGAGCCTGGTGGCCGGGGAGGCTGCGCAGGGACATCTTCTGCTGGGTGACGACACTCCCGCACACGTGCTGCGCGTGGGGCCATTCCTGGCCCAGACCGGCGGCGACTGGGCGTTCGTGGTGACCAAGGACGGCAAGTTCGCCGAGCGGCGCAAACTCAAAGTGGGACGGCGTACCGCCGAGCAATTGGAAATTCTCGGTGGGGTGGCCGTTGGGGAACAGGTATTGATTTCCGACTATACGGGTTTCAGCAAAGTCGATCGTGTCGCACTGGTGCGGTAGGGGGACGAATGTTAAGGCTCGAGCATGTTTCCAGAGTCTATCGGACCGAGCACATCGAGACCTCCGCCCTCGACGATGTCTCTCTGGAAATTCCCGCCGGCGAGTTCCTCGCGGTGATGGGGCCATCGGGCTGCGGGAAGTCGACGTTGCTCAATATTCTCGGGCTCATCGATAGTCCCACTTCCGGGGCATATTGGTTTCTGGGGGACGACATCGCCGGCTGTTCCGAAGCGCAGCTCACCGAGCGGCGGCGTTCGGGAGTCGGTTTCATATTCCAGAACTTCAATTTGATCGATGATCTGAATGTGGCGGAGAATGTCGAGGTGGCGCTGATCTATCGCCGCGTGCCGGGCGCCGAGCGGCGCCGTCGGGTGGCCATGGCATTGGAGAAAGTCGACCTGGCGCATCGCGCCAGGCACATGCCCAAGCAGCTTTCCGGTGGCCAGCAGCAGCGCGTGGCCATTGCCAGGGCGCTGGTCGCAGATCCGAAACTGATCCTGGCCGATGAGCCCACCGGCAACCTGGACACCGCGAATGGCGAGGCGGTGATGGATATGCTGTCCGGCATCGCCCGGTCGGGAACCACTATCGTCATGGTGACCCATTCGGAGCTCCAGGCGCGGCGTGCGGACCGCGTCGTGCACATGCTGGACGGGCGATTCGTCGATGCAGCGGAGCTGTAGCGCTCATGTGGCACAACTATTTGACTGCCGCGCTACGGAATCTACTGCGCAATAGGGCCTACACGGGGATCAATCTAGTGGGGCTTGCGCTGGGGTTCGCGGCCACCATTCTGATAGCGCTATATGTGCGCGATGAATACAGCTTCGAGCACTTCTTTCCGGGCTTCGAACGCATCTACCAGGTGAGTGAGTACGTGGAGCCGCCGGGCGGCATTCCGTTGCGTATCAGCGTCACTGCGGCCGACATCGTGCCGGCGATGAAGCTGAATTTTCCCGATATCGACCAGGCGACGCGCCTGGTGCCGACCGCGGCGCGATTGCGCCATGGCGATATTCAAGGTTCGGTCAAAGGAGCCTACTGGGCCGAGCCCAACTTCTTCGAACTGTTTCCCGCCAAAGCGATCGCCGGCGATCTCAGGGATGCTTTGAATCAGCCCGACGGCCTGGTTCTGACCAGGTCGGTGGCGCGGCGATTTTTCGGGCGCGAAGCGGTCGTGGGAGAAACGATCGAGCTTGACGGCCAACATGTCATGCGGGTGGCGGCCGTGGTGGAGGACCTGCCTGCCAATACCCATTTCAACTGGGAGATGCTGCTGCCGGCCGTGGCCAGTTTCTCCGGGCTGAACGGACTGGAGGCTGACCTGCGCCGGCCGGACAGTCTCAGAGCCGAGAACGTCTACGGCTACGTGCGGCTGCGGCCCGGGACTGGACTGGAGCGTATCAATGCCGGGATGCGCGCTTTCGTCACGCGACATGTGCCCGGTGTGAACAATGGAGTGCCGATTGCCGATGCCTACAGCTTCATACTGACGCCCATTGCCGAAGTTCATTTTCAACCGCCCAGCCTGGGCGCAATGAAGGTTTCGAGCGACCCACGCACCCTGCATATCCTGAGCGGCGTCGGATTGCTGATCCTGGTCATGGCCGGTGGCAATTTCGTGAGCATGATGACGGCACGGGCGGCCCGGCGTGCCGTCGAGGTGGGCGTTCGCAAGGCGGTGGGCGCGACTCGACACCAGGTCATGGTTCAGTTCGTGGGCGAATGTCTGTTCTACACGCTGCTGGCGCTGCTGCTGGCCGTGTTGCTGGTCCGAACGCTGCTGCCGGCATTCAATGGGTTCCTGCACCGGGATATTGCGCTCGATTTCCTGATGGACCCATTGCTTGGAGTGGGAATCATCGGTGTGGCCATCGTTACCGGACTGGCGGCGGGAGCCTATCCCGCGCTGGTGCTGTCGCGTTTCAAGCCCAGCGAGGTGCTCAAGGGGACCGGGGTGGTCCTGGGCGGTTCCAACCGGGTTCGTCAGGCGCTGGTGGTGTTTCAGTTCGGCGTGCTGGTGGTGCTGCTGGTGACGACCCTGACCGTTCACCGCCAGACTCAATTCGCCCTCCAGGAACGGCTGCGCGTGCCGACCGACCAGATTTATGTGGCTCACTTGCCGAGGGCCTGCCCTCGCGCATTCATGGATTCACTGCGGCAAAGTTCCGGGGTGCTGGCCGCCAGTTGCCTATCCTCCTCCGCATTGATGTACAGCCGTACCAGCCTGGTGTTCACGACGCCCACGGGGAGCACGGTGGCAGTCAAAGCTGCGCCTGTGGATGTCGCGTTCTTCGATCTGTTCGGTATCAAGCCAGTGGCAGGCCGCTTGTTTTCCACCGCGCGTGGCGGCGACAGTGTGCAATCTCTCAATGGCATGGCTGACACCGCTGGCGCGCGAGAACGCAATCCCACCCTGGTCATCAATGAGTCGGCGGCGCGTGCACTGGGATTCGCGCCGCCGAGTGCGGCCGTCGGGCAATTCAGGCGTTGGGCCAGAATTGGCACGATGAACGGGCAACCTGGAGTCACTGCGCCGACCAGTTCGGAGATCGTCGGCGTGGTACCTGATTTCTCGCTGGGTTCGGTGCGCGATGAGATCGAACCTACGGGCTATTACGTCGATTCCGATGCGCTGTATTACGTGGCGCTGCGGCTTGGTGGACGCGCTGTGCCGGAGGCGCTGAATGCGGTCGAGGAGCTTTGGTCCCGGCAAGGGGCCGCACAGCCCCTCGAAGGAAAATTTCTGAGTCAGTACATGAACGAGCTGTATGGAGATATCTTGCGGCAATCGGCCATCTTTTCCGCTTTTGCCGGCGTGGCAGTGGTCATTGCGTCGCTGGGGCTGCTCGGACTTGCGGTATTTACCGCGGAGCGGCGTACCAAGGAGATCGGGCTGCGTAAGGTCATGGGTGCCAGTCGCGCGGATATCCTGCGTTTCGTGAGCTGGCAGTTTACCTGGCCGGTGCTATGGGCGAACCTGCTTGGCTGGCCCTGTGCTTATCTATTGATGCGACGCTGGCTGGAAGGGTTCGCCTACCACGTCGAGCAGAGTTTATGGGTCTTCGTCGCAGTGGGTGGATTTGCCCTGGTCGTCGCCCTGGCCGCTGTCGGTTCGCATGCTTTACTCATTTCGCGAGCCAAGCCCATAGAAGCCTTGAGGTACGAGTAAGGCGAGGGCGCGCCGACGAAAGCGGCGCGCCCTTGAACCGAACGGATCGCAGGCTATTGCACCACCGGCAACTCGATGTACGAGGGGTGCTGCCTGGAGTGATGCACCTGGTTGGTGGCCACCACGGCATTCTTTTCCATCACATTGTCGCCGCCGGTGTTCAGGTTGCGCAGGAATTTCGGGAAGTTGGATGAGGTGACTTCCACCCGAATGCGGTGGCCTTTGCCGAACACGATGCTGGTGGTGAGCGGCGTGGGCTGCAGCTTGTAGACGCCGCCCGGCTGCATGAACACTTCCTTCTCATAGCCTTCGCGATAGCGCGCCCGCAGGATGGTGTCACCGATGATGTAGGCGGTGCCATCGGGGGTCACATCGACCAGCTTCACGGCGAAATCGGTGTCCTTGGCGCTGGACGAGACGTGTAGCACCGCATCGACGAAGCCGCTGACCCGCAGAGGTTGGGCGAGAGGTTCGCTGGTATAGACCAGCACGTCCTGGCGAGCTTCGGCCTGGCGCTGGTCGAAGGCGCCGGGCTTGATGATGCCGCCATTGCAGCAGTCGGCGCCGCCCAGGGTCTGTACCGGGTTGAGCGGGTCGTATACGAAGCTGTCCGGTGTGGTGCCGCTCGGTTGCACGGTGCTCAGGGTGCCATCGCCGTACAGGCTGTTGGCCTTGCCGCCACTGTTCAAATAGAACCGCATCGGCTTGGCGCCGGCGGGCGGCCACTGCTGGCTGCTGTCCCAACGGTTCTCGCCCATGGTGAAGTAGCGCACCGCGGGGGTGGTATCGGGGAACGCCTTGCGATCGCCTTTCAACCAGCGGTCGAACCAGGCGAACACGGTGCCGACGGTGTCGAACGAGGTGTCGCCCATCGGACGCGCGCCCACCTTGTCGTCGGGGCCCATGTCCAGGAACGCGCAATGGGTTTGCGGACCGATGACCGCGTACTGATTGGCGCGTGCCGTGGCGTCGTCACCCGTTTTACGGATGTGATTGAACAACTCCAGGTTGGGACCGATGGAGACGTCGTACCACGAGTCGAACCACAGCGCCGGCACGCCCCAGCGATCCGTTTCCTGATACAGGCCGCCCTGCCGCCATTCCGGGCTGGCCGGTTTGCGGGTGATCAATTCCTCGAAGGTGCCTGGCGGCTCGCCCAAATCGGACAGCATGTCGATCACCGGCAGGTGAAAGATTTTCTGTGGCCAATCGACGCTGGGCTTGCGCGCGTTCAGGTCGTTGTACAGCGCGATCCGCGAACGGATTTTCGGATCCAGGCCGGACGGGATCTGCGCACGCAAAGGATTGTCGACGTGATACAGCCAGACCCAGAACAGACTGCGCTGCGCGCCGCCGGTGAACCAGTTGCCTTGCTCCCAGAAGCGGCCGACCTTGCCGATGCCCGCGCCGGCGGCCATGGGGATCATGGCGGCGTGCGCCGGATGATGTTGGGTGGCCAGCGCCAGCTGCCATTCCGCCGAGGAGGAGCAGCCCAGGGTGCCCACCTTGCCATTGGACCAGGGCTGCTTGGCGATCCAGCTCAGTGCATCGTAACCGTCGGTCTGCGGGTAGCCCAGGATCTGGAACTTGCCTTCCGAAAAGTAGCGGCCGCGCTCGTTCTGGATCACGAAGGCGTAGCCCCGCTTGACCGCTTCGACCGCATACAGCAGCTCGGAACCCGCCAGGGTGGCGAAGTTGTAAGGCGTACGAATGAATACGGTGGGCAAGGGGCCTTTGGAGCCCCGCGGGCGGTAGATATCGGTGGACAGTCCCACCCCATCGCGCATGGGCACCAACTGGTGCCGTTCCATCTCGGCGCTGCGATGCAGGGCCTTGGTCAGGTAGTCGGGCGGGGCTTCCTGAGCCAGGACGCCCTGGTGCAGGACGAGCGTCAGGCCGGCGGCCACGAGGGCGTGTATCAGCTTCCTGGTCATTCTTCTGGTTCCCGGGTCAGGGTGGATCTTGCAGGGCCAATACTAGTGTATTTACCGATATCCCGGCACAGTCAGGTCGGGGTACGAGCGACGGTCCGTCGATTCGAGCCCACGGCCGGTCGCGTCGTCCGCCACCGCGCCCTTTCAAGCAAGCTGATTTTTTACCAACTCGCCGCCGCGCATGATGAGCTTGAGATTGCGTCCATCGGCCGCCAGCAGCTGGATATCCTTGAGCGGGTCGCCGTCCACCACCAGCAAGTCGGCATAGGCGCCAGGTGCCACGCAGCCCAGTTTGCCCTTGAGCATCAACGCGTCCGCGTTGACCGAGGTGGCCTGTTGCAGGATTTCCAAGGGGGTGAAGACTTCGCTGCGCAGGGTGAACTCGCGGCACTGCTGGGTGTACAGCTTGCCGAGCAGGTCGGTGCCGAAGCCCATTTTCACGCCGGCCTGGCGCATGTGTTCCAATCCCGCCATGGCCTGGCGGGCGGCGATTTCCGCCTTCTCCTGGCTCGCGGCGGGGAAGCCGAGCTGGCGGCCGAGTTCGACCAGGCCAAAAATGATCACCATGGTGGGGATCACGAAGTTGCCGGTCTTGGCGACCAACGCGGCGGTTTCCGGATCGATCAAAGTGCCGTGTTCGATGGTGCGCACGCCCAGTGCGGTGCAGCGACGGATCGCGCTGGCGGGATGGCAGTGCGCCGCGGTGTAGCTGCGCCGTTCGACGGTCTCATGCACGATGGCGCTGATCTCGTCATCCCGATACTGGTTCATCCAGATCGGATCGGTGGGGGAGGCGACGCCACCCGAGCCCATGATCTTGATGCAATGGGCGCCACGGCGCAGTTCCTCGCGAGCGGCCCGAATGACCTGGTCGACACCGTCGGCCACGTGGCCCATTGCGTGCACGGCGCTGCAGGCGCACATACCGTCGTGCTCATGCAGACGACGGAAATCCCCGTGGCCGCCGGTCATGGACAGGAACTTGCCACTGTAAAGGAACCGGGGACCGCGGATCAGTCCGTCCGCCAGGGCTTGTGACAGTCCGTAATCGCCACCACCCACGTCGCGTACCGTCGTGAAGCCGCAATCCAGCGCGTGACCCAGCATGCGGGCGGCATACGCGGCGCGATAAGTCTCGCCATGCTCGGCGATGCGGGTGACGTTGACGTCCGAGCCATAAGCGTGGATGTGGGCGTCGATCAAGCCCGGCATCAAGGTCCGGCCGCAGACATCGATGACCGTTGCCTCCGCCGCCTTGATAGGTTTCCCGGAGACTTCACGGATCAGATCGTTTTCCACCAGCACCTGCATGCCCTGGGGGCAGTCGCCTGAAGTACCGTCGAAGACCCGCGCGTTGTTGAACAGAATGGCCGGCATGTCTGGAGTCCTCCTCGAGTCACAATCTACAAAATACGGCGCAGCGTTTGCGCACGCAAGCGATCGCCGGTCGCGCGGCTGTGCAGTATGGCCAAGCAAGAACTGGCCTAACTGCAAAAATTCACGATGTTCTGGCGTTGCCGGATGGCCTGTGGAAGGCTGGGTCCGTCCAAGCTCCACGGTCGAACGCTATCTCACTGGCCAGGATAGTCATGAAAAAAATCACTCTGACTCTTATCGCATGTTCCGAGCTGATGGTGGTCGCCGGCGCGGTCGCTCAATCCGCTGACACCACCAACGCCAAGCCCGACGGCAAGATCGAGGAAGTGACGGTCACGGGTTCGCAGATCCGTGGTCACGAGAATCCCGGTGGCCAGGTCCACACAATCACCAGCGAGGACATCAGGCTGCAGGGATTGTCGACCGCGGACGATATCTTCCGCTCCATCCCCCAGGTGTCAGGCCGCGGCTCGCTGGCCGCCATGGATGTGAACGAACAAGTACCTAGCGGCTCGGTGGGACATTCATCGGTGGATCTCGGCGGCTTCGGGGCGAAATCGACGCTGGTGCTGATCAACGGCCGGCGCACCGCGGCCTCCTCGATCATGTACGGCGACTCGGTCAACGTGAGTGCGATTCCGGTCAGCGCCATCGAGCGGGTGGAGGTGTTGCCCACGGCGGCCGCGGCGATTTACGGCGCCGATGCTGTTGGCGGCGTCGTCAACATCATCCTGAAGAAGCGCTCCGATTTCGAAGCCAATACCCAGGTGGGCTATGAGAACAGCAGCTTCGGTGGCGATGCCACCCAAGTGGCGCAGGACCTGAGCTTCGGTTGGGGGTCGGGGCACTTCACCGGCGTCGCGAGCTACCGCAAGTCGGATCCGGTCACGGCGAAAGAGCTGGGCCTCACGACACAGGATTTCCGCAGCCGCGGCGGTTACGACCTGCGCTCGCAGACCTTCGGTGAGACCGGGGCGATCATCGGCCTGGGCTCGCTGCCCGCGGGCAACGACGGTACGGCGTTTACACCGGGCGACGTTTCGCCCGCCAACGCCGTCCCGGCCTCAGCGATCCCGCAGTACGTCACGCCGGACCTGAAGACGACTTCGGTCTACATCAACGTCGAGCAGGACGTGAGTGAGCGGGTGACATTGTTCCTCGATGCGTTCTACTCCAAGAACGACACGCACAACTATGAGATTCCGCTGCAGGTGTGGGGACTGGAAGTGCCGGCCAGCAACGCCTTCAATCCCTTCGGGACTCCCGTATTCGTCAACTATCAGTTCGACACCGAACGCGATGCGGGTCGCATCCCCTCGGTCGAGCGCGAGGCCGACCAGGAATTGCTGCAAGGAACTTTCGGCGCGGTGGTCACGCTGCCGCGCGATTGGCGGCTCCAGATCTATGGAACGCGGGCGAATGAGGAGTCCTTGCATACCTATTCGTGGGTTTCGGGAGCCGATCCCGCGGTCATCGCCGCGCTGGCCGATTCCAATCCACAAACCGCGCTGAATCTGTTCGGCAACGGTACCGCCCAGAATCAGGCGACGCTCGACAGTATCGTCAGTTACTGGATGGGGCAGCGGCACAACAAGATCGAATCGACCCTTACCGCGTTCGCCGCGCAGGCCGATGGCGAGTTGTTCGAGTTGCCGGCGGGCGCCGTCAAGGCTTCGTTCTCCGCCGAGCGCCGCAAGGACACGCTCGAGTGGGCCGGCTTCGGCGCAAATCAGCCTGAGGGCGATCGGATCGCCGAATCGCTGGGTGCGGAGTTCGCGATTCCGCTGTTGAATGCGGCGGGTGGTTCCGGCCAGGCACTCGAGCTGAGTCTGGCAGCGCGTTGGGATCGTTACAATGCCGAGGGCGATTTCGATCACGACGGCACGCGGGACAAAATGGCTGAGTTCTCCGATATCAGTCCGATGATCGGTTTGTCGTGGAAGCCGGTTCAGCACTTGCGGCTGCGCGCCAACTGGAACAAGGCGTTTCGCGCGCCGGTGGTCCATGACCTCGCCGGCGCGTCCTATGATTACCAGACCACGGTGTTCGATCCGCTCGCTCCGGGCGGCGCAGCTTTGGTGCCGGTCAATGTTTCCTATGCTCCTTCGCCCAATCTCGGGCCGGAGCGGGCGAAAATCTGGAGCGCTGGTGCCGACTGGGAATGGCTGGATGCGAATGGTGCAGGTTTGAAGGTATCACTGACCTACAGCGATACCGATTTCACCGATCGTATCTCCGGTGTCTATGTCTACTTCAATGACGACCCGTCGTTCGTGGTCAGTCACCCGGAGTTGTTCGGCGGTGCCGTGGAGCGCGACGCAAACGGCAATCTCACCAACGTCCTGCTGCGCAATATCAACATCGCAGGTCAAAGAGCTCAGGCGTGGAACATGGATCTGACCTACGGATGGCGCAGTGGCGGCGGTCACTTCTTCACGCTGGGGGCGGCGGGAGTCTATACCGCCAAATTCGAAGAGCGTGTTTATGACGGTGCGTCCGCCGAGGAATTGCAAGGCACATTCAGGGGCGTGGATCGCTTGCGCGCAACGGTTCGGGGCGGGTGGTCCAGCCCCGAGGGTGATTGGAGCGCCAATCTGTTCGTGCACACCAGTTCGAGCTATACCAACACCATTCCTGGCTACGCCATCAACAACCCGCCCGCGGGTATGGGGACCGAAGTCAGGGAAAAGGTGAGTGCCTATACCACGGTGGATGTCTCGGGAAGCTACCAATACCAGGGCGACTCGACGTTGTTCGACGGTGTGTCGGTGACCGCCGGCGTGCGCAACTTGTTCGACCAGGACTTCCCGTTCATCGACCTGGTGGCCGGTCGCATCTATCCGTTCGATCCGCGGCGGGTCGATGTACGGGGACGGGTTGCGTTCGTCGAGCTCAGGAAGAAATTCTGAGGCGGGCGCCGGCGCATCGGGGGCGATTCAGATGATGAAAGGGTTCATCGGGCTGCTGCTGTACGGCGTCATGTCGGCGTCGCAGGCGGATACCTCTTCAGTGGAGGCATTGCTTGCGCGGGCGCAGTCCGTTGCTCCGGAGTCGCTGACGAAACTGGTGCGGGGCGAGCGGTTGATCCCCCACTGGCGCGAACACTCGTCGGAATTCTGGTTCGCCGCGGATCGTGTCGATGGCGTCGAGTATCTGCACGTGGATCCGGCGACGAAATCGATCGAACCGCTATTCGATCGCACGCGGCTCGATGCTGCGCTGCGTACCGCGACCGGGCAGGTGGCCGTGGGAGAATATGACGACGCGGGCTACGATTTCGCAACCCATGAGTTCTCGTTCAAGCTGCAGGGGCAACGCTGGACATATTCGACCGCCACTCGCGAACTCAGGAAGGCCGCGCCGCCGGATGCCGCAGCTTCGCCGGACAAACGCTGGCGCGCGTTGGTCCGCGATGACAATCTCTATCTGGAAGAGATCGCGACCGGCCAGGTGCGGCAGCTCACTGTCGACGGTTCGGAACAGGCGCCTTACGCGCGGCCCATCGTCAATTTGAATGAGATGGTGACGCAGGGAACGTCCACCCCGCTGCTCGATGCGGATGTCACCTGGTCGCCGGATTCGCGGCGTTTCGTTACTTATCAGATGAGCCTGGCCGGAGCCCGGCATCTGAGCGCGGTTCAGTCGACGCCTCCCGGCGGAAGCGCACCGCGGGTGTTCGATTACATCTATCCGATGACGGGCGATGAACGGGTGCCGCTGGCCCATACCGTCGTCATCGATGCCATCTCGGGTTCGGTGACGCGTGTCGAGTCGCCGGTGCAGGAGATGCTGTACTACGGCGCGCCTGAGTTTCATTGGGTCCGTAGCGGCGCCGCGGTGCTGCAGAGGATTGCCAGCCGAGGCTACGGGGCGCTGCGCCTGTACTCGATCGATGCGGCCACCGGGCGATCGGTGCAGTTGCATGCCGACCAATCGGATCGCTTCGTGGATTTCTACTGGAATCGCTGGACTTACTCGCCCGAGTCGAATGCCGTATTCTGGATCTCCGAGCAAGGAGGCTGGAGTCACGCATTGCGCGTGGATTTACACGGTGCAAAAACCTATCTCACTTCCGGTGCGTGGATGGTGTCGGATTTTGCCGGTAACGATCCCTCCGGCAAGACGCTGTTCGTCGTCGGGCGCGGGCGGGAGCCGGGGAGAGATCCCTATCTGCAACATCTCTACCGTGTCGAGGACGACGGCCGCAAGATCAGGCTGCTGACGCCGGAGCCGGCGGATCATGACGTATCGGTGGCGCCGGACGGCCGATTCTTTGTCGACAACCTGTCGACGGTCGATCAGCCGACGCGCAGCCTGTTGCGTAGTACGCGCGATGGCGCGGTGCTGATGGAGCTGCAAAAGGCGGATACCAGCGAGATGACGAAGCGGGGGTTGTATCTTCCCGAACCGTTCACGGTGCCTGCCGCCGACGGTAAAACTCCGCTGTATGGCGCACTTTTCAAACCGTCGCGCTTCGATCCACGCAAGCGCTATCCGATCGTCGAGTACATATATACCGGCCCGCATACCATCACCACCCCCAAGTCGTTCGCCAGGGCCTTGTCGGTGGACGTGGCATTCTCGATGGCGGAGCTCGGCTTTGCGGTCGTGGTGGTCGATGGCCGGGGGACGTCCGGCCGAGGTCGGGCCTTCCTCGACCCGGCGTACCAGAATCTGCATGCCGTTGGCCTGGACGATCACATCGCCGCGATCAAGTCGCTGGCGGCACGGCATTCCTATCTGGATGCCACGCGTGTGGGCATCTATGGTTTCTCCGCCGGCGGCTACGACGTGATGCGTGCGATGACCGAGCGACCCGGATTCTACAAGGTAGGCATATCCGCTTCCGGCAATCACGACAATCGGCTTGACAAGGCGATCTGGAACGAGCAATGGATGGGGTATCCGCTTGGCGCGCAGTACGCCGTCAATTCGAACGTGACTTGGGCAGACAAGCTCCAGGGCCGGCTATTGTTGGCGCATGGAGAACTGGATGAGAACGTCCCATTGGCGGCGACGCTGCGCCTGGTCGACGCGCTGATCAAAGCCGATAAGGCATTCGAGTTTCTGGTGGTGCCGAACGCCGATCATTATCTGATGAAGGTGCCGTACTTCAATCGGCGTCGCTTCGAGTTCTTTCTCCACGCATTCACGCCGGAGGTCATCGAGAACGGTGTATCGGGCGTTCAGCCCTCGCCGTGACGGCGGCCCTCGAGTTTACGGAATTGCAGCGGTGGCAAGCCGATGGTCTGGCGGAATTGACGCGCGAACGAGCTTTGATCCGCATAACCGACTTCGAGCGCGATAGCGGCGATCGGCAGGTCGGTTTCCAGCAGGCGGTGGCGCGCGGCGTTGAGCCTGAGCTTGAGCAGCCATTCGCCGGTGGAGATGCCGAACACACGCTTCATGCGGCGGTCGAGCTGGTATTCGGACATTTCGGCTGCCGTTGCCATGTTGGCCACGGTCGTGGTCGCCGACAGATTGTCTTGCGCTACCGCGATTGCGGCGGCGATCCGCTGGAAGTCCTCCGAACTGACATCCGGCATTTTCAAATCCTGGGACACGCCGACCAGGCCGACGATGGCGTTGGTCCTGTCATGCAGCGGCAGCTTGGTGGTGAGACACCAGCCCACGTGCCGATTCTTGTACATGTGCATTTCCAGCAGGTTCACCAGCGAGCGGCCCTGCACCAGTACCGTGCGATCCTGGTCTTCGTAGTGTTCGCCGAGTTCAGGGCCGAAGAATTGCGACGGTGTGCGGCCAATGACGTCCGACTTGTGCGCACAGCCGCAGCGGTGCACCAGCGTTTCGTTGACTTCCAGATAGCGCCCGCCACGGTCCTTGATGAAATAGACGATGTCGGGCAGATGATCGAACAGGGCGCCAGCCGTGAACGGGTCGCGCAGGCTGCTCAGAAAAGAGGCAATGTGCGCTGGATCGTGCATGCGGGAATTGTGCTGAAAGCCCAGTGTGAGGTTCGCCAAATGGCAAGACGCCGGTCGCGCTGCGCCTCTATTCTAACTATTGACTGACACCGCTTCCAAGGTCATCGTCGCTCCATGCATACCTCGACGTCGCAGAAACCGCTGTTTACCGGGTGCATTCCCGCTTTGATGACCCCGGTCAGTGACGCTGGCGAGCCCGATTACGACGCGCTGGCCGCCAAGGGCAGGGAGTTGGTCGATCTCGGCATGCGTGCTGTGGTCTACTGCGGCTCGATGGGAGATTGGCCGTTGCTGTCCGACGAGCAACGCAAGCGAGGTGTGGAGGCGCTGGTGGCCAAAGGGGTGCCGGTCGTTGTAGGCACGGGAGCACAGAGCACGGCGCGCGCCGTATCGTTGGCAGTCCACGCGCGGGAGTGTGGAGCGCAAGGACTCATGGTGATCCCCCGCCTTTTGTCGCGTGCCATCTCGCCGGATGCGCAACGTGCGCACTTCGCCAGGGTACTCGATGCGGCGGAAGGCTTGCCGGCGGTCATTTATAACAGTCCCTACTATGGTTTCGAGACGCGTCGCGAACTGTTTTTCGAACTGCGTCGCGAACATTCGAACCTGGTGGGCTTCAAGGAGTTTGGCGGGGCGGCTTCGCTGTCTTATGCCGCCGAGCACATCACCAGCGGCGATCCGAGCCTGTCGCTGATGGTCGGCGTCGACACTCAGGTGGTGCACGGCTATGTTCGATGCGGTGCCAAAGGGGCGATCACGGGTGTGGGTAATGCGCTGCCGCTGCCGGTACTGCGGCTGATCGAACTATGCACAGAGGCGGCGACAGGCGATGCTCAGTCGTACCAACTGGCGGTGGAACTGGATCAGGCGCTCGGCGTGCTGTCGAAATTCGACGAGGGAACGGATCTGGTCCTGTACTACAAGCATCTCATGGTGCTGGCGGGCAATCCCGGGTATGAGCGGCATATCAATGGCGAGGATCGATTGACCGCCACGCAGCGGGCCTTCGCCGAGTCCGCCTGGCAACGCTTCCAGGCCTGGTGGAATCAATGGCCAGGCCGGGCGGCCTGAGAAGGTGGCGACGTGCGCGTTATTGATTCACACACGGAAGGCGAACCGACCCGGGTAGTGATCTCGGGCGGCCCGGATCTGGGTGGGGGCAGTCTGGAGCAGCAACTCGCGGTCTTTGCACGTGATTTCGACGATGTGCGGCGCGCCTTGATCCTGGAGCCGAGGGGTTCGGCGGCGTTGGTCGGCGCGCTGCTGTGTCCACCCACCGACCCGGAATGCGCGAGCGGCGTCATCTTCTTCAACAACGCCGGTTTTCTAGGCATGTGCGGTCACGGTTCCATTGGCGTCGCGGTGACGCTGGCGCATCTTGGGCGCATGCGAACCCCGCAACTCAAGCTCGAAACGCCGGTTGGCATCGTCGCCTTGGAGATGCATGGGCCCAATGAAGTATCGCTGCAGAACGTGCCGAGCTTCGTTCATCTCGCGAATGTCTCGATTTCGATCGAGGGCTATCCGCCATTGCGTGGCGACGTGGGATGGGGCGGCAACTGGTTTTTCCTGGTCGATTGGCAGCACACGCCGATACGACCCGAATTCATTCCGCGGCTGACCCAGGTCTGCCGCCAGATTCGCCACGCTCTGCAGCAACAGGGGATCACGGGCACACATGACGCGGCGATCGATCACATCGAATTGTTCTGTGCGGCCGACTCGGGCGCCGACAGTCGTAATTTCGTGCTTTGTCCGGGCGACGAGTATGACCGCTCGCCGTGCGGTACGGGAACCAGCGCCAAGCTTGCCTGCCTTGCCGCTCATGGCCAATTGAAGCCTGGCGAGGTGTGGACGCAGGAAAGCGTGATCGGCGGCCGCTTCCAGGCCAGCTATCGGTTGGACGCGGCAGGCCGCGTCATGCCCAGTATCCGCGGCCGCGCCTATGTCTGTGCCGAAGGAACCATTGTCAGGAAGGCCGAGGATCCGTTTCGCGACGGCATTGCTTCCCAGTGAGCGCCACTTCGAATCAAGTGCTGGTGATCGGCGCGGGCATCGTCGGTATCGCTTGCGCGCACTATTTGCGCCGCGCGGGATTACAGGTCACGCTCATCGATCAGTCGGAGCCGGGGCAGGCATGCTCGTTCGGCAACTGCGGCATGATCTGTCCGAGCCACATTCTGCCGCTGACCCTGCCTGGCGCGGTGCGTAAGGGATTGCGCTCGCTGCTCGATTCGCAAGCCACTTTTCGTATCAAGCCGCAGGCACGGCTCGCGCTGTATCGCTGGCTATATCAATTCGCTCGGCGCTGCACGGCCGAGCAGGCGCGCCGCTCCATGCTTCATTTGCAGAGTATTCTCGATGCTTCCATGGCGGAGTATCGCGCGTTGCTCTGCCATCCGCGGATCGCCGAAGCCTGGCACGAAGGGGGATCGCTGAACGTGTTCCGCTCGGAGCGGACGCTGCATGAATATGTGGCTTCCGAGGTTGCGCTGCAACGCGCATCGGGCGTCAGCGCCGAATTGCTGGATCCGATCGCGATCGGCAAGCTCAGTCCGGGAATATCGCCTGAAGTGCGTGGTGGCGTGCTGTTCCGCGGCGATGCGTTCGTACGGCCGGATCAGCTGTCCGGAAACTGGCTGTCGCAGTTGCTGGCTGACGGCGTGACGGTGCTCGCGAATACGCCGGTACAGAATGTCGCCATCGCCGGCGGCACTATCGAATCCATTGCGACCCCCAAAGGGAAGCTGACTGCGGGTCGCTACGTGTTCGCCCTGGGCTCCTGGAGCCGACAGTTGCGGCAGTGGTTGAATATTGATCTGCCGGTGGAACCCGGCAAGGGTTATTCGGTGCTGGTGGACCGCCCGCCGGCCAGCCCATCGCTGCCGGTGCAGTTTCCCGAACGGAATGTCGTGGTTACGCCGTTTGCCGACAGCCTGCGGCTCGGCTCGATCATGGAGTTCGCGGGGTTCGATCGTTCGATTCCCGAATGGCGCGTCGAGCAACTGATCGCCGCGGCCGCGGACTACATCGAGCTGCCGGCCGATCGGACGCCGCGTCAGCGCTGGACCGGCTGGCGCCCGATGACCTGGGACAGCCTGCCCATCATCGGTCGCGCGCCGCGGCTGGGCAATGCCCTGATCGCCGCCGGACACAACATGCTCGGGATGACACTAGCGCCGGCGACCGGTCGCTTGATCGCCGACCTGGTCATGGAGCGCACACCGTTCATTCAGGCCGGCGCGTATTCGCCCGATCGCTTCGGGTGAGTCCGGCAATGGCGCTACGGGAAGCGGAGTAGGCAATCATGAGCATAGGCGGATCAACTGCCGCGGTGGAACTCGCTGAACTGCGGCACAGTCCGGCTGCTCCCCCGGCGATCACGCGCAACGAGCGATCGCAGCGTGTCGAGCGCGCTCGGCGTCTCATGCTTGAATCAGGTGCCGATGCGCTGATCATCAATGCCGGCCCGAGCCTGAGATATTTCACCGGAGTTGCCTGGGGCGCCAGCGAGCGCCTGGTCGCGATGGTTCTACCCGCTCAGGGCGAGCCGATCATGATCTGTCCCGCCTTCGAGAGTGGTTCGCTCGCCGCCGTGCTGGGAATTGCCGCGGACGTGCGCTTGTGGGAAGAAGACGAGAATCCGTTGGCGCTGGTGGTTGCAGCGCTGCGCGGCACCCGTGCGCAAGTCGTCGCGGTCGATCCTGCGCTGCCGTTTGGAATTTCCGGTCGACTGGCCGCCGCGGCGCCGGCGCTGCGATTTCAGGATGCCGCTTCAGTCATCAATGGCTGTCGCATGTACAAGTCGGCTGCGGAACTTGCGCTGATGCAGCATGCGAAGAATCTGACACTGGAGGTGCAGCGCCGGGCTGCGCGCATCCTGGCGCCTGGCATTTCGGCAGGTGAAGTGCGCCGCTTCATCGATGAGGCACATCGTGCACTCGGCACGGCGGGCAGCAGCTTCTGCATCGTGCAGTTTGCCGAGGGAACGGCATATCCGCATGGCGTACCGGGTGAGCAGCACTTGCGCGTGGGCGATGTAGTTCTGATCGACACCGGCTGCTGCGTCGAGGGCTACAACTCGGATATCACCCGCACTTATGTATTCGGTACCGCCACCGAAGAGCAACGGCGTGTTTGGAGCCTGGAACAGGCGGCGCAAGCCGCGGCGTTCGCGAGTGCCCGGGTGGGGAACGAATGCCAGTCGGTCGATGCCGCCGCGCGCGCCTTGCTGACTCGCGCCGGCCTGGGCCCGGATTATCGCCTGCCCGGGCTGCCGCATCGTACCGGGCACGGGATTGGGCTCAGTATTCACGAGCCGGCGTACCTGGTGCGTGGCGATCATACGCCGCTGGCCCCGGGCATGTGCTTTTCCAATGAGCCCATGATCGTCATCCCGGGGCGGTTCGGCATCCGGCTCGAAGATCATTTCTACATGACCGAGCAGGGGCCGCGGTGGTTCACGCAGCCCGCGGTGTCGATCGACGCACCGTTCGGCTGAAGCTGCCGCGTCGCTTCAATCGTTGCCGAGGGGAACCGCAGGGTAATCGGGCGGTTGCGGCGGTGGATGAGAAGTTTTCTCGTTTGCCGGTCCATTTGCGAGAAAGTTTGCGCACTGATTGCCATAATCATAGTGTCAGGCGCTGCGCCCAAGTCGTGGGCATTATTTCAGGGCCATCCAGAGTGTTCAGTGTGAATTTCTACAGCGACAATACGGCGACCGCCTGCCCGGAAATCATGCAGGCCCTGCAGGAAGCCAATACCGGATATGCAGCCGCCTACAGCGAGGACCGTTGGAGTGCGCGCCTGGACCAGGTGTTCGGCGAGTTCTTCGGCACCCGGGTACGGGTCTTCGCGGTCACGACCGGGACCGCGGCGAATGCCCTGGCGCTGGCCGCCATGACCCCTCCCTATGGCGCCATATTCGCCCATGACCAGGCGCACATATTCCGAGACGAGTGCGGCGCGCCTGAGTTTTTCTGCGCTGGTGCCAAGATGCTGCCGCTGCCGGCCAAGCAGGCGAAGTTGACGGCGGAGGGTCTGGCCGCGGCACTGGACGAGTATCCCCCCTCGGTGCATTCGGTGCGGCCGACCAGCGTGTCGATTGCGCAGGCCACCGAATTGGGCACGGTTTACCAGCCCGGCGAAGTTGCCGCGCTGGGGGAGCTGGCGCGGCGGCGGCAACTGAAATTGCACATGGACGGTGCCCGTTTTGCCAATGCGGTGGCCCATTTGAAGTGTCATCCGGGCGAGATCACGTGGCGGGCCGGTGTGGACGTCCTGTCGTTCGGCGCCACCAAGAATGGTGCATTGGGGGCCGAGGCCGTGGTGTTCTTCAACACGGAGCTGGCGGATGACTTCGAACTGCGCCGCAAACGCTCCGGACACCTGCTGTCCAAGTCCCGCTATGTCGCGGCGCAGTTGCTGGCGTATCTGGAGTCGGGGGTCTGGCAGCGCAACGCGTTGCGCGCCAATCGGTTGACCAGTGAGCTGGTGGATGCGGCGGGCGGTTCGCTGCTGTATCCGGTGGAGTCCAATCAGCTGTTCCTGCAACTGGGCGAGTCGGGCAAGCAACGACTGCGCGCCGCCGGTTTTGGGTTCTTCGATTGGGACGTGCCTGGCTCGGGCAAAGCCCGCCTGGTCGTATCGTGGAATCAACCGGACTCGGACATCGCGGCGTTGCGCCAGGCTTTGAGCCGGAGTTCGTAGAATGCGGATCCCGCCGCTGCGCGTTGCGAAGCGCGCGAGTTCGATGACCCAGGCGGCGGGAACCGCCTGGGAGCTGAGCGACCTGGCCGCGCGCATGGCGCTGACGGACCCGGAGGTCATTCAGCTGACGGTGGGGGATGTCGATCAAGATACGCCTGCCTCGGTGATAGAGGCGGGCATCGCCAGCCTGCGCGCCGGCCGCACCCATTACGCACCGATCGCGGGCGACCCCGAATTTCGTACCGCCGCGGCGCAGGCCTGCTCGGAGCGCCTGGAGCGAACGGTGACCAGCGATCGGATCGTGGTGTTCCCCGGAGCCCAGTGCGCCTTGTTCAGCGTGATGCAATGCGTTGCGGAGCAGGGCGATGAGGTGATCCTGCTGGAGCCGAGTTATGCCACCTATGAGGCGGTGGTCGCTGCCAGCGGCGCGCGAGCGGTGCGGGTCAGCTTGCGCAACGACGACGGGTTCAAGCTCGACCTGGAGCGGCTGGAACGGGCCATGAGCGATCGCTGTCGCGCCGTTCTGCTCAACTCGCCCAACAATCCGTCCGGCCTGCTGATCGCCGAGGATGAATTGCATCGATTGGTTGAGCTGTGCCGCCGCCGGGGCGTATGGATCATTGCCGATGAGGTCTATGCGCGACTGACCTTCGAGCGGTCGCATGTGTCGCCGCTGAGCCTGCCGGGGGGTGAGGATTGCACGGTGGTGATCGACAGTCTGTCGAAGTCGCATGCCATGACCGGGTGGCGTATCGGCTGGGCGTTGGCGCCGCCATCCCTGGCCGCTCATCTCATCGACCTGGCGCAGGCCGAGTTGTTTTCCACGCCTCCCTTCATTCAGGACGCCGCCGTGGTTGCGCTGCGTCGGGAGCAGGGGATGGCTCAGACCTTGCGTGACATTTTCCGCCGCCGCCGTGACGCCTTGCTGCATGGGTTGCGCGACTGTCCGGGAGTGCGCGTGTTCGTGCCGGAGGGCGGCATGTTCGTATTGGCGAGTGTCCAGGCTCTGGGCATGCCGTCGCCACAGTTCGCACGGCAATTGCTTGAGCAAGAGAAGGTGGCGGTCATAGCCGGTACGGCATTCGGTGCCAGTGTGGCGGATACCGTGCGCATCGGGCTGACACAGCCAGAATCCCGTCTGCTCGAAGCCGCTCGGCGCATCCGCCGTTTTGCCGAGAGAGAAATTCTCGTTCCGAGAGGGAAATCCGAGAACATCTGAGCCGTTCGCTGCAGTAAAAATTACACCCCATGGCTGGAGCCCCAGGGGGAGCGGATGAACGAACCAGGTCGGAACGCGCGCTCGACCGCGGATGTCTTCGACGTCGCGGTGGTCGGTTCGGGTGCGGGTGGCGGTATGGCTGCCTACGTGCTTACCCGGGCCGGCATGCGCGTGCTGGTGCTGGAGGCCGGGCGCGACTATGACCCGGTGAAGGAAACTCCCATGTTCACCACGGCGCGCTCAGCGCCGTTGCGAGGCTCATCCACCAGTGACAAGCCGTTCGGCTATTTCGATGCCACGGTGAACGGCGGCTGGGAGATACCCGGCGAGCCTTACACGGTGGCGGAGGGTTCGAAATTTCAATGGTGGCGTGCCCGCATGCTCGGCGGCCGCACCAATCACTGGGGACGGTTCTCGTTTCGATTCGGCGCCGACGACTTTCGGCCGTACAGCCGCGATGGCATGGGAGTGGATTGGCCCATCGGTTATGACGACGTCGCGGCGTACTACGACAAGGTCGAGTCTCTGATCGGCGTGTTCGGCAGCAACGAACCCATCGCCAATCAGTCCGCTTCCTCGCCTGGCGTGTTGTTGCCGCCGCCGGCGCCCCGGGCCTATGAACTGTTCGTCAAGGCAGGCTGCACCAGCCTGGGTATTCCCTGCGTGCCGATGCATGCGGCCGTCCTGACCAGGCCGCTGAACAATCGACCGGCGTGTTTCTATGCGACCGGTTGCGAGCGCGGCTGTGCCATCGGTGCGAACTTTCAATCGACCACTGTGCTGCTGCCACCGGCACGTGCCACCGGTAAGCTGACGATTCGCACCCATGCCATGGTGTATGAAGTCACCCTCGATCCGTCGGGCCGGGCGAGCGGGGTCCGCTACGTCGACACGGTGACCGGCAAGCATGAGCATGTTCGAGCCCGAGCGGTGGTTCTGGCCGCCAGCGCGTGTGAGAGCGCACGTATCCTGTTGAACTCGACCAGTGCCACCTTCCCGCAAGGGCTGGCAAATTCCAGTGGCCAGGTCGGCCGCAATCTGACCGATTCCACCGGTGTGGGCGTCCTGGCGCAGTTCCCCGCATTGGAGGGCCGGCCGGCGTACAACGAAGAAGGGACCTCGCTGCCACATTTGTATATTCCGTGGTGGCTGCACGAGCAGCAGAAGGCGGGCAAGCTCGATTTTCCGCGTGGCTATCACATCGAATTCGACGGAGGACGCACCCACCAGCCCGAGATGTTCATGGGGGTCTTCGGCAGCCTGGTGGGCGACGTGCACGGCGCGGCTCTCAAGGAGCGCATGCGGGCGACCTATGGTTCGTTCGTATCCTTCGCGGCGCGCGGCGAAATGGTGCCCAGCGCGGATTGCTACTGCGACATCGATCCACAGGTCAAGGATCGCTGGGGCATCCCGGTGCTGCGCTTTCACTGGAAATGGTCGGACCATGAACGCCGCCAGGCGCGCCATTTCACAGCCACCATGCGCAAGTTGGTCGATCGGCTTGGCGGCAAGATAGTTGCCGCACCGGCCGACGACGATCCGGACGCGGGTCTGTCGATGGGGGGCGAGATCATCCATGAAGTGGGTACCACCCGCATGGGCGCCAAGCCGCGCGATTCGGTGGTCAACGGGTTTGGCCAGAGCTGGGATGTACCGAATCTGTATGTCATGGATGGCGGCGTGTTCGCCTCCAACCCGGACAAGAACGCCACCTTGACCATCCTGACGCTGGCCTGGCGCAGCGCCGACCATCTGGTCGACCAGTTCAAGCGAAAAGCGCTATGAGCCACTTCAAGCTCAATCTGGATCTGGCCATGCCGCGGTATCCGGTCCGCGCCGCTCGGGACGTCTCGCTGCTCACGCTGGACCGGCGCACCACCTTGAAATGGTTCGGGGCCGCGATGCTGGCGGCCAAGGTGGAGCTGGCCAGCCCAGCAAGCAAGCTGGTATCGATCTCGGCAAGACAAGGCTATGGCGGCGACCCGGACCTGCAGCACCCGTCGGTGCCGTGGCCCCGGACGTTGTCGAAGGAACAATTGCTGATCGTCGCCGGGCTGTGCGACGTGCTGTTGCCAGACGACGGACGTTCGCCGGCCGCGAGTGCCGTCGGAGTCCACGAGTTCGTGGACGAGTGGGTGAGCGCGCCTTATCAGGAGCAGCAGCAGGACCGCGCGATCATTCTGCGCGGTATCGATTGGGTCGAGCGCCAGACGGCCCTGCGCTCCTCGCAGCCGTTCCATCGAGCGCCACGAGAATTTCAGGTCGAGCTGTTCGATCGGTTGATCGAGCAGCAGAAGGCCGGCGAGTCGAAGAGTGAAATGGCGACTTTCCTGCCGCGGCTGCGCTACATCGCGATCGGTGCTTATTACACCACGGAGGCGGGGATCGCGGATCTCGGGCACATAGGTAATCAGCCCATGGCGGGAGACTACCCTGGCCCGACACCGCAAGCGCTCGAGCACGTACAGCAGGCGCTGCGGCGTTTGGGCCTGTCGCTGTGATTCATTTTCGGGGGACCTTGATGCGCATTCCAATCACTGTCTTGTGCCTGTCCATGTCGTTTGCGGGGGCGATCGACGCAGTCGCGGCAAGCGGCTCGTTCGTACCGCTGCCGGATTGCGGTTCCCTGCCCAAGGGCGCGATCGCGTACTCCACTGACGGCCAACGAGGCCAGGCCAGTCAAGGGGCGAATGCGCTGAGCGAACCAGAGGCCAAGCAGCAATGGCAGCTGCTGTTCGATGGCAAGAGCCTGAACGGCTGGCAAGGGTTTCAACGCAAGACCATTCCCGCCACCTGGCATGTGGCGGACGGCAGCCTGTCGGTCACCAAGTGGCACGAGGGCGACCCGATGGACGAGCGCGGCGACGTGCGAACTGCGGCGGAGTTCGGCAACTTCGAATTGCGGCTGCAGTGGGCCGCGACGCCGAACAGCAACAGCGGCATCTTTTTCCTGGCCCGCGAGGGCGTGGCTGAATCCATCTTCGAGGGCGCGCCGGAGCTGCAGATCCTGGACGATGCCCATCATGAAGACGGCGAGCTGCCTTCGCATCGCGCGGGCGGGCTCTACGATCTGTATGCGCCGCGTTGCAACGCACTGCGCCCGATCGGGCAATACAACGATGTGAGACTGGTGGTCAAGCAGGGCCACGTCGAGCATTGGCTCAATGGCTACCGGGTGCTGGAGTACCAGCTCGGCACGCCACAGTGGCGGCGGCAGGTGGCCAACAGCAAGTTCAAGGACATGCCGCAGTTCGGTGTCGCGCGCAGTGGCTTCATTGCGCTGCAGGACCATGGCGACGTGATTCGTTTCCGCAATATTCGTGTGCGCTCCCTGGGAGATCGATAATGTTCCATCGGCTATCGGAGATTCCGCTGGCGTTTACGCTTGGCAGTGTGTTCGCGAGCGGCGCGCTGCTGCTGCCGGTGATGGCCACGGCACAATCAACCATGGCATCGGCGGTACTCGAAGAGGTCACCGTCACTGCGACCAAGCGTCAGGAGAAGCTGCAGGACGTGCCTGTCGCGGTGTCGGCACTGACCTCCGCAGACATCGCTGAGCGGGGCTTCAGCCAGTACGCGGATTATTTGAATACCGTGCCAGGCGTCTATTTCGAAGACCTCGGGCCGGGCAAGTCGCAGATTCGTATTCGCGGTCAGAGTACGACGGAAGGGGGCGGCTCCGCGTCCACGGTGGCGACGTACTTCGGCGAGGTGATCACCAGCGTGGTGAACCTGGCCGGCGGCAAGCCGAACCTGCGCCTGGTCGACGTGGATCGGGTCGAGGTGCTGCGCGGACCGCAGGGCACACTGTTCGGTGCGAACGCCCTGGCCGGGGTGGTGCGAGTCCTGCCGGCGGCACCGGACCTGCAAGACTTCACGGTCAATGTGGGGACACGGGCCTTCACCACCGCTCACTCCGACGATGCCAGCTACCATGTCGAGGGAACTCTCAATGTGCCGTTGATCGCGGATCAGTTGGGACTGCGCGTGGTGGGATACCAGGACAATGTGGCGGGTTACATCGACAACGTGTTTCCCGGCCAGGAGGCGGCGGACTGGACGGATCTGGCCGAAGAGTTCATCGCGGCCTACCGGGGACAAGAGCCTGGAACCGTGGAACTGCCGCCAGGCTCTCTGGTGTCGCCCGCCATTCCCGCCTTCAAGCGCCAGGATATCAATAAGGAGCATACCTGGGGCGCGCGCGCGGCGCTCGGGTTGCAAGCCAGCGACCGGCTGCGCTTCGATCTCATGTTCGCGACCCAGGACAGCACGCTCGATTCCGAGCCCTGGACCTTGCCGGCCGCCGGGCCTTACTCGCAGGAACGCGGTCTCGACTATTTCAAGCATGCCAGGTACGAGGAGAAGATCGAGCTGGCGTCGCTGACCGCGCGCTATGCCTGGGACAGCATGGAGCTGTTTGCCGCGACCGGCTGGTTGAAGTACGACCGGTTCGATGTGTACGACGGCTCCAAGTTCGCGGTTTCGGTCTATGGCCTGCCGCCGCTACCCTGGTCGCAGGACACGCCTGGCGACAGCAAGCAGTTCACCCAGGAAGTGCGTTTGCAGTCCACCGGTTCGAACCCACTGCAGTGGACAGTGGGCGTCTTCTATCTCAAACAGGAATCGGGGGCGGCGCAGACCAACTTCGATTTGTCCTGCCCAACGTGTTTGCCGGAGCTGTTGACCGGCCAGAATTTTACGTTCCGGGTTTTCGCCGACAAGTTCCTGGAGGAAGAGCAGCGCGCGGTGTTTGGGGAGGTGACATACGACTTGTCGCCGCAATGGACGGTCGGGGTGGGTGCTCGCTATTTCGAAGGCGATCGCACGGCTGGCGCGGTGCTGCTGGAGGGATTCGAGGCGGGTGGTGGTGCCGAGATTCCCAGCAGCAGCAAGGATGACCGGGAGTTCAATCCCGCGGCGCACCTGCGCTTCAAGCCGACCGAGGACCTGACGTTCTATCTGCAGGCGGCGCGAGGTTTTCGCAGCGGCGTCGCGAATGCCGCATTGCCCGAATCCTGTAAACAGGAAGCGGCCGAGGCGGGTATCAACGGGCTGACCGAGCCGGACACGCTGACCAACTATGAACTCGGCAGCAAGGCGGTGCTGGCCGGCGGGCGTGTGAATCTGAACACCGCCATCTATCACGCCGACTGGAAGGACGTGCAGGTTCCCGCGGGCCTGGAGTGTGGTTTCGGCGCGGTGGTCAATGGAGGTGACGCCACCGGCGAAGGTGTGGAAGTCGAGCTGATTGCGCAACTGACGCGCGCCTGGCGCCTGAATCTGGCGGCGGCGTACAACCACAATGAGTTCGACCGCGTGGCACCGCAGACGGGTTTCGTGCGCGGCGAGCGTTTGCCTGGCTCATTCGAGAACAATGGCAGCGTGGGCTTGCAGTACGACTTTTCGCTCGGCCGGCAATGGTCCGGTTTTGCACGCGCCGACTACGTGCACACCGGCAATGTCCGGCTCAAGTTCGGGCGTGCCGAGGGAGCCGCCTTCGTCACGCTGGATCCGCAGAACATCGGCAATCTGCGCGTCGGTCTGCAGCGCGACCGGCTGGGCATCGAGCTGTATGGCCGCAACATCACGGACGAGCGGGGTGTGGCTTCCAGCGACGATCCGGATATGGGCGGCACCCAGATACTGATCCGACCACGGGAGATCGGCGTGGCGGTGCGGTATTCACTGCGGTGAGCGACATCATGACGTCGAAGAGCTTCAAAGGGACCTGCCTCCTGGCTGCACTGCTGCTGATGATGATGATGATGCCGGCGGCGCGGCTGCTCGCCAGTGCTTCGCTCGACTACCGGCCCGTCGCCGGCGCGGCGCCGGAGCCGTTGCCGTCTTCGTCGAACGGGCTGGCCAATGTCGCTGAGCTGGAGGCCTTCCTCGACGGCTGTCTGGCGTCGCGTCTGAAGGTCGGCAAGATCGCGGGCGCAAGTATTGCGGTGGTCAAGGACGGCGCCTTGTTTTTCGCCAAGGGGTACGGTTATGCCGATTTCGAGCGGCGCATACCGGTCGATCCGTCCCGGACTTTGTTTCGCATCGCTTCGATCTCGAAGTTGTTCACCTGGACGGCGGTGATGCAATTGGTGCAGCAGGGCAAGCTCGACCTCGACCGTGACGTGAACAGCTATCTCAAGGAGGTGCGCCTGCCGGCCACTTACGCGCAGCCGATTACGTTGCGCAACCTGATGACGCACTCAGCGGGCCTGGACGATACCGTGTACTTTTATCCCGATGCGGGCAAGCGCGACGTCCCCATGGGCCGGTGGCTGGCGGCTCACGTCCCGCAACGTATCCGTCCACCGACCACTGACTTTACGGATGGCACCGGCACGGCCTACTCGAACTGGGGAGCCACGCTAGCCGGGCACATCGTCGAGACGGTCTCGGGCCTGTCGTTCGATGACTACGTCGAGCAGCACATTCTGCGGCCGTTGGGGATGACGCATACCAGTTCGCGCGAACCATTGCCTCCCGCGTTGGCGGAACGGATGTCGGAGGGTTATTCCGCGGAGCCGGGGGGCTTTGCCAGGGGCGAGTTCGAATTCGTCAAGCCGATGGCGCCGGCGGGTGCGATTTCGGCGACCGCCACCGACATGAGCCGGTTCATGCTGGCGTTCCTGAATCAGGGGGCGCTGCCGGGCGAAGCTGTCCCCGCCGGGACGGCGGACACTGAGGTGAATGGCGGAACGCCGGCGGGACGAATCCTGGCGCCGCAAACCGTGCGAACCATGCTGACGCGCACGCTCAGTCCCGACCCGGCAGTGAACGGCACCGCGTTGGGGTTCTACGAGAACTACATCAACGGCCGGCGCGTCATCGGTCACGGCGGCGACACGCGCTACTTCCATTCCACCTTGTCGCTGATCCCGGAAGCCGGTGTGGGGTTCTTCATGGTGGTCAACACCGGCGGTGAGGCGGGTGGCTGGGCGGCCGAAGAAGTGATGCGGGCGTTCGTACAGCATTACTTCCCGGCGCGGCTGCCGGTAGTGAAGCCGCCGGCCGACGCGGCGCGTCACAACCAGCGTTACGTCGGACGGTATCGTAGCCAGGGCCATACTTATGGCACCTACGAGAAAATTCTATCCGCGTTCGGCGACCTCCTGGTGGAGGCCCAGCCGGATGGCACCTTGTTGTTTGCCGATCCCCTGGAGGGCAGTATCGCCCGCTGGGTCGAGGTCGGCGATGGAGTGTTCCGTACCGAGCGTGACGACGTGTTCGTCGCGTTCAAGGGGGAACGCGGCCAGCCGGCCAGCCACATCGTGGGTCCGTGGTCGCCTACCGCCACCGAACGTGTGTACTGGTACGACACGCCGGGATGGCATTTGCTGGTGTTGGGAGTTGCCGTGCTGTGCTTTCTGGCTCTGGCCATCGATGCCTGGCGCCAACGCCATGCGGATCGTGCGGGGAGCGCGCAGCTACGTTGGGCGCGGCCGGTCCTGGTGTTGGCCGGTGTGCTGCTGGTGGGATCGGTGCTCGGCCTGGCGATGTACTTCGCTTCGATGCAGAGCGCGGTGCTGCTGAGTGGGGCGCTTACCCTGGCATTGCTCGCCATGGTGCCGTTGGCGGCGGCGAGCTATTGCGCGGTGCATGCCTGGCATAGCCGGGCTTGGACGGTACGAGCGCGATGGCATTACACCCTGACGGTATTGGCCGCGATCGGCTTGCTGGGCGTGCTGCACTATTGGAACCTGTTGGGGTATCGATTTGGATAAGCGAGTGTCAGGAGAGAAGTCAATGCGATGGATTTCGATGCTGCTGGGTGCAGTGCTGTGGGCGATCGCGGGTCTGGCTGCCGCGGCGACTCCTCAACTTACCCGCGCCGATCTCGAGGCCTGGCTGGACGGCTATGTGCCTTACGCGCTGAGCAGCAACGACATCGCCGGCCTGCTGGTAATGGTGGTGAAGGACGGCGAGATCCTGCTGCAGAAGGGCTATGGCTATGCCGACGTGGCGGCCAAGGCGCCGATGGATCCGGAACGCACCATGATCGAAGTGGCGTCGGTCTCCAAGACGTTCACCTGGACCGCGGTGATGCAACTGGTGGAGCAGGGCCGGCTCGACCTGGATCGGGACATCAACGAGTACCTGGATTTCAAGATCCCGCCGGCCTTCGGCAAGCCGATCACCATGCGCCATCTCATGACGCATACGCCGGGCTTCGAGGAGCGCCTCAAGACGTACCTGGTGAAGGGCTCGCCGCGCTCGCTCGGCGACTACTTGCGGGTGGTGCCGGTTCCGGCACGCATCTATCCGCCGGGCAGCGTGCAGGCCTATTCGAATTATGGCGTGGTGCTCGCCGGATACATCGTGGAGCGCCTGTCGGGCGAGCCGTTCGCGGCTTACGTCGACCAGCACATTCTGCAGCCGCTGGGCATGCGGCATTCGACCATGTGGCGGCCGGTGCCCAAGCAGTTCCAGCCGTTCCTGGCCAAGAACTATGGGGTGGCCTCGGGGGAGCCGATTCCGCCCAATGAAGCCGATGAGATGGTGGTCGATCCCGCCGGCAGCATGATCAGCACGCCCAGCGACATGTCGCGGTTCATGCGCGCGCACTTGCAGCAGGGCCGGTTCGGGGACTATCAGTTGCTGAAACCCGAGACGGTGGCATTGATGCATGCCGGAGCGTTCGTTTCCATGCCGGGGGCGCAGGATACGCCGCTGGGCTTTTTCAGCGGCGACTATAACGGGCACCGGATCATCCTGCACGATGGCGACGGTTCGGGTAACCACGCGGACATGCAGTTGCTGATCGAGGACAACATCGGATTCCTGGCCGTGATGAACAGCGATGGGCCGGGCGGGTTGATCGGCGCCTCATACGCGTTGCGTGCTGCGTTGTTCCATAACTTCATGGACCGCTACTTTCCGGCGCCGCCATTGCCCGACGAGCCGACACTGGCGACGGCGCGCGAGCATGCCCGCATTGCGGCGGGTGAATACGACATGTCCCGCCGCTCGAGCGGGGATTTCGGCGAAGCCCTCTACATGGCGGCGCGGGTGACCATCAAGGCCAACGACGATGGCAGCATCGAAACTCCGGTGTTTCTGAACTTCGAGCATGGCAAGCCGCAGACCTGGCGGGAGATCGGACCGTTCCTGTGGCGGGAGGTCGGTGGGCGTGGACTGCTGAACATGAAAGTGGAGAACGGCAAGGTGGCGACCTGGTTGCCCAATGGTTACTCCACGTTCCAGCTGCTGCCGGTGCCGGCGCTGAAGTCCAACGCTTTGAATCTGCCACCGCTGTTTGCGGCGTGCGGCATCCTGGTGCTGACCACGCTCATGTGGCCGGTGGCGGCCGTGGTGCGTCGACGTTACGGGCGAGTGCTGGAATTGCCCGAGCGTGAAAGGCGGCCCCATCGCTGGACCCGTTATGCGGCGCTGGCGGCGGTGGTGTTTCTGCTGGGCTGGCTGGTGTTCATGGTGCTGCTGGGAGTGGGTGTCACAGCCTTGGACGTGAAGTTCGATCCATGGCTGCGCGTGATCCAGTTCATTGGGCTGCTATGTGTGCCGGGGACGGTGGTCGCGGTGTGGAACGCCTGGGTGACCTGCACTGGCGCACGCAGCTTCTGGGCCAAGCTGTGGAGCGTGCTGGTGGCCTTGGCGCTGCTCGATCTAGTATGGTTCTCGTTCACGTTCGGCTTGATCAGTGCCGGCTTGAACTATTGACCCTGGCGGTAGGCCAGGACGAACCAGCAAGGTCGAAAATCTATGCACTACGAGAATGCGGCGCTGCGCGCCATGCGTCGGTTGGGTTTGACGGCGGCGGTGGCCCCGACTTTGACGATAGCCCTGACTCTGGCAATACCTGCATTGTCCAGCGCCGACACGGCCACGGGTAAACAGGCTGCGGCGCAGGACGCATCGCAGGCTGCATCGAGGTTCCAGGAGTTCCCACTGGCCATCGCAACCGCGGCAGCCGGCAAAGCTGAAGCGGTGGCCTGGCTGATCCGCCAGGGCGACCGGACGCAAATCCGTTTTGCCGCCGGCCCGTCGTTCGAGCCACGTACCTTGTTCTCGACCGATGATCATGACGGCCGGCCGGTGACGGATTTGAAAGTGTCGCCCGATGGGCGTTTCGTGGTGTTCACTACGGGCGCGTCATTCGCCGGGGAACATCCCTACAACCCGGCCAATCTGCTCACGCCGCTCGGGCCGGATCTCTGGGTCGTGGCGACGGACGGTACGACGGCCACGCCACAAGCGCGGCGTATCGGACCTGGGATTGGAACGGTGTTCGCGCCGCACGGGGCGCGGTTTCTGTATGTGCATGGAGCGGATCTGCACCTGGTGACGCTGGCTCATGCCACGGGTGAGGTGACGGTCGATGATCAGGTGGCGGCTGCGAACGGCGCGAGCTTCAGCGACATTCAATGGGCGGCGGACGGTCAATCGTTTGCGTTCACGCAGGACCGTGGCGGCTATGCCTTCCTGGGATTGTTTCGGCTGGGAGCCGATCGGGTGCAGTGGCTGGTGACGCAGCCGGAACGGCTGGGGGCGCTGGTGTGGTCGCCGGATGGGACGCGGATCGCCTATCTCGCGTTTGCGGGACGTGAGCATACGAAGGTCTACGATCTGACGGAGGCGGAACCGGCTTCGGTCAACGTGCTGGAGGTGGCCAGCGGGCGGTCGCAGCGCCTGTGGCAGTCCAGCGAACGCGTTGCCTCGATGCACCTGGAAGACGGCGATTCGGCCTTGCGCTGGTCGTCGAACGGGCGACTCGTGTTTTATTCCGAGCACGACGGCTGGGGGCGCTTGTATGGGTTGAGCGCGACCGGCGGTCAGCCGTTGGCGTTGACGCCTGGGAACTGCGAGGTCGCGGAGAGTGAGCTGGTCGGGGTCGATGAGCTGTTTGTGCTGCACAACTGCGGCGACATCAATACGCGCCAGGCCTCGGTCGTCAATGCGCGGTCGGGTAAGCAGACCGCGGTGCGCTCCGCCGACAAGGTGATGGCGCTGGCAGTGGCACTGGGCGGAGGGCGGGTGGCCCTCTCGGGCGGCGATGCGAATACTGCGCCGCTGCTGCGCATTCTGGATGTCAAAAGTGGCAAGGCGGTGGTACGCGAGGAAACCAGCGCGTATGGCTACCGCTATGAATTCGTGGCTGCCGAACCCCAGGCCGTGACTTTCAAGGCGGAGGATGGAATGACGGTACCGGCCCAGGTGTTTGTGCCGCGTACCAAGGGGAAGCACGCGGCGCTGATATTTGTGCATGGCGGGCCGCAGCGCCAGATGTTCCCGGCGTTCCATTATTCGGAGTATTACGCGCGCAACTATGCGTTCAGCCGGCGCCTGGCGGACCTGGGCTATGTGGTGCTGAGCGTGAACTATCGTTCGGGCGTCGGGTACGGACGGGCGTTCCGTGAGGCCGAGGGACGGGGATGGCGAGGGGCGTCCGAGTATCGCGATGTGGTGGCCGGAGCGAAGTGGCTGGCGGGGCGTGACGACGTGGATGCCAAACGCATTGGCATCTGGGGCGGCTCGTACGGCGGCCTGCTGACGGGGCAGGCGCTGGCGCGCAACTCCGATTTGTTCGCGGCGGGTGTGGCGGTCCACGGTGTGTTCGATTGGAGTTGGCCGACGCCTACGCCGCTTGGCTTGAATGCGTCCAAGTTTTTCGGCGTGTCGGATGCGACGCGCCAGCAGGCATTCGAGGCATCGCCGCTGGCGGCGATCGATCGCTGGAAGTCGCCGGTGTTGTTGTTCAGCGGCGACCAGGACATGAACGTGGACGTGCGTGAGACGGTGGACCTGGCGCAGAAACTCAAGGCGCGGGGCGTGGAGGTGAAGACCGTGCTGGTGCCTGGCGAGGCGCATGGCTTCGTGCGCAACGCCACCTGGGTCCAGTTGTGGCAGGAGTTGTCCGCGTTCTTTGCTCAGCGGTTGGGGGGTGGAACCTGAGCTGGGGCGAACCCATCGATGTTATGATGGGACGATGACTCGCGACCTGGACAAACTGCGCCGCAGGCCATTTTTCCTCCCGCTGCTGTTTCCCGTGCTGGTGTTCATCGGCGTGGTGGCAGCCGCAGCCTGGTTGTTCGATGCTCGCGCCACCACGGTAGTGGTGGTGGTGCGGCATGCGGAGGCGGAGGCCGGGACCGATCCTGACCCGGGACTGAGCCTGGCGGGGCGCGAGCGTGCCGCTCGGCTGGCCAAGGCGCTGGCGGAGGCTCAGCCGGTGCGGGGGTTGGATGCGATATTTGCTTCCGAATTCCGGCGTGCCCAGCAGACGGTGACCCCGCTGTCGGAAGCCCTGGCCCTGCCGCTGAACGTGGTGCCGTCCGCCGCTTGGAACGAACTGCCAGGCAAAATCCTGCGGGGACACCGTGGGGAGTATGTCCTGGTGGCCGGTCAGGCCAATACGGTGCCGGCCCTGGTCGAGGCGCTGAGCGGCCAGAAGGTGACGGTGCGCGAGGACGAGTACGACGCCATGTTCATCGTGTTCGTACCGCAGATCTCCAAGACCAAGGTGCTGAAAGTCCGGTACTGACGGAGTTTCTCGGCTCTCGCCCGCAAGTCAATGAAATTCAAGGGAAATTGGTCGAGGGGGAATTGGTGGAGCCGAGGAGGATCGAACTCCTGACCTTCTCATTGCGAACGAGACGCTCTCCCAGCTGAGCTACGGCCCCACCGATGGGGCGCGAATTGTAGCATCGGCCAGCGGCCAGGCAAGCGGCGTTTTTTGGGGAGGCGCGTTCCGGATCAGGCCCCTTGCCTACGCATGTCACGGCGGATATCACGCGGTGTGACGCCAAAGCGTTTCTTGAACACGCTGGTGAAATTCGTATGTTCCGAATAGCCAAGCATCTCGGAAATGCGATTGACGCTATGTGAGGTATCCAGCAGCAGCTTGAGCGCGTGTTCCATGCGGAGCTGAACGTAGTAGTCGCTGGCGGACATGCCGATCAGCTGCCGCAGGCCGTAGTGCAATTTGTTGCGATTGAGGCCGACGCGCCTTGCCAGGTGTTCGAGGGTCAGCGGCGCCTCCAGGGTGGATTTCATCAATTCGGTGGCGTGGATGACCCGGTCGGTGTCCTGGCGGCTGAAACGGACGGGCTGCCGGGTCGCTTCGCTCTGCGCCAGCCAGTCCGTGCACACTTCGCTCAATAGTTGGATACCGAGCGTGCTCAAGCGCACATGCAGCCAGCGACCGGGGGCATTTACATTGAACAGGCTGGTTGCGATGCGCTGTGTGGCCCGGCTCAGGAGCAGCGTGCCAAAGGAACAGTCGCGCTTGCGCCAGTAGCGGGGCAGCGCGTTGGGCAGATCCTCGTCCGTCAACCCCAGCCCTTCCTGCAGGTAGCGTCGGGTGACACTGAGGTTGATCAGGCGCAGCGGCTCCATGCCGCTATAGTGCACCGACATCCACGCACCAGGCGGTTGAATCGCATAACAACAGGTGGTTGTGGAGACGGTGGTCACCGTCGGGAGCTCGCCGCGGCGCTGGGGTACACTGAAGCCGGCCCGTCCGGCCTGCAGAATGCGGATGCGCAGGCATTCCTCATTCGAACGAAAGCTGACGGCCCAGTCCTGTGACATGCGCGCGTTGCCGATGCAGAGCAGGAAGCCTTGGTCGATTTCGCAAGCCTGCTCATCGCCATGTTCCAACAGCCGCATTGCATCCCGGCGCCCGGTGTGCAGTCGAGCGTACTGGTATCCGCCCGCCAGGCATGGATCGAGACTGGAGAAGTGTTCGATCTGCCGCAGCTGGTTCTTCGATTGGGACCGCAGAACGAAGGTTTGGCTCATGGCGCGTGTTAATTTAATCATTTCAGGGGTTGCGCACCATAGGGACGGAGCCGCGGCACCCTATGATCGCGGCCATGTCAGCCCTGGACCCTATAGCGCAGCTCAGCGACGACCATCGGGATTCACGCATTTTCCGTGACGATTACCGTGCACCGGGGTTCGCGGTGCGGAAGATCGAACTCGACGTAGCGCTCGATCCGCTGGCTACCAATGTTCGCAGCCGCATGCATCTGCGGCGCCGGGGGACTGATGCCGGGCCGTTGCGGCTCGACGGTATCGGGCTGCGCCTGTTGAGCATTGCCGTCGATGGCCGTCGCCTGGAGTCGCATGAGTACGCCGTGGATGCGGCGGGATTGAGCTTGTGGAACCCGCCGGCGGGTCTGGTGCTGGAGACCGAGGTCGAGCTGAACGTCCAGGCCAATGAGTCGCTCGTCGGTTTGTATCTTTCCGAGGGACGTTTCTGCACCCAGTGCGAGGCCGAGGGCTTCAGGCGCATCACTTACGCTCTGGATCGACCCGATGCGCTGGCACGTTATACGGTGCGGATCGAGGCTGATAGCGATCGCTATCCGTACCTGCTCAGCAATGGCAACTGCATCGAGTCCGGTCGCTTGCCGGAGGGACGTCACTACGCCCGCTGGGAGGATCCATTTCCCAAACCCTCATATTTGTTTGCGCTGGTCGCCGGTGCCTTCGAGGTATTGGAGGATCGATTCGTCACCGCCAGCGGTCGCTCCGTGGAGCTGCGGATCTATGTGGACGGCGGCCAGGCGTCACGCGCCAGCTATGCCATGGAGGCACTCAAACGGGCGATGCGCTGGGATGAGATGGCGTTCGGCCGTGAGTACGACCTCGATCTGTTCATGATCGTGGCGGTGCGCGATTTCAATTTCGGCGCGATGGAAAACAAGGGACTGAACATCTTTTCCAGTGTCTTGCTGCTGGCGGATGCCGCTACGACCACGGACGAACAATACGGCCACATCGAAAGGATCGTCGCCCACGAGTACTTTCACAACTGGACCGGCAACCGGATCACCTGCCGCGACTGGTTTCAGCTGTGCCTTAAGGAAGGGTTGACCGTGCTGCGCGAACAATTGTTCTGCATGGATCAGCGCGCCGCGGCGAGCGATCGAATCCGGCAAGTCCGGGTCCTGCGCAACAGGCAGTTCCCGGAGGATCTGGGCGGCCTGTCGCACGCGGTGCGTCCCGCCAGCTTCGTCAAGATAGACAATTTTTACACGGCCACCGTGTACGAGAAGGGCGCCGAGGTGATCCGCCTGTTGCTCAGCATGCTGGGCCAGCGCGGCTTCCGGGAAGGCATGGATCGGTATTTTCGGCGTTGCGACGCGAGCGCGGCGACGGTGGAGGACTTTCTCGCCTGTTTCTCGGAGTCGGGCGACTTGGATATCGATGGCCTGTTGCGCTGGTTCGACCAGGCAGGCTTGCCGCGCCTGCAGGTGAGTGCGGAATACGATCAGGGCCGAAGTGTCGTGAAGCTAACCTTCGCGCAGTACACGCCAGCGGCGGCGGGCGACGCCAGGAAGCGTCATTTACCCATCCCGGTGCGCTTCGGCATCCTGGATGAACAGGGCAGGCCGCAGACGTTTTGCGTTGGATCCGCTGCGCAGGGGCGGACGGATGAGGCGCTGCTGATTGTGAATGCCGAAGACCATGTGGTGGAACTCTCAGGTGTCGAGCATCCGCCGGTATTGTCCATGCTGCGTGGATTTTCGGCGCCCGTGCTGTTGCACTTGAATGAGCCGGCTGAGCATCGCGAGGTGCGGCTGCGTGCGGATCCCGACCTTTTCAATCGCTGGCAGGCCGGCCAGGATCTCGCGCGCGAGCTGATTCTGCTGCGCGCTTTGCAAGAGCCGGACGTGGCAGCTGAGCGGCGTTATGCCACTGCCTTGAAAGCGGCATTGGCCGATGCCGCCATCGACGCGTCGTTCAAAGTGCATTTGCTGATTCCGCCGAGCGTGCATGAACTCTCCTTGGGGATGTCGTCGGTGGATCCGGCCGGATTGCAACTGGCTTGCGATACGTTTTTCGCGGACCTGGCCCGAGCGTTGCGCAACCAGCTGCATTCGTTGCATGACGATGGGCCGCAGCCAGCCACTTCGTCATGGGATGCCCGTAGCATCGGGTTGCGTGCTCTGCGAAACGCCGCACTCGATCTGATAGCCCGCGGCGAGGAGGATGCGGCGCTGGATCGGGTCTCCAGGCACTATCGCGAGGCACACAACATGACGGACACGGTTGCGGCGCTGCGAGCCTTGTGGCGCTGCAGCGTTCCAGACTGGCACAGCATGCTCGATGCCTGCTACGAGCGCTGGCGGCACGAACCATTGGCCATCGACCAGTGGTTTGCCATTCAAGCCGCCGCGACGACGCCTGATGCCTTGCAGCGTGTCGCTCGACTGAGTACCCATGCGGCGTTCCAGTCCAGGAACCCCGACCGGTTGCGTTCTCTGGTGGCGACTTTCTGTGAAGAGAACCTCGCGACATTCCATCGTGCGGATGGTGCTGGCTACCGGTTCCTGGCCGATCAAGTGCTGCGCGCGGATGTATTCAACCCGATCGTCGCCGCCCGGCTGATCGACCCGCTCGGTGGTTGGCGCCGCCACGCGCACGGTTTGAGCGAGCACATGCGCCAGCAGCTCGAACGCCTGCGCGATTCGCCCGGGGAATCTCAGAACGTGCATGAACGAGCTGCTACCGCATTGCGTGAGGGGAGCTGACTCCGTGATTGATACAGGCAGAGGGCTTATGACTGAGGCCGGCGGCGAGAGCGAGTATGCGATATCGGATGCCGCTGTCGAGGCGTTCGAGCGCGACGGTGCGATTGTCATCCGCAACGTGCTGCCGGCGGACCGGGTGGTGCGCATGCGGACGGCCATCGATGAGGTGTTGCAGCACGGGGATGCGCCTCACCAGGAGCGTGCTGCGCCCGGTCAAGGGCGGTTCTACAACGGGTTCTTCAACTGGCTGCGCAACGACGAGTTTCGCGACACGATTCTGAACTCCGCCTTCGGAGCCATCGCGGCCCGTTTCATGCGGGCATCGCGCGTCAATTTCTTCTACGACCAGCTGATGGTGAAGGAGGCGGAGACGTCGGAGCCGACGCCTTGGCACCAGGACATGGCTTACTTTCCGGTGCGTGGCGGCAAGGTATTGTCGATCTGGACCCCGTTCGACGTGATCGTGTCCCATAGCGGGCCGGTGATCTATGTCCGTGGATCGCATCGCTGGGGCGAGAAAGACGTGCGTCCGGAGACCTTCAACGAGCGCGCCAAACGCTTGCCGGTTCCTGGTGAGCCGTCCGACCAATTCGAGTTCATGAGCTGGGACATGCAGCCGGGTGACTGCTTGATCCACGATGGTTATGTAGTGCACGCCGCGCCAGCCAATAGTTCGCGGGGCCGCAGACGCGCACTCGCCACGCGCTGGGTGGACCAGGACGTAAGGTTCGACCCCCGCCCCAACACCTTCTGGTATGCGCTCGCGGAGCAGGGTGCCGCGGTGCCGGATCCTGGGGTCGTGGCGGGCGAGCCGCTGCAATCTTCGACCTTTCCTCAAGTATGGCCGCGGGTGCCGCCAGGCAATGGCTGACTGTTCGAGCTGCTTACGAGAAAACCGGGAGACCAGATAATGAATAACCGATTGCTGTCCGTTGCCACCGGCGCCGCCGTACTCGCGGTGTCCGCGTTGAGTCAGGCCGCCGAACTTGAAGGCGGCGCTGCGATCGAAGAGGTTGTGGTTACCGCGCAGAAGCGTACCGAGCGCCTGCAAGAGGTGAGCGGAGCCATTACCGCGCTGGGCGACCAGCAGATCGAGCGGTTGGGAATCCGGACCTTGAACGATCTGATGGCCAACGTGCCGAGTCTGCAGGTGGCCGAAGTCGGACCGGGCGAATCCGAAGTTTCGCTGCGCGGCATGGTGACGGGCTATGGTCTTGCGCCCACGGTATCCCTTTATGTGGATGAGACACCGCTGGATCTGCGCTCCGACATCCGGGCTGCGGCAAGTCTGCCGGATCTGTTCGACGTCGATCGGATCGAGGTGTTGCGGGGACCGCAGGGCACGCTGTATGGATCCAGCTCGCTCGGTGGCACCATCAAGGTGATCAACAAGCGGCCGGATCCCTCCGCATGGAGCGCCGACGTCGAAGCGGGACTGACCGCCGCGGACGGAGGCGATCCCGGTTACGCCTTGAAGGGAGCCGTGAACATTCCGCTGTCGGAGAACGTCGCTGTCCGTCTCGTGGGGGTGCGGCAGGAGGTGGGCGGTTTCGTCGATCGGGTTACGCCGACCGACTGGTACGATCCGACGCCGCACGATCCGGTCACGAAGCGGAACATCAATGACTATCGGTCCACCAGCCTGCGTGGCGTGCTGGAGTGGCGGCTGGGCAACGGCTGGACGCTGCGTCCCAGCTTCAGCTACGAGGAGGGTGACTCGGACGGGCGCAATTCCTTCGAGAACAATCGCCGGCCGTACGAACAGGGTCTGTTGCGCGACGAATCCTTCAAGCGCAAGTTGAAGATTGCCAATCTGGTCATCGAGAAGGAGTTGGGATTCGCCAACTTGATCTCGTCGACGTCCTGGCTCGACAAGCGTTCGTTTTCGCTGAACGATTACTCCGGTTTCGCCGCACAAATGAGCGAGGCCTTCACCGGATCGCCGCTGCCGCTGTATGGATTGATCAGCCTCAATCCAGTGAACTATGAGCAGGTCACGCAGGAGATCAGGCTGGTCTCGGCCGGGACCGGGCGGTTGAGCTGGATCGTCGGGGGCTATTTCAATGACACCGATCAATACGTCGGCCAGTTCATGCGCGATGCGGCCTATGCGACCTTCATCAACGACCTGTTCGGCATAACGCCACCGATCGACATATATAACTACGATCAGCACAACAACGATCGTCAATACGCGGCGTTTGGCGAGCTGGATTTTTCGCTCACCGATCGGCTGCACCTGATCGCTGGTGCGCGTTTCTACGATCTCAAACAGCGCTTCGAACAAGTTTCGAGCGGCGCGTTCGCGGGCCCGTCGCAGCCGTTGACGAAAGCGGGGACCGACGGCGTGAATCCGAAGGTATCGCTCAAATACCAGGCCAGCAGCGATACCATGGTGTATGCCACGGCCGCCGCGGGATTCCGGCCCGGTGGCCCGAATCCCGAGATCGTCGGTCCCTGCACGCTGGCGGGCGTATACAAGCCCAGCTATGACAACGACAAGGTATGGAATTACGAGATCGGTGCGAAGCTGTCGTCGCCGGCGCTGCGCGGCTTTCTCAACCTGGCGGCGTATCAGATCGATTGGCAGGACATTCAACAGTCAGTGGTCGACCCCGGTTGCGGCTCGCTGTTCACGGCAAACGTCGGCCAAGCGCGCTCGCGCGGCGTCGAAGCCGAGATGGGGTTTCAGCCCACCGGCAATACCATGCTGTCGGGCGGCATTTCCTATACCGATGCCGTGTTCACTCGCATCAGTGCCGGGTTCATCGGCGCAGCACCGATCACTGCCGGCGATCGTGTGACGGACGTGCCGCGATTGCAGATGAATCTGGCGGGCGAATGGCACTTTCCTGTGATGCAGCAGGCCACCGGCTATCTGCGGGCCGATGCACACTATACCGGCTCGGCTCCAGGCAACCTCACGGATCGTAGCGAACGAACGCTGCGTAAGTCGTATACCTTGTTGAATGCGGCTGCCGGCATCCAGTTCGGCAGTTATGATCTGGCGCTGACCGTGCACAACATCTCGAATCAGGTGATCTATGTCGGTACGGAGCCTTACGGCAACCTGTTCGGCTACGTGCTGGTGGGGCAGCCGCGAACCTTCGGCTTGACCTTGCGTCGCAGCTTCGGTCAATGACCAGGCCAGGTTTGAGTCCGGCGGATCTGTTCCGGCTGGAGGTGCCGGCGGCGCCTGCCGTCGCAAGCTCCGGGGCGATCGCCTATCTGCGGCAGCGCAACGACGCGATTGCCGACGAGGGGGGGTCGGAGCTATGGAGGCTCGATCCGGACGGCAGCGACCACCGGCGCCTGGTTCAGAATGAGTTTCGCATCCTGTCTTTCGCCTGGTCCCCCTGTGGCGCGAAGATCGTCTATGTGGCACGCGAGCCGCTCGACGCTGCCGGGAGGGCGGCGGCGCATCGCCTGATGGTGCTCGACGTCGTATCGGGCGACGTATCGAAGCTCGCGTCCTTGGAGTACGAGCCGCGCATGTTGGCCTGGGCGCCGGATGGCCAGCGCATCGCATTCGTGATGGCCGTGAGGCGTTCGTCCGCCTCGTTGGTGCGGATGCCGGCGTCGCCACCTGGTGCGCATTGGGCGCCGCGGGCGCGCTACATCGATCGGTCCAATTATCGTTTCGAGGGCGCGGGGCTGGTCGAGCACTCGGACGGAATCTTTCTCGTGCCGGGCCTGGGTGGCGAGGTGGCCCGGCTCGGTACCGCGGAGGTCCGGGGCGGAGGAGTGATGCCGGGGTGTCTTTCCTGGATGCCGGACGGCGCCTCGATTCTGTTCGCCAGCGACCTGGGCGAGGATTGGGACGCCCGGGGGCTGCATACCGATATTCATGCGATCGACGTCGCGACCGGCGAGACCAGGCCCTTGACCGACGCCACGCAAGGGACCAACAGCTATCCCGTGCCTGCGCCAGATGGGGAATGGATCGCCTGCCTGGGCTGCGAGGATCGGGCATTGTTCCATCTGCAGCCGCAACTGCGGCTGCTGCGCCGCGACGGTTCTGAACTGCGAGTGTTGCTCGACATGGATCGGGACATTCTCTCGCCAGCCTGGGATGCCGCTGGCGAGGGGCTGTACTTTGCGTACTTCGACAGCGGCGTCGATAAGCTGGCGCATGTGGATCGGCAGGGACGCTGGCACGTGGTGGCTGACTCGATCGGGGGAGCGGCGACGCCGAACATCAATCTGTTTGGAACCACCTATGGTGTGGCCAGGGACTACCTGGTTACGACCACGTCCACGGCGGATGCCCCCTCGCAGATTGCGGTGGTGCGCAATGGCGAGTGCGCAGCGATCACCGACTTGAACCAGGGCTGGCTGTCAGCCGACATGTTGGGGAGCGTGACGGAGGTTCGCTGGGCATCCTCGCTGGATGGCAGGGAAATTCAAGGATGGCTATTGCGCCCGCCAGGCTTCGATCCGAATCGTTCCTATCCGCTGATCGTCGAGATTCATGGAGGCCCGAATGCGGCCTATGGACCGAAGTTTTCCTTCGCCTTCCAGACCTGGGCGGCTGCTGGCTACCTGGTGTTCTATCCGAACTATCGCGGCAGTACCTCTTATGGCCGGGAGTTCGTCGAGATCACCCAGTTCGATTATCCGCAACAGGAGCATCACGACATCTTGAGCGGCATCGATGCGGTGCAGGCGCTAGGCGGCGTCGATGCCGGCAATGTGTTCATTCTGGGGGCCAGCGCCGGTGGGACGCTCACGGCCTGGACGCTTGCCAAGTCGGCGCGGTTTCGGGCCGCGGTGTGCATGCATCCGTTCATCAATTATTCGAGTTTCTCCTTGACCTGGGACCTGAGTGCGTCTTACGCAGGACGTTGGTCGAAGCGGCCGGTCTGGGAGGATCCCGAGTGGGCCTGGTCGCATTCACCGCTGTCGCTGGTAGGACAGATATCGACGCCCACTCTGGTCGTCGTCGGCGATCGCGATCAGCGAACGCCTCCGGGCGAGGGAGAGCAGCTATACCAGGCGTTGAAGCTGCGCGGGATACCGACAGCGCTACTGATCCGCGCGGCGGTTGGGCATGGCATTGGACGTCCCAGCCAGGAGATCGAGACGTTGCTGCACATCATGCGTTGGTTCGAGTTGCATCGGCGCTGAACGAACGTACTCGCAGCGACAGACTCGCGAGCGCGATCCAGCCCGCCAGCAGGAAGCCGGCGGCCAGCCAGGCGACGCTGCCTAGTCCGGAGTCGGCAACGAAGTAGCCGGCCAACATGGGGCCGGCTGCGCCTCCCGCGCCGGTCAATGCGCTGGCCAGCGAAGTGGATGTACCGCTGGGATCGGTTTGCGCCGTGGTGGCAAACGCGTAGGGCGTGAACATGGTGGCGCCGAACGACCAGAGGATGACACCCAGTGAGAACACCCAGCCTGCGGAGGTTGAGAACACGATCGACAATGCCGAGCACGTTAGGATCAGCGTCATGGACAAGGCCACTACCCGCGGCAGCTTCTGGCCGACGGCGGTCACGAACAGGGAACTGACGAGACTGGCAAGCGTCCCCGCGGACAGGGCGAAGGCGACGGTCTCGATCGACAGTCCGGCCTGTTTGCCCACTTCGCCCATGTAAACCCATGTCATGCTCATCGCCAGGTAGCCGAACAACATGCCCACCGGGCCCCACAGAATCAGCACGCTGCGACGTTCGGTCGGTTGCGGCGCGCGCTTCGATTCGTGCCCGGTCGATGACTGGAGCGCGGCGATCCGGCCGATGAGGACCGGTCCGGGCAGTGCCAGCACGGCAACGGTGATGAACAAGATGCCCCACGATGAGAACTGCAACAACTTCGAGGCTATCGCCATGCAGGCCGCGGCTAATACTGCCTGTACAACGGCAGATGCGGCGAAGGAGCGTTCCGGACTGGCTGCCTGGGCGAGTGCCGCGGCGGCGACAGCGCTCAGCAGACCGCCACCGAAGCCCGCCGTTGCCCGGCAGGCGAACAATACGGCCGCGCTCGGTGCGGCAGCCGACGCCAGATTGCCGAAGATCAGCAGCAGCCAGCCCGTCCATAGCAGCTGTCGCCAGCTGCCGCTGCGGATCAGCCAGGCGCCGATCAGATTGGCCAGCGTCATCGCGCCCAGTTCGGCCGCTGGAATCGTCCCCAACTGCGCGGTGGCAAGGCCGAGGCCGTCCTTTACGGCCCCAACGATGACGGGCATGAGTTGAAACGCGACGCCCGGGATGACGAAGGCATGAATGGCACCGACCAGGCTTGCCGGCGATGTGCTTACGGGCTGGTTGGCGCTGCTGCGATCGCCGGTATGTTGCGCTGTCACGCTGAGTCGTTCTCGAATACGTATGCGTTGGACGCATCAGGTTCTAACAATGCACTATTGACCAGTAAATAGCACGAGAATTAACGCCGTGGCGGCGACCGGGATAGTCAAGCGCCCGGAGTGTCGAAGCCGGAGGCGGAGGCCACATGACGATCAGGTATCCATATCGCTTGAGGTGTGGGTGTGCCTTGTTTAAAGTCGTATGAACGGTGCCGGGGCTGTTGTGAATGACTGCCGCCGCCGCTCGGCCGCACATGTCGGATATCGGGAGAAAAATGATGGGGGTTTCGAGACGTGCTTTCTTTGGCGCTGCTGCGGCGGCTGGTGCGGTTGCCGCGACAGGGGCTGGCTCGAAGGTGCAAGCTGCCATCGCAAAGTCCACCGGACTGCGCCCGCTCACGGCGGACGCCAAGCCAATCAACGCGCAGGAGCACGAGGCCCGGATCGCCAAGCTGCAGTCCCTGATGCAGCAACGCAAGATTGGGGCATTGCTGGTCGAAGCAGGCTCCACGCTGGAATATTTCACCGGGGTCCGTTGGTGGAGGTCCGAGCGAACCACCGCGGCGCTGATTCCAGCGGCCGGCCAGGTGGTGATCGTGACCCCTTACTTCGAAGCCCCTTCGATCGCCGAAACCCTGCGGGTTGATGCTGACGTTCGGCCTTGGAAGGAAGATGAGAGTCCGTTCGAGCTGCTGGCCGATGCGCTGCGTCAGGGGAGGGCTGCGCAAGGTCCCCTGGCGGTGGAGGCCAGCACGCGCTTTTTCATAATCGATCGCGTTCGGAAGGCTGCGCCGCAGGCTACGTCGATCATCCCCGGCGACGATCTGGTTCGCGCCTGCCGCCTGATCAAGTCGCCGGCGGAACTTGCCCTGATGCAGGTGGCCAACGATGTCACTCTCGCCATGCTGCGCTACCTGCATGCCCGGGTCGAGGCCGGTATGGGCCGATCCGACATCGAGGACCTGGCCATATCCGCGACCGAAGCGTTGGGCGGCGTACACGAGTTCTCGCTGGTACTGCTCAATGAAGCCAGTGCCTTCCCGCATGGATCGACCAAGCCGCAAAGCGTGCGCGAGGGATCGATCATCCTGGTCGATGCCGGCTGCACCGTGCATGGCTACCAGTCCGACATCACCCGGACCTGGGTATTCGGCAAACCGTCAGCGCGCCAGCGGGAGATATGGGACACCGTGAAGCGTGGACAGGAAATCGCGCTGGAAACGGCCAGGCTCGGCACTCCCGTCGGTGCGATCGACCGGGCGGTTCGCGCGTTCTATGAACAGAAGGGGTGGAGCAAGGACTATGGCCTGCCCGGCCTGTCGCATCGAACCGGCCACGGCATCGGCCTGGACGGACATGAACCCGCCTACCTGGTACGCAATGACGATACTCCGCTCGCGGCCGGCATGTGTTTCTCCGACGAGCCGGGCATCTACATCCCTGGAGAGTTCGGGGTTCGCCTGGAGGATTGCTGGTACATGACCGCGGCGGGACCGAAATTGTTTACCCCGTTGGCGAAGTCGCTGGAGCAGCCGATCTAGTGGCGAGTGTCACTGATGTTCCGCTGCGGTGAGACTATCCGCGCTCCAGCCACCGCCCAGGGCGCGGTAGAGCTGGATGCGTGCGGCTAGTACATCGGTGCGCAACTGAACGAGGCTGAGTTCGGAGCCGAGCAGGCTGCGTTGCGCGTCCAACTGCTCCAGATAAGGTGAGTAGCCTTCACGGTAGCGGTTGGTGGCAAGCCGCAGGGCCTCGGCAAGCGTGTCGCGTTGGTGGGTTGCCAGTGCGACCTGGCCATCGAGCCGCTCGACGCTGACCAGCGCGTCCTCGACTTCGCGGAAGCCGGTCAAGGCGGCCTTGCGGTAGGCGAAAGCCGCCTGGTCGCGCTGTGCTCCGGCTGCTTCGGCTTGCGCCGTAAGGCGCCCTCCCTGGAACAGGGGGGCGAGGATACTGCCGCCAACCGACCAGACACTGATCGGATCGTCTCGCAATAGAGTCGAGAACGCAGCTCCTGCCGCCGCCGTGAGTTGTACTCGCGGCAAAAAGCGACGACGCGCCGCCGCCAGCGATGAATCGGCAGCGGCCAATGCGAGCTCCGCCTGCGCGATGTCCGGCCGACGCCGTAGCAGCGAGGAGGGCAGGCCATTGGGAATCGTGGGCTTGGCCAATTGACTGAGTGAACCGCGCTGTACGGTAGTTGGCAAGGTACCCGTAAGCACACTGAGCGCGTTCTCGGTTTGCGCGATGGCCTGGTCCAGTTGAGGCAGGATCTGGGCTGTCGCATCGTATTCCGCCTGGGCCTGCTGCAGCTCCAGGCGGGGTGAGTAGCCGCTTTCGACGCGTCGTTGCGCGAGTTTCAGGGATTCAGCACGGGCTGCGAGGGTGGCACGCACCACTTCGCGTCTAGCATCGAGGCCGAGCAGCACGATGTAGCTGTTGGCGGTGACGCTGGCCACTGCGAGCCGGGCTGCGTCACGTGCCGCAACGCTCGACAGGTAAGCGCTCCGTGCAGCCGAGGCCAGGTCGGAGATGCGGCCGAACAGATCCAGTTCGTAGGCGATTTGAATTTGCGGTTGAGCCGCAGTCTGCAACTGCGGTTGGCCGAAAGCGCTCACGCTGCGGCTGCGTGCACCACCCGCCACGAGATCTACGGTTGGGAACAGTTGCGCGTGTGCGAGTTGCGCATTGGCCTGGGATTCGCGCACCCGCGCGACGGCAATGCCAATGTCGGTATTGTTGGCGAGTGCCGTCTCGACCAGCCTGGTCAGCGCGGGATCACTGAATGCTTGCCACCACGAGTTGTCGAGCGGCGTCGTCGGCCCCGCGTCGGTGCGCCAAGCGGCGGGCGGCGTCACGTCTGCGACCTTCTCGGTGCGAACGGCCGGACCGGCGCAGCCCGTCAGCAGCAGTGTGCCCGCCAAGGCAGCGTGAATTGCCCGGCTCATTGCCGACCGCCACGGGTGTCCACTGTTGCTTCGACCGACATGCCAGGCCGGAGACGTGGGGCCAGTTCCTGGCCAGGGTCTATGCGAATGCGCACGGCGATGCGCTGCGCTACCTTGACGAAATTGCCGGTAGCGTTGTCGGCCCTGAGAACCGCGAATTCCGAGCCGGTAGCAGGGGCCAGATTCTCCACCTGGCCGTGCAATACGGCTCCGCCGAGCGCGTCCACTTTGAATCGGGCGCGCTGGCCGACCCGCATGTCGTGGGTCTGGGCTTCTTTGAAGTTGGCGACGACCCAGGTGTCGTGCGGCACCAGGAACATGAGCTGCGTTCCCGCCGTAACGAAGGCACCGTTACGCACGCCGATTTCGGAGAGCTGGCCATCCACTGGAGCGCGGATGGTGGTGTTGTCGAGATCGATTCGTGCCAGACGCAGCTGCGCTTGCGCGGACTCCACTGCCGCCTTCAGCCCCTCGCGTCCCACGATGACAGTACGTACGTCCTGTGTGCCGATCGCACGTCCGGCTTCGGCTTGTCGCAGAGCTGCCTGTGCGGCGAGCAGAACTGCCCGGGTCTGGTCATGTTCACGAGTCGATATCGAACCGTCGGCAACCAGCTTGTCGGCGCGGCGCATGTCCGCTTCGGCGCGGGCCAATTGAGCGCGTGCGCTGACGATGCTGGCATCCTGGCTTTGGGTTGCCACTTCGCGCGAAACCTGCGCCTGAGTCGAGTTCGCCAGGGCCGCTTCCTGCGCCGCCACGTTCGCTTCCGCCTGTGCCACGCGTGCGGCGTAGATGCGATTGTCGATTTGCGCCAGGACCTGGCCGGACTTCACCTGGGCGAAGTCCTGAACGGGCACTGCGGTGACATAGCCGCTGACCTGTGGGCTGATGATCGTTACGCGGCCGCGCACATAGGCATTGTCGGTTTTCTGGTTCAGGCCGGCGAATGGCGGCAGCCGCCAGGAGTAGAGAACCAGCAGGATCGCGACGACGGCGATACCGGCGATGCCAAGCATGGCCATCGGGCTTTTGTCCGGCGGCCGCCAGCCCCGAGCAGGCGGGTCCGTCTGCATATCGGGTTGCGCAGCGGCAGCCGCTGGTTCGGGTGCGCCACCGCTTTCGATCTTGTCATTGTCGCTGGTGGACGAGTTCACCTTGAGGACTCCTTCGGGGTGGCGGCCTGTGCGGCGGCAGCCATCTTGCGTTGCAGCTGGATGATGGGCGATTCCTCGCCGCGGCGTTGCATCGACCAGCGGATCAAGTAACCGACTATGGTCGCGACCACGGCCAGGATGCCGGCCAGCAGGAAGACATCATTGAAGGCCAGCACATTGGCTTCCCGCGCCACCTGTCTGGCCAGCGAAGCCGCGCCTTGCGCATTGCGCAGCACCGGATCGCCGACCACTCCCGCAATTGAACCGCCCGCCGCCTGCAGACGGGCGACCACATTCGGATCGGTCATTACAATATTTTGTACCAGCTCGTGCGAATGAAACTTCTCGCGCCACACCTGGAAGGTGCTGAGCAGGGAGGTGCCGATCAGACCGCCGACGCTTTGACTGAGACCGAACAGCACGATGAAGCTGACCAGGTTCTGGCCGCCGGCCAGCAGGGTGCGGGCGATGCCGATCACGGTGGCCTGTGCCAGGAACAGCAGCGCGGCGAAGCCGATCAGTGCCTGGCTCAGGTATAGATTGGCCGGGCGGGTGAGATTGGTGGCGCCCGCGTCCATGAATGCGCCGATCGCGATCAGCATCGCCGCGAGCGTGATCGGCCGGGCCAGGTTGTTCGGGTTCAGGAACACCAGCGCACAAACCAGTCCGGCGAGCCCGGCCACCACCACGATCAGGTTGAGCACGATCATTTGGTCGTTGAGCATGCCCAGCAGGGTCATCAGACCCACCGAACCGTAGGTCTGCTCGGACAGCAGGATGCGGATCGCCGCGGCGATCAGCATCAGTCGCACCATTTCATAGGTGCCCAGCCAGCGGGTATTGATCAGTGGATTGACGCGCCGGTGTTCCACCATCAGCGCGACGGCGATCATGCCGAAGCTGGCCGCCAGCGCCCAGCCCAGCCAGGGGCGTTCGGTCCACCACAGGACCTGGCCTTGAGTCAGTACCGCGATCAGCAGCCACAAGCCGGGAGCGAGCAGGGCGAAGGTCAGGAAGTCGAGCGGTTCGAATACCTTCTGGCGCTCGCTGGGGGGCAGCGGAAGTGCTTTCACCGCGGCCAGCATCGCGAGCGCCAGTCCCAGCTCGAACCAATACAACATATGCCAGTCGCCCCAATCCAGCAGCCGGGGCGACAGCGCCCGCGCCAATGGCATGGCGAGCTGCGGCAGGCAGATGCCGATCATCATTCCGGCCATGCGCTTGGGAGCGGGCATGCCTTGGATCAGGTACAGCACCGTCAGGGTGGACAGACCGCTGCCGGCGATTCCACTGACCGCGCGCACGGCCACCGAGGTCCAGAAGTCATGCACGAACAGGTGCATGAGCGTGGCGACCCCGTAGACGGCCAGGACGTGGCGGATGAAGGGCTGCAGGCCGAACTGCTGCCGGTACTTGACCAGCAACAGGTTGGCGGTGGTGTTGGTCATGTAATAGCCGGCGGTCAGCCAGGCGCTTTCGTTCGTGTACAGGCCGAGAGTGCCTTGCGCGAAAGCCAGGTTGACGACGACCAGGGCGTTGCCCAGGCCGCCGGTCAGGCCGATCAAGCAGCCGATGAGAAGATAGCGTCGCTGGCGTGCGCGCGGATGGTCGGGGTTGGCAGGCGACCCCAGCATCACGGGCCGCTCGTGCGGCTTGAAGATGTAACCGGACCGATCCCTCAGCGCCATTGGGTGTTGCTTCGAACGGTTGCCGCGCCAGGTGCGCTTTTTCGCCGGACGATGCTGGCAAATAGCGGGGTTGTCAATGCAGGCTTGTCGAGAGGGTCATTGCCGTGGCTCCCTGGCTCGGCCCTGGAGCAGTCTTGTTCTGAACAATCGGGTACAATGCGCGCCCACCTCCCGGGCCCCCGTAGCCCAGTGGATAGAGCGACCGCCTCCTAAGCGGTAGGTCGCAGGTTCGATTCCTGCCGGGGGCGCCATTTCTATTTGGTCTATTCCACTCACTGACTTCGCTCGAAAATCGTTGAGCGTAACGCGCGGCTTCAGGCTCCTTCGGTCTGCAAAGGCCATCAGTTCTTGCCATATAGCCTGGCCCGAGTCAGTCGGCTTTCCAGGCTTCGCTTGATATCCCTGTCTGGGCAGGTTCTCCACCGCTGGGCCGGAGAACGCAAATCAGTACCGATCCTCGTCTGGTGAATTACACAAGATTATCAGGGCTGTAGCTGATCCGGAGCTCGTCCTTTTCCAAGCGAACTGGCCATCAGGTCTCCGGAATTTGCAGGGCCGATATCAGTACGCTGAGAGAGGAGGGTTTGAAGATGTGCCCGCTTTGTTTGACTGAAGTACGGAATTTCCGTATAGTGACATCACCGTGAGCATGGACGATGAGCTGCGGTTCTGCTGGGATCATGACAAGGCAGTTTTGAACCTGGAAAAGCACGGTGTCTCTTTCGCGGCGGCTACGTACGTGTTCGATGATCCGGTACGATTGGAACAAGAGGATGTGTTTGCGCAAGGGGAGTATCGCAACATCGTTATCGGCCAAGTCGACGGCGTGCTTCTGACAGTCGTTTATTCCTCACCGGAGGATGAGCTTTACCGCATCATTTCTGCCCGTCCTTGTACTGCGCACGAGCGCAAAGCTTATGAGCAAAACTTCTTTTAGCCGCAAGCGCGGCGACTCGTTCAAGTTCTCTGATAGTGAGCGCAAGAAACTCAACAACGCGGGCGACGGCAAGGCTGGTTTGGTGGATGCCGACAATCCCCCGCTTACCGAGCGACAGTTGGAACGAATGGTGCTGGCGCGCGAGGTACGGTTGGTTCGCGAGAAGACCGGTTTGAGCCAATCGCAGTTTGCGTCTCGCTTCCACATCGGCCTTGCTCGGCTACGTGACTTTGAGCAGGCACGGTCGGAGCCGGATTTCATCGTTCGTGTATTTCTGCGGATGATCTCGGAGGACCCAGGCAAGGCGGACCGCTTGGTCAAGCTTGTTGAGTGCGAGAGCGCCGCTCACGCGCCATGATCGGCCCAGGATTGCGCAAATGACAGCACCGATGTCGAATGAACAGCGCTTGATGCAGGATTTCGAGGCCGCTGGCGTGAAAGTCACGGTTCACGAACACCAAGCGGTATTTACAGTGGAGGAAAGCGTCGACCTGCATGCGGCGATTCCCGGCGCGCATACCAAGAATCTTTTCCTGCGCAGCGACAAGGATCGTTACTGGCTGGTGACGCTGCCGCACGATCGACGCGCGGATTTGAAGTTCATCGCGAGCAGGCTCGGAGCTGGCAAGCTGTCATTCGCGAAACCCGAGGCCATGGCGCAGCTGCTTGGTATTACGCCAGGAGCTGTTTCGCCCCTGGCTGCATTCAATGATCGGGAATCGCGAGTCCAGGTGGTCATCGATGCCAGCTTCCTCGGGGCAGATACCATCAACGTTCATCCGTTGCGTAATACCGCCACGGTATCGATGTCCACGGCGGACCTGCTGTCGATGCTGGAACGATGGGGGCATCACCCCATCGTTCTCCAGCTAGAGCATGTTCTTCAGCCGCGCCAGGTCGAGATTGCCGCCGCTGACGACACACACGACCCGAGCTCCGGCCGGTAAACCGGACTTGCCGGACAACAGTCCGGCCAGGGCCGCGGCGCCGGCGGGTTCGGCGAACAGTTTGCAGCGCTCCATCAACAGCTTGACGGCCGAGATGATTTCTCCGTCGTCGACCAGCACGATGCGGTCAGTGCGGGGCGCGGCGATTTCGTAGCACAACTGGCCGGCAGCCGGGGCCGCCAGACCGTCGGCGATGGTATCGACCTTGTCGAGCGCAATCGCCCGGCCAGCCTCCAGGCTGCGTGACATGGCGGGCGCGCCATGAGGCTCCACGCCGATCAGTTTGGCGTTGTGGCCGCAAGCCTGCAGGGCGAGGCTGACACCGCCCAGCATGCCACCGCCGCCAACACCCAGGATGAGCGCATCCATGGTGGGCAACTGTTCGATCAGTTCGAGGCCGAGCGTGGCATGGCCTTGCATGAGGGCGAGGTTGTCGTACGACGAAATGAAAGTCAGATTGCGCTGTTCGGCGATGGCTCGGCAATGCTGGAGACATTCTTGAGGCGTGCCGTGCAGAATGACTTCGGCGCCGTAGTCGCGAGTCGCCTGGGCTTTGGTGGCGCTGGCGGTGGCGGGCATGGTGACCGTCACCGGGGTGTCCAGGAGCTTCCCGGCATACGCGAGTCCTTGGGCGGCATTGCCGGCCGAGAAGGTGATGACGCCACGCCGGCGTGCTTCAGCATCCATGGACAGCAACGACCACAGCATGCCGCGAGGCTTGTACGAGCCGGTCTTCTGCAGCAGCTCGGCCTTCAGATATACGTCGAAGCCGGACAGTCGGCTCAGCGTGGCTGAGTGCCATAAAGGAGTGGCGTGCAGATGCGGGGCGATGCGCTGCCTGATTTCCAGGAGCTGCTGATGGTCCAGATGTGGCAAGTCGATTTCCGCCTGAAGTTTCATTGCTGGAGAATGGGCATGCTGAACGTTATCGGCATCCTTGTGAAGAACGGCAATAAAATGCCGCTCACGCTCTAGCGTTGAGCATTATATGCCCCGACTCCCGGATTCGGCCAGGCAACTTTAGCCACACATATCAGCAGCGTTTGGCTACCTTCTGCGCAGGTGAACAGTGCAGGAACCAGCCTGGTGACGTCAGATATCGCAGCGTTGGCTCATATCGAGCCATTCCATGCCATTGAGATCAATCATCTGGCCCACGCATTGATGCAACGGGGGCGCTCCGTCATACACATGCAATTCGGCCAGCCGTCCAGCGGAGCGCCCAGTGCCGCGCGAGCGGCGGCCCATGGTGTGCTCGATCGGGATCCGATGGGGTATTGGGAGAGCCCCGAGCTGATGGCACGGCTGGTTCGTCATTACCACGAGGCGTATGGCGTCGAGGTCGATCCCAAACGCTTCATCCTGACGTGCGGTGCGTCGCCGGCTCTGGTCCTGGCGCTCAGTTCAGTGTTCGCATGCGGCGCGCGCATCGCGATGGCGCGACCGGGCTATGGGGCCTATCGAAACACGGTGCGCGCGCTGCACATGGAGCCAGTCGAAATCGATTGCAGGGCTGAGGCCAGTTTCCGGCTCACGGCGGCCAGTCTCGCGATGCTCGATCCGGCGCCCGCGGGGGTCATCATCGCCAGCCCCGCCAATCCGACCGGAGCCATCATCGAGCCCGGCGAACTCGCGGCGATTGCGAACGTCTGCCGGGAGCGGGGCATCCAGATCATTTCGGACGAGATTTATCACGGTATCAGCTATGGCAACCCGGCGCACTGCATGCTGGAGTTCGACCCGGATGCCATCGTGATCAACAGCTTCTCGAAGTATTTCAGCATGGTGGGTTGGCGTTTGGGCTGGTTGCTGTTACCGATACAGCACGTCGAGCGCGCCCGGGCCTATTTCAGCAACTTGTTCCTGACTGCGCCCTCATTGAGCCAGCACGCGGCACTCGCGGCGTTCGAATGTCGTGCCGAGTTGGAGGCCAATGTCGCGGTCTATGCAAGGAACCGGGAGCTGTTGCTGAACGCCTTGCCCAGGCTGGGGCTGACCAGCATTGCACCGCCCGACGGTGCGTTCTATCTCTATGTGAATGTCGCTCACCTGACCGATGACAGTCTGGCCTTCTGCAAGGAGATGCTGCAGGCGACGGGTGTGGCGGCCGCTGCCGGCATCGATTTCGATCCAATCGAAGGGCGGCATTTCATTCGCCTCAGCTTCGCCGTCTCCACCCCGCAGATCGAGGATGCGATCTCGCGTCTGGAAACCTGGCTGACCAACGGCCGGCCTGGTCGCTGACGGCAACTAGATCGCAGGGGGAGAGAACAATGTTGGCACGGTTGATCATGGCGGTGGCGATCGGTGGGCTGTTGCTTGCGTCTCCCAGCCACGCGGATTCGGCGCCTTTGACCAAGGTCGATGTGGATGCCTGGCTGGACGGCTTCGTGCCGCACGCCTTGGCGATGACCGATATTGCCGGCGCGGTGGTGGTCGTGGTCAAAGACGGCCAGGTGCTCACTGAGCGGGGATATGGCTACGCGGACATCGCCTCACGACGCAAGGTCTATCCACGCTCGACCCTGTTTCGCATCGGTTCAGTGGGAAAGCTGTTCACCTGGACGGCGGTGATGCAGCAGGTGGAGGCGGGAAGAGTCGATCTCGATGCCGACATCAACCGCTATCTCGATTTCAAGATTCCAGCGCGTGCCGGTCAGCCCATCACCCTGCGCAACCTGATGACTCATACCTCGGGCTTCGAGGAACACCTGAAACGGCTGTTCGTCGACAGCCCCGATCGCTTGCAGCCGCTCGATGTCTATGTGAAGCAATGGGTGCCTGAGCGCGCCTACGCGCCTGGGGAAGTACCTGCCTACTCGAACTATGGCACGGCCCTGGCGGGCTACATCGTGCAACGTGTCTCGGGCGAGCCGTTCG
>Ga0182745_1000116_pt1 | contig 111878 bp, 90 predicted proteins | sample eDN3rd30CKraftBY_FD_128523 | JGI IMG/M metagenome (GOLD analysis project Ga0182745, IMG submission 128523) | Enriched backyard soil microbial communities from Emeryville, California, USA - eDNA 3rd pass 30_C Kraft BY (version 2) (version 2) | ecosystem: Environmental > Terrestrial > Soil >...
AGGATCGCGGGATGCGTCACCACCTGGTGGCGCGCCACGTTGCGGAAATGGCGGGTGCCGGCCACTTCCCCGATTTCGGCGATGTGCGGGCGCGAGGTCTTGTACAGATGCAGCAGCAGGGAAACGCCCACGCCGCAGCTCACGCCGAGTTCCACGCCCCAGAACAGGGTAAGCGTGATGGTCAGCGCCACGGCGGCGAAGTCGGAACGCGAATAGCGCCAGGTGTCGCGCAGCATGGCCAGGTCCACCAACGGCAGCACCGCCACGATGATGGTGGCCGCCAGCGTGGCGGTGGGCAGCCACGCCAGCGCGTCGCCGAGATACAGCGTGGCCAGCGCCATGCCGATGGCGGCCAGCAATCCCGCCGCCGGCGTCATGGCGCCGGCATCGAAGCTTACCGCCGAACGGGAAAAACCGCCCGCCACCGGAAAGCCGCCGCCCATGGCCGCCGCCACGTTGCAGGCGCCAAGCGCCACCAGCTCCTGGTCGGGATCGATCTTATGGCGGGTGCGTGCCGCCAGCGTGCGCGCCACCGCGATCGATTCCACGTAGCAGATCACCGCGATCAGGATGGCCGGCGGCAGCAGCGTGCCGATCGCCTCGCTTGAAAAGCGCGGCAGTGTCAGTGCGGGCAGGCCGCTGGGAATGGCGCCAAGCAGCGCAACGCCGTGTTGGTCCAGCCGGTAATACCAGGCCAGCCAGGCGGTGATGACCACCGCCGCGACAGGGGCTACGCGTGTGATCGTGCCGGCGGCGAAAGCGCCCAGGCCGGCGGTGCGCAGCAGCGCGGCAAGCCAATGGCGGGTGCACAACAGGAACAGCAGGGTGAGTCCGCCAAGCAGCAGCGTCAGTCCGCTGCTGTGGCCGAACTCGGCGCCCAGGCTGCGCAGCAGCGTGGGCAGGGTGTCGCCGCCGCCGGCAACGCCAAGCAGATGGCGCATCTGGCCAAGCGCGATCAGCAATGCCGAGGCGCTGATGAAACCGCTTACCACCGGATGCGACAGGAAATTGGCGAGAAAGCCCAGGCGCAGCAGTCCAAGCAACAGCAGGAACGCGCCGCACAGCAATGCCAGCCACAGCGCCGCCTCCAGCGGCGGCAGCAGCGTCTGGCTGCCGATCGCGGCGGCGGTCATCAAGGAGGCCACCGCCACCGGTCCCACCGACAGCGTGCGGCTGGTGCCGAACACGGCATAGGCGATCAGGGGCAGTATGCTGGCATACAACCCCGTTTCGGGCGGCAGCCCGGCCACCAGCGCATACGCCAGCGATTGCGGAACGAGCATTATCGTAACGATGAGCCCGGCGCTGAAATCGCTGGCGAAGGTGGCGCCACGATATTCCCGCAGCCACTGCAGGCAGGGGAGCAGGCGCTGTACGTTCATTTGCTGCGGGGGGGCGCCGCCAGCGGTTCGTGGCCTTTGAGCATCAGGTTCCAGTACAGCCAGGGCAGCAGCGATGCCTTGAGGAACCAGGCCTGCCAGGTGGGACGCGTGCCTTCGAGCAACCAGCGCGGGAAGGTGGGCTGCAGCTTGCCGCCGTAGCCGAATTCCGCCAGCACGATCCTGCCGCGTTCCACCGTGAGCGGGCAGGCGCCGTAGCCGAGGTAGTCATAGGTGGTGGCATCGCCGTGCAGGTCGTTCAGCAGGTTGTTGGCCACCACCGGCACCTGTTTGCGCACGGCCGCCGCGGTCTTGGCGTTCGGCGTGTTGGTCACGTCCCCAAGCGCCCAGACGTTGGGATAGCGGCGATGCTTGAGCGTGGCGGGGTCGACGTCGATCCAGCCGCCCAGGTCGGCAAGCGGGCTGTTACGCACGAAATCCGGCGCGCACTGCGGCGGGGTGACGTGCAGCAGGTCGAACGGCACGTCGGTCAGCACCGGCGTGCCGTCGGCACCCGGGGAACTGAACGTGGCGATGTGGGCGGGGCCGTCCACCTTGACCAGGTTCTGGCCGTAATGCGTCGTGGCGTGGTACTTGTCCATGTAGCTCTGCAGCGCCGGCACGTATTCCTTGACGCCGAACAAAGCGCCACCCTGCAGATAGAAATCGATCTGGAACTTGTCCAGCCGCTGCTGGCTCCGCCAGTAGTCGGCGGACAGGTAGAGGACTTTCTGCGGCGCGCCGGCGCACTTGATCGGCATCGGCGGCTGGGTGAAGACCGCCTTGCCTCCCTGCAATTCCTTGACCAGTTGCCAGGTGTATTCGGACAGGTCGGCGCGATAGTTGGAAGTTACGCCGTTTTGGCCAAGCGTGGCGGACAGGCCTTCCACCGCGTCCCAGTTCAGCTTCAGGCCGGCACACACCACCAGGCGGTCGTAGCTGAGTCTGGTGCCGTTGTCGAGCACCACCTGATTCTGTTCCGGCAGGAAGTGCATCACCGCCGCCTGGACCCAGGTGGCGGCGGAAGGCACCACGGACGCCATCGGCCGGCGCGTGCTGTCCAGCGAGAAGATGCCGCCGCCCACCATGGTGAAACCCGGCTGGTAGTAATGCGTATCGGCGGGATCGACCAGGGTGATGCGGGCACGCGGATCGCGCCGCAGAATGCTGGCGGCAAGGCTGATGCCGCCCGAACCGGCGCCGACGATCAGCATCGGGCAGTGGGCGGCCACCGGCAGGGCGGCGAAGCTGTCGCGCAGTTCCTCCATGACGCCCGCGAAACGCGCGGGGAACTTGCTGAAGTCGAAACCGTTGGCGTTGCCCGCCTGCACCAGTGGATCGGTTGGCGTGCCGTGCTGCGCCTGCACCAGGCTCCACAGCGCCGCTGAACGCAGGCCGCTGCGGCACCAGGCATGCACCGGGCCCTCGCTGCTTTCGAGCAGTTTGCCGAAGGCGCGTACCTGGGCGCTGTTGATGTTGTCGTACACCACCGGCAGATAGTGCATCTGCATGCCAAGCGCGGAGGCGGCCTTGACGAGCTCGGCATATGACGGCTGGTCCGGCGCCTCGTTGTCGGGGCGGTTGCAGATGATGTGGCGCACGCCGGCGGCCTGCAGCGCGGGCAGGTCGGCCTCCGTCAGTTGGCCGGATACGGTAAAGGTGTCGCTGAAGCGTTTGGTCTGCATAAGGTCCCCTGTTGGATTTGCGGTTATTTCTGGAATGCGTTGATTGGAATCTTGAAGTAGTGCCTGCCGTTGTCTTCGGCTGGCGGCAGGTGCCCGGCGCGCATGTTCACCTGCAACGATGGCAGGATGAGCCGCGGCATGTCCAGCGTGGCGTCGCGCGCCTCGCGCCACCTGACGAAGTCGTCCTCGATGGCGCCGCTGCCGGCGTGCACGTTGTGCTGCGCCTGTTCGCCGACGCTGCTCTGGTATTCCACGCCGCGTCCCTCGGGATAGTCGTGGCACATGAACAGGCGCGTGGCGGGCGGCAGGCTGAGCACGCGCTGAATCGAACGGAAGAGGGTGCGGGCGTCGCCGCCGGGGAAGTCGGCGCGCGCGGTGCCGAGATCGGGCATGAACAGGGTATCGCCGACGAAGGCGGCATCGCCGATCACGTGCGTCATGCAGGCGGGCGTGTGGCCCGGCGTATGCAGCGCCTGGCACTGCAGGTTGCCGATCCGGTAGCGCTCGCCGTCCTGGAACAGATGGTCGAACTGCGAACCGTCGCGGGCGAATTCCGTGCCGGCGTTGAACACTTTGCCGAAAGTATCCTGCACCTGCAGGATGTGGTCGCCGATGGCCAGTTTGCCGCCGAGCCGTTCCTGGATATAGGGCGCGGCGGAAAGGTGGTCGGCATGCACGTGCGTTTCGATCAGCCACTGCACCTCCAGCCCCTCTCGCCTGATGTAGTCGATGATGGCGTCGGCGCCCTTGAAGCTGATGCTGCCCGAGGGGTAGTCGATGTCCATCACCGAATCGATCACGGCGCAGGTCTTGGACTCCGGATCCTTGACCACATAGGAAAAGGTCCAGGTGTCCTTGTCGAAAAACGCGGCCACTTCCGGCTTCAACGCTGTGTGCGGGGTGTCGTGAGTGTTCATGGGTGCTCTTCCTTCCGGTCAACTGTAATGCTGCGCGCCGAGTTCGCCGCGGAAAATCCGGTAGACGAATATCGTGTAGCCGATGATGCAGGGCAGGGTGATCAGTACACCCCACAGCGTGAACATCAGGGTATTGCTGGCCGCGGCGGCTTCGAACAGCGTGATCCGGCCCAGCACGATGTCGGGATAGAGGCTGTAGCCAAGTCCACCCGCCGCCAATACGCACAGCAGTACCAGCAGGGCGAAGGGCAGCCAGCGCGAGCCTTCCTGAGCGCTGAACAGCCGCAGGCCGAGCAGGGTGTAGGCGCCAAGCGCCAGCAACGGGACCGGCGCCAGGTAGAACAGCTGCGGAAAATTGAACCATTTGGCGGCGATGGCGGGGCTGACCAGCGGCGTGGCGATGGACAGCAGCAAGAGACACAACCCCATCGGCAGCCAGGCCACACGTCCCCATAGGCGCGCCTTGTGGCGCAGCGGCGCGGCGGTCTTGGCCTGCAGCCAGGCGGCGCCGAGCATGACGTAGAGCGCGGGCAGGCTCAGGCTGACCAGCACCGAGAACAGCAGGCCGATGCCGCCCGGCCGCAAACCGGTCACGTAGGCGCCGAGCATCCAGCCCTGCGCCAGCGCCGCCACCAGCGAGCCGCCGCTGAAGATCAGGTTCCAGCGTTTTTTCTGGTTGCTGTGGGCCTTGATGCGAAAGTCGAAGGCGATGCCGCGCAGCACCAGCGCCATCAGCATCAGGATGGCCGGCAGGTAGAGCGTGGTGAGCACCAGCCCGTGCGCATCCGGAAAGGCCACCAGCAGCACGCCCACGCCGAGCACGATCCAGGTTTCGTTGGCATCCCAGAAGGGGCCGATGGAACCCACCATGTGATCCTTTTCCGCATCGTCGGCAAACGGCAGCAGCAGGCCCACGCCAAGGTCGTAGCCGTCGAGGATCACGTACATCAGCAGTGACAGGCCCATTACCGCCGCGAATATCAAAGGCAGCCAGAATTCCATGGTCAGTTCCTCTCGCCGAGCAGCGGGGGATAGTGCTGCACGCTGGTCTGCAGCGACGCCGCCGGTTTGCTGGCCAGGTATTTGAGGGTGCCGATGTAGCAGGCCAGGATGAACACGTAGAGCACCAGCCACAAACCGAGCGTGCCCAGCAGCATGCCGCTGTCGTGCGATGCCACCGCCGCGGCCGTGCGGTATTCGCCGTACACCAGCCAGGGCTGGCGGCCGATTTCGGTGACCCACCAGCCCGCCAGCACCGCCACCCAGCCGGACCAGGTCATCAATGAACTGAGCCGCAGTTGCCGCCGCGACGGCGACCCCTTGCGCAGGAATACGGTCCAGCCCAGCCAGAGTGCCATCGTCAGCATCAGCAGGCCCATGCCCACCATCACGCGGAACGACCAGAACACCGGCGCCACCGGCGGATGATCCGGAAAATCGTTGAGGCCGCGCACGGTGCCCTGCGGATCGTGGGTGAGGATCAGGCTGGTGGCGTAGGGAATCTCGATGGCGAAGCGGTTGCTGCGGGTGTTTTCGTCCGGCAGGGCGAACAGCACGAACGGCACGCCGCTTTCGGTGTTCCAGGCGCCTTCCATGGCCGCCACCTTGGCCGGCTGGTGTTCCAGCGTGTTGAGGCCGTGCAGGTCGCCGATGAATATCTGCAGTGGCGCCAGCACCAGCGCCATGCCCAGGCCGGTCCTGAACACTTTCCAGGTGCCGGGGCCATCCACCCGGTTGAGAAAGCGCCAGCTGCTGATGCCCATCAGGATGAAGGCGGTGGTGAGCAGCGAGGCCACCAGCATGTGGCTGAAGCGATAGGGGAACGAGGGGTTGAAAATCACCGTCGTCCAGCTTTCCACGTAATAGACGCCGTCGCGCACCACGTGTCCGGTGGGCGTCTGCATCCAGGAGTTGAGGCTGAGTATCCAGAACGCCGAGGTGGTGGTGCCTATGGCCACCAGGGCGGAGGCGATCAGGTGCGTGCGGTTGGAAATCAGGTGCTTGCCGAACAGCATCAGGCCGAGAAAAGTGGATTCGAGAAAGAAGGCGGTGAGTATCTCGTAGCCAAGCAACGGCCCCGCCACGTTGCCGGCGGTGGACATGAACCCCGGCCAGTTGGTGCCGAACTGAAAGCTCATGGTGACACCGGTGACCACGCCGATGGCGAAGGTGAGCGCGAATACCTTCACCCAGAAGGCGTAGGCGTGTTCCCAGTCGTGGTCTTTGGTGAGCGTGTAGCGCAGACGGAAATACACCAGTACCCAGACCAGGCCAAGGGAAATGGTGATGAACAGGGTGTGGAAGCTGATGTTGGCCGCGAACTGCAAACGGGCGAGCAAGAGAGGGTCCAGTGCTGTCATGGCTGTGGCTCCCGCCGGATGGCGCCTGTTTCTGCTGTTGTAAAGGGGGGCTGTGGCAAGGCTATGCCCAAATGCTGTGCAGGCTCTGTGCCAGTTACCATAAGGTATATTCAACCTGTTGTTTTCAAATGAATTGTTTTTGAAGCCTTGCGGGGCTCGCCCCCTGAGGTCGACGTGATGGCGACTGGCTTGCCATAAATGACAGATTTAGTGTCAGATATGGCAAACAAGGAGACGCCATGCAGATCATCGCCAGCGACGTGAATCCCGATCTCGCCGCCATGCTCAACGCCTATGAGGTACCGGCCATTCTGGTCACGGCCGATTACCGCATCCTGGCCGCCAACGATCCCTACGTGGAGCGGTTCGGGTCGATTCCGCCCAGCGGGGCCTCCCAGTGCTACCGCATTTCCCACGGCTACGACCGGCCCTGCGATCAGGCGGGGGAGGATTGCCCACTGGCCATGGCGCTGAGCTCCGGCCACAAGGAGCGGGTGCTGCACATCCACCAGACGCCGCGCGGACGCGAACATGTGGACGTGGAACTGTTGCCGATACACGCGGCGGATGGCCGCCTGAAATATTTTGTGGAACTGCTCAAGCCGGTGGCGCTTGCCAGCCCGCGCGCGGGGCGGCAGCCGATGGTGGGCACCAGCGCCTCCTTCAATCGCCTGCTGCACGACATCACCCGCGTGGGGCCCACCGAGGCCTCGGTGCTGCTGCTGGGCGAATCGGGTACCGGCAAGGAATTGGCGGCGCAGGCCATTCACCAGAGCAGCAAGCGCAAGCAGCGCGCCATCGTCACGCTGGAGTGCGCCGGACTTACCGAGTCTCTGTTCGAAAGCGAGCTGTTCGGGCACGTGAAGGGCGCCTTCACCGGCGCCATAGGCAGCAAGCGCGGGTTGGCGGAAGCCGCCGACGGCGGCACGCTGTTCCTGGATGAAGTGGGCGACATTCCGCTGGAGCTGCAGGTGAAGCTGCTGCGCCTGCTGGAAACCGGCACCTATCGTCCGGTGGGGTCGAGCCAGACGCAGCGCACCGATTTCCGGCTGATCTGTGCCACGCACAAGGATCTGCCGGCGCTGGTGGAGCAGGGCGCGTTCCGGCGCGATCTGTACTATCGCATCAACGTGTTTCCGATCCATCTGCCGCCGCTGCGCGAACGCCGCGAGGATCTGCCGCTGCTGGCGCAGACCATCCTGCAGCGCATGCGTCCCGAGCAGGACTACACCTGCACCGAGAGTGCTCTGGAACTGCTGCGGCGCCAGCCGTTTCGCGGCAACGTGCGCGAACTGCGCAATCTGTTGGCGCGCGCCGTGGTGCTCAGCAACACCAATGTCATCGACCGGCACGTGATCGCCGAATGCCTGGCCATCGATCGCGCCGCGCCCGCCGTTGTCATGACGCGGGAAGTGCCGGAGCTGCAAGCGCCGCAGGAACCGCAATCGTTGCAGGAACCGCAGGAAGAATTCGTGGATTTACAGGTGCAGGAACGCCGCTACCTGCAGCGGCTGCTGGCGCATTGCGGCCAGGACAAGGCAAAGGCGGCGGCGCTTGCGGGGATCAGCGTGCGCTCGCTGTACCGCAAGCTGAGCGGGTAGGGAGGATTTTCGCCCAATAAAAAAGCCAGCACGGATGCTGGCTTTTTCATAATGGCGCACTCGAAGGGATTCGAACCCCTGACCCCCAAGTTCGTAGCCTGGTGCTCTATCCAACTGAGCTACGAGTGCGTGTTCTTCAAGAGGCCGGCATTCTCTTTGAAATGCTTCGGGGAGTCAATGCGCCGGCGCGTTTTCTCTCGCGAAGAATGCCTTCCCGCCAGTGAGGCGTCATGAAGCGGTGCGTGGCGCCCGAAAAGTGTTTTATGCTTGGCGCCGCTCCACTGTCCACCGGGCTTTCCGCTGCCCCGGTCCGTGCTTTCCCACTATCCTCACAAGAAGAATCCCATGCGTGATCTGACCCAAGGCCCCGTCATCAAAGCCCTTGTCGCCCTCGCGTTGCCCACGGCGCTGGGCATGCTGTTCCAAACGCTTTATCTATTGGTGGACCTTTACTTCGTGGCGGGGCTCGGCGACGCCTCCGTGGCGGGCGTGGGGGCCGCCGGCACGTTGATGTTCATGGTCATGGCGGTTACCCAGGTGCTTGGCGTGAGCACCGTGGCGCTGATGGCGCAGGCCGTGGGCCGCAAGGAACCGGAAGAGGCCAACCAGGTGTTCAACCAGAGCATGCTCATTGCCGTGGTGATGGGCGGGCTGACCCTGGTGCTCGGGCTGTTATGCGCCGACGTCTACATGCGCGGCATCGCCGCCGATGCCGCTACGCACGACGAGGGCACCCGCTTTCTCTACGCCTTCGTGCCCGGCATGGCCCTGCAATTCGGCATGATGACGATGGGTTCGGCGCTGCGCGCCACCGGCGTGGTCAAGCCGGGCATGGTGGTGCAGATCGCCACGGTACTGCTCAACACTCTGCTGGCGCCGATACTGATCGTCGGCTGGGGACCGGGCCCGGCGCTTGGCGTGGTGGGCGCGGGGCTGGCCAGCACCATTTCGGTGTTCGTCGGCGTGCTGATGCTGCTCTACTACTATCTGAAGCTGGAAAAATACGTGAATTTCGATTTTTCCCGCTGGAAGCCGGACCTCGCCGTGTGGCGGCGCATGCTGTTCATCGGCCTGCCCGCCGGCGGCGAGATGCTGCTGATGTTCGTCTATTTCGGCCTGGTGTACATATTGATCCAGGATTTCGGCGCGCCGGCGCAGGCGGGTTTCAGTATCGGCGGGCGCATCATGCAGTCGATCTTCATGCCCACCATGGCCATTGCATTCGCCATCGGGCCGATGGCCGGCCAGAACTTCGGCGCGGGCCTGCCCGGGCGGGTGCGCGAAGTGGCGCAGAAAGGCCTGCTGCTCAATGCGCTGGTGATGCTGGTGGTGAGCCTGTTCCTGCAGATCAATCCCACCCTGCTGGTGCGTGCCTTCACGCCTGAGCCCGAAGTGATCGAGATCGGCGGTGATTTCCTGCGCCTGGTGTCGCTCAACTTCGTGGCGCAGGGCATCGTGTTCGGCTGTTCCGGCATGTTCCAGGGGCTGGGGAATACCCGGCCGTCGCTGGTCAGTTCGGCCTGCCGCCTGGCCGTGTTCATTCCCATCGCCTTTGCCATGGCGGCGCGCGCGGACTTCGCGGTGCACGACATCTGGTACGTCTCGATTCTGGCGGTGTGGTGCCAGGCGTTGGTCAGCTACCTGCTGCTGCGGCGCGAACTGCGGCTCAAGCTCGGCAAGGGGGAGCCGCTGGTGGCGGCGGGCTCCGCCGGCTGAGCGTGATGGCGCCGACACATTTCACGAAAATTCTTGCAGGCTAATAATTAGCATACTTATAATTAGCCAACTTAAATCCTGAGACCCCTCATGGCACACGCCCAGCAGGACAGCATCGGTTTCGTGGTCAATGACGTGGCGCGCATGATGCGCCGCGAATTCGACCGCCAGGCGACCGCCCTGGGGCTTACCCGCGCCCAATGGCAGGTGCTGGCGTATCTGCTGCGCGAGGACGGCCAGCAACAGAAACAGCTGGCGGACCAGATGGACCTGACGGCCATCACGCTCACCGGCCTGCTGGACCGCCTCGAGCGCGACGGCTGGGTGGAGCGCCGCAACGATCCCGCCGACCGCCGCGCCAAGCGGGTCTATCTCACGGACAAGGTACAACCCACGATCCAGGCGGTGCGCCGCATCGGTGCCGATGTGCGCCAGCATGCGCTGCAGGGCCTGAGCGATGGGGAACAGGAACAATTGATGCAATTGCTGCAGCGTATGCGCAGCAATCTGTGCAGCCGCTGATTGCGCTCGCAAGGGCAGGAGGAAAGATGTCTGCGACCAAACGCATGATCCGCACGCTGGTGCTGTGGGCCGGCCCGCTGGTAGTGGTGGGAGTGGGCGGCTGGCTGTATCTGCACGGCGGCCGGCTGGCCGGCACCGACAACGCCTACGTCAAGACCGAGATGGTCAGCATCAGCAGCGAACTGACCGGCCGGGTAGTCGAAACCTTCGTGGCCGACGACCAGCGCGTGCAGAAGGGCCAGCCGCTGTTCCGGCTGGACGACGCAAGCTATCGCATCGCGCTGGCGAAGGCGGAAGCCAACCTGCTGAAGGTGCGCAGCGACATCGAAAGCCTCAAGGCGGATTATTTGAACAAACAGGCCGATATCCGCAAGGCGCAGACGGACTACGACTATTTCCAGCGTGAATTCGAGCGTCTGCAGCGCCTGAACACTTCGGTATCGAAGGTGCAGGTGGACCAGGCCGAGCACGCGGCCGCCAATGCGGAAAAACAGCTGGAAATCACCCGCCAGGCGGTGCAGGTGGTCAAGGCGCGCCTGATCGATCCCGCGCTGCCGATCGAGCAGCACCCCGATTACCAGCTGGCGCTGGTGGAGCGCGACAAGGCGGCGCTGGATCTGAGCCACGTCGAAGTCTACGCCCCGAACGATGGCGTGCTGGCGCATTTCGAAGTGAAGGTGGGCGAAGTGGTGGCCGCCAGCGTGCCGCTGTTCAGCCTGGTCGACGATCGCCGGATGTGGGTCGAGGCCAACTACAAGGAAACCGATCTCACCTACCTGCGGGTGGGGCAGGAAGCGACGATCACCGTCGATGCCTATCCCGGGCAGGTGTGGCACGGGCGGGTGGAGGCGATCACCGCCGGCACCGGCTCGGAATTCTCGCTGCTGCCGGCACAGAACAGCTCGGGCAACTGGGTGAAGGTGGTGCAGCGCGTCACCGTGAAACTGGCCATGGACGCCAAATCGCAGGCGCCGCTGCCCACCGCCGGCATGAGCGCCTACGTGGAAGTGGATACCGGACACCAGCGGCATCTGCCGTGGGTTTCCTCCCGTTGAATGCCTCCCGATCCTGAGCCGCCACGGCAGGATTCCCCATGAACATGGCCAGCAGCATCGACCCCGGCATGAAGAAGGTGATCACCTTCTCGATCATGCTCGCCACCATCATCCAGGTGCTGGACACCACCATCGCCAACGTGGCGCTGCCGCACATGATGGGCAGCCTGTCCGCCACGCAGGACCAGGTGGCCTGGGTGCTCACGTCCTACATCGTCGCCTCCGCCATCATGACCTTGCCCGTCGGCTTCCTGGCGGGGCGCTATGGCCGCAAGACCGTCATGCTGGTGTCGGTGGCGGGCTTCACGCTCAGCTCGATGCTGTGCGGCGCGGCGCATTCCCTGGACCAAATGGTGTTCTACCGCGTGTTGCAGGGCCTGTTCGGCGCCGCGCTGGTGCCGCTGTCGCAGTCGACGCTGCTGGACATCAACGAACGCAAGGATCACGGCAAGGCCATGGCGGTGTGGGGCATGGGGGTGATGATCGGTCCCATCCTGGGGCCATCGCTCGGTGGCTATCTCACCGAATACTATTCCTGGCGCTACGTGTTCTACATCAACCTGCCGCTCGGCATCCTGTCGTTTCTGGGACTGATGCTCTATTTGCCCGAAGGCGAGAAAAGCAACCGTCCCTTCGACAAGCTCGGCTTTTTCACCCTGAGCATCTGCATCGCCTGCCTGCAGCTGATCATGGACCGTGGCGAAGGCGAGGGCTGGTTCGAGTCCCTGGAAATCCAGCTGTACGTTGCCGTGATGATCGCCTCCGTGTGGATGTATGCGGTGCACACGCTGCGCACCGAACATCCTTTCCTCAGCCCCGGCATGCTGCGCGACCGCAATCTGCAGATGGGCCTGTTCTTCATCTTCGTGGTGGGCATCGTGCTGTTGACGACGATGGCGCTGCTGCCGCCCTACATGCAGAACCTGATGGGCTACAGCGTGCTGGACGTGGGCCTCATCCTGGCGCCACGCGGTTTCGGCACGCTGGTGGCGATGATGATCGTGAGCCGCATCTCCAACCACGTGGACCAGCGCCAGCTGATTCTGATCGGGCTGTTGCTCACCGCATTTGCGCTGCATTTGATGGCGGGATTCACGGTGTTCGTGCCGGTGAAGGACATCGTCGTCACCGGGGTGATCCAGGGCTTCGGGCTGGGCTTCGTGTTCATTCCGCTCAGCACCATCACCTACATCACGCTGCCGACCCAGTACCGGGCGGAGGCGGCAAGCCTCTTCAGCCTGGTGCGCAATATCGGCAGCAGCATCGGCGTGTCGCTCGGCTTTACGCTGTTCACGCGTAACACGGTGCGCCAGCATGCCTACATGACCGAGGCGATCACGCCGTACTCCACCTGGCTGGACCTCCATGTGGCGCCGGGCAACATCGCGCTTGGCAGCGACCAGGTGCTGTCGCTGGTGGACCTGGAACTGACGCGGCAGGCGATGGCGATCGCCTACATCAACGACTTCAAGCTGATGATGTTCCTGGTGCTGTTCCTGGTGCCGATGGTGGTGCTGCTGGACAACACCAAACCCGCCACGGCTTAAAAAGCCCTCGCCAAAACGTAGCGAGGGCCTTGCAACGAATTTTGATTTGTCATTCAGAAAGCGGGCTGGGTCGTAGCTGGAAGTGGTAGACGATCGGCGTGGCGCCCTTGCCGTGTTCCATGTGGAAGGGCGCGCGGCTGCTGTAGGTGGCCCACAGGCCGCGGCCTTTCCAGCCGGCGTCGGGATCGTCGATGCGGCCATCCAGCCACTTGGTATAGAAGCCCAGCGGGTAGGGCACGATCAACCGCACGAATTCCCCGTCGTTCAGCGCCAGCAGGGCGCTGCTCTGGTTGCCGGTGTTGATCGGCGTATTGGCGCCGAGTCCGAACGTGTCGAACTGATCCACCCAGGTAAAGTAGCTGCCTTCGCTGCTGCCTTCGCGGGTAACGTTCTTGAACTGCGGCAGCGGTTCGGTGTAGAAGCTCCAGCCTTCCGGGCAATGCTGGCCGGTGGCTTGTGGCCCATTGAGCGGCCCGGTGCATTTACGGCGGTCGAAGCTGGCCATATGGCCGCTGGCCAATGCCACCCAGGCCACGCCGTCGCGGTCGATGTCCATGCCGCGCGGCGAGAAACCGTGGATCGGGTTGCCGGTTTCGTCCACCGGCAGCTCGTAGTACTCGGTGAGCGCGGTATGGGTGGGATCGTCGCCCGGCACCAGGCGCGCGATGGCGCCGGGGAAACTCAGGATCGACCCCCACACGGAGCCGTCCGGCGCGGGATTTACCGCATAGAAACCGAAGCCGGGCAGCAGTTGGCGGTCCTTCTCCGGATCGGGTTCTTCATCGGGTTTGGTGTAGTCGTCGCGCTGGCCGTTGCCGTTGGTATCCAGAATGAAGGGCGTCCAGCCCTGCGCCGCTTCATAGTCGCCGGTTTCCAGATATTCCTTGGTGTTCAGCCAGCCGATCACGGCGCCGCCGCCGCTGGTCCACAGTGTGTCGTTGGCGTCTTCGGCAAACATCAGGTGGTGGGTGCCGAAGCAGGTATCGATGTGCTTGTATTCGCCGCTTTCGGGCAGATAGAGCCCAAGCTGGCGGCCGCTGGTGTCGAGTGGGTAGGCCGCCGCCGAAGGATGCGTCGAACCCTCCCGGCACCAGTCGGGATTGTCGCGGCCGCGCACCCGCGCGGTAATCCACACGCGGCCTTCGGCGTCGAGCATGGGGTTGTGCACGTTGGCGCGCGAATCCCAGATGTTTTCCGTGCCGTAATAGGGCGATTCCGCCAGTTGCGGACCCGCCGCGGGGCCGGTGCTGTCGTCCATCATGGTCAGCGGCACGCGGTCGATGGTGTTGGCCACCGGATCCAGCACCGGCAGATAGTCGTGGCTTTCCTCCATGGCGCCGTACAGTTTGCCGTAGGCGTTCACCGTGGGGTTGCGGCGGTCGGTGGACACGAGATCGTGCATGTAGCCGGTGGGGTCGGCCCAGTCCCATTGTGTGATCACCACGTTGCGCTCCAGTCCCTGCGGACGTTGTGGAACGGGTGGTAGTTCACCGGCGGCGATGCGGTCGGTCCAGTCGCCGAACATGCGCGTGGTGGCTTCCAGGCCCATGCTGGTGAGGGTGCGCGTCATGAAGCCGCCGGCCTGGCCCGACTGGATGCGCCGTGCCCAGGCCTGGGCGCTGGAATCAAAATTGCTGAACAGGGGGGGCAGCGTGCGGGTGGCGAGGTTGCCGATCTGGTGGCACACCACGCAGCCGCCGGAGGTCACCAGCCGGATGTAGTCGGCCTGGTGCTGTACCAGCGGGCTGATGCCGTTGCCGGCGGGACCGGTGCCGGGAAACTGGTCCTCGGCGGGAATGTCCAGCAATGACAGCCAGTAACCCGCCGGATAGTACTGCGCGGCGGCCGCGGCATCGGGTGCCGCCAGCGCGTCTAGGTCGAGCCGCGAACCGGGCGCCGCCTGCACCTTGGCGGAATCCACCAGGCCATAGCCGCGTACCCAGATGTCGTAGGTGGCGTCGGGCAGACCGGGTATCAGGTAATTGCCGTTGTTGTCGGTGACCACGATGCGGGCGAAGCGGGTGCCGAGATCCTGGGTTTCCGCGATTACCCACACGCCGGCTTCCGGACCATTGATACTGCGCACGCGGCCGCGGATGGCATCGGTGGCGGCCGAGGGACTGGTGCTCACCGCGCTTGGTGCCGCCACGGGCGCCTGGCCCGCCGCGCTGTCCGCCGGCGTGGAATCGCCACCGCAGGACACCAGCGCCAGACTGCTCAGCAGTACGGTAATGGGGGGGGCCAATTTCATACGGCGATCCTCTGAAACAAGGGTGGGCGTCAGCGGAATCTAGAGTGTGTTCCGTCACTGGATTCCGGCATGTGCAAGAGCGTAACGAACCTGTGCCGCGGTGGCTAGTAGCATAGGGCGAGACCGGCGCAAAGGCAGCATATTTTCAAGTCCTCATTACTTGAGTGTTGCTTGAATGTCGCTTGAACTCGGCAAATGCCGATGGGAAAATTCCAAGACTTTTCCGATCGTCCCTACCACTCATAACAAGCCACCGCGCCGTCGGTGCCAAGGAGTTCGCATGAAACGCTCCAATAATAATGTGGTCGTCGCCCCCGTCCTGCTTGCGGCCTGCGTCGCAGCAGCGCTGAGCAGCAGTGCCAGCGCGCACCACAGCGCCGCCGCCTTCGACACCCAGACGGAGACCACCATCACCGGCACGGTCACATCCTATACCTTCCGCAATCCCCATGTGTACATGGAATTGGAACGCAGGCTCGAAAACGGCGAACAGGTGAAAACGGAAATCGAGGCGGGCGCCGCTTCCGTGATCGGTCCCCTGGGTTTCACCCGGGATGCAGTGCAGGTGGGCGACGTGGTGAACGTGGTCGGCAACCCCGGCAAGCGCGATCCGCAAGGCCTGCTGCTTGGACGCGAACTCTACAAGAGCGATGGCACCTATCTGCCGCTCAATATCAGTTCCCGCGCTCTGGATGCCAACGTGGTGGGCAGCGCGGAGAGCGTCGCCGGCATCTGGTTTTCGCCGCGCACGTCATTTTTCGCGTTCCTGGGCGGCGCGCGCAACTGGCCGGTTACCGACAAAGGCCAGGCGGCAATCGCCGCCAGCGGCGAAGCGCCCACGGCGGCGAAGGATTGCATTCCGCTTGGCGAGCCGGCGCTGATGTTTTACCCGGTGGCCAACAAGATCGACGTATTCGACGACCGCGTGGAAATGGACGTGGACTGGCTGGATTCCAAACGCGTCATCTGGCTCGACGGCCGCGAGCATCCGCCGGCCGATGAAACCTCGCTGCACGGCCATTCCATCGGCCACTTCGAAGGCACGACGCTGGTGGTGGACAGCACGAACTTCTCCTTCAACCCCATCGGCTTTTCCACCGGCCTGCCGAGCGGCACGGGCAAACACCTCACGGAACGCTTCGAGCTGGGTGCCGACGGCCTGCACATGACGTACTCGGGCAGCATGGAAGACCCGGAATACCTGACCGCGCCGGTGGAGTGGTCGGGCACCGTGGATTACCGCCCCGACATGCAGTTGTCCAACGAAATGTGCGACCTGGAAACGGCGCAGAAATTCCTGGACGATTGATCCCGCCTCTGTTCATCTGCCGGCCCTGGGGCCGGCAGTGGACAATCTATTTACCCCTCGCGTTATTCCTCAAGGCCCTACCTGTCGCGAGATCGTGATGGGGCCGCTTCTTCCCAGGCTGTCTTCCCAGGTGCCGTTGATGCGGCGCGTGGAAGTCAGTACGTCGTCCAGCCTGCCGTTCACGCGGAAATCGACCGGGCCTTTGTCGGCATCGTTGAGCGTCATCTGCAAATGAACGCTCCAGGAGGCGCTGTCCAGCTCCACCGGGCCCAGCGTCGTGGAATCGGGTCCGGGGTTGGCGATGCCATCCACCGTTTCACCGTTCCAGTTCATGACGAGCGTCAGTAGGTTGTCGTCGTCTCCCCAACTGCCGAACCAGGTGCCGGTGAGCGGGTGGCCTTCCTGCGCCAGCGTGCTGCTCGACAACACGAAGTACAGAGGCCAGAGAATCTTGTATTTCATAGTGAAAGTCCCGTTGTTGTAGCCGGTAAAAAAATCCAAAAAAAAAAGGAGGCATTCTGGCGAAGCCTCGCTGCGCCGGAACTACCTCCAAAGCGTCGCATGTGTAACACGGGGGCGGGCGGAATGCGTTCATGGAAATAAGGCCGAACGTCAATCCATATTGTCGCCACTCATGTAAAGGTAGAACCCTGCAGGCTCGAAGTCGTCGTTCAAGCCCGAGGTGTAGCCGTGTGCCTGCATGTACTGACTGGTAATGGCCATGCCCTTGGCGACGTGCTTCTCCAGGGTGCTGGCGCTGATGCCGAGACGGTCGATGATCTCGTTCTGGCTCAGGCCATATATCTTCTTCAGCACAAAAGCCCTGCGGCAGGCTTCCGGCAGTGTGGCCACGGCCCGGCAGAACACCAGGAACCTGTCTTCCCAATGAAAGCGCGCCTCCACCGAGTCCACCTGTGACATTTCCTCCTCGCCGCTGATGTCGTCGATGGAGCAGTTGAGCTTTCTTTCCGCGCGCTTTATCTGGTTCAACGCCAGGTTGCGCGCGGTACGCAGCATGAAGGCGCTTGGGTTGTCTATTTTTTGCCTGCGCGCGGCGTCGTAGGCCAGCAGAAAGGTTTCCTGCACCACGTCCTCGATTTCGTCGGGCCGTACGATCCTGCCGATCAGGCGGAACAGCATGGGCCGAATGGACGTGAATTCGTCCACCCACCGCTGCATGTCCTTCTCCAGCACGTTGTCGTTCGCGACAGGATCGTCCCCGCGCCCCCCCATATAGCGCACTCTTATATTGAGCATGGTTTTTCTGCTTCTTCTAATAATGACAACTGGATCAGGGAAATCCGCCATCAAGAATTCAGGCAAAAAAAACTGAATTTTCTCTGTATTTCCCATAGCGGGTTTTCCAGTGCGGGTTGTCATTTATTGGAGAAGGGCAGGAAATTTTTATCCATCCGGTTTTTTTGGATTTTTGAAAATGCCGAACGCACGAGTTCGGTTTGCGGTTTTTTGAATAAAAAAATTGGAAAAAATTTCACATTGACTATCGGACCCTCCTGCCAGGGAGGGTGCGTGGGGAACGCTTGCATCAATAACGAGAACGTCGAGAGGGGAAAATGAAACACCGGGACCAAAGATTGCTGAAAGATCGAAACATGGCGCGCAGCGCCTTCGCGTTGTCCGCCCTTGCCGTGGCGGTGGGTGGCATGGCGATGCCTGCTTATGCACAGGATTCGAACATAGAGGAGCTCGTGACCACGGGTTCCTTCATCAACCGGCCGGCCGACAGGCCCCAGCCCGTGGTCGTGGTGGGCCAGCAGGACATCCAGGCCAACCAGCGCGTGAGCCTCGGCGAATTGATGCGCGACATGCCGCAGGTGACCACGGTGAATACCAACGGCACCAACGGCGGCGTGCTGCGTTCGGCCACCGGCTCGAACAGCATCAACATCCGTGGTCTCGGCGACCGCTCCACGCTGGTGCTGCTCAATGGCCAGCGCCAGACGATCGACGGCAATGCCGCCTCGGTGGTCGACATCAACAGCCTGACGCCAAGCATCATGGTGCAACAGGTGGAGATGGTGCTGGACGGTTCTTCCGCGCTGTACGGCTCGGACGCGGTGGCGGCGGTGGTCAACTTCATCACGCGTGATTCCTTCGAAGGCGCCGAGCTGATCCTGTCCACGCAGCATGCCGATGCGCAAATGGATGCGCCGGAAATCTTCCTGTCGGGCCTGCTCGGCGTACAGGGTGACAAGGGCGGTTTGGTACTCGGTCTGGAATGGACCGAACGCGAGCAGGACATGCTGGTGTCGGACCGCTATTCGCCCGAAGTACTGACGTATCTTGGCGGGGCGGGATCGGCGCAGGGCAACCCCGGTTCCTATACGGGCGTGGTCGATAGAGTGAGCCGTCCCGATCCGTTATGCGGCAGTCCGCTGATCGGGGGGGATGCGTCGCTGGGAGGAAATAACCCGGCCGGATTCGTGCGTGGCACTTCGTGCCGCCAACTGCTCACCACCTACAGGACTCTGGAGCCGAGAAGCGAACGTCTCACCGGCATGGCCGTCGGCACACTCGACTTCGATACCGATTGGGTGAAGGGCCTGCGCATCGAAACCGGGTTTTCACGCGATGAACGTGTGCGTGCCTTCAGTACCGGCTCCCCGGTCTCGTCGCTGGACATCCTGGGCGTCACCATTCCCGCCAACCATCCTGGGGTGATCGATGCGAACCAGCGCGATCCCGCGTTCCCCATCCAGGACTATCGCCTGCAGTACCGCTCGCCCTTCAGCCCGATCGAAGGTCCGGTGGAGCAGAGCAACAAACAGTTCACCTACCGGGTGGCCTCGACTTTGGATGGCGACTTTGGGGTCGAGAATTCCTGGGGCTGGAAGCTCAACGGTGCCTACTCGCAGAACGACACCGAGAGCTACAACCCCGAAACGATCGCGCAGCGCCTCAACCTGGCGCTGAACGGCTACGGCGGCCCGGAGTGCAATTTCAACGCCGTGACCGGCGCCGCCAACGATCCCGACATCCAGCCTGGCGTGGGGTCCTGCATGTGGTACAACCCCTTTGCCTCCCGCCTGCTGGCCAAGCCCGGCGATCCCACCTATAGCGATCCAGACGTGCAGAGGTGGTTCACCACTTATGAGAACGAGTCGGGCAAGGCCGCCCTGTGGACCGCGGAAGCCATCGTTACCGGAGAAACCTTCGAACTGCCCGGCGGTGCCACCGGACTGGCTTTCGGTGGCCAGTTGCGGCGCCAGACGCTGGAGATCAACGTGGATCCGATCAGCGTCGATGGTGGTTTCGGCTCCGACCCGCAGCCGCTGCGCGACTGGAGCGCCAAGCGTGACACCAGCGCGCTGTTTGCCGAAACCGTGTTGTACCCCACCCGCGAACTTGAACTCGACCTTGCCGTGCGCTGGGAGGAAACCGACAGCCTCGGCAGCACCGAACCCAAGATAAGCGCGCTGTATACGCCAACCGACAACCTCTACCTGCGCGCCAGTTGGGGCACCTCGTTCAGGGTGCCCAGCGAAGTCGCGTTCTATGGCGTTTCCGGCGAAGGCGGCCGCGCCAACATCATTGTCGGCGGCGAACAGCAGCAGGCGGAGGGCTATACGGTAGGCAGTCCTGACCTGAAGCCGGAAACCTCGGAAAACTGGAGCTTCGGCGTCACCTGGGATGCCACCGACGCACTGACGCTGAGCACCACCTACTGGTCCTACAAATTCACCGACCTGATCGCCCGCACCGATGCCAACGAGTTCCTCGAACTCGACATTGCCGACGGCTACATCAACGACAACGTCCACAACCCGCTGTTCCCCGGTGCGCCCAATGAAGTCTGCGAAGTCACCGGCCGTTGGAATCCCCAGTCCGGCCAGCCGCTGCCGGATGACTGCGTCTCCTCGCTCGATATCCGGGTGTTCAACAATTTTTGGGTGAACCAGGACCGCATGGACACCACCGGCCTCGATTTCGACATCGACTATCAAACCGCCGTGGGGGGCGTCGACCTGCGCACCCGCCTCGCCGGCGCCTACATCCTCACCCTGAAAGGCATCGATGCGGTCACCGGCGAACTGCGCGACGGTGTCGGCACCGATGGCTACAACATCATCGGCCTGAGCGCCAACAACCGCCAGCTGCGTACCACGTTCACCCAGGAGGTCAGGAAAGGGGCGCACTACCTGCGGCTCACCGGACGCTACACCGACGGCTACAAGGTCACGAGTCCCAACGCCAACCCGCTCAACTCCAATGCGTCCTACTCGGTGTGGGACCTGAACTACACCTACGAACTGCCGGCGCAGCTCGGCGGCTCCGTGACGCTGGCGGTAATCAACCTGGGCGATCGTTTCCCGCCGCTCTCGTCCGGCAGTCTGCCGTTCAACGCGGGCCTGTATGACGCCAGGGGGCGCATGTACAAGCTGGGAGTCAACTTCAGCTTTTGAGGCAGTGACAGAGGCAGTGAATGAAAGAGGACCGGGAGGCCGTGCAAAGGGACGGCCTCCCGACAGGGAAGCGGGGCGTACCGGTGCACGGCGCCCTTATCGATGTTGGAGAAGTGTCTACATGAGCATATTGAAAAACAAACTCGGCGGCGCCTGCATGAAGATGGGAGACAACGTCAACTCCGACGTGATCATCCCCGGCCGCTATCTGGTGAGCATCGATCCGCAGGAGCTTGCCAAGCATGCCTTCGAACCCCTGGGGGACGACTTTCAGCGAAAACTGCAGAAAACCAAGATTCTCGTGGCGGGGCGCAACTTCGGTTGCGGCAGTGCCAGGGAACAGGCGGCGAGCTGCCTCATCGGCGCCGGCGTGCAGGCCATCATCGCCGACTCTTTCGCGCGGGTGTTCTTCCGCAATGCGATCAACACCGGGTTGGTGGCGATCCAGTGTCCGGAAGCCGTGGCGGCGGTGGAGTCGGGTGACGACCTCTACGTGGACATGAAGGCGGGCGAAATCCAGACGCCAAAGGGCAACTTCACGTTTCCCTCCTACCCGGAAAGCACCATGAGCATCCTGGAATCGGGCGGGTTGATTCCCTACGTCGCGGTTCAGCTCCTGAAGGAAGGTAAGTAATGCAAACGCAAGCCAGAACATTCGCGCAGAAAGCGCTGGAGCGCGCATCGGGCTGCAGCGGGCTCGAGCCGGGACAGATCGTCGATGTCGAGCCGGACCTGTACATGAGCCATACGGCAAGCTGGCGCTGCATCCGCACGCTGGAGAAGCTCGGCGGCGCGAAGATACTGCATCCGCAACGCATCGCGATGGTCATGGACCACATCGCGCCGGCGCGTACCAACCTGATCGCGGGCCACCACCGGCTGTGCCGCAATTTCGCCATGGAAAACAAGGTGGGCGCGTTCTACGATATCAACGAAGGCATCGCGCATCTGGTGCTGATGGAACGGGGCCACATCCGCCCGGGCGAAGTCATCATCGGCACGGATTCCCATTCGACCATCTACGGCGCGCTTGGCGCCTTCGGCACCGGCGTGGGCTTCAGCGAGATCACCGCGGCCTGGGTCACGGGGGTGATCTGGATGCGCGTGCCCGAATCCATCCAGGTGAACCTGCAGGGCAGTTTCCCCCCGTGGGTAAGCGCCAAGGATCTCATGCTCAAACTCATCGGCGAGCTCACGGCCGATGGCGCCACCTACTGTTCCATGGAATTCGATGGCGAACTGGTGGCGAACCTGTCGATTTCCGAGCGGATGACGCTGTGCAACCTGGCCATGGAGCTTGGCACCAAGAATGCCTACGTCCGGCCGGACGACAAGACGTTCGAATACCTCACCAAAGCCGGTGTGGTGGATCCCTATCGGAATCTGCTGTTGCCCGATCCCGGTGCCACCTATCTCAAGGTGCTCGACATTCGCGTCGACGCTCTCGAACCGCAGGTGTCCTGCCCGCACGAGGTCGACAACGTGAAGCCGATCTCCGCCGTGGTCGGCACCCATCTGGACCAGGTGTTCATCGGTTCCTGCGCCAATGCCAAGTACGAGGATCTGTTGCAGGCCGCGCGCGTGCTGAAGGGGCGCAAGGTGGCGCCGGGCATGCGCCTGATCGTGACACCCGGCTCGCGGGACACCATGCGGCAGGCGGTCGAGAGCGGCATTCTCAACGACCTGATCGATGCCGGGGCACTCATCACCAATCCAGGGTGCGGCGCCTGCGCGGGCGACGGCGGCGCCATGGATGCGGGAGAAGTCACGCTGTCCACGGCAAACCGGAATTTCCGCGGCCGCATGGGCAGCTATGAATCCGAGATCTACCTCGCGAGTCCGGTGGTGGCCGCGGTGTCGGCGATTACCGGTGTCATTACCGATCCCAGGGAGTTCTTGTAGTGGCAACGCATGCAGCGGGAGCGCAGGGATGAAAAGAGGACTTGTGACGCTCGATGACGCCGAAAGCGCAGCATCGGTATTCATGCAGCGGTTGGACCGTTTTCGTGATGGCCTGCGCGCAGCGAAGCTGGACGTGGCGCTCATCTACGGGGATGTCTCGCGATCGGCGGGCATGGATTACCTGACCAACTTCTGCCTGTATTGGAACGAGAGTGTGCTGGTGGTGCCGGTCCATGGGGCGCCGGCGCTGATCATGAAGCTGTCCAAGCGGGTGCAGCCGTGGATCAGGAATACCACGGTGCTCGATGACATCCACAGCGGCCAGAATCTGGTACAGAACATTGCCGTGCATCTGCGCGAGCGCTGGCTTGGCGGCGACATGCACGTGGCGATAAACGACATGGCATGGTGGCCCGCCGAAGTGCTCGATGGCCTGCGGGCCATGCTGCCGCGCGCCACGTTCGTCGATACGCCCGGCGCCATCGCCGCGTTGCGTGAAATTCCCGACGATGCCGAACGCGCGCTGCTGCGTCGTGCCGGAAGCCTGCTTGGCGAGGCGCTGGCCTGCGCCTGGACGGAAGGCGCCACGCCCGAACAGTGGACCGAGATCGCCGTGCGCGAGGCGCGCTTGCGGGGCTTTCTCGATTTCCACATGCATTGCCGAAAGCTGCACGACGGCAGCGCCTACATCGATGCCGTGGCGCAATACCGCTATGTCTGGCTGCGCCTGTGCCGGCCGCGTGGCGGGGCCACCGCCGTCCTGACGAACACCCTGATGACACAGCTTCTGGCAGCGGTGCAGCCCGGCGTTACCGAGCAGGGGCTGGCCTTACAGGTGGCCGACTGGATGTACGTGGGATACCGCCATGCCTTTTCCTGCATCCGCCAGACGGAGATCGAAACCGGGGGCGACTACCGGCAGGAGGGTGATGCGACCAGGCCCTTGCGGGAAGGCGAAGTGGTTTCCCTCAAGCTGTCGCTGTTTCGTGACGGCGAGGAGGTGCACGCGGCGGAAACCGTCATCGTGACCAACACGGGCGTCGACAGTCTGGTCGCCCGCTGAAGGGTGTGCCGCAACAAGCAGTCATTGCCTCGCCGAGGCAGGTTATTGATGGGAAGGGTTATGGGATCGGTCATCAAGGGAGTCGGTTTGGAAGAAAGGGATCTTCGTTTCGGCAGGGTTGCCCTGGAAATGGCGGCGGCGGAGCTGGACGGCTTGCTCGTGTACAGCCCCGCCTGGCGGCGGGAAAACTTTCGCTATCTGTCGGGGGCGCCGCTGCGCTCCAGCGCAGGCATGGTGTTCCTGCCCGCGGCGGGGGCCGCAACGGCATTCGTGATTTCACTGGAGGATGAGGCGGCCGTGCGCAACGCCGGATTCATCGAGGACGTCAGGCAGCTGCGGTTGCTGGACATCGGACCGCTTGGCGCGCGCATCCGCGAAAGCGGCCGCAGGTTGACCCTGGGTGTGGCGGGGCTGGAATTCATGCCGCATCGGGTGCGGCGGCATCTCGTCGAGGCTTTGCCGGAGGCGAAGCTGGTGCCCGCATCCTCGCTGCTGGATCGCCTGCGCCGCGTGAAAAGCGATTGGGAAATCGCCCAACTGCGCCAGGCGGGACGAATCTGCGACGCTGCCTGGAAGGCATTTGTGGCGGCCTGCCAACCCGGTGCGAGGGAGTTCGAAATCGTGGCCAGGGTGGAAGCCACGCTGCGCATGCTGGGCGGCGAGGACAACTTCATGCTCATCGCTTCCGGTGGCACCGAGGTAAGAGGCATGACACCGCCTTCCGACAGGCGGCTGGCGATCGGCGACATGGTGCGCACCGAGCTTACGCCGCAATGGAACGGTTACTGGACCCAGATTTGCCGCACCGCCGTGCTGGGCAAGCCCAATGACCGGCAGCGCCGTTCCTTCGAACTGTTCGACGAAGCGGTGGCCGCCGGTCTGGCGGTGCTGCGGCCCGGTGTTACGGCGCATGAAGTGGCAAAGGCCGAAAACGACGTGTTCCGCAAGCATGGTTATGGCGACTACTGCAGCGCGGAATACACCCGGGTACGCGGGCATTGCCTGGGGCTGCACTTCGATGAGGTGCCCATCCTGGAAGGGGTGGAAACGGTACTGGAACGCAATGCGGTGGTGATCGTCCATCCCAACACCTTCACGCCGCTTGCCGGTTACCACGTGCTGGGCGATCCGGTGGTGGTCACGGAGCATGGTGCGGAAAAGCTCATTGCGACGCCGCGCGAGTTCGACCAGGTGCCGATCGATGGATGAACCCGGCGCTTGCAGAGTGGATACCACAGGTGGGCGCGGGCCTGCCGCAATGGGGACGAGGAAAATGATCAGACTAAGAAAATGTCTCGGGACTATCGTGCTGGCAGCGCTGCTGAGCGCCCAGGCCTGGGCGCATCATCCCGTGCAGGCCAAGTTCGATCCCACTGATACCAGAACCGTGACGGGCGTGGTCACCGGCGTCGATTGGGCCAACCCGCATGCGCATGTGTTCATCAACGTGGAAGGGGAAATTCCCGGCAAAACCAGCAATTGGGCGGTGGAGCTGGCAAGTCCCATCGAACTGGAATGGAACGGCTGGCGGGAAGAGTCGGTGGCGCCCGGTACCCGGATTACCGTGCAGGGGCCACTGGCACGCAACGGTACGCGCCAGATCTGGGGAGAGGCGATCAGTACCGATGGCCGCCGCCTTTATACCGTGGAGGAGGGCACGTTCGAATCCGCGCTGGGCCTGGACGCGCGCACCCCTGGCGCTACTCCACGCTGGCCCGATGGCCAGCCGCGGATCAGCGGATATTGGGCAGTGCCAAACCGCAGTTCGCTCGTGGAAGACGGCATGGAAATCTCAATGGACGCGTTCGGGCTGTTGGAGAACCTCGACGATGCGCCCCGCGTGGCGCCCTTTCAGCCCTGGGCGCGTGACCTCTATCTCCTGCGCCAGCGTGATTCCCTCGCCAGTGACCCAATGTTCCAGTACTGCATGCCGCCTGGCGGACCCCGGCAATTCCAGAGCCCTTACGGCATCCAGTTTGCCGAGCAGCGCGAACGCCAGCGTATCTTCGTGTTGATGGCCGCCGGCAATCACAACTGGCGGCTGATCTACACCGATGGCCGGGACCAAAAGGGTGACATCGACGGCGACGACAACAATCCACTGTTCTACGGACGGGCCGTTGCCCACTGGGAGGGCGACACCCTGGTGGTGGATACCAAGGGCTTCAACGAAACATTCTGGTTTTCCAACGGTGGACTGCCCCACACCTCGAAGCTGCATCTGATCGAACGCATTTCCCGGTTGGATGCCAACACGCTCCAGTATGCGGTGACCGTGGACGACCCGGGCGCCTATACCCGGCCGTGGACAAGCACCGCCATCCTGCAGTGGGTGCCCACCATGGAACTGCCCGAATACTTTTGCCAGGACAACCGGCCGTGATCAAAACGGCCAGTGTCATGACGTCACCAGCCTTCTCGGGAGGACAACGATGAAGCACGCATCAGGAATCCTGGCAGCATTGCTTACGCTTGCCATACTGCCGTTTCAAGCCGGCGTGGCGAATGCGCAACAACAGGAAGCTACCGCTCGCCCGGCGCCACGGCACGACGATGGCCGCATCAATTTCGGGCCGCCGCCAGGCGAAACCGGCATGTGGTCGCGCGGCACCAAATATCTTGCCGTCAATCCCGATTCCTATCAGGCCGACCAGACCCTGGACGCCCCCATCCACTTGGAGGATGTGCCGCTGCAGCCCTGGGCCAGGGCGTTGACGAAATACCGTATGGAAACGCTGTTTCTCGCTTCTGAACCCTACACCCGCTGCAAGGTGGCCGGCGGCCCCCGGCAGATCATGTCGCCGTACGGTTATGAAATCGTGGACATCCCGGAGCTGCAGCAGATCTACATCATGAATATCTCCAACTCCATGAGCTATCGCATCATCTACCTGGATGGGCGCGGCCACCCCGAGCCTCTGCGCCCCACCTATTTCGGCCATTCGATAGGCCATTGGGAAGGCGACACGCTGGTGGTCGATACCGTGGGAATGAACGAACGTTCCTGGATGAACCGCGACGGCTTTCCCAATACCGAGCAGCTGCATTTGGTGGAACGCTTCACCCGCACCGACTTCGACACCCTGGAATACGTGGTAACCCTGGATGACCCGGGCGTGTTCACCGCGCCCTGGACCAGCGGCTACACGGTGAAATGGGCCGAGGACGAGGAAATGTTCGAGTACATGTGTCAGGAAAACAATCTGGCGCCGGCGGAACTGATCGGCAACGAAGGCACCAGCGTCATCGTGCCGTGATATTCCGTGGCCGAGAAAGGAGAGTGTGATGTTCGAACCGATGGCAATACCGGCCGCCTGGAAAGGGCCGCAGGTCATGGCAGCCGGGCAGTGGGTGCGCCGCTTCACGGCGGCCGAGATCGCCGAGATCGAGCAGGCGTTTCGCGGGGCACGCGATGCCGGCATCACGATCGAGAAGCTCACGGTGGAAAATTTTCCGCTGCCCACCTTGGCGGCGGAACTGGCGCAGACGCGCGACGTGCTGGAAAACGGCCTGGGGCTGCGGCTGTTGCGCGGCTTTCCCGTGGCAGGCTACAGCAAGGATGAGCTGCGGCTGATCTACTGGGGCATAGGCGTGCATCTCGGCACCGCGGTTTCGCAGAGCATGCGCGGCGACATCCTGGGGGACGTCATGAATCTTGGCCTGCCCACCAAGAGTCCACAGGGGCGGGGCTATACCAGCAACGAGGAACTTTCCTATCACACCGATTCCTGCGACGTGACCGGATTGTTCTGCCTGAGCGCCTCCAAGAGCGGCGGGCTGAGCCGCATCGCCAGCTCCGTCACGGTGCGCAACGAAATCCTGCGGCGGCGTCCGGATCTGCTGGAGGTGCTCTATCAGCCCTTCTGGTGGAGCCGGCAGGGGCAGGAACTGCCGGGAGAGAAACCTTTTTATCCGCAGCCGATCTTTGCCGAACACAAAGGGCGCTTCATCTGCCGCTACATCCGCAACCACATCCGCAATGGCCAACTGTTCGACGAGGTGCCGCGGCTGACGCCGAAACAGATATTGGCCATGGACATGATCGATGCCATCGCCGCGGATCCGGACGTGCATTTCGAGATGCATTTCGAGCCGGGCGATCTGCAGTATCTGAACAACCATGTGATGTTCCACACCCGTACCGCGTTCGAGGATTGGCCGGAGCCCGAACGCAAGCGCCACTTGCTGCGCATGTGGCTGTCGGTACCGAACAGCCGCGAACTGCCCGAGAGCTTCGCGCCGTTCTACCGCGAAGTAAGGCCGGGAGCCGTCAGGGGCGGGTTTCCAGGACATTTGAAGCAACAGCTCTACCACACGACCAAGTCGCTGCGGCCCAACCTGGATCACTAGCCGGGTGTGCCGAACCCATAACTATAATGGAGGGGAAAGGGATGAGTACCGGAAAAGAAGAACTGTTCAAGAACTGGCCCATCCTGGTGGTGGCGTTTCTCCTGATATTTTTTGCCTTCGGCGTGCCCAACTATTCCATGCCCTGGATGTACCGGCCGGCAATGGATGAATTCGGCTGGAGCAATGCCCAGGTGAATATGCTGGCAACGGCGAAGTTCGTCATCGGCGCCATCGCGGCGCTGGGGATGGGCATCATGGTGGACAAGATCGGCGCCAAGGTGGCCGTGCTGATCGGCACCGTGAGCGGCGGCGCAGCCCTGGCGATGTTCTGGTTTGCCACTTCATTGCCAATCTATTACCTGGCGGGCGGGCTGCTTGGCTTGTCGGCGTCCTCCATCGTGGCAGCGATGAAGATCGTGTTGTCGCGCCTGTTTACCATCCACCAGGGCCTGGCGGTGGGCATCGTGCTTTCCGGCACCACGCTGGGCGGGATCGTGATGCCGCTGGTGTGGGTGCCGATGCTGGAAATAATGAATTGGCGTTCCATTGCCACATTCATGAGCCTTGGCGCTTTTTTGATCGCCGTGCCCCTCTGGCTGATCTTCATGTCCCGCACGGGCGCGGTGCAGGATTCCATCAACTCGGGCAGCAAGGAGCAGGGGGACGGTACCGGATTGTGGGAACATTTCAAGCAGATCAGCCGCGACAAGGGCTTTGCCTTCATCGTGCTGGGTATCTTCCTGACGTCGGCGGTCGACCAGGCGATGATGCAGAACTACGTGAACATTCTCAGCGCGGACAATGGCGTGGTACTGAGCAACATTGCCTGGGCCGGGAGTTTCATGGGGGTGCTCGGAGTAGTGGCGCGCATCGGTTCGGGCTGGTTCTACGACCGCTTTTCCATTTTCGGCATTCGTATTTCCTATTTCCTGCTGGCGCTTTCCGTATTCCTGATCCTGCCGGTGGCGGGCGTTATGTCGCTGTTCCTGTTCATCACGGCGCGGGGCGTCGCGCATGGCGGCCTCATCGTGGAGGCGCCGGTGCTGGCCAAGCATTATCTCGGCGCGCGTAACCTGGGCATGACCATCGGCGTGATCTCGGTGTTCATCAACATGGGTTTTGCGGTGGGGCCTCCCGTGCTTGGGCATTTCGCCGACGTCAATGGCGATTTCAAGCTGGGCATCCTTATCTACGGATGCCTGGCGCTGGTGGGATTGGCTTTGCTGTTGCCGATCAAGCCCCGCTACTGGACGCCGCCCTCGCAGCGTAAGCAAGAGCTCGCTGGTGACGCCGCCCAGGTTCCACCGGAGCCACGTCCGGCGGGTGCCGCCGGTTGATCGATCTCCCCCCTCCCTGGCCCGCAGCAGTAGGGCGCGGCCGGGGAGGTTTCGATTCGACGTTCTGCCATGACTGCTCTCTACCGCGCCCAGAAGGGCGAAATCCGCATCGCGCTTACTGGCGACACCATGCTGGCCCACCCGTTGCGCCCTGGTATCGAACCGGGATTCCTGGGCATTCGCGAACTGCTCCGTGCGGCGGACGTGGCCTTTACCAATCTTGAAGCCACGGTGCGGGAACCTGAGGAAGGCGTGCAGGACCGAAGCGTCGGCACGCTCATGACCACGCCGCCGCGCTTGCTTGCGGACCTGCAATGGATGGGCATCAACCTGGTGTCCTGCGCCAACAACCATGTAATGGATTTCGGCCAGGAAGGGGCGTTGGCCATGCTCCGCCATCTGGAGCGTGCCGGGTTGCGCCATAGCGGCCTCGGTGCCACGCTGGATCACGCGCGCCGGTCGGGCTTTCTCGAAACCGCCAATGGCCGGGTGGCGCTGGTATCCGCCAACGCGTTCTTCAGCCCGCATCATCGCGCGTCGGCGCAGTGGGGCACCGTACGGGGCAGGCCCGGCATCAACCCGCTTGGCCATGAGGTCATCCACACCGTCGACGGCGCCGCGTTCGAGCAACTGTTGCGGCTGAACCGGGAACTTGGGCTCGAACGGGAAGCCAGCCGGCGGCAGCGGCATTTTTTCGCCGCGTCGGAGATCGGCGGTAGCAGCGGTACCGGAGATTGCCTGACGCTGTGTGGCCAGACGTTCGTCAAGGGCGAGAACTTCGGCACGACCACGCTTGCCGATGCGAGCGACAGGACGGGCAACCTGACCTGGATCGCGGAAGCGCGCAGGCAGGCCGACTGGGTGATCGCCTCGCTGCATTGCCATGCCTGTTCCGCGCGCGACGTGCGTACGGCGGCCACCAGCGCCGACCGGGTGGAACTGGCGGATTTCGCGCGCGACTTCTGCAAGGCCGCGGTGGAGGCGGGGGCTGACGTCGTCGTTTGCCACGGACCGCACGTATCGCTTGGCGTGGAGATATATCGCGGCAGGCCGATATTCTACAGCTTGGGCAATTTCGTGTTTCAGAACGATGCGTTGTCCGAAGTGCCGCGGGAATCCTTCGAGCGCTTCGGTCTCGGCCCGACCGCGACGCCTACCGACTTTTTTGACGCGCGCACGGACGGGGAAAGCAAAGGCTTTCCCGCGCACCCGGAATTCTGGCGCTCGGTCATGGCGGTGTGCCGGTTTTACGACAGGACACTGGACGCGGTGGAACTGCTGCCGCTGGACCTGGGCCATGGTTTGCCGCGCTGGCAGCGTGGCCGGCCGGTATTGGCGCAAGGCGATGTGGCTGACGCGATACTGGCAAGAACCGCGGCACTGTCGCAGATTCACGGCACCCGTCTGCAAAACGTCGGCGGCAGGGGCGTGGTGCGGTTGTAGGATTGGCTACCTATGCGACTGCGCGGACATGTGCCGCCAGGCAGCCTCAGTGCGCGTCCAGAAAATCGTAGATCGCGTCGGCCGCCAACAGGTAGGCATTGAGATGTTCGCCGCCGGCCACCACGCTGTAGATCGTCTCGATGCCATGATCCTGAAACGTCTGCGCCATGGCTTCGGAGGCGGCGATGGGGTTGTTGGTGTCCTTGTCGCCATGCAGGATGAACAGCGCCACCTTGCCGGCCAGATTCTCGAAGGGATAGGGCCCGGTATCGATAGGAGCGGAACTTATCACCGCGGCCTTGAAGACGTCGGGGTACTTGCCGACGAAATTCAGTGCCGCCGACCCGGAAGGATTCTGGCCGTGGATGAACACGCGCGTGGTGTCGGCGTTGTATTCGGCGGCCACCAGGCTCAGGACGTTCAACACATCCTGTTCGGCACGCGCATCCTCCTCGGCGGTCCAGCCTTGCGCGGGTATCGAAGGGCCGTTGGGACGCAGTACCGGATAGGGGCTGCCATAGTAGGGCTGGGCATAACCGCGATAGCCGAGTGGCGATATCAGGAGGTAGCCGTGCGCGCGTGCCTGCAGCATGAGATCGTTGTTGTCACGATGATTGTTGTCGATGCTGGTGCCGGCGCGCAGGGTGATCAAGATCGGCAGGTGCTGCTCCGGCGTCCAGGATTCCGGCACGAACAGCCGGTACGGAATCGGTTCGCCGGTGCCGGGAAAGGGATAGGCGCGGTATTGCTCGCCCACCTGCCGGTACATCGGGGCCTGCGGATTGGGCACGGGCCGCTCTGCGGGTGCGGTACCGGCCGGCGAGGGCGGTTGTGCCAGTAACGGCAGGCTGGCCAGAATCAGGCAGGGTAGCAAGGCGATGCCCCAGCGGCGCATGGCATTCTCCTTTCACGTCAGGGTGTATTGGCCAAGGACTTTCAGGTCAGGGCCGCGAGCCGCGCGGCGGTACCGTGCGGCGGAGTGCAGCATCGGGTCGTCTTACTCGACGTCGTCGTACGTATGCCAGCTTTCGTAGTCCGGCGGCACGATGCGTCCTTCGAACAGGCTCTTGTTGTTTTCCTCGCAGGAATATTCGATCAGCTCGAAATCCTCTTGCAGGGTGAACACGCGCTGGTTGCTCCAGGGCTCCGAATAGTAGACCGGATCGTTCACGGTCACTTCGTAGTCCATGGTGGTGGCGTCGCGGCGGGTCAAGCGTTCGGTGACCACCATCTGGTCGCTGTGCGGATGGCCCAGCGTGTCGAGGCGGGTCTTGCCGTTGAAGCCGTCGGTGGTGAGCACCAGCGTGTCACCCTCCCAGGTGGCGCGTGTGCTGCCGAACCAGGTCGGTATGCCGGGGGAATGATCCTCGCCATCGAGGTTGACCACGTGGAACCAGGTGTTCTGTTCATAGAGATAGGCGAAATGCGTTTCGGTCTGCATGAACTGTATGGGATCCGGCGAGTTCATGGCGCGCAGCAGGCCGAAGGGCAGGCAGGAGCCGGTGTAGTCGCCGGTGGACGGATCGTAGTGCTCGAAATTGAGCCGGCCGGCTTCGGTAAAGGGCAGTTCGCCCGGGCCGGTCTGGTTGCGACCGCTGCGCGACATGTCCGATACGTAGGGGCGGGCCCAGATACCGTTGAGATCGGGTTTGCCGTTGGCGAGGCGGGGAATGTCCTGTGCGGCGGCAAAGGTGCTTGCGCCCAGCAACAGGGCGATGGCGACGCGGGTCTTGTTGAATGTCATGTCCTACCCTCCAAATGTTGAATGCGGGACGGCGGCATTGTTTTGTTTTGTTGTCGCGCCGGCCGCGTGTGTGCGTTGGTCTTATTGTTCGCCGCGTCGGCCGCTGAAGATGGCGGTGCCGTCATCCAGGGTCAGGCCGCCGGTGTAGCAGGTATGTTCGTCATGGCGCGCCGGGTTGGCGTTGGCGAACACCACCTTGCTGCCGATCGGCAGGTCCTCCTTTTTCCAGCCGGCGCGCAACAGGCGATTCGGGTTGATGCCGGTGGTGCATTGCCAGGATTCCACCGATCCGTTCTCGCTTGTCACATCGATGTAGTACCACAGGTGCGGGTTGGTCCAGTCGAGGCGGGTGAGTACCCCGCGCAGTTCAAAGCTGACCGTCTGGTCGAATTCCCCGGCGATGGAATGATGGGCCTGAACGCCATCGGCGGTCAGACCCAACGCGAAGGCGGCGATAGCCGCGGTCATTGCTGCTTTCATGAGCTCCCCCTGTCAGGCTGTGTGCTCGCTGTTGTGAATGGGATGCCGCCGTCTGCCGGCTCAGGAGCCGAAGGCGGATACCACGGTGCCGTCATCGAGACTGATGCGGCGTGTGGAACAAGTATTGGAACCGTCGCGCGCAGGGTTGGCCTGGGTATGGATCACGGTGCCCGGAGGCAGGTCATCCTTCTTCCAGCCGGCCCGGATCATCTGGTTGGGCGAGCCCATCTCGCATTGCCAGGCTTCCGTTTGGCCTTCGGCGTCGACGACGTCCAGATACAGCCAGATGTGCGGATTGAACCACTCCACCTTGGTGATCGTGCCTTGTATGTCGAGGGTAACCGTGGGGTCGAATTCGCCGGCCAGGGAGTGATGTGCCCGGGCCTGCGCGGCGAAAAGCAGGGCCAGGGTTGCGACGGACAGGACTAATTTACTGGTTATCATGAACGTTCCTCCAGTTATTCTTATGCGCGCATTGTGCTTCATTATTCCGGCAAAGCGAATATGGAGATTGCGGTGCCGCGCCGCATTAACGCCGAACCGAACGGTTTGGTTAAATTGTCGGAAATGGTGCGGCAGGCGGGCTGGCGATTGCGAGAATCGTTGTCGCGGTGCCGCGCTTGTGTCTATCATCGAGCCGGCCCATATCCAAGAGCCCGACACCACCACAAAAATCACCCGAGAGGCAGAGGGGACCATGCACACCTTTTTATCCAGATTGTTGTTTGCCACGTTGCTGGCGCTGTTCGGTTTTCAGGTTCAGGCGCTGGCGGCGGAAGCCGGCGCGCGCGGCCCGGCGCCGCGGCCGGCGTTGTTCTTCGAAGAGGCCTGGCAGCAGGCCGGCAAGGGCGGGGAAGCCCCGATCGTGCAGGACCACGTTGCCAATCCCGCACTGGAACTCAAGCGCTACGGCCCCAAGAGCGACGAACTGCAGATTACCGGCATCGCGCCGGGCGAAGCGGGTTATGACGCCAATCCCATCCATACCTGGAGCGGCCTGTGCGGCGCCGGTTGCACCTTTGCCCTGCGTCACAAGGATTCCTATGCCGACCTGAGCGGCGCGGCGCGCATCATGGTGCAGAGCAAGACCTCCGGGTTCCACAAGATCCATCCGTTCATCCGGCTTGCCGACGGCTCCACCTACGTGGGCGACATCGAACTGGGCCAGACCTACGATTTCCTGTTCGAGGAATTCCGCATCCAGCAGGTGCATTGGATCGCCTTCAATACCGACCTTGGCGTGACCAAGGGCAACCTCGTCGACGATATCGACCTGAGCAAGGTCGATGAGATCGGCTTTACCGATCTGCAGCCGGGCGCCGATCATGGCCCGGGCGGCTGGTCCGACGTGGCCGTGGTGCGGGTGTACGCCAACGCCGTGCCGCGCTGAGGTTCATGGGCCCTTCCCGCGCAGCGGAAGGGCCCTTGCACGCTGCTGCGCTGTCCCGTCTCACCACTCCATCCAATAAAACCAACAAGGAGTCGTCATGCGCCTGTTTCCTCTCATCGTTTGCTGCGGGCTCGGGCTGGCTTTTACCGGCGCCGTTGCGGCCCAGGAAGCTGATGCCACGGGCGAGGCGCTGTTCACCGCGCGTTGCGCCGCCTGCCACCTGAATCCCGATCCCGAGGTGAACGCGCATGCGCCCAGCCGCGAGGACATCGCGCTGTTCACGCCGAATTCCGTCTATGCCGCGCTTACCGACGGCCTGATGCGCCTGCAGGCGACCGGCCTGTCCGATACTGAACTGCGGGCGCTGGTGCGTTACCTGACGGCAGGCGAGGTGAGCGACGTGCAACTGGCCGTTACCGACAATCTGTGCGCCGCCAATCCGCCGCTTGCCGACCCTGACGCTTATCCGCGCTGGAACGGCTGGGGGCCGGACGTGGCCAATACGCGCTTTGCCGCCGACGGCGGCGTGACGGCGGCCGATCTGCCGCGGCTCAAACTGAAATGGGCCTACGGCCTGCCGGGCGAAAGCCAGCCGCGCGCGCAGCCGGCGGTGGTGGGCGGACGAGTGTACGTGGGCAACCGCGCCGGTGCGCTGTATGCGCTCGATGCCGAAAGCGGCTGCACGTATTGGAGCTTTCTGCCGCGTTCCGGCATCCGCAGCGCGCTATCGGTGGGGCCGGTGCAACTGGCCGATGGCAGCGCGGGGCAGGCGGTGTTCTTCGTGGACATCCTGGCCAACGCCTATGCGGTGAACGCGCACAACGGCGAAGTCTTGTGGGTACGCAAGGTGGAAGACCATCCGGCGGTGCGCGGCACCGGTTCGGTCACAGTGCATGAGGGTCGCGTCTACGTGCCGATGACCGGCGTGACCGAGGAAAACACCGCCTCCAGCCCGGATTATTCCTGCTGCACCTTTCGTGGCAGCCTGAGCGCCTTCGATGCCAGCACGGGCGAGCTGCTGTGGAAACACTACACCGTGCCCGAGCCGCAGTTTCGTGGCAAGAGCAGCAATGGCGTGGATCTTTATGGACCGGCGGGCGTCGGCATCTGGAGCGCGCCGAGCATCGACGAAGCGCGGCGCCTGATCTACGTGGCCACCGGCAATGCCTACGCGGAACCGGCACCGCCCACCGCCAACGCGATTCTGGCGCTCGACATGGACAGCGGCGAACTGGCGTGGTCGACGCAGCTCACGCCCGATGATGCCTGGATAGGAGGCTGCCGTCCCGGCGCGGAAAACCCGAACTGCCCCGAGAACATCGGGCCGGATTTCGATTTTTCCGCTTCGCCGGCGCTTGCACGCAGTGATTCGGGACGCGAAGTACTGGTGATTCCACAAAAGAGCGGCCTGGCCTACGCGCTCGACCCCGACGACCGCGGCGCGCTGCTGTGGCAGTACCGCGCCGGTCCCGGCTCCGCCATCGGCGGTATCTGGGGCACGGCGGTGGCGCAGGGGCAGGCCTACGTGGCGGTGGGCGGTTATCAGTTCGAGGAACGCGGCGGCATTCACGCCATCGATCTCGATACCGGCGCGCAGCGGTGGTTCACGCCGCCACAGCCGCTGTTGTGCACGCCTGGCCCAGGTTGCAGCCAGAGCCAGTCGGCGGCGGTGACGGCGATTCCCGGCGCGGTATTCTCCGGCTCCGCCGATGGCGGCATGCGCGCCTATGACGCCACCACCGGTGCGATCATGTGGACCTTCGACGCCAACCGCGAATTCGACACCATCAACGGCGTACCCGGCAATGGCGGCTCCTTCGACGGCAGCGGCCCGGTGGTGGCAGGCTCCATGGTGTACTTCCTGGCCGGCAGCGGCGGCTTCGTGGGCAGGCCGGGCAATGTGCTGCTGGCGTTCGCGCTGGAGGAATAACGGAACGTTCAGTATTGCCACGCGTAGGCAAACTTGGCGAACACGCTGCGGTTGACCGCGGCCAGCTCGGTGAGGTTGCCGTTCTGGATCGCGTTGTCGCCGTAGCCGATGAAGAAACGCGTCTGTGCGTTGAGGCGATAGCTGTACAGCAGCTGGGTGGCAAGCGATTTCGACGTGGCATCCATGGCGCTGCGATAGAGTTGGGCGGCGCGCGTGGTATCGCCATAGAGCAGCACCGCGCGCACGAAACTGCGCGCGCTGAATTGCCAGGTGAGGCGCAGGTCGCTGAGATTGGTTTCGAACAGGCGCCCCTCGTCCACGTCGAAACGCTGGTAATGATGGTTCAGCTGCGCCTGCAGGTGGCGGCCAAGCTGCAGGGTGAGGCCAGGCTTCAGGGTCAGCGAATCGCCGGGGCGGCTGTTGGCGAAATCCACGGTGCGGCTGCGATTGGCGTCCAGCCGGAATTCCGCACCGCCCCAGGGCTTGATGCTGGAAAACAGATTGATGCCATCGTCGGTGAAGAAGCGGTTGTCGTAAAAGCGCTCGCCCTGATACACGGACACTTCCACGTAGGATTGCAGATGGCCATCGGCCCAGGCGCCGAGACGCCGGCTGTCCTGCAGACGGTCGCCCTCGACGTCGTCCACCTGCACCAGCACACCGAATACGCCGAACTGGTTGAAGAAATGCCCGGTGCCGGGTAGCCAACGGTAGCTGGGATTGAGGTTGGTTTCGACGTAGTCGGCCTTGGTGGCAAAGCCGAGGTCGGCGCGGTAGTCCTCGCCGTAGCCGAAGCTGCGCAGGTTCAGGCCGAAGTGCTCGCCGGCGTGGTTGTATTCCGCGCGCCAGGCACGGTCACTTTGCGTCGGTGCCAGCTGATACTGCTGCTGGATTGCCAGGGGATTGTCGGTATCGGTCACCATCACCTGCGCCCGGATGCGGTCGCTGGCGCCAAGGCGCCAGTTGATGTCGGCATCCAATAACGTGTTGGCGTAATCGCCGCCTTCGCGGTGGGTCAGCAAGGTGCCGAGCGTGAGATTGCGCCCATAATCGTAGCGGTAGCGCAGGGCCAGGTTGTCGCTGCCGGTGTCGTTCAGGGTGGCGACGCGCGAGCCCTGGTTGCCCGGCACGATGAAGGCGGTGCGCTGATCGTTGGCGGCCAGCACGGCGTAGGTATGCGCGCCGCGCTTGCCGGTGAGCTTGAGGCCATAGTCGGGATCCTGGATGTTGCGCGTGTGCACCAGATTTTCGAAGGTGTTGAAGTATTCCGCGCCGTCCAGAAAGAACTCGCGGCGTTCCTGGAAAAACAGGGTGTAGGTATTGTTGGTGTCGAGCTCCAGGTTGTCGGCTTCCACCTGCGAGAAATCGGGGTTGAGCGTGGCGTTGAGTACCGTATCGGCATCGAGGCCCCAGCGCAGGTCCAGGCCGGCGGCGGTTTTCAGGTCTTTGCGGGTCCAGGCATCGGTGGCGGGATTGGGGCGGTTTTCGTTCAGCTGCGCGGTAACGGTGGGGATCAACTGCAGGTTGGTGCTCTGCTGCAGGTCGGGAAAGCCCTCGGCCTTTTGCAACTGGCACAGATAGCAGGACGTGTCGTAGTTCCACTGGTTGTTGCTGATGCGGTGGCGCACGTCGCGCGGGTAGAAGCGCAGCAGGTCGATGCCCCAGGTTTGCAGTTCCAGCCCGCTTGCAATGCGGATCTGCTTGAGCGGAATCTTCATTTCCACGATGAAGCCGGTGTCGGTGATGCGCCCGGCGCTGTCCCAGATGGCATTCCAGGACGCGTCCTCGTTGCCGGACACGTCGTCCTGGATCAGGTCCATCTGGATACCGAGCGGGTTGACGAAAAACTCGAAGGCGCGGCGTTCGTCGTTGAAGGTGTCCAGCACCACGCCGACGAAATCGTCCTGGAAGCTGCGGTCGCGGTCGCGATAGAACGCGCGGATCTTGCCGGGTTCGGGATCCTCCGCGATGAACGCCACCAGGAAGTTTTCGCCGTCTTCCATCAGTAGAGCCTCGGTGGCCACGGGCGCCGGCTGGTTCTGCGCCGGACGCGTTTCATTGGTCAGCCGCACGCTCAGCGCTCCCTGCCATTCGTCAGGGGTGATCACGCCGTCGATGGTGGGCGTGGTGGCGCTTTTGGGAATGCGGTAGTCGGCGGCGTGGGCGGTGTTCAGCGCCAGTGCGCCAAACAGCAGGGCGGCAGCGAGCAAGCGCTGAAACAGGGAAGGGCGGACGGGCATGGCGAGGCTCTGGTAATGGAACGTTGCGTACTTGGACGCTGCCGGCACTGCCCGGGTTTGAACGCCGGCAGAAATTCATTCCGCCCTGTGTCTATTTTTCGTCGCGCAAGCGGTCGATTTCCTCGGAGAGGTTGTGGCGCTTGTGGGTGTCGATCACGATCTTTTCCAACACTTCGATGCGCTGGCGCAATTCATCGATCTCGGCGTCGCGTTCCGCCATGGCCTTGTTCACCAACTTGTCGAACATCGGCGGCACGCTGACGTTGCTGTTGTCCGGATCCCAGCGGCTACGGTAGCCACGCGTGGGCAGGCCATGGCGCGCGCGAATCCAGGTAACGGCCACCCATGCGAAGGCAAAGGCCACTGGAATGATGAAGGGAGTATCGAACATGTGAGTGCTCCTTGTTGTTTGATGAAAATAGCGTTTGATGAAAATAGCGTTTGGTGAAAATAGCGTTTGAATAACGTTTGATGGAATAACGATAGCATTCACCGTGCCAACTTCGCACGGATGGCAGCTTGATCACCAATCCCTTGAAATAAAAAAGAAAAATACCGGCCTTGCGCAGCAGGGCTGAGCGAACTCCGGAAATTCGACCAGTAAGTGGTGAAATTGACCGAACCGTCCTCCCGTTCCTTGCGGAACTTTTCCAATGCCGTCGCGTCATACCTACCATCAATAGGTATGAGGGGCATTGCCCCGGGAGGAAACGTGGCGGGAACCAATGCGGCGTTCATGATTGGCGTGCCGGAACTGCTGGTGCTGCGTTTGCTGGAACGCGAAGCCATGTATGGCTATCAGTTGGTACGGGCGATCCGGGTGGTTTCCCGGGAGGCTTTTACATTGGCGGAAGGCGTGGTGTATCCCCTGCTGCACGCGCTGGAGGAAAAAGGGTTGGTCAAGGGCAAGGCGCGCCTGTACGAGGGGCGCACGCGCATCTATTACTCGCTCACCGGCAAGGGACGCACCCGGCTGGCGCAGTTGACCGCCACCTGGACACGCGTGAGCGGCGGTGTGGAGGCGGTGTTGAACCCGCAGGAAGGTGCGCCGCATGAATAGGCAGGCGCTGCTGGCCCACCGCGACCGTTTGCTACGTGCCGGCGTTCCCTACCGGCAGGTGCGCCGCCAACTGGTGGAATTGCAGGATCACCATGCCGAATTGTGTCGGGAAGGACTGCGCCGCGGCTTGGACGAGTCGGCAGCGGCGGCGTGGGCGGCGCAGCAACTGGGCAGTCTGCAGGAAATCGCGGCGCGCACCCTGGCCAATGGCGGCAGGCGCAGTTTCTGGGTGCGTTATCCACGTCTGATGCTGTTGTTGCCGATCCTGCTGTATGCCGGCGGTGTAATGAGCGTTTTTTGCCTCATGGTGGCCACTTTGGCGCTGCTGGCGCCGTTCGGCACCGGGGCGATTCCGCCTGGTTGGCTCGAACCCATTTTCCGCGGGCTGCGTCTCTTTGTCCTGCATGGCCTCACACCCTTGCTGAGCCTGTTGCTGGTACGCCAGCAATTGCGCTACCACCAGGCGCCAGGGTACTGGATGGCGGGAGTATTGTTGCTTTGCCTCCTGGGCAGTGCCACCAGTATCACGCTGATATGGCCCGACCCGCTGACGCAGACGCAGGGAGTCTTGGGTGGCTCGGTGGGCCCCAGCTGGCACTACGGCAACAGCGTGCGCCTGCTGTTCAACCTGCTGCTGAGCGGCGGCGTGGGATGGTATTGGCAACGCCGCCGGCGCAGCCTGCTGCTGGACTAGGCATAACGGTTCCCTCGAAGAACGGTACGTATGGCAGCCTGCATGGTGCGTGGCCGACATTACGGCACTGGCCTGATGGTCAGCGTGTTCCTGCATCTGGCATTGCTGGCCTGGCTGTTGCCCGCTGCCTTCACACCTGCCTCCATGACTGAACGCGCGCCTGGCATGGAAGTGAGCCTGGTGTTCGTCAGGCCTGCGCGGGACCCGCTTCCCGCACCGGCCCCGGAAGTGCCAGACAGTGGAGCGAGTGTTGTGCAGAACGTGGAGGCGCCCGGCGTGGACACACCCGAAATTGTACAGGCGCCTGCCGTGACGCGTTCCACTGCTCTCTTGGACAACCCGATCGATACAGCGAACGGCTCCCCAACCATGCCCGAGCAACCCGAGGCAACCGTGGCACAGGAACCAGCGACAGTGCCGCATGAGGGACTGGATGCCGCCGGTGTGCGCGCCGCGGTTACGGCATTCGTGCAGCAGCAAGAGGGAGCGCGGACGGCGGACTTCGTCGAGGACTGCTGGTTGCAGCGCCAGGAGCATGGGCCCTCCCGTGGCTGCGAGGGCGTGCGGGACAGCGATCGTGGCGGCAGCGCGCTGGCGCTCGATCAGGTGGATGGCTTGTTTCTGGCATTGACCCGGGAACAGCGTCATGTGCGTCTCAGAGCGCAGTTCGAGCTCAGGAATCTGCAACTGCGGGCGTTGCAGGAACAGGGAGGCACCGCCGGCGAACTCGCTACCAGTCTGGGTGCGCTCAACCGCGAATACCTCGCCTACCTGAACGGCAATCGCAACGAGGCAGCCCACCGCTACGTGATGAGCGCCGCCACCGGCGATGCCAATCCCGTAGGCATGGACAGCTTCCTGCAGTTCACCTGCGCGAAAATGCCGTGCATCTATGAGTTCACCGGTTTCTCGATCAAGCAGCCGCAAAGCCAGGAACCCGCCGCCGCGGACACCTGGCGCCGCATGCCCACGCCGTTTGCGCCACGCCGCTAACCGCTTCCTGTTCCCGATGTATTGACGCCAGTCAAACCACTGTGCGGCCGCGTGGCGGAACAAGCGGTTGCGCCGGTTCCCGAAAACGGAAAAAATCCTGCATTTCCTGCCACATAAGCATTTGTAAACGCTGCCCGATTGCAGGATCATAAACCACCGCGTCCCGAAGGCTTCGGCTCGTTACGGGGGACGTTCGACGAGGCAAGCGGGGGTGTTCAGGCGATGGCGGCCGAGCAGATGACGACATTGGAAAAATCATCAGGCAAGGGAAGCGAGCCGTCTTTTCCGCATCCCGAACCCTACCGTCCGCGCAAGAAGGTGGAACTGCCGCTGTACAACCTGGTATCGCGCATACCGGGGCCGCGCAATTTCGTCGTCAAGATCTTCATCTTCTCGTTCGTCATGACACAGTTGCCGATGTTCGCGCTGCTGCTGTATGTGGTGCTGAACGTGGAGCTCGATTCCGAAATGCTGACCACCGTCAGCATCGTGCTGATCGCCGCGCTGCTCGGCTCGGTGTCCACCGCGATCGCGCTCATTGCCTATGCCGAGCCGGTGGCCGCCATCAGCCGCGCCATCCAGCGAGTGAACACCGAAGGCCGCGAGCCCAATTTGCCCGACGGCTACAACGACGAGATCGGCGAACTGATGGCCAACACGCAGGGCGCGCTCAAGAAACTGCACAGCATGCTGCACAGCATGCATGAGCTGAGCATCCGCGACGAGCTGACAGGCGTGTACAACCGCCGTTTCCTGATGGAGCAGGCGGATCACCTGATGAAGCGGGCGGCGCGCTACGAAGAACCGATCACCGTCATCTTCATCGACATCGACAACTTCAAGCAGATCAACGACCACTTCTCGCATCTGGTGGGCGACAACGCCTTGCGCCAGCTGTCGGGCATCATGACCGACACCGCGCGCGCCTCGGACATCATCGCGCGCCTTGGCGGCGACGAGTTCGTGATGCTGTTCCCCAATACGTCCATGATGAAGGCCATGCAACTGAGCGAGCGCCTGCGCGGCACCATCGGCAAATACGATTGGTCCACCTTGCTGCCCGGCGTGCATCTGACCCTGAGCATGGGCATGGCCGAGGCGCAGCCGCGCGAGAGCTTCGACAGCCTGCTCGATCGCGCCGACGCCAATCTGCACGTTGCCAAGCGGGAAGGCAGGAATCAAATCAGGGCCTGAGTGCCCATTGCTGGAGGGGAAATGTCCAATACGCTGAAGCCGCCCATAGAGACGGCGCGGGTAAGCCGTCGCCGCCTGCTTGCCGGTACCGCCGGCACCATGGTGATTGCCACGAGTGCCTGTTCCACTCCCATCCCCACATCGATGCCAAGTGCCTCCGCGTTCAATACGGATGAACGCGCCACGCTGCGCGCCTGGGTGGATCGGCTGGTGCCCGCCGATGATTACAGCCCCGCCGCAAGCGACTGCGGCGTGCTCGACTATCTCGACCACTCTCTTGCCGAGTGGAACCAGGCCGATCTGCCGCTGCTGCGCGATGCCATCGCCGTGCTCGACGCCCAGGCTCGCGCACAAGAGAGCACCGCGTTTGCCTCCCTGCCGGCCGAGGCACAGGATGCCTTGCTGATGCGGATGGAAGCCGGGCAGTTTCCGAGTGGGGCGGGGCAGGCCGGTTTCAATCGTCTGCTGCGCCTGACGCTCGAAGGCATGTTCAGCGACCCCTACTATGGCGGCAACCGCAACTACGCCGGCTGGGACCTGATCGGCTATCCCGGCGCCGTGCTCGCCAGCACGCAGGACATGCAGGCGATGGGCGCACGTTTGCCACCCCTGCACACTTCGGCTTATGGAGCGGCGCACGATGGCCACTGACTTGCCGGAAACCGACGTGGTGGTGGTGGGGCTCGGCGCGGCGGGCGGCATCGCGGTGTTGCCGCTGGCGCAGGCCGGGCTGCATGTGATCGGCCTCGAGGCCGGCACCTGGATGAATCCTGGAAGCGATTACAAGCCGGACGAAATCCACAACAACGTCCGTTCCCTGGTCACCACCGGTAACAAGGTGGGCAGCGAAATTCCCACGTTCCGCCGCAGCGAAACCGACGTGGCGCGCCAGGCCGCGCGTCATCCCATGATGAACGCCGTGGGCGGCACCTCGATTCACTACCACGCGCAAAGCTGGCGTCTCAATCCCTGGGACTTCAAGGTGCGCAGTGCCACGCTCGAACGTTACGGCGCCGGCTACCTGCCCGAAGGCAGCACGGTGGAAGACTGGCCGGTGGACTACGAGGCGCTCGAACCCTATTACGACCGCATCGAGTACGCGCTTGGCGTAAGCGGCAAGGCCGGCAACCTGCGTGGAGAAATCGATCCGCAGGGCAACGTGTTCGAAGGGCCGCGCCAACGCGAATATCCCATGCCGCCGCTGCGTTCCTGCGATTATCTCGATCACATGCTGCAAACCGCCAAGGATCTCGGCTGGCATCCGTATCGCGGGCCTGCGGCGATCAATTCGCAAGCTTACGAAGGGCGCCCCGGTTGCGCGCTGCACGGCTGGTGCGACCGCGGCGGCTGTCATATCCGCGCCAAAAGCTCCACGGACGTCACCACCATTCCAAAGGCCGTGGCCACCGGCAACCTCAGCGTGGTGGACAACGCCAACGTGCGGCGCATCGTCACCGGCCAGGATGGGCGCGCCAGCGGCGTGGCCTACGTGCGCGACGGCGAGGAATATTTCCAACCCTGCCGGGCGGTGCTGGTGGGCTGCTACACGTACGAGAACATTCGGTTGCTATTGCTGTCGCGCGGGCCGCGCCATGCAGAGGGGCTCGGCAACAACCGCGGCCAACTCGGCCGGCACTACTTCGGCCACTGGGATGCGCAGGCGGGCTCGGGTGTCTCGGCGCTGTTCCCCTTCGACCTGAACATCTGGTACGGCGCCATTGCGCAGGGCGTGATGGTGGACGATTGGGCGGACGACAACTTCGACCATGGCGGCCTCGGCTTCATCGGCGGCGCCAGCCTGCACACCTATACCGAGAAGCATCCCATCGGCGCCGCGGGCATGAACACCTATGGCCGTACCGGGCGGCGCTGGGGCGCGGAATGGAAACGTTTCATCCGCGACAACGCGGGCCGCTGGACCAGCGCTTATCTGCAGGGCAATACCTATCCCTACCTCAACACCTGGGCCGATCTTGACCCCAACGTTACCGATCCCTTTGGCGATCCCGTCTTGCGAATCACTTCCGGGCCCAAGGAGTGCGAACCAAAAGCGGCAGCGCATGCCGGGCAGAAAATGATGGAGTGGTTTCGCGCCGGTGGCGCCATCGAAGTGACGGGCGGGCAGGGTGGCAATGGCCCGGCCCTGTCCACGCATGCGCATGGCGGCACGCGCATGGGCAATGATCCGTCGACCAGCGTGGTGGATGCCTTTGGCTTTATCCACGATTGCCCGAACGTGGGGGTGATCGGAGGGTCGGTGATGGGGACGGCGGGGGCGCGCAACCCCACGCAAACGCTGCAGGCACTGGCCTGGCGTACGGCGGACTATCTGGTGGAAAACTGGAACGAGCGTACGACCTGATTGGGAGTATAGGGGGCAGCCCCAAAACGGAGCCTATCTCCTAAACCCCAGTAGTTTTTTCAGGACGTTCAGCGGATATTGAGAGCAGGCGGTGCGCGGCCCCGCTCGTGGAGCGTTGGAGCGCTTTCCCGTCGGGTGCAAGCGCGGATCCAAGCGAGGACTGTCTGAGCCGCGCAGCGGCGAGTTCCGCAGCGCCGCGCTTGTGCCCGACGGGGCGGAAGTGGAGCGAGTGGGGCCGCGCACCGCCTGCCTGCCACTGTTCTCAACCCTGCTCCGATCCTTCTTCAGTTGCCGGTTTGCGGCGCCCCTCCGTCAATCCCGCAATCAGCTTGAAGAACAACGGAATGAAGAACGTGGCGATGAAGGTGGCCGCCGCCATGCCGCCGATCACGCCGGTGCCCAGCGCGATGCGGCTGGCGGAGCCGGCGCCGGAGCTGAAGGCGAGCGGGATGCAGCCCATGGTAAAGGCCAGCGAGGTCATCACGATGGGACGGAAGCGCAGTGCCGCCGCTTCGCTGGCGGCTTCCTGCAGCGATTTGCCTTCGCGCAGGCGGATCATGGCGAATTCCACGATCAGGATGGCGTTCTTCGCCGACAGCCCGATCAGGGTCACCAGGCCGATCTGGAAGTAGATGTCGTTGCTCAGGCCACGCAGCCAGGTGGCGAGCAGGGCACCGAACACGGCGAAGGGCACGGCGGTGATCACGGCCAAGGGAATCGACCAGCGTTCGTACTGCGCCGCCAGGATCAGGAAGATCATCACGAAACCGAACAGGAAGGGCTGCGCGCCGGCATCGGCCACGCTCACTTCCTGGTACGCGGAACCCACCCAGCCGAGCGAATAGCCGCTGTCGAACAGGTCGTCGGCGGTTTGCTGCAGCGCGGCAAGCACCTGGCCGGAGCTGTAGCCCGGCGCCGGTTCGGCAATGATGTTGGCGGCGGGGAAGCCGTTGAAGCGCTGCACCAGGTCGGGTCCGACGATGCGTTCCACTTTCACCAGCGAGTTCAGCGGCACCAGCGCGCCGCTGCGGGCGCGCACGTAGACCTTGCCGAGGTCCTCGGGGCCGCTGCGGAACTCCGCCTCGGCCTGCAGGTTCACGCGGAAGTTGCGGCCGAGCAGGGTGAAGTCATTGACGTAAAGGCTGCCGAAGGTGCTCTGCATGGTGGCGAAGATGTCGCCAAGCGGCACGTCGAGCGCGGCGGCCTTTTCGCGGTCCAGCGTCAGATTGTATTGCGGCGTGCTGGTGGAGAAGGTGGTCTGCACGCTGGCGAATTCGGGGCGTTCCGAGGCGGCCTGCACGAATTCGTTGGTCTTGGCCATCATGTCCTCCACGCTGGCGCCGCCGCGGTTCTGGATGTAACCCTCCACGCCGCCGGTCATGCTCATGCCGATGATGGGCGGCGGGTTGAAGGACAGCACCAACCCTTCCTTGATGTCGGCGCCCATGCCCATGAAGCTGAAGATCAGGTTGCGCGCGTCGAGATCGGGACGCTGGCGCTCCTTCCAATCCTTCAGGATCACGAAGGAAACGCCGCCGCTTGGCGTGCTGGCCTGGGTGAGGATGTCGAAACCGGCGAAGGTCAGCGCGGAATTCACCGCCTCGTGTTCCGCGAGGCGCGCCGACATGGTGTTGGTCACTTCCGTGGTGCGGCTGAGCGCGGAGGCGGGCGGCAGAATGTAGGCCATGAGCACGTAGCCCTGGTCCTCGGCCGGCACCAGGGAGGTGGGCACGCGTGAAAAGATGCTCCAGGTGACAGCCAGCAAACCCGCTGCGAGCAACAGGCCGACCACCGCGCGTTTGAGCAGGAAATTCACGCCGCGCACATAGCCGCTGGTGACATAGGCGAAAAAGCGGTCGAACCAGCGCAGGCCGCGGGGTGGGGTGTGATGCCCGCCCTTGAGCAGCATGGCGCAGAGCGCGGGCGTCAGGGTCAGCGCCACGAATCCGGAGATTGCCACCGACACTGAAATGGTGACCGCGAACTGGCGGTACATCACCCCGGTCAGCCCACCCAAGAACGCCACCGGCAGGAACACCGAGGACAGCACCAGCACGATCGCGATCACCGGTCCCGTGACCTCGCGCATCGCCTGCAGCGTGGCATCCATGGGGTTCTTGCCTTCGTGGGTCATGATGCGTTCGACGTTCTCGATCACGATGATGGCGTCGTCCACCACGATGCCGATCGCCAACACCATGCCGAACAGCGTCAGCAGGTTCACGGAAAAACCGAGCGCCAGCATGCCGGCAAAGGTGCCGATGATGGCCACCGGTACCGCAAGCAACGGAATCAGCGTGGCGCGCCAATTCTGCAGGAACAGGTACACCACCAGCACCACCAGGAACATGGCCTCGAAGAAGGTCTTGACCACTTCCTCGATGGACACGCGCACGAACTGGGTGGTGTCGAAGGGAATTTCGTAATAAAGGCCTTCGGGGAACTGCTGCGCCAGTTCGGCCATGCGTGTGTTCACCGCCTCGGACACCGCCAACGCATTGGCGCCGGGCTGCAGGTAGATGCCCACCGGCACCGACGCCATCGTGCCTTCGACGGCGGTGAAGCTGTAGTCCTGGGCGCCCAGTTCCACGCGGGCCACGTCCTTGAGGCGCAAGGTGGCGCCGTCGCTGTTGGCGCGCAGGATGATGTTCTCGAATTCACCGGGTTCGGTGAGGCGGCCGTGGGTGGCCACGCTGTAGGTGTACACCTGGTTCTGCGGGCTGGGTTCGGCGCCGAACTTGCCGGCGGCGAACTGCGAGTTCTGCTCGCGGATGGCCGCGGCCACGTCGAGCGGGGTGAGGTTGTACTGCGCCAGCTTGTCCGGGCTCAGCCAGATGCGCATCGAATAATCCTTCGGCCCGAACAGCGCGGCCTGGCCCACGCCGGGGATGCGCTTGAGTTCGTCGATGATGTTGATCAGCGCATAGTTGCTGATGTACACGTCGTCGAACTGCGGGTTGTCGGAAGACAGCGAGGTCACCTGCAAAATGGCGCTTGACTGCTTCTGCACGGTGATGCCGAGGCGGCGCACTTCCTCGGGCAGGCGCGCTTCGGCGGCCGTGACCTGATTGCGCACGTTGATCGCGGCCTGGTCGGGATCGGTGCCCAGGTCGAAGCTCACGTTGATGTTCAGGATGCCGCTCGAAGTGCTGGTGGAGCGCATGTAGATCATGTCGTCGAGGCCGTTGATCGACTGTTCGATCGGCGCCGCCACGGTTTCGGCCAGTACTTCCGGGCTGGCGCCGGGGTAGGTCGCGGTGATCACGATCTCGGGTGGCACGATGTCGGGGTACTGTTCCACCGGCAGGTTGCGCAGGGCCAGCAGACCCGCCAGCACGATCACCACCGACAGCACGGTGGCGAAGATGGGCCGCCGGATGAAGAAGCCAGAAATCATGTTGCGTTCCTCAGGGCGCGGCGGGAGGCACCGGCGTTACCGGCATACCCGGCTGTACCTTGAGCAGGCCGCTCGTGATCACGCGCAGGCCGGCGTCCACGCCGCCTGTGACCAGCCAGTCGCTGCCCACGGCAAGGCCGGTGGAGATCGGGGTGTACTGCACCATGTTCTGGGCATCCACGCTGAGCACGAACGTGCCCTGCGGCCCCTGCATCACCGCGGCCTGCGGTACCAGCAGGGCGTCGTCGAGCGTCAGGTCGGTCAGGCGGATGCGGGTGAACTGGCCCGGCAGCACGGCGTTGTCGGGATTCGGGAACACGGCACGCGCCTGCACGGTGCCGGTACCGGCATCGATGGTGCTGGCGGTGAAGTCGATACTGCCGCCCGTGAGGGCTACCGCGCCGTCGTCATATAAAAGGTCGGCACCAAGCGGCGCGGCTTCCACGCCTTGCGTGCGCAGGCGGCGGAGGCTGGCGTATTCGCTTTCCGGAATGGCGAACACCACGTACAGCGGATCGGTTCTGACGAGGCGGGTGAGCAGGCTCATGCCCTGGGTTGGTCCCACCAGGCTGCCTTCGGACAGCGCTTCGCGGCTGGTGATGCCACTGATCGGCGCGGTGACCTTGGTGTAGCCCAGATTGATTTCGGTGGCGCGGCGCTCGGCGCGGGCCAGGGCGGTACTGGCTTCGGCCAGTTCGAAAGCGGCGCGGATGGCATCATGATCGCTGGCGCTGATCGCGCCCCTGGCAAACACCGATTCGGCGCGCTCCCAATCCAGGCTGGTGGAACGCAGCTGGGCTTCGGCCTGTTTCATCTGGGCACCGGCGCGTTCCAGCGCCACCTGATAGGGCTGGGGATCGATTTCGAACAGCAGCGCGCCTTCCTGCACGGCGGCGCCTTCCTGGTAATGGCGGCGCAGCAGTATGCCATCCACGCGGGCACGCACTTCCACTTCCCGCGAGCCGCTGGCGCGGCCGGGATACTGCAGCTCGAGCGCCACCTGGCGCTTGGCGAGCGCAACCACCTCGACTTCGGGCGGCGGGGGAGCGGCCTGGCCGGATGGCGTGGCCTGGTCAGGCCCGCAGCCGGCTAGCAGGAGCAGACTGAACCAAAATGGTGCGGCGGAAGGCTTGAAGATATTTCGCATGTTTCCTTACTCGCAGATGGTGTATCCCCATCCGGCACCAGCCGGCGGGAAATAAGGGCCATTGCACGACACGAGTAGCCGTGAAGCAGAACGGGGCGGCATTATAGGGGGTCACTGACTGTCCAGTCACCGTTGATTAACGGTAATTGCGAAACAGGTCCGGCCCAGTCAAACCGGGCCTCTCACTGTTAAAAACAGTTAAAGCCTCAGCTTTCTATTTTTTTCCTTTTTTTCCCCCGTATGATCCGGCAACGCTTAAAGGTAATAGAGCGCATAACAGCCAAGACGGCATGCAGGCAGGAGGAGAGTCGCAATGCGGTTCGACCACACACCACGATTCATGGGGGAATGCAGTACATGCCGTATTCAAGCGCGCCGCAGCCGCGGGCTCCATATTTGTTCCGACCGCTGATCCTGGCCGTCCTTGCCGCCACCGCGACCACCGCGCAGGCCGCGGACCACGCCGAGCTCGAACGTCTGGTCGGCACCTATTGCACCGAGTGCCACAACTTCGAGGACTATTCCGGTGGCCTCGATCTGGAAGGTTTCAATTTCGACCAACTGGGCGAGCATGCCGAAGTCGGCGAAAAGCTGATCCGCAAGCTCAGTGCCGGGGTCATGCCGCCACCCGGCAAGCCGCGTCCCAGCGCCGCCGAACAGGACGTACTGGTCAATGGCCTGGTGACGGAACTGGACGCCGCCTGGCATGCCGCACCGCAACTGGCGCCGCCGGGCATCCACCGCATGAACCGCGCCGAGTACGCCAACGCCGTGTCGGAACTGCTGTCGCTGCAGATCGATCCCGCCACGCTGCTGCCGGTGGACGACACCAGTTACGGCTTCGACAACATGGCCGGCTCCCTGGGTTCCTCGCCGGCGCTGATCGAAGCCTACGTGTCGGCCGCCGCCAAGATCAGCCGCCTGGCACTCGGGCATGACCTGGAAACCACCCGCAAGGAATTCCACTCGCCGCCAGACTTTTCCCAGAACCGCCACGTGCCCGGCCTGCCGTTCGGCAGCCGCGGCGGCCTGGTGGCCGACTACACCTTTCCCGCCGATGGCAGCTACTCCTTCAACTGGACACCGGTACGTTCCAACGCCGGCGGCCTGTTCGGCGATGCCGACGGGGAACAGCTGGAACTGACCATCGACGGCGAGCTGATCAACACCTGGGACGTGGCCAGCGAAAACCCGCGCAACATGACCGACGAACGCTACGTGATCTCGGTGCCTGTTACCGCCGGCCTGCATCGGGTGGGGCTGAGCTTCGTGGCCCGCACCCACATGCCGAGCAACGACTTCAACAAGAAATTCGAGCGCACCACCCTGACCCAGGACGTGGTGGGCTTCACCTTTGCGCCGCACGTCAATGCGCTGTCGATCACCGGACCGTTCGAGGCCAGCCGGCCGCAGCATTCGCCAAGCCGCGACAAAGTGTTCAGCTGCTACCCGGCCAACAGCGACGAAGAACAGGCCTGCGCCACCGAGATCCTGACGCAGCTGGGCACCCAGGCCTATCGGCGCCCGGTGAACCAGGATGATCTCGACCTGCTGCTGCAGTTCTTCACGGCGGGACGCAATGAAGGCGATTTCGAAACCGGCATCCAGCGCTCCCTGCAATTGCTGCTTGCCGATCCCGAGTTCATCTACCGCAGCGAAACCGCGCCCGCGCAGGGCAACGAGGTCTACTACGCGATCAGCGATCTGGAACTGGCCTCGCGCCTGTCCTTCTTCCTGTGGAGCAGCCCGCCCGACGCCGAACTGCTGACGCTGGCCGAGCAGGGCAGCCTGCGTGAGGGCGACAATCTGGAACAGCAGGTCAAGCGCATGCTGGCCGATCCGCGTGCCAGCGCGCTCACCGACAATTTCGCGGCACAGTGGCTGCAACTGCGCAACCTGGCTTCGGCCTCGCCGGTGGCCAACCTGTTCCCGGACTTCGACGACAACCTGCGCCAGGCCTTCCGCACCGAAACCGAGCTGTTGTTTGAAAGTGTGATGCGCGAAGACAGCGACGTAACCGTGCTGCTTGACGCCAACTACACCTTCCTCAACGAGCGCCTGGCCAAGCACTACGGCATCCCCGACGTCTATGGCAGCCAGTTCCGCCGGGTGGAACTGCCGCCGGAATTCGACTATCGCCGCGGCCTGCTCGGCAAGGGCAGCACGCTCACCGTCAGTTCGGTGGCCGACCGCACCTCCACCGTGCGCCGCGGCAAATGGGTATTGCTGAACATTCTCGGCGTGGTACCGCCGGAACCGCCGCCGAACGTGCCGGCGCTGGAGGAAGCCGATGGCGCCGTGGCCGGACCGCAGACCATGCGCGAACGCATGACCATGCACGCCTCCAACCCGGCTTGCGCGTCCTGCCACCAGATGATGGATCCGATCGGCTTCGCGCTGGAAGCGTTCGACGGGGTGGGGCACTTCCGCACTGTTGAGAACGGTCGCGCGCTAGACTTCAGCGGTCATCTGGCGGATGGGCAGGAGTTCGACGGCCCCACCGAATTGCGCGAAGCACTGCTCAAGTACAAGCCGCAGTTCGTGCAGACCATGGTCGAGCGCCTTTTGACCTACGGGCTTGGCCGCGGCGTGGAGTATTACGACATGCCGGTGGTGCGCGACATCACCCGCGACGCCGCTGCCCAGGGCAATCATTTTTCCGCTCTGGTGCTCGGCGTGATACAAAGTCAACCGTTCCAGATGAACCAGCGTCAGGTCAGCGATGCCCTGGCAGCCAACGCCAACGAGTAAAGGAGAATTCTCATGTTCCTGACCAAGAAACATCTTTCTCGCCGTACCCTCCTGCGTGGCGCGGGAGCTGCCGTTTCCCTGCCGCTGCTCGACGCCATGATTCCCGCCGGCACCGCGCTGGCGCAAACCGCCGCGGCACCGGTGCCGCGTTTCGTCGGCATCTTCTCCGCCCACGGCTGGGCCGCCACCTATTGGCATGACGGCCGTCCTGAAATCCCCCTCACTGAAGGCCGCAACCAGGGTCTTGGCTTCGTGCATGCACCGCTGGCACCGTTTCAGGACAAGCTGACCATCGTCGGTGGCCTCGACGCCACCTCCAGCATGCCGCCGCCCGGCACCAGCGGTGGCGACCATGCCCGCGCGGCGGCCTCGCTCACCGGCGCGGCGCCGAAGAAAACCGGCGGACCCGACATCGAATGCGGCACCAGCCTCGACCAGTACATCGCCCAGCGCTACGGCCAGGAAACTCTGCTGCCGTCGATCCAGCTCGGAATCGAGGATCCAGGCTCCAACACCGGCGTGTGCGGCTGGGGTTACAGCTGCGCCTATTCCAACTCCGTTTCCTGGGCCAGTCCCTCCCAACCGCTGCCGCATGAAGTGAATCCGCTGGTGGTGTTCGAACGCCTGTTCGGCGACGGCGCCACGCCGGAAGAGCGCCAGGCGCGCCGCCTGGCCAATGCCAGCATCCTCGATGCGGTAGGCCAAAAAGTGGGCGGCCTGAAGCGGGCGCTTGGCAACGACGATCGCCTGCGCCTCGACGCCTACCTGACCAACGTGCGGGAAGTGGAACGCCGGGTGCAGATTGCCACGCAGAGCACCAGCGCCGCGCCGGCCATGGAAATGCCGTTCGGTCCGCCGCAGTCCATCGACGAGCACATCAAGCTGATGTGGGACCTGCAGATACTTGCCTTCCAGGCTGACATCACCCGCGTGGCCTCGATGCTGTACTGCCGAGACGAAAGCGGCACCTCCTACCCGGAATCCGGCGTGATGACCGCCAACCACAGTTCCTCCCACCACGGCGAGGATCCGCAGCGCCGGGAAGACTGGGCCAAGATCAACCGCTACCACATGCAGACCTTCGCCTACTTCCTGCAGAAGCTGCAGGAAACGCCGGACGGCGACGGCGGCAGCCTGTTCGACAACACGCTGGCGCTGTGGACCTCCAACATGGGCAACGCCAACCAGCACAGCCACGTGAACGTGGGACAGCTGATGGTGGGCGGGGCGGCGGGTCGCCACCAGCCGAAACAGCTCAACATTCTCGATTCCGGCCCTACCTCCAACTTCCTGCTGAGCGTGCTGCATATGTACGACATCGGCAACGACAGCATTGGCGACAGCACGCGCGCCACGTCGCTGAGCTGAGGAAAAGACCATGCATTACAGAACCAAGATCGCGCTGGCGCTGAGCCTTGCCTGCGGCATCGGTTCGGCGCAGGCCGCGCACGAACTCGCCGATGCCGTGATGAACCGCGACGTGGCGGCCATCGATGCCTTGTTGACCGAAGGCGTGGACGTCGACGAGCCGCAACTCGACGACAGCACCGCGCTGCACTACGCGGTGTATCAGGACAACCTTGCGCTGGCACAGCGCCTGGTCGAGGCCGGCGCCGACGTGGAAGCGGTCAGCCGTCTTGGCGCCACGCCACTTTACCTGGCGGCGGTCAACGGCAACGCGGCGATGCTGCAGCTGCTGCTCGACGCTGGCGCCGACGCCAATGTCACCGTGCTTTCCCATAACGAAACGCCGCTGATGTTTGCCGCCCGCTCGGGCGATCTGGATGCGGTGCGGACGCTGCTCGATGCTGGTGCCGACTTCGAGGCGAGAGACGATTACCGCGGCGCGACACCGCTGCTGTTCGCCGCCGAGCAGAACCATGCCGATGTGGTGAAGCTGCTGATCGAGCATGGCGCCAATGCGAACGCCCGTACCAAAACCGTGATAAGCGAAGGCCGGCGTGGTCCAGCCTTGCCGACCGGCGGCCTCAGCGGCCTGATGCTGGCGGCGCGCGAAGGCGGCATGGCCACCGTGCAGGTGCTGCTGGATGCCCGGGCGCTGGTGAACCAGCAGAGCGCCGAAGGCCATACCGCGCTGCTTACCGCCATCCAGAACGCCAACGTGGACATCGCCAAAGCCCTGATCGCGGCGGGGGCCGACGTGAGCCTGGCCAACGATCGCGGCTGGAACCCGCTGTACATGGCGGTGAAGATGCGTTCGTTGGAGCAGGGCACCATGCCCAATCCGGTGGTGGACATGAACGGCATGTACGCGCTCATCGAACAGTTGCTGGACAAGGGCGCCGATGTCAACGCGCGCCTGTTGGCCGACACCGAAGTGCATAACTCCATCCGCTCCACCTGGCTCGACGAAGCCGGCGGCACGCCGTTCCTGCGCGCCGCGCTGTGCGCCGATCTGAAGGTGATGAAACTGTTGCTGTCCCATGGCGCCGATCCCCTGATCGCCACCACCGACGGCACCACCGCGCTGGCTGCGCTGGCGGGCGTGGGTTACACCAAGGGCTTCATGCATGACGTGGGGCCGGTGTCGGAAAGCATCGAAGCCATGCAGATGCTGATCGATGCGGGTATCGATCTGGATGCCAAGAACGACGATGAGGTGGCCGCCATTCATGGCGCGGCGCACAAGAATTTCGTGGAAGGCATCCAACTGCTGGTGGATCACGGCGCCGACCTGACTTCGCACAGCAACCGTCGCGGCCAGTTCCAGCGCACTGACGGCATTTCCGGCAACACCGTGCTCGATTGGGCGGACGGCTTCCAGACCGGCATGGAAAGCGCCATCTACAACGCCGAGGCGGTGGAGCTGGTGGAAAAACTGCTGACGGAGCGGGGGTTGCCACTTGAACGCCTGTCCGGCACCGTGGGCGGCCGGGTGGCGCAGCAGTAATCGCCATGCCTAAAGCCTTATCCATTCTGAGCGGGCTGGCCCTGGCGGCCGGCCTCTTCACTCTGCCCGCGGCCCAGGCACAGCAGACCACCGTGCTCGATGGCGTCTACAGCCGCGCGCAGGCGCAGCGTGGCGCACGCACTTATCGCAACATCTGCGCCGAATGCCACGAGGGCGGCGAACCGGATGCCGATCCGTTGATCGGCCCCGACTTCGTCGAGCGCTGGCGCGAGGCGCCGCTGTCGTTCCTGCATGGTTTCTTCAGCCGGGAAATGCCGGGCGACGAGCCGGGTTCGCTGAGCGATACCGTATATCTCGAAACGCTTGCCTACCTGCTGCAGGCAAACGGTTATCCGGCGGGCAGCGCGCTGGAACAGGACGCGCTCGACGACATCCTGCTGGTCAGCGAGGACGGCCCGCGGCCGCTGCCGGCCAACGCGCTGGTGCGCGTGGTGGGCTGTCTGGTCGGAGAGGGCGAAGACCAGCGTCTGGAACAGGCTTCCACGCCGTTCCGGGTGCGCCGCGCCGATGACACCACGCCCGAGGAACTGGCGTTGTCCACGGCCGAGCCGCTGGCAGAGCAGCACTATGCGCTGCGCGGCAGCGCGCTTGGCACGCACACGCATACCGCTGGTACCAAGGTGCAGGTGAAAGGTGTTTGGATCCCCGGCGGTGCCACTACCACGCTGACCGTGTTGTCGATGTCCGACACCGCGCAGCGCTGCGACTGACGAGGCCGCCATGAACACGTGGTGCGTGCGGTTGTTGGCGGCAACGTTGGCGCTGGCCTGCTGGCCGGGCGTGGCGGCCGTGGCGCAGACCAAGACCACGGTACTCGACGGCGTCTACACGGCGCAGCAGGCCACTCGCGGCAAGCGTGCCTACGCCCGCTATTGCGAGGAATGCCACCTCGGCGACCTGGAGGGTGGTGCTTTGGAACCGCCGCTGGTGTCGGTGCTGTTCCTCGATGCCTGGCGCGAGGATTACCTCTACAGCCTGTACGACTTCATCGCCACGCGCATGCCCAAGAGCAAGGAACATCGTGCGGGCAGCCTCAAGCCGCAGGAGTACCTGGACATCCTGGTGTACATCCTGCAACGCAACGATTTCCCCAGCGGTTCCCAGACGCTGACGCCCGAGGCATTGCACGAAGTGCTGCTGGTCAGTCACGAAGGCCCGCAGCCGCTGCCGCCGAATGCCACGGTGCGCACGGTGGGCTGCCTGGAAGCGGCGGAGGGCGGCTATCGCCTGCAGCAGGGGGCGGCACCGTCGCGCGTGCGTAGCGGCGACGAAACCGATGAGGTCGAACTGGCCCGCTCCGCGGAGCAGCCGCTTGGCGAGGCAACCTTCACACTGAACAACCTCGATGTGCTGACGACCGCCGATACTCTGCAGGCCTTGGTCGGCCATAAGGTGCAGGCCAAGGGCGTGCTCAACGGCACCGATGCCTCGGCGCGTATCTTCGTGCTGTCGATGGAGTCCGCAGGCGACTGTTCGCTCTAAAACACCAGCGCTTGTGCTGCGATGCCGTGCGTAACGTTGATGCGCGGGGCCTAGCCGCTGCAACAGATTTGATGCGGGCCACATAGGTCGCCGGGCGTATAATGCACGCCTCCTTTGTCCTGGCGGCACCTTCCCATGTCGTTCAAACCCGCGCCGGAGCGCGGCAAGCTGCTCCTCGCCTTCTTCCTGATCTACGTGATCTGGGGATCCACCTATCTCGGCATCCGCTATGCCATCGAAACCCTCCCGCCGTTTTTGATGGCAGGCTGGCGCTTCGTGCTGGCAGGGGGGCTGTTGTACGGCATCATGCGCCTGAAGGGCATTCCAAATCCGTCGCTGCGGCAATGGTGGCAGCTGAGCCTGATCGGCGTGTTCCTGTTTGTTGGCGGCAATGGCTTCGTGGTGTGGGCGGAACAGTACATCACCTCGGGCCTGGCGGCGCTGCTCGTCGCCACCTTGCCGCTCTGGCTGATCCTGCTGGATTGGCTGTGGGCCAAGGGCCCGGCGCCGAGCAGGCTGGCCCTGGTCGGTATTTCCTTCGGTGCCGTGGGCATGTTCGTCCTGGTGGATCCGGCGCAGTTGACGGGCAGCGCGGTGCATCTGCCGGGCGCGGGCATGGTGATCCTGGCTTCCATGCTGTGGGCAATCGGTTCCATTTATTCCAAAACCATCGAGCAGCCGGGTTCGGTGTTCATGGCGGCAGCCTGCCAGATGATCGGCGGCGGGGTGTCGTTGCTGCTGCTGGCGGCGGCGCTGGGGGAGTTCGACGGCTTTAATCCCGGGGCGGTGAGCGGAGTATCCGCGCTGGCCTTTCTCTATCTGATGCTGTTCGGTTCGATGGTGGCCATTTCCGCCTACGTGTGGCTGTTGCAGAATGCCAGTGCTTCGAGTATTTCGACCTACGCTTTCGTCAACCCGGCGGTGGCGGTGTTCCTCGGCTGGCTGTTTGCCGGTGAGCAGATCGATGCCCGCATCCTGCTTGGCGCGGGCATCATCCTGGCGGGTGTGGTGCTGGTGCTGCAGGCGGGGCGCCGCAAGCCGGCATAGCTGCGCCGCGGGATGTCGCCTTGCGACATTCGGTCACTGAAGATTCAACCCTGGCGGAATTTTTCAAGGCGGCAGATCCGCCTGCGGTCATTGCGCGGCGGGTTCCGCACGCAATCCGAGCCGGCCGATGCCCGGCAGCTTGAGCGCGGGACGGCGGAAGTCGATGCCGGCGGCAAGGCCGAGCAGGTTGATTTCGATGCCTTCGTCCAGCGCCGCCATCACGCCGGCAAGTCCGAACAGCGACATCTGGTAACCGGTGCCGCTCGGCGTTTGCGCCAGCAGCGCACCGCCGGGCAGGTAATCCTTGCCGATCGCGGTAACGGGCAGGGTCAGGCGCAGCTCCGGCACCTGGCGTCCCACATGCGCCACGAAGGTATTGCTGTTCGGCCCGGGCCACATGGTGTAGCTGTCGGGGTAGGGATAGCTGCGGACCGCATCGAGTACCGCGGGTAGGAGTTCGGCGGCTTTTTCGCCGCGCAGATCCAACAGCAATTGCGGCGGGTTGCCGTACCAGAGACGGTCGGGAGCGTCCTCTTCGGAGCTGACCACGGGCAAGCCGCGGCGGGCGCGGAAGCCGATTACCTGATGCACGAGGTAATGATCCTCGCCCACGCCCTTGGTGCTGATCCAGGTATGCACGGCAAGATTGCCGCGCCAGCTCCAGGTGCGGGCGGCATAGACCTGGATGATCGCTTCGGGATGGGCGCGCGGATCGGGCGCCAGGCCGGTGGAATCGCGGCTGGCGAACTGCCAACTGCGGCTGGTGTCGATACCGGCCGCCTCGCTGCCGAAGGCCATCATGTAGAGCGGGCCGAGCAGGAGCAGCAGCAGGGTACACGGGATGACGAAAAGCGGGCGCATGGCGGCATCCTATCCTAAAAGCCCGGGTGCGGGATGCGGTAAACGCGTAAAAACAGAGGATGTGCCGGTGGGCTGCCGGGGTGGATAGCCGGCCGGGAAGAGCGGTAAGGGCAGGCGGCTGCGTGGCCGATGTGGTGGCCAGTCAAAAATGCGCAGCGGCCTTGGCCAGGCGGTCGTTGATGCCGGCCCAGGCTTCGTCCTGTGGCGGGGCTTCCAACAGAATCCGCGCCGGGTGCAGCTGGTCGAGTTCATACAGCGTGCGGTACAACAGACGCGCGTAACCCTCCTTGTCGGACGGCAGGCGGCGCAGCGTCAGCAATGGCAGCGCGGGCGCGGGGCTGTGCTCGCCATGCAGCACCAGTGCGGTGCATTCCGGCGCGAGTTGCGCCAGCATCTCGGCCAGCGCGGCGCGGGGCAGCACCTGCAGGGGCGTGCGCGGCTGGTAGTGTACGCGCATGTTGCCGGGCACCGCCATGTCGTGTTGCGCGGGCATGCTCACCGTGCGTTCCAGTACCACCGCGATCTGTTCCCGCGTGAGCGGGCCGCTGCGCAGAATGCGTGGCTCGTCGGTGGTGAGATCGACGATGGTGGATTCCAACCCCACCTGGCAATCGCCGCCGTCGAGCACCGCGGCGATGCGACCATCGAGCCCATCCAGCACCTGCGCCGCGCTGGTGGGGCTGAGGCGCTTGTGCGGATTGGCCGAAGGCGCCGCCACGCCGGAATCGAGTTCACGCAGCAAGGCCAGCAGTACCGGATGATCGGGCACGCGCAGGCCAATGGTCTGTAATCCGCCGGTAACCGTCTGGTCCACCCAGGGAGCCTTGGGCAGGAGGAGCGTCATGGGGCCGGGCCAGAAGGCGGCGGCGAGCTTCCAGGCGGCTTGCGGTACGGTGGCGGCCCAGCGGGTCATGGCGTCGGCATCGGCGATGTGGACGATGAGGGGGTGGGTGGCGGGGCGTTCCTTGGCGGCGAAGATTTTGGCGACGGCGGCAGGTTGGGTGGCGTCGGCGGCGAGGCCATAGACGGTTTCGGTGGGGACGGCGACCAGTTCGCCTTGGCGCAGGAGGGTGGTGGCGCGGTGGCAGTCGGCTGGGTTTTTGGCGTCTAGGAGTTGGGTTTTCACTTGGGGCCTGGGGTTTAGCGGAGGGCGGTAATGATACTCCTTTCAATTGGGACGCATCGATATGCGTTATTCCTCTGACGTTGCTTTTGGCCCGCATCGATATGCGTTGCGCCTCTGGCTTGCATTGAGGCTTCGGTGTTCCGCACAACAGAAAACGAGTCAGACTCCCCCTCAAAACCAGGTCGAAAAAAACCGGGGCTGGGCCCCGGTTTCGTAGGTTTCGTGTAAGCGGATTGCTGTCTTCAGGCCACTTCGACGATGTTGTTCAGCGGAATGGTCTTGGCTCTTTCCGCGCCTTCCATGAAGGAGGCCACTTCGTTGAAGTTGAGGTAGCGGTAGATGCTGTCCGCCATGGTGTCGAGCTTGGCCATGTACTGCATGTACTCTTCCTGGTTGGGAATGTGGCCCAGCAGGGAGCAGATGGCCGCCAGTTCGGCGGAGGAGAGGAACACGTTGGCGCCGTCGCCCAGGCGGTTGGGGAAGTTGCGGGTGGAGGTGGACACCACGGTGGATTTCGGCGCCACGCGCGCCTGGTTGCCCATGCACAGCGAACAGCCAGGGATTTCCGTGCGCGCGCCGGAGGTGCCGAACACGCTGTACACGCCTTCCTGGATCAACTGGTATTCGTCCATGCGGGTGGGGGGCGATACCCACAGACGCGTGGGCAGGGTGCCGCTGTTCTGTTCCAGCACCTTGGCCGCGGCGCGGAAGTGGCCGATGTTGGTCATGCAGGAACCAATGAACACTTCATCGATCTTGGTGCCGGCCACTTCGCTCAGCGGCTTGATATCGTCCGGATCGTTGGGGCAGGCAAGCAGCGGTTCGGTGATTTCGTTCAGGTCGATCTCGATGATGGCCTTGTATTCGGCATCCGGATCAGCCTCGAGCAGCTGCGGGTTGGCCAGCCAGTCTTCCATCGCCTTGGCGCGGCGTTCCAGCGTGCGGACGTCGCCGTAGCCTTCGCTGATCATCCAGCGCAGCAGCACCACGTTGGAGGTGAGGTATTCGATGATCGGCGCCTTGTTCAGCTTGATGGTGCAGCCGGCCGCCGAACGCTCGGCGGAGGCGTCGGAAATTTCGAAGGCCTGTTCGATCTTGAGATCGGGCAGCCCCTCGATTTCCAGCACGCGGCCGGAATAGATGTTCTTCTTGCCTTTTTTCTCCACCGTCAACAGGCCCTGCTTGATGGCGGCGTAGGGAATGGCGTTGACCAGGTCGCGCAGGGTGATGCCGGGCTGCATCTTGCCCTTGAAGCGCACCAGCACGGATTCGGGCATGTCCAGCGGCATCACGCCGGTGGCGGCGGCAAAGGCCACCAGGCCCGAGCCGGCGGGGAAGCTGATGCCGATCGGGAAGCGTGTGTGCGAATCGCCGCCGGTGCCGCAGGTGTCGGGCAGCAGCATGCGGTTGAGCCAGCTGTGGATGATGCCGTCCTTGGGCCGCAGGCTCACGCCGCCGCGGTTGCGGATGAAGTCGGGCAGGGTGTGCTGGGTGTCGATGTCCACCGGCTTGGGATAGGCGGCGGTGTGGCAGAAGCTCTGCATCACCAGATCCGTGGAGAAGCCGAGACAGGCCAGATCCTTCAATTCGTCACGGGTCATCGGGCCGGTGGTGTCCTGCGAGCCCACGGTGGTCATCCTGGGTTCGCAGTAGGTACCGGGGCGGATGCCGGCGACGCCACAGGCGCGGCCCACGATTTTCTGCGCCAGCGTATAGCCTCTGCCGGTGTCGGCGGCGGGCGCGGGGCGGCGGAATTCCGGCGAGGGGCCCTGGCCGAGGAATTCGCGGGCCTTGTCGGTGAGGCCGCGGCCGATGATCAGCGGGATGCGGCCACCGGCCTGCACTTCGTCCAGCAGCACTTCGGTCTTGAGCGTGAAGGTGGCCAGCACTTCGTCGCTGCCGTGCCGGGTGATCTTGCCGGCGTAGGGATGAATGTCCACCACGTCGCCCATGTTGAGCTGGCTGACGTCGCATTCGAGCGGCAGCGCGCCGGCGTCTTCCATGGTGTTGAAGAAGATCGGCGCGATCTGCCCGCCGATGCACACGCCGCCATCGCGTTTGTTGGGAATATGCGGAATGTCGTTGCCGGTGTACCACAGCACGGAGTTGGTAGCGGATTTGCGCGAGGAGCCGGTGCCCACCACGTCGCCCACCAAGACCACGGGATGGCCTTTCTGCTTCAGTTGTGCGATCTCCCGCGCCGCGTTGGTGATGCCCTCGCGCGGCATCTTGTACATGGCCAGCGCGTGCAGGGGGATGTCGGGACGCGACCAGGCGTCGGGCGCCGGGGAAAGATCATCGGTGTTGGTTTCGCCCGGTACCTTGAACACGGTGATGGTCAGTACGTCGGGCAGCGTGGGCCGCGCCGTGAACCATTCCGCGTCGGCCCACGACTGCATGGTGGCCTTGGCGTTGGCATTGCCCGCTTCGGCCAGTTCGGCCACGTCGTGGAAGGCGTCGAACATCAGCAGGGTGCGGCTGAGCTGCCGGGACGCTTCGGCGCCAAGTTCTTCGTCGCCGAGCAGTTCCACCAGGGTGCCGATGTTGTAGCCGCCCAGCATGGTGCCGAGCAGTTTGACGGCCGCCAGCTTGTCGATGAGCGGCGAGCTGGATTCGCCCTTGGCGATGGCGCTGAGAAAGCCGGCCTTGACGTAGGCGGCTTCGTCCACGCCCGCGGGGACCCGGTTGCTGAGCAGGTCGACCAGAAAGGTTTCCTCACCCTTGGGCGGATTCTTCAGCAGTTCGACCAGCGCCGCGGTCTGTTCGGCGTCGAGAGGTTTGGGGACGATGCCGAGTTCGGCACGTTCAGCGGCATGTTTGCGATAGGCGTCTAACACTGCGGGACCTCGTGGAGATGGTGTCAAGGTGGAAAAATAACTGCACCTATTCTAAGGGAAAGGGACCCCCCAAGCCACTGTGGGGCAGGACGGGCGCCGCGCAGGGTCGACAATTCTCGGTAAAAAAGCGTCTGGAGCGATTTGTGGGGCTGCGCCAGCGACGTCCGAACGATGGCCGCCCGAGGATGGCAGGCCGCTAAAAACCGGGTGCGGGCGCATTGCCGCTTTCGCGCTTCGTCGGCATTGCGGCTTGGCGCTACAATGCGGGCATGAAACCCGTCCGTACTCCCTGCATCGGCATTTGTTCCACCACGTCGGTGGGTGATCGCATCTGCCGCGGCTGCAAGCGCTTCGCATTCGAAGTGATCCATTGGAATTCCTACACCGAGGAGCAGAAGCGCGCGGTGCAGGCGCGTATCGATCAGTTCACCAGCCAGCTGATGGCGGATAAGTTCCGGATTCATTCGGTGACACAGCTGACGGACGTGCTGGCGGATTTCCGGGTGTTCTACGATCCGGATTTGTCGCCTTACTTTTGGCTGCATCAGCTGTTGCAGAAGCATGCGCATCGGTTGTCGAGTCTGGAGGAGGCAGGGGTGAGTCTGCAGCCGGCCTATCGGGGGTGGGATTTGCGGGATCTGCTGTTGTTGATCAATGAGCAGTTGCAGGTGCTGAGCGAGGCGCATTATGAGCGCTATTTCCAGGCTAACCAGAGAAAATAAATTGTTTTAAAACAATTGATTGTGTATTGGTTTTAATGTGGTTTATTTGATTTTGTTATTGGCCCGCCTCTAGTCTGTTGCAGTCACTTGGCCGGAGATGCCTTCGGGGGTACGCCACGAGGGCATCCCTGCCGGCTCGGTGATGGCCATCCCTGGCCATCAACGCCCCCCGAAGGCATCTCCGGCCAAGCGACTGCGAGCCTTCGACATCGCGTTACGCACGACATTCTTAGATTCAGTTTTGAGGTTGGCGTTCTGGTGCGGAACACTGAAGTCCAATGCTAAGCCTCTGGCGTCCCTGTTGCCCAGCCAGGGGCGTCGTAGGGCCAGGGATGGCCCGGAGCCGAGCGCCACAGGGATGTGCTTGCAGCGTACCCTGGCTGGGCAACAGGGACGCCAGAGGCGCAACGATAGGGATGCGGACCAAAAAAGCTCAGGGGTAGATGAAACGTTCCATATGCGCCCCAGCGGCATCAATCCGCAGGTACTTGGCTTCAGTGTCGCGCCAATCGCCGAGGACGAGACGCCAGGCGGGTTCGCCGTCCACTTGCAGGTTGTGCACATTGGGGCGGTGGGTGTGGCCGTGGATGAGGAACTGGACGTCGTGTTCCTGCAGGATGGTGGCCACGGCTTCGGGGGTAACGTCCATGATGTCTTCGGGTTTGTTGCTGCTCATGCTCTTGCTGCGCGCGCGGGCTTCCTCCGCGAAGGCGCGGCGTTCGGGCAGCGGTTTTGCCAGGAATTGCGCCTGCCAGGCGGGCGCGCGCACCTGGGCGCGGAAGGCCAGGTAATCGGCATCGCGTGTGCACAGCGTATCGCCGTGCAGCAGGAGGTAGCGCTTGTCGGCGTGCTGCAATAGGTGCGGTTCGGACAGCAGCGTGGCGCCGCAGGCGGCGGCGTAGCGTTGGCCGAGCAGGAAATCGCGGTTGCCGTGCATCAGGAAGATCGGCGTGCCGGCCGCGCTCAGTTGGTGCAGGCGCGCGGCAAGCGTGGTGGCCAGTGGCGTGTCGTCGTCATCGCCGATCCAGGCGTCGAAGAGATCGCCGAGAATGTAGAGGCCGCCGGCGGCATTCGCCAGGGTGTCGAGAAACTGCATGAAGGCCTGAGTCAGCTCAGGCCTTTGTTCGCTCAGGTGCAGGTCGGAGACCAGCAGCAGGGCATCAGGCGGGCAGCTTGCTTTCATCGATGCTGATGGAATTGATCACGATGTCTTCGCGGGGAACGTCCTGGTGCCCGGCGCGCGAACCGGTCTGGCAGCCCTTGATCTTGTTCACCACGTCCATGCCGTCCACCACCTTGCCGAACACGGCGTAGCCCCAGCCCTGCGGCGTTTTGCCGGTGTGGTTGAGAAAGTGGTTGTCGCTGACGTTGATGAAGAACTGGCTGGACGCCGAATGCGGTTCCATGGTGCGCGCCATGGCCACGGTGCCGGTGACGTTGGCCAGGCCGTTGTCGGCTTCGTTCTGGATCGGGGCGTGGCCTTTTTTCTGCTTCATCTGGGTATCGAAACCGCCGCCCTGGATCATGAAGTTGTCGATTACGCGATGGAAGATGGTGCCGTCGTAGTGGCCTTCGCGCGCATATTGCAGAAAGTTGGCGGCGGTTTTCGGCGCCTTCTCGAAATCGAGCTCCAGGGTGATGTCGCCGTGGGTGGTATGCAGAGTGATCATGGAAGAGTTCCTGTGACTGCGGGGAGCCTGGTGGGCCCAGGTCCGTTCTGGGATGAGATCGAGCACGCCCGGCTCTGACATGGCCATGGCAAGGCGGCTATAATACGCGCTTTGTTTCAGCCCAGAAAGCCGCCATGTCCGACAGTACCGCCGCTACGCCCGCAAATTTCATCGAACAGATCATCGTGCGCGATCAACAGCAGCGCAAGCACGAGGGCAGGGTGCATACCCGTTTCCCGCCGGAACCCAACGGCTATCTGCACATCGGCCACGCCAAGTCGATCTGCCTGAACTTCGGCACCGCCGCCAAGTTCGGCGGCAAGTGCAACCTGCGCTTCGACGACACCAACCCGGAAAAGGAAAACCAGGAATACGTGGATTCCATCAAGGCCAGCATCCACTGGCTGGGTTTCGACTGGGAAGACCGCCTGTTCTACGCTTCCGATTACTTCCAGCAGTTGTACGACTATGCGGTGAGCCTGATCGAGCAGGGCAAGGCCTATGTGTGCAGCCTCAGCGCAGATCAGGCGCGCGAATACCGCGGCACGCTCACCGAACCCGGCCGCGACAGCCCCGACCGCGATCGCCCCGTGGCGGAAAGCCTGGCGCTGTTCCAGCGCATGAAAACCGGCGAATTTCCCGACGGCGCCTATACCCTGCGCGCCAGGATCGACATGGCTTCGCCCAACATCAATCTGCGCGATCCGGTGCTGTACCGCATCCGCCATCAGCATCACCACCAGACCGGCGACGAGTGGTGCCTCTACCCGATGTACGACTACACCCACTGCATCAGCGATGCGCTGGAAGGTATCACCCATTCGCTGTGCACACTGGAATTCGAGGATCACCGCCCGCTGTACGACTGGATACTCGACCAGCTCGACGTGCCGTGCCATCCGCAGCAGATCGAATTCGCGCGGCTCAACTTCAACTACACCGTGATGAGCAAGCGCAAGCTCAAGCAACTGGTGGACGGCGGCCTGGTGAACGGCTGGAACGATCCGCGCATGCCCACGCTCGAAGGCATGCGCCGCCGCGGCTACACCCCGGCCTCGATCCGCAATCTCTGCGACATGGTGGGCGTGACCAAGGCCAACTCCGTCGTGGACGTGGGCATGATGGAACATTGCCTGCGCGATGACCTGGACCGCAGCGCACCGCGCGCCATGTGCGTCCTGCGCCCGCTCAAGGTGGTGCTGAGCAATTATCCTGAAGACAAACAGGACGACATTACGCTGCCGCGCCATCCCAAGGACGAAAGCATGGGCAACCGCACCGTGCCCTTCACCCGCGAACTCTACATCGACCGCAGTGATTTCGAGGAAGTCCCTCCCGCCGGCTACAAGCGCCTGATCCCCGGCGGCGAAGTGCGCCTGCGCGGCGCCTACGTGATCCGTTGTGACGAAGTGGTCAAGAATGCCGCCGGTGAACCCATCGAACTGCGCTGCACCGCCGACCTCGCCACCCTTGGCGCCAATCCGGAAGGGCGCAAGGTCAAGGGCGTGATCCACTGGGTAAGCGCGGCTCATGCCGTGCCGGTGGAAGTGCGCCTGTACGACAAGCTGTTCAACCACGAAAGCCCCGACAGCGAAGGCGACTACCGCGACCACCTCAATCCGGATTCACTGCAAATCCTGCACGACTGCCGCGCCGAACCCGCCCTCGCCGATGCCCAGCCGGAAGACCGCTTCCAGTTCGAACGCGAAGGCTACTTTTGCGCCGACCGCTTCGACAGCAAGCCCGGCAAGCCGGTGTTCAACCTGACCATAGGCCTGCGCGACACCTGGGGCAAAATGCAGAAAGGTTAGATACCTGCCCGGCTGGACGGCCAGACCCGATACGAGCCACCATCCAGTTCCACCCGAGATCAACCAAGGATTCCGCGTGCTCACGATCTACAACACCCTGACCCAACGCAAGGAACCGTTCACGCCGCTGCAGGCCGGCAAGGTGCGCCTTTACGTGTGCGGCCTTACCACCTACGACTACGCCCACATCGGCCACGCCCGCATGCTGGTGGCCTTCGATGTGGTGGTGCGCTACCTGCGCGCCATGGATTATGAGGTGACCTACGTCCGCAACATCACCGACATCGACGACAAGATCATCCGCCGCGCCAATGAGAACGGCGAACCGTTCGATGCGCTCACCGCGCGCTTCATCGCCTACACCCATGAAGACGAAGCCGCGCTCGGTATCCTGCGTCCCGACATCGAACCGCGCGCCACGGGCTACATCCCGCAGATCATCGCCATGACCGAAACGCTGATCGCCAAGGGCCATGCCTATGCCGCCGACAACGGCGACGTGTATTACGCCGTGGCCAGCTTCCCCAATTACGCACGCCTGTCGCGCAAGAATCCCGAGGAACTCCTGGCCGGCGCCCGCATCGAAATCGGCGAAAGCAAACGCGACCCGCGCGATTTCGCGCTCTGGAAAGCCGCCAAGCCCGGCGAACCCGGCTGGGAATCGCCCTGGGGCTTCGGCCGCCCCGGCTGGCACATCGAATGCTCCGCCATGTCCACCACCTGCCTTGGCCACACGTTCGACATCCACGGCGGCGGTTCCGACCTGATGTTTCCGCATCACGACAACGAAATCGCCCAGTCCGAAGGCGCCACCGGCGAGCGCTTCGTCGGCACCTGGATGCACAACGGCCCGGTGCGGGTGGACGACGAAAAGATGTCCAAGTCGCTCGGCAACTTCTTCACCGTGCGCGAGGTGCTGGCGCAGTATCCCGCGCAGGTGCTGCGCTATTTCCTGCTGGCCAGCCACTACCGCAGTGCCATCAACTATTCCCAGGAAAACCTCGACGCCGCGCATGCCGCGCTGGAACGTCTGTACCACAGTTTGCGCACGCTCGAGCGCGAGGGCACCGCGCCCGCCGCGGACACCGACTTCGAGGTGCGTTTCCACCGCTCGATGCAGGACGATTTCAACACGTCCGAAGCGCTCGGCGTCCTGTTCGAACTGGCGCGCGAAGCCAACCGTCTGCGTGATGAAGACCCCGCGCGTGCCGCGGCCCTGGCCGCCTTGCTGCGGCAGCTGGGCGGCATCCTGGGCCTGCTGGAAGGCAGCGCCGAGGAATTCCTGCGGGCAGGGGGCGGGGAGGTGGATGCCGCGCACGTGGAAGCGCTGATTGCACGCCGCAAGCAGGCGCGTCTTGCGCGCGACTGGAATGAGGCCGACCGCATCCGCGACGAACTCAAGGCGCTCAACGTGGTGCTGGAAGACCGCGACGGCGTGACCAGCTGGCGCATCGAACGCGCCTGAGCCGCCTTGCGCAAGCGCTTGTTTGTGGTCCGTTTTCGATTGACCTTGGCAGTGGGGCTGAGTAACATGCCGCCTCCGCCGCATGGGGGCGTACACGGGGTATAGCGCAGTCTGGTAGCGCGTCTGCTTTGGGAGCAGAATGTCGGGAGTTCGAATCTCTCTACCCCGACCAACCCTTGCGGTACTCTTAGGCAGTACTCGCCAGATCGTAACGAGCGCCCGTAGCTCATCTGGATAGAGCATCGGCCTTCTAAGCCGAGGGTAGCAGGTTCGAGTCCTGCCGGGCGTGCCACTTCATGAAACGGACGTTCGCGTCGGTTTCTGGAATCGCGACAGGTCACAGCGTCGCAGCACCGGTTCCGCAAGAGGTGGTGGGAGGCTCCGCATCAGGAGCTCCCAAGGGAAGTCCACGTGATTTTGCATCGTGCGACTTTACAGCGTGGTGACTGTAGCTCAGTTGGTAGAGTCCCTGACTGTGACTCAGGTTGTCGCGGGTTCGAGCCCCGTCAGTCACCCCAATTCCTTTCTCTTTCCGGCTGGCGCCGCGCGCCCGGCCTCCAATCTTGCCAACAGGCAGCGAAAGCTGTGACCGCGCCCACAGTCCGTCCGCGCGTCTTTGTTTCTAATCCTTCCCGCAGGACACCAAAAACCAAAACCAATGCCAACAAAGCGAGGTGCCATATGGAGGAGCAAAGTATGGGGTGGATTGCCGCGATCATCATCGGGGGGCTGGCGGGCTGGCTGGCCGAGAAGTTCATGAAATCCAACCAGGGCATATTGATGAACATCATCCTGGGGATCGTCGGCGCCGTGGTGGCCAGCTTTCTGCTGGGTCTGGTGGGCGTCGGCTTCGGAGGCGTGCTTGGATACTTGGTGGCCGGCTTCCTCGGCGCCTGTCTCTTGATCTGGCTGGGACGGGTATTGCGGTCCTGACCTCGGTATTCTGCCGCCGCTCCTTTGGGGCGGCGGCACTTCCTACTCCAATCGTTCCCTTCAGGCCGTTTTCAGGCCGCTTCTTTCTTTCAGGCCACGTCGTAACGCGCTTTCAGCAGCGCATAGAGCTGGTGCTGGTAGTCGTCCAGCGCGGGGTCCAACGCGGCCATGACTTCCACCAGGTGTTCGTTGTCCTCCCGGCCCTGCCATAGCTTGCGGTAGGTGCCTTCCTTGTAGCCATGGTCCTGGCGGAAGAAATTGAGCACGTTCTTGCCCACGTACTGGCAGAAGAGCGCCTGCCAATCCATGCCGCAGTCGGCAAGCAGCGCCTCGAACAGCGGCAGGCTGATGCGCTGCGCGCTCGCCAGGCCGATGGTCAGTTGTAGCTTGGCCATGAAATCCATGTCAGGGATGCGGTAGCGCCTGCCGTCGAAATCCACGCTGTCGGAGGGTTCGTCCCGCAGCAGGACCTCGAGAGAGGCCGCTTCGTCACCCTGGTGTTCGAGCAGGATGTGCGACAGCGTGAAGTGCCAGATGTCCACCAGCTCCATGCGCAGCTGTTCCAGGTCGCGGTGCTGCTTTTTCCACCATTTCCAGCCATGGTGTTCCATGGCCTCGGCGCCCTCGACCACCACGGCACGCAGGTAGGGGTAGGCCGCCTCGACCCAGGCGGGATTGATCTTGGCGTTCATTTGCGCCTGCAGCGCGAGCATGGTTCTGGCTTGGAGCGGGTTCAGCATGAGGTCCTCGTGGCGTAGCGCGGCGCGCATGGCGTCGTGACGGGGCGCGATTATGCCAGAGCGGGGCGGGCTTGCCGATTGCGGGCGAAATTTTATGGTGCGGGCCGCAAACCGCAACTACCCTGCCGATGCGCACAGGGACGTGCCGGCGGCGGGTCGGAAGGGTCGTGGTAGGCCCGCCGCAGGAAAGGCAGCTCCGGCTGCCTTTCCACCTTCCTTTCCATCTTTGTAACGCGACGCAAAAGGGACGCGACGCAAAAGGGACGTGGCGCAAAAGACGGCGGCAATGCTTTTTGTTATGCTTGCGCGCCTGTTTCAGCCTGCAGCTCGTCATGATTCCCGCCATATCCATCCGCGATCTCCACAAGACCTACGACAATGGACACAAAGCCCTCAACGGCATCAGCCTGGATGTCGCGCAGGGGGATTTCTTCGCGCTGCTCGGCGCCAACGGCGCCGGCAAGTCCACCACCATCGGCATCATCTCCACGCTGGTGCGCAAGAGTGCGGGCAGCGTGGAAGTGTTCGGCCGCAACGTCGACACCAACACCTACGAAACCAAGCTGGACCTGGGCGTGGTGCCGCAGGAAATCAATTTCAATCACTTTGAAAAGGTGTTCGACATCGTGGTGACCCAGGGCGGTTATTACGGCCTGCCGCTGCCGCTGGCGAAACAGCGCGCGGAAAAGTACCTGCGCCAGCTCGACCTGTGGGACAAACACAACCAGCCGGCGCGGATGCTGTCGGGTGGCATGAAACGGCGCTTGTTGATCGCGCGCTCCCTGGTGCATGAACCCAAGCTGCTGATCCTCGACGAGCCCACCGCCGGCGTCGACATCGAACTGCGCCGCTCCACCTGGGATTTCCTCAAGGAGATCAACCGCGCCGGTACCACCATCATTCTCACTACCCACTATCTGGAAGAGGCGGAACAGCTGTGCCGCCACATCGCCATGATCGACAAGGGAGAGATCGTGGTGAACACCAACATGAAGCAACTGCTGCAGACGCTGCGCCAGGAAATCTTTGTGCTCGATACGTTTGCGCCCATGCCGGTGGCGCCCGAGCTGCCGGGGTTCAGCGTGAACCTGGTGGACGACACCACGCTGGAAATCGGCGTGAACCGTGAGCAGAACCTCAACGACGTTTTCGCAGGGCTCAGCGCCAGCGGCATCAGCGTGAAGAGCATGCGCAACAAATCCAACCGGCTGGAGCAATTGTTCGTTTCGTTGCTGCAGCATAAACCCGCCTGACACCATGGCCGATACCGCCACACCCATGAACCATTCCTACAAACGCATCGCGCTGCAGACACTCGTCACCAAGGAAATTCGCCGGTTCGTGCGCATCTGGGTGCAAACCCTGGTGCCGCCGGTGATCACCATCGCGCTGTATTTCGTGATCTTCGGCAACCTGATCGGCAGCCGCATCGGCGAGATGGGCGGCTACAGCTACATGGAATTCATCGTGCCGGGCCTGATCATGATGGCGGTGGTCAACAATTCCTACGCCAACGTGGTGTCGTCGTTCTTCAGCCAGAAGTTCCAGCGCAGCATCGAGGAACTGCTGGTATCGCCCATTCCCAACTACATCATCCTGATCGGTTTCGTATGCGGCGGCGTGGCCCGGGGGCTGGCGGTGGGCGTGATCGCCTCGGTGATCTCGCTGTTCTTCAGCGGCCTGCACATGCACAACATCTTCCTGACGATCGTGGTGGTGGTGATGTCCTCGCTGGTGTTTTCGCTTGGCGGTTTCATCAATGCGGTATACGCGCGCAATTTCGACGATATTTCGATCATCCCCACGTTCGTGCTTACGCCGTTGATCTACCTGGGCGGCGTGTTCTATTCGGTGGAGCTGTTGCCCGGCGTGTGGAAAACCGTTTCGCACCTCAACCCGATCTTCTACATGATCAATGCGTTCCGCTACGGCATTCTCGGCATCAGCGACGTCGACGTGGGGCAGGCGCTTGGCATCCTGTGTCTGTTTGTTGCGGGCCTGTTTGCTTTTGCCATGTATCTGCTGCGTCGCGGCAAGGGGTTGCGTTACTGATGACCACTACGCCGCTGGGTCTGCAGGTTCCTTATCCGCAGCACTACGATCCCTCGTTGCTGGCGCCGGTGCCGCGTGCGGACAACCGCCGCCAACTTGGCTTCACCGCAGGGGTGCTGCCGTTCTGCGGCGCTGACGTGTGGAATGCCTATGAGCTGTCCTGGCTGGATCCGCAGGGCCTGCCGCAGGTGGCACGTGGGCGTCTCGTTTTCGGCTACGACAGCCCCAACCTGATCGAGTCGAAATCGCTCAAGCTGTATCTGAACTCGCTGAACCAGGAAACCTTCGCGTCGCCCGACGCCGTGCGCGCACGTATCGCCGAGGATCTGAGCGCGGCAGCGGGTGCGCCGGTGGAAGTGATGCTGCAAGCTTTCGGCGGCATGCAGGAACTGCTGGAAGCCCCCGGCGGCGAACGGCTGGACCTGCTTGGCGTGGCCTGCAGCGACTATCATCCGAATCCCGAGCTGTTGACGCTGGACGGGGCAGGGGAGACCTTTACCGCGCTGGTTGACGAAGTGCTGCATACGGATCTTTTCCGTTCCCGCTGCCCGATCACCGGCCAGCCCGACTGGGCCACGGTGACGGTGTGCTACCAGGGCGCGCGGATCGACCATGACGGTCTCTTGCGTTATCTCGTATCCTACCGGCTGCACGACGCCTTCCACGAACACTGCGTGGAACGCATCTTCTGCGACATCCTGCAGCGCTGCCAACCGCAGGCGCTGAGCGTGGAGGCCAATTTTCTGCGCCGCGGCGGCCTGGACATCAACCCGGTGCGCAGCACCAGCGAAATGACGCATTACGCCGCGCTGCCGCGCTACAACCGGCAGTGAGCCCCAAGCGAGCGAACGAACACAACGACAAGAGGAGATGACAAGATGGATGCCCTGACCGCCCTGCAAACCCGCACCTCGAGCCCACGCCTGGTGGATCCCGCCCCCGAAGGCGCGGCGCTGGAAGCCATCCTCAAGGCCGGCCTGCGCGCGCCCGACCACGCCATGCTGCGCCCCTGGCGCTTCCTGCTGATCAGCGGCGAGGCCCGGGAGAAGTTCGGCCAACTGTTGGTGGACGCGCTGCAGCCCGAGGGCGACGACAAGCGCCGCAAGATGCTCGAATCGCCCCTGCGCGCACCGCTCCTTATTGTGGGCGTGGCTACGGTCAAGGAAGACAAGGGCATTCCGCGCATCGAACAGGTGAACTCCGTGGCGGCGGCCCTGCAGAACATGAGCGTGGCCATCTATGCCCAGGGCTTCGGCGCCATCTGGCGCACCGGCCAGGCCGCGCACGACCCGCGGGTGAAACAGGCACTTGGCCTGCAGGAGCACGACGAAATCGTCGGTTACCTGTACGTGGGCACCCCCACCGTAACCGACCGCCCGGCACCGGAGCATGCCATCGAGGATTATGTGCAGGTATGGCAGGGCTGAGGCGCCTACAGCTTGAGTTTGGCGCCCACTTTCGCTAAAGTGCGCGCCTTTCGGGTTGGGCAATTCAGCGCAAGCGCCCCGATGAAAACCAGCCGCAAGGGTTGGGACAGAATTAGGTGAGGTGTCCGAGCGGTTGAAGGAGCACGCCTGGAAAGTGTGTATACGGCAACGTATCGAGGGTTCGAATCCCTCTCTCACCGCCAGATAAAAAAGCCCATGCATCAAAAATGCGTGGGCTTTTTTCTTTCTGGTCAAGAACCAGGGCGCTTGCCTATACTCCGGTGAGCAATATCCCCCATTTGTGAGAGAGGGGAAGATGGCATGCGTGAAACCGATGCCAGCGCTGAGCGACGAATAATAGGAAGCGACGAATAATAGGCGCTGCCTCTTCGCCTGCAAATCCAACGTCGCTGAAGTCAGTTCGGGGTCCGGCACGTGGCAGTTACACAGAATTATTTACAGGCTCACGAAGCCATCTCTACCCCTTTCCAATCTTCCGCTATGTTTCTTCAGGCCATGTTCGGAGCAGCGTCGCCCGGTGCATCCTCTTTTGGCTTGATGGTGACCAGCACTTCTATGAGATCGGCGCGAATGCCGCGGCTTAGGTCGTCAATATAAACGAGGTGGGTGAATAGTCCGCACGCTTCAAAGATGTAGCGGCAGATGTCGAAACCCCAATCCACGGTGACCAACGAACCTTGATCGTCGATTGGGTTGCCATGGTAGACGGGACTGTCCAGGTGCGAGATCGCGCCATTGGCATCCAGCCGTGCGCGGACTTTGGAAGGCTCATGCTTTTTCCACAGCGGCGCGGTAAAGATATGCGCTCCACCCGGCTTCAGGGTGCGGGCAATTTCCCGGAAGGCATTGCCGGGATTAAAGACATGTTCCATCACGTCCTGGGTGATATGAAGGTCGATGCTGGAATCGGCGAAGGTGAGTTTTTCCAGGTTTTCACAGCGGAAGCCGTTCTCCATCGTGCCGAGATCCTTGTCCGGAAAAAATTGCGACGCAATGTAATGCGCGCTTTCGTCCCTCAGGCGTTTGCTCGCACCGCGGTTGCTTGGCGACGACTCATGGATGGTGAGGTCGCGCCACTGCGGGTAATACGCGTCGATGACCGCCATCAGAGCGCGCTCGCGGGGAATGCTGCGGCAGTTCATGCAGAAATAAGAATCACGCAGGTAAGGCTCTGTCGCGCGGAATGTCACCTCATGCTTGCAAATTGGGCAATGCCCGGTGTTCTCCAATACGGGGGCCGCGTTCCTCTCGCTAAAAAAGGAGTTAAATTTAGTTTTGATATTCTGCAACACCGCCTGAATTTCCCTCACTGGCAAGGCCACTATCTACTGTGCGGCTTAACAATAGGTGTGTCACCGCAGAGACCAGGCGCCAACACTAACACCAGTACTCAGATACCCCAACGATCTTGATGACTCAGCGGCCTTCCTAGAACTGATATTTCACGGTCAGCAGCATCGACCAGCGCGATACCGGGCGGGAGGGATAACCGGATTTGAAGTCGTATACCGACAAGAGCTGCATGGTGCTGGGTGCGATGTTGTAGACGTAGGTGCCGTCGGCATTGACCCGGTTCAGCCCTGCCAGGTAGCGGGTATCGAAGCCGCCCACATTCTGGGTGATGCCCCAATCGTCGTTGAGCAGGTTCAGGAAGTTGTAGATATCCAGGCGCAGTATGCCTTTGTGGTCTGACAGGAAGCCTGGAATTTCCTGCTGCACGCTCAGGTCGAGCTGGTTCACCCAGGGCATCCTGTCGTCGTTGCGATCGGCGATCCGGCCGCGATGCGCGGACAGATATGCGCTGTCCTCGATGAAGGCGTGGAACGCGGCGATTTCTTCCGGGCTGGCCGCGGGGGCACCGTCGCCCGTGCCTATCACGTAGCTGACCTTGGGATCGTCGCGCAGCGGGACGTAGGCGGGGTCCTGGAAAATGCCATCGCCATTGGGATCACCGTTGATGATCCAGGTGTAGGGCAGGCCGTCATGACCGTTGTAATACGCGGTGACGCTGGTCCGATAATCCCTGAAGAAGGCGATATCCCTGCCCAATGCAAGCTTGAAGGAATTCTTGATTTCCCGGGAGGAGGTCTTGGCGATTTCCTCGTTCGGGTTCAGGCGCGAGACGTACTGGTAGCTGGAAAAGGCCTGGGAGGAACTGTCGGAACCCACTTCCGTGGCATGCGTATAGGTGTAGCTGACATTGCCGTACCAGCCGCCGGCGAGCGGCTTGTCCAGGCTCAGGGTCAGCGCCGTGGACGCGCCCTTGTCGGTATTGCTCAGCAAGGTGGAGTTGGTGGTGAAGTTGGGATCGGCGCCGTTGTTCTTGGCGCTGCCGCCCGGCGTGACCCAGTAGCTGTCGCGGCCATCGGCCAGTTTGCCGTTCGGCGTGCCGATGTTCAGCGCCTTGTAGTAGGCGCCATCCTTGTTGCGGATGTGCTGCAGTTCGGCGCTCGCCACCAGGCCCATCCAGGGCAGTTCCTGGTCGTAGCCCAAGCTGATCTTCCACACGGTGGGCAGTTTGAAGTCGGGGTCGATGGCGTCCATCTGGGCACGCACGCCGTCCACCGAGGCGCCAGCCGGGAAGGGCTGATGGTAGGGATCCACGCTGAAACCGTAGTTGCCGGCGGTGTCGTAGGTGCAGCCGCCGCCGATGTCCTCGATCTGGCTGGCGCAGAAGGCGGCTGCCGCCACGCCGTTGTTCTGGTAGGGGTTGGCCAGCCAGACGAAGGGCGGCACGCTCTGGAACAGGCCGATACCGCCGCGCAGTTGCGAGACGTTCTCCGTATCGAAGCTGTAGTTGAAGGCGAAGCGCGGCAGGATGACCTTGTTGCCGGCGCCCAGCTTGTAGTCATTGGGGAAGCCGAAGGTGCTCTCGAAGCCGGGCTTGCGCGGCGGCGCCTTGTCGGCGCCCGGAATGTTGGCACGCAAACCGTAGGTCAGCGACAGGTTGTCGTTGACCTGCCAGGTGTCCTGCACGAAGGGGCTGACCTGGGTATAGATCAGCGCCGCGGCGGTATCGGCTTCGGTGAAGCCGGAGACCGGACGGCGCACGTCGTAGCGCCAATAGGTGCCCGCTTCGAATTCATCGAGGTTGCGGAAGGTGTACACGCCGTGCAGATCGCGGCCGTAGAGGTTCAGCACGTCGTTCTTCATGTAGTCGAAACCGAACTTCACTTCATGCGCGGCGACGTACCAGGTGCCGAAGAGGGAGACGGACAGCTTCTCCGTGTTGATCTTGTTTTCATGGCGGTTGCGGTCTTCGCCGAAGCGCACGCCGGTGCCGGACGTGGGGTTGTTGGTGCCGGCCGAGAGGTTGATGGCCGGCAGATCGATGGCATTGCCGTTGATCTGGTCGAAGGTCTGCAGGCTTACCTTGGCTTCGGTGGTGAAGGCGTCCGACCAGTCGCTGAACAACTGCAGGGAATAATTCTCGGTCAGGTTGTCCTTGTCGTACCAACGGGTGCTCAGGATGACACCGGTGCTGGTACCGTCATAAGGCTGGGGCAGAAATTCCTTGGTCTGCTGGTAGGTGAAGGCGGCGCGATGCCTGTCATTGATGTTCCAATCCAGCTTGGCCAGATAGCGCTTGTTCTCCATGTTGACGCCCAGCGCGCCGTAGCCGCCGGCGTCGATGCCGTACTGGTCCCTGGCCACCCGCACGACGTCGTCGATCATCTGCTGGGTGATGATGCCGCTGGTGAAACCATCGCCGGAGGCGGCGCCGCCGAACTCGGTGACTTCCTGTTCTTCATAGGCGCCGAAGAAAAACAACCGGTCCTTCAGGATTGGGCCTCCCAGGGTCAGCCCCTTGGTTTCATCCTTGCCGAACGCGGCGTAGTCATTGCCGTTGCGTTCGCCCACCATGCTGCTGGCTTCCTTCATGGCGGTATACACGGAGCCGTGGAATTCATTGGTGCCGGACTTGGTCACGGCATTGACGGCGACGCCCACGGCGTCCTGCGATACATCGTAATCGGACACCTTGATGTCATAGGCGGCGATGGTGTCCACGGAAATCGGCGAACCCACGTAAGGCATGCCGTTGGCGTTCAGGCCGAAGGGATCGCCCTGCGACATGCCATCGACGGCGATGTTGTTGTAGCGGTTGTTGATGCCGGCCACGGAGATGGCGCCTTCGGCCTGGTCGGTCACCGAGACGCGGGGATCGAAGCGGGCCACGTCGTCCAGCGCGCGATTGCTCAACGGCGCCAGTTCCAGCTCGCGGCCGCTGAGCGCGATGCCCACGCCCTTGTTGTCCGCGCCGAACACGCTGCTGCCGGCCACGCCGGTGATTACGATGGTATCGATGTTGCCGCCGCCCAGGGCGGCGTTGATGGTGGCGACCGTGTTCAGGTTGAGATAGACGTTGTCTTCGACGTCGGAACCCAGGCCCGGCTTGGTTACCGTGATGGTGTAAGGGCCGCCCACGCGCAGGCCGCGTGCAATGTAGCGGCCGGTGGCATCGGTGACGACGCGGCTGACGGTGCCGGACTCGACGTGGATGATGGTCACCTCGGCACCTGCCACAGGCGCACTGCCGGCATCCACCACCAAGCCGCCGACGCCGGATGAAGTCTGCTGGGCGACGGCCTGGCCGGCCAGGGCCAGCAGGATGGAAACCGTCAGAATTTTGCTGGTTTTGCTGAAACGATGCATTGAAGGTTCTCCCGTGTTTGCCTGACTGACCAGGCAAGTACCCCGATGAATGGATGCCGGAATGCATTGACGACCGGCCGGTTGGCGGGGGGCAGTATAGGGAGCCAAGATTAGGGGATTGTAAAAGCTCCCCCAGTTCTTCCCTCTTGAATGACGCTATTTCGGTTCAGCGATGAGCGTGTCCTCTTGGTCCTGTGCGAACACCGCGTTGGTTTTGCAAAGAGTGGTTTTGTAAACAGTGCCTTTATCGTGCACTGCATTCTTTCTGCTATGGTTCGGCGGGTTGCGCATTGCCGTTTCTTCAACCCTGCCACAGGAGTCCCCTATGTCGTTCAGAAGACTGGCTTGCCTGCTGCTCCTTGCCTGTGTCTGGCTCTGCGGCCCCGCACATGCACAGAGCCAGCCGCCTCATGTGCTGATGGTGTCCTTCGATGGCTTCCGCCACGACTATGTGCAGCGCTTTATCGCGCAGGGAGGAAAGCTGCCCAACTTCCAGCGTTTGCTTGAAGAAGGCGCCAGCGCCGACAGCATGATTCCTGCCTATCCCAGCAGCACCTTTCCCAATCATTACACTTTGGTCACGGGGCTCTATCCGGGGCACCACGGCCTCGTCAACAACAGCTTCTTCTCGCGCCGCCTCGGCCTCGGCTACAGCATGGGCAATCTGGAGCGCGTGCGGGATGCGCGCTTCTATGGCGGGGTGCCGCTGTGGCAGTACGTGCAGCGACAGGGTCTGAAGGCCGCTGCTTATTTCTGGGTGGGTTCGGAGGCGCCGGTGGCAGGTGAATTTCCCGATTACTACTTTCCCTACGATGAAGGCCGCCCCGACGAGGAGCGGGTGGCCACCGTGCTGTCCTGGCTGGCGCTGCCCCAGAACGAACGCCCGCGCTTCATCAGCCTGTATTTTTCCTTCATGGATCACGTCGGCCACGAATTCGGGCCGGATTCCTTTGAAGTGGCCGCCGCCCTGCCGCATGCCGATGCGCTGCTGGGCAGTTTGCTCGATGGACTCGAGGCCAGCGACCTGCCGGTGGATCTCATCGTCGTCAGCGATCACGGCATGTATCCGATTACCGCCAATGATGAAAGCGTGATCCTGACGTCTTCGCTGGATATTCCCGAGGGCGTGAAGGCCTCCGTGTCCAGCACGCTGGTGCAGTTGTATGTCGACGATGCGGCGCTATTGTCCGATACGTATGCGGCGCTCAAGGCCCGGGCCAGGCATTTCAATGTGTATCTGAAAGAGGAAACGCCGGAACACTGGCATTACCGGGAGCATCCCGACACCGGGGAAATCCTGCTGGAAGCCGAACCCGGCCACCTCTTCAGCAACCGACCGCAGAGCGGCAGTATCGGTGTACATGGTTATGATCCGACCGTTCCTGAAATGCAGGCCATTTTCTATGCCTGGGGCCCGGACATCCGCGCCGGCACGCGGGTACCGGCTTTCGAGAACGTGGATGTGTTTCCGCTGGTGATCCATCTGCTGGGGTTGCCGGAGGCGAATGGCATCGATGGCAGGCTTGAGCCGTTGTTGCCGTTGCTGAAGGATTGAGGTCAAGAACTGTACCGAAGTCGGTAACGACAAGTGCATATTTAACGGCGATAAGGACCGATTGCCACTTCCTAAACAAGTGAAATCGACGATTTGCTGGCTGAGACAGAATTAGAGGCTTTGATTTATCAATCGGAGTTTTTAGATAAGAAGGATGTGATGTTAAGAACGCTCCATACGTCCACGCCAATAACCTGGCTTTCTGGCATGGTGAGCAATTGCTATGACGATAATTTCACGTGATCTTTCGACCGCCACAACGTCATAGGGAAAGCGTTTGAGGATAATTCGTTTTGCGCCGAGGGCTCCCGCTTTACCGGGCACAGGCAGGAGAGGCAGGCTACATTCTTCGATGAGATCCAGGGCCGCATCGACCGCATCGAAGAATTCATCTCCAAGGCCAGGTTGTTCGTTGTCGTACCAAGCGGCGGCTTCGTCCGTCTCTTGTGCCGCTTCTTCGAGTATCCTTACAAAGCTCACTACTTGCCCCGTAGTCTGGCTCGCATCCTGTTTCGAAATTCTTCACGATCAAGCAGTATGGCCTGTCCGGAATCGATCTGGTCGATTCGACGAACCAATTCCTGGTCCCAAGCTTCTTCCACCCCTTCATCCGTAGGGGCATCCAAGCTTTTGATCAACGCAAGTGCCAATTCGGCACGTTCTGGCTTGGAGAGTGCCAAGACTTCTGAACTCAGACGTTTCATTGTGGTTGTAGGCATAATCCCTCCCGCGAAATGCGTTCGGGCCATTGTAGATCGTCGCATCCTCCCTAACAAACAGCTCCCGAATGGGTGTTTGCGGCGGGGCGGCGGTCCACAGTAAAGTCCATGGCAAACGAGCTTGCAAATGTTTGGACCAAAAAAAAGGCCGGTTCCCACAGCCCCGGCCCAAGACCCACGCTCAACTCACCGTTCACAGCCGAAGGCGCTGACTTCGTGTCCTGCTGTTTGCTTTCCTACCGATTGATTGCCCACCCACCCGCCTTGGCCCTCGCGGTCACCCGGTGCGCGCGAAGCGGACGTCGTCCAGTTCGCGCTGTGCGTCGTCCAGCCAGCATTGCAGGTAGGGTTGGTCCAGCAGGAAATTCACGTAGTCGCGCGCCTTGGCGGTAAGTTCGGCGCCATGGCAGTCCAGCGTGATGGCGAAGGGCGCGAGGAAGGCGTCGGCAATGCTGAAGCCGCCGAACAGGAATTCGCCGCCGTCGCCGTATTTGTCGCGGCAGCAGGACATGATGGCGTCGAGCCGGGCGATCTCGCGTTCCAGCGCGGCGTCGGGACGGCGCGGCTGGCGCAGGTGGCAGTCCATGGGCCACTGTTGCCTGAACTGCATGAAATCGCCGTGCAATTCGGCGCAGATGGAGCGCGCGGCGGCTTTTTTCTTCTGGTGCTGCGGCCAGGCGCGCTGTTCCAGGAAAGTGTCGTTGAGGTATTCGCAGATCGGCAGCGCGTCCCATACCTTGATGTCGCCGTGCAGCAGCACCGGCGCTTTGAGCGAGGGGGAGTACAACGCCAGTTTTTCCACGGCGTCGCTTCTGAACAGGTCGATCCGCATTTCGCTGAACGGCAGATCGAAGGAGTTGAGCAGCAGCCAGGGGGGCAGGGAGTTGGCCGAAATCGTACGGTTGCCCGTAACCAGGTACAGTTCTTCTTGCATGTCTGGACTCCTGAAACTGACGTTGAATCGAAGCCTTTGAATCGAAATCTTTGCCGCTGTATGAACAGCGTCGCCCGTTTGTCCGGACCGGTGGCCGGCACCGGTGCCGGACGCATGAGTGTCCTTCGCTGACTCATGCCGGGCGATGGGGATATTTAGCCCGGCAAGTCCAACTCTGTGGGGGAGCAATAGGGGCGTGGGGGTGATAAATTATGGCAATAATGTGACTCGGGCAGCGGTGCCGAGCCTGCTGGCGGCGGCGTGCGCGCCAGTGTGGCCGCGGCATGGCGCGGGATGGGAGATCGGGGCGGCGCCCTGATCAATGCGGGCGACAATATGACAGTGCGGCAGGGCGTCCTGCCGTGCCCGCGCAAACTGAGCTATAGTTTGCGCCTTCGGCCCCAGGGCCAGATGTACGGAGCATTGGCAAGGCATGAGTCGGCGTATCGCCATAGTCGAGGACGAAGCAGCAATCCGGGAGAATTACGCGGCGGTTCTGCGCAAGCAGGGCTATGAAGTCAGTACCTATGCCAATCGTCCCAAGGCCATGGCGGCATTCAATGTGCGCCTGCCGGACCTTGCGATCATCGACATCGGCCTGGAGGAGGAAATCGACGGCGGCTTCGTGTTGTGCCAGGCGCTGCGCGCACTGTCGCTGACCCTGCCGATCATCTTCCTCACCGCGCGCGACAACGATTTCGATACCGTCAGCGGCCTGCGCATGGGCGCCGACGACTATCTCACTAAAGATATCAGCCTGCCGCATCTGACGGCGCGCATCGCCGCGCTGTTCCGCCGCCAGGATGCCATCGCTCAGCCCACCATGCCGCAGGACCAGATGGAGCGGGGCGACCTGGTCATGGACCTGAGCCGGCTCACGGTGCGCTGGAAGGGAGAGCTGGTGCATCTGACGGTCACCGAATTCTGGATGCTGCACGCCCTGGTCAAATACCCGGGCCACGTGAAGAACCGTGACCAGCTGATGCAGGAATCGAAAATCTACGTGGACGGCAGCACCATCACCTCCCACGTCAAACGCATCCGTAAAAAATTCCAGCAGGTCGACCCGGACTTCGATTGCATCGATACCGTGTACGGCATGGGCTACCGCTGGAACGGCGGCAAGGCTGCATGAGCAAACAACTGTCCCGCACCTGGTGGGGACTGCGCAGCAAACTGCTGCTGTTGAGCGCATCGCTGTTGGTGATTCCCTATCTGGGGTACCAGTACATCCTGGAAATGGAGGAGTACCTCAGCCGTGGGCAGGAACAGGTGGTGCTCGGCACGGCGCGTGCGCTTGCCACCGCGCTCAGCGAGCGTCCGGAGCTGTTCAACAACACTTACAGCCGCACGCGCTCGGGGACCGATCTTTACGTGTACCCGGTGTTCTTTCCGCTGGCGATCGATGACGAAAGCCTGCTCGACTGGCGCGATTACCAGCAGTACGAGCAGTACTATCGCGAATCCAGCGATACTCCCTATCCGCAGAACCGCTACACCAGCTATCGCAACGGCGCCGAGGGCGACCCGCTCAATTTCCGGCTGATGCTCGGCGAATACAACCGCATGCTGTATTTCTACATCAAGGCGGAGGATCGCTATCCGGTGTTGCGCCAGCGCGATTCATTGCGGCTCGACCGCAGCGACTCGCTGCAGATTTCCATGGTGAACCGCGACGGTGAATTCGAACGCTATCTGGTGTCGCCCTACGACAACGAGTTCATCTACGTGTTCCGCGCCGGCACCGACATCAACGATATCGCCGCCTATCGCCATGAACCGCGCATCACCGGTCGCTTCCATCTCACGTCCGAGGGTTACGAATACGAAGTGCGCATGCCGCTGGACATGCTGGGCGACAGGCTCGGCCTTGCGCTGTATGACGTCGACGATCCCGGCACCCGTGCCATCGCTTCCATGGTGGCCACCAGCGGCGTGAACCGCCTGCGCGACCTTGGCAGCCTGCGCCGGCCCACGCCGGAAATCGATCGCATCGTGGCCGGCATGGGCCATACCAATTCGCGGGTACGCGTGGTGGACCGCAGCCAGCGCGTGCTGCTGAGCACCGGCGACATCCAGACCGCCACCGGCCTGATGCTGAACGGCCCACCGCGGCCGGAAAGCGGCCCCTGGCAGTGGGTGCGCGAAAACCTGCTGCACGCGCTCTACTACCAGGTGCTCACGCAGCCAAGCAACCAGTTCATGGATGACCTGTACGAAACCGGCCTGGTGGAAAGCGATCAGGTGATCGGCGCGCTCAGCGGCACCGGGCAGGCCGGGTTCATCAACCAGGAAGACGGGGTGTCGCGTCTGCTCGAAGCCGCCTGGCCGATCGTGGTGGACGACAGCGTGCTGGGCGCGGTGGTGGTGGACCAGAACATGATCGGCATCCGCACCTTCCGCAATCAGGCGCTGGAAACGTTGTTCGACATCATGCTCGGCCTCATGGTGGTCACCGTGGGCGCGCTGTTCATTTTCTCCTCCAGCCTCAGCGGGCGCATCCGTCAGCTGCGCAACCAGGCGGAGCGGGTGATGGACGAGCAGGGGCGCCTGAGCAACCCCATCGTGCCGTCGCGCAGCGCCGACGAGATCGGCGACCTGTCGCGCAGCTTCGCCACCATGGTGGAACGATTGAGCCAATATACCCAGTATCTGGAAAACCTCAGCTCGCGCCTGTCGCACGAATTGCGCACGCCGGTGACGGTGGTGCGCAGTTCGCTGGAAAACCTGCGGCTGTGTTCCGACGAACCGGAAGCCGAGGTGTACATTCAGCGGGCCGAGGAGGGGATCAGCCGCCTCAACCTGATCCTGACCAACATGAGCGAAGCCTCGCGCATGGAGCAGATACTGCGCAATTCCGACAAGGAGGCCTTCCGGCTCGACAAGGTGGTGCGCGCCTGCGTGGCGGAATACCGGCAAATCTATCCCGACGTGCAGTTCGTGACGGATTTTGCCCCGATCACCATTCTCGGCACCCCGGAATACATCGCGCAGATGATGGACAAGATCGTGGCCAACGCGGTGGATTTTTCACCCGCCGGCCGCCCCGTGCGCATCACCTGCAAGCCGGACACGGGCGATGGCGTCATCACCGTGGCGAACGAGGGGCCCTATCTGGAACCGCAGATGAAGGACCGCATCTTCGAAGCGATGGTGTCGGTGCGGCCGAGCAGCGGCAACAAGGTGCCGCACCTTGGCATGGGCCTGCACATCGCGCGCATGATTACCGAGTATCACGGCGGCTACATCTACGCCGACAACCTCATCGACGAAAAGGGCGTGATCGTGGTGATACGCCTGCCGGCGCAAAGACTCTGATCCACCGATATCCGCTGACAGCAGCCGCCGTGGTCGACCCGCGTGTTGGCGCGGGTCGTGTCCGCGGCTTGCATTTCAACGTCCGATGAAGGCCGTCAGTTCCGCCTGGCGGTATTTGCGCACGAACTCGTCCAGCGGCAGTTTGTTGCAGCGCACTTCGCTCAGGTCCAGGTCGTCGTCCAGACGGGCGCGGGCGGTGGCGAAGGCGGTGTCGTTCTCGAGCGAGGCCATGCACAGCGCCGTCAGTGGGCTGGCATCGCTGCCCTTGAACACATAGGCGGTCTGCAGGTGCAGGGTGGGCGTGGGTGCGCGATAGCGACGCACGAACTCCGCCAGCGGCATGTCGTTGCACTGCAGTTGCGCCAGATCACGATTTGGCACGCCCAGCTCGCTGGCGGTGGCGCGGGCAGCGGCGCGTGATTCGACGGCGGCGATGCAGATTTCGCTCAACGCGGATGCGTCGGCATTGACCAGGCGAACCTGGCCGGCGGTGGCGGTGGTGGCAAGACCCAGGAACAGGGAAGCAAGGACTAGACGTTTCATAAATCACCCATAAGTTGAAAAATTTGACTGCATTTTTTCAATCTAAGATGGATGTATGGCGCTACGCCCGATGGCGTTTGCCATAATCCAGATCGAGATTGCTGCCCGCGCATTCCTGTGACTTCCCCAAGTCGAATCCGGGGCACCCTGGTATCTGGTGCATCTTCCGTGACGCGTGCAGTATGCCCAGCAAGTTCGATGCCAATATTTTGATTGCTTAAAACTGTGGTTAAGAGCGCTCCGCCGCCATGATGTTCGTACGCCGTCATTTCGATTCCGCCACGTTGCGCTCGCTGCTGGCCATGTGCCTGCCGATGATCGTTTCGCAGGGCACGTTTGCGCTGATGATCTTCACGCACCGCTATTTTCTCGCGCATTTGAGCCCCACCCACATGGCGGCCGCGATGGGCGGCGGGGTGGCGTGGTTCTTCAGTTACTCGCTGTTCAACGGCGTGCTTGCCTACGCCAATGCGCTGGTGGCGCAGTATCTGGGCGCCGCCCAGCGCGGCAAATGCAGCAAGGTGCTGACGCAGGGATTGCTGCTTTGTTGTGCCTGCATCCCCTTTCTGGTGCTTATCGCGTACTTCATGCGGCAGTTGTTCGAGGCTATGGGACACGCGCCGGAACAGGTGGCGCTGGAGCAGCAGTATTACGACGTGCTGATGCTTGCCAGTTTCCTGGCACTGGTGAAGGTGTGCTTCGCTTCGTTCTTCACCGGCACCGGCGCCACCCGCGTGGTGATGATCTGCGAACTGTGCGGCATCGTGGTGAATATACCGCTGAGCTACGTGCTGATCTTCGGCATGGGCGGGGTGCCGCCGCTCGGCATCGCCGGCGCCGCCTGGAGCACCGTGTTCAGCAGCGTCTTCACGCTCATCGCCTTTGCCTGTTTTTATTTCCAGCCGCTCAACCGCCGCCGCTACGGCGTGGCCGAGAGTTGGCATTTCGACGCCGGCATCATCCGGCGCTACCTGCGCCTCGGCTTTCCCTCCGGCCTGGAGATGTTCTTGAACGTGGCCGCGTTCAACCTATTCCTGCTGATGTTCCATTCCTACGGCGTGGTCGAGGCGGCGGCCGCCACCATCGTGTTCAACTGGGACATCCTGTCGTTCGTGCCGCTGCTGGGGTTGAACATCGCGGTGGTGAGCCTGACCGGACGCGCCGTGGGCGCCGGCGACATCCAGCGCACCGATGCCATCGTCAGCGCCGGCTACCTGCTTGGCCTGGGGTATTCGCTGCTGCTGGCCAGCCTGTTCCTGATCTTCCGCAGGCCGCTGGTGGAAATGTTCATTTTTGGGGAAGGGGTGGAGGCGGACGGTATCCGCACGCTGGCGCGTTTCATGATGGTGGGGCTCAGCGCCTACGCGTTATTGGAAGGCGTGCTGCAGGTGGCCACCGGCGTGCTGCGCGGCGCGGGCGACACGCGCTGGGTGATGATGACGTCCGTCAGCCTGCATTGGGGCATGCTGGTGCTGCAGTTCTTCATCATCAAGGTGTTCGACTACGGGCCGCGGCTTTCCTGGCTGACCTTCGTACTGATGATCCTGGTGATCGTCGCCTGCTTCATTCACCGCCTGCACAGCAGCCACTGGCGCGACCCGCAGCGGCTGCGGGCCGTCATGCGGGAGCGCTGAGGTTCATGCCCTCCCTGCACTGAAGCTCGTACAGCGTGCCAAGGCGCTGACGCTAAGGCGTGTAGGTATGCACCTTGCCGGCGTGGGTGAGGCTGAGCCGCGTGCCTTTTGCCGAGCGCGCGGTGCGGCCCACCACCTGCGCCTCGATGCCGTAGGAAGCCGCGGCGGCGATCACGGTGTCGGCATCCTGCTCCTTGCAGTACACCTCCATGCGGTGGCCCATGTTGAACACCTTGTACATTTCCTTCCAGGCGGTACCGGAGGCTTCCTGGATCGCCTGGAACACAGGCGGCACCGGGAACAGGTTGTCCTTGATGAAGTGCACGCCGTCGGCGAATTTGAGGCATTTGGTCTGGCCGCCGCCGCTGCAATGCACCAGACCCTGGATTACGCCGGGGTGCTCGTCGAGCAGCCGGTAGATCACCGGTGCGTAGGTGCGGGTGGGGCTCAGCAGCGCTTCGCCCACGCTGAGCGAGGAGCCGGGCAGCGGATCCTCCAGATGGTAGGGGCCGCAGTAGCGCAAATCCGGTGCCACGCTGGGGTCGAAGGTTTCCGGGTATTTGTGCGCGTAGTAGGGCGCCAGCATGTCGTGGCGGGCGCTGGTGAGGCCGTTGCTGCCCATGCCGCTGTTTTCGCGCTCTTCATAGCTGGCCTGCCCCGTGGAAGACAGGCCCACGATCACCAGGCCCGGACGGATGCCGGCACCGCTGATCACGTCCTTTTTGCGCATGACCGCCACCGCGCAGCTGTCCACCACCAAGGTACCGGTCAGGTCGCCGACGTCGGCGGTTTCGCCGCCGCCGCTGTAGATGTTCACGCCATGATGGCGCAGCCGCGCCAGGAAGTTCTCGCTGCCGGTGATGAGGTTGGCGATGACTTCGCCGGGGCAGTTGAGGGCATTGCGGTTCACGGTGTTGGAAATCAGGATGCGGCCATTGACGCCCACGCACAACAGATCGTCGAGGTTCATCACGATGGAATCCTGCGAGATGCCCTGGAACACTTCCGCGTCGCCGCTTTCCTTGTAGGCCAGGTAAGCCAGGATCGACTTGGTGCCGCTACCGTCGGAATGGATGATGTTGCAGTTGTCGGGGTTACCGGTGAGGAAATCCTCGGTGATCTTGCAGAACGCGCGAGGAAACAAACCGCGGTCGAGTTTGTCCACCGCCTGGTGCACCTCGAGCTTGTCGGAAGATACGCCGCGCGCCTGGTAGCGCCCGATGCTGTCGTCGCGCTGCGCCACCTGGTAGCCGCTGCGGCTGGCGGCATTGATCAGGCCGCGAAACTCGAGCTGGCGCATGGCCTTGGCCACGGTATTCACCGCCAGATCGTGATCCTGCGCCAGCTTGCGCAGCGAGGGCAGGCGGGTGCCGGTGGCCAGTTCGCCGGCGGCGATCTTGAAATGGATCTGGTCCACGATCTGTTGAAAGACGGGAACGGTGCCGGCGTGATCGAGCGTGAGCTTCATGGGGGAGTCCTCAAATCTGTATCAGCAATATGATACAGATCAGTGACAAAGGCAAGCAGGGGAAGTGCGGCGCAACGCTCTGCCGAACGGCGCTATCGGTGCGCCGCACCGACGGGTTTGGTGGAACGAAGCGTCATGAGGTAAGGTCTTGCACTACGCGCCTAGGCGCGGCGGTACCCGCCAACGTCAATTCAATTAGAGGAGTGAACTCCCATGCCCAGATTTGCCGTCGTACCCGCTCTACTGTCGTTAAGCCTGTTGCTTGCCGCCTGTTCCGGGGGCGGCGAGGATACCACCGATGCCCTGGCTACCGGGGCTGGAAGCGAGGATGCCGGACGCGCGGCGCTGCTGGCCTTGGTGCCGCGCTACCTCGATGCCCTGGTGGCGCACGACCCGACGCAGGTGCCGTTGGCCGCCAATGCGGTGTTGGTGGAAAACGCCAAGCGCATGACGCCGGGCGAGGGCCTGTGGCAAAGCGCCAGCGCCGCCGGCGGTGATTTTCGCATCGTGGTGCCCGATCCGATGTCCGACCAGGTGGGCGCGATCGTGATCATGGAGGAGAACGGCGAGCCGATCGAATTGGGGCTGCGGCTGCAATTGCAGGATGGGCAGATCGTGGGAGCCGAGCATCTGATCGCCCGGAACCTGCGCGAAAACGCCTTGCCGAATCTGCAGGAGCCGCGCACGGCATTCAGCACCGCGATTCCCGCCGGGCAGCGTTTGCCGCGCAATGAACTGCTGAGCATCGGGTACAGCTACTACGATGCGCTGGATCGGAACAACGGCAGCCTGGCGCCGTTCGCGGACGATTGCGTGCGCCGCGAGAACGGCCTGCAGACCAGCACCAATCCCCCGGTGGAAGGCGCCACGGGCATCGCCCTGTTCGGCCAGATGCGCTGCGCGCCGCAGCTCGACACCGGCTCGATGGCCTACATCGACGTGATCAACAATCGCCGGGTGACCATCGCCGATCCGGAAACGGGGCTGGTGTTCGGCCTGTCGCATTTCCGTCATTCGATGGAGCAGAAGGTGTTCCCGATCACCGGCGTGCCGGGAGTGACCGAACATACCGTGGATTTCGAACCCTTCGACCTGCCCGCCGCGCACGTGTTCAAGGTGGGCGCGGATCGGCGGATTCATGAAATCGAGGCGATGGGATTCATGCTGCCCTATGCGTCACCCACTGGCTGGGGCTGGTGAGCGCGGGATTCAGCCGTCTCCCATGTCGTCCGAGTCGGCACGCACCGGCGGCAGCACGCTTGCCAGCACCTTGTCGATGCGGCGCGCGTCCATGTCCACCACCTCGAAGCGCCAGCCGTTCCAGTCGACCAGATCGCCGGTGGCCGGCAGCCGGTCGAGCAACAGCAGGATCAGGCCGCTGAGCGTGTGGTAGTGCGCGTTCTGCTGTTCGGGAAAATTGCTCACGCCCAGGCAGTCGGCCAGTTCCGGCAGCGGCAGCGAGCCGTCGAGCAGCCAGCTGCCGTCCTCGCGGCGGATGGCACGGCTGTCGTCGTGTCCCGCGGGGCCGAATTGGCCGGTTACCGCCTCCAGAAGATCCTGCAGCGTCACCATGCCGACGATGCTGCCGTACTCGTCCACGATGAAGGCCATTTCCTGATCCTGTTCGCGGAACAGTTCCAACAGTTCTAATCCGGTGTTGTTTTCCAGCACGTAGCAGGCGGGTTGCAGCAGTTCGCGAAAATCCACCGAATGCTTTTCGATGAGGCTGGCCATGATCTGCTTGGCGTGCACGATGCCGAGCAGCTGGCTCAGGCTGCCATCGCATACCGGAAAGCGGGAATGGCGGGTGCGCGAGAGCAGCGGCAGCAATTGTTCGAGGCTCTGGTTGACGTCGATCCACACCAGTTCGTTGCGCGGCACCATGAACGAGCGCAGCGGACGCTCGTCGAGGCGGAACAGCCGCTGCACCATGGCGTGTTCCTCGGGCTCGATCACGCCAGCCTCGGAGCCTTCCTGCAACAGCGCCTGTATTTCGGCCTCCGTCACCGGATCGGCGTTGGTACCCTTGCCGCCCAGCAGCGCCAGGAGGGCATTGGTGGAAACCGACAGCAGATGCACGAACGGACGGGTAAGCCAGCTCAGGAACGACAGCGGCTGCGCGATGAGTCGGGCCAGGGATTCGGCATGCAACTGCCCCAGACGTTTCGGCACCAGTTCGCCCAGCACGATGGACAGGTAGGTGACGGCCAGTACCACGATGGCGGTGGACAGCTTGTCCGCCAACGACACGCTCATGCCTTTTTCGACCAGCCACACGCCAAGCGGATCGGCCAGTATCGCCTCGCCGACGATACCGTTGAGCAGGCCGATCGAGGTGATGCCGATCTGCACGGTGGACATGAAGCGCGTGGGATCCTCCGCCAGGCGGATCGCCGCCTGGGCACCGCGGTCGCCCTGCGAGGCCAGCCCTTGCAGCCGGGCGCGGCGGGCGGTGACCAGCGCAATCTCGGACAGTGCGAAGACGCCGTTGAGCAGGATCAAAAAAAACAGGAACAGCAGTTCCATGGACATGAATCCTCAGCAGAAGCAGTAGGTAAGGGGCTGTTGCAGGCGCGCGCCGTCCCCCGGGCGGGGGAGGCGCGGAATTGACGGAGGCTCAGAACAGCCCATAGTCGATCACGTCGTCGAAATAACCGGTGAGCGTCAGGGTGATGGTGACGGGAAATTCGTTGTAGTTCAGCCAGTACCAGCCATGTTCGCCGGAAAACGGCGCGGTGAGCGACCCATGGCCGGCGGTGCCTTCGTCCTCTTCCTTGTAGCGCACGAAGAAGTCGGGGCCGAAGGCGGCGTCATGGCCGTGAAAGTCGACATAAATCGTGCCCTGGTCCACAGCCCACGAAAATAGCGCCATCTTGCCTTCCTGCAGCACCAGCTTGACTTCGGTTTCGGCCTCGGCCGGCAGTTCGACGGTAAGCGTGCGCGTGGTGGGCGCGGCTTCCTGATCCTGGAACACGGCGGGATTGGGCAGCGGCGTGGGCTCGCCGGCATCCGGTATCTCGACCGTGCGCAGCGCTTCGTTGCCACCGATCACGTCACGCAGCTCGATGCTGCGCGCCGGCGGCGTGGCCATGGCCGTCAGGCCGGTGGCGCGGCCGAAGCCGGTGAGGTCCACGCCGTATTCGGCCGGCAGCACCACCAGAACCAGCAACACGAGCGCAGCCGCCAGGCTGCCCAGCGTGGCCTGCCACAGGCGCTTGGAAGTGGGCGGGGGAAGGGGCGAGGGCATGGAATGTCTCCGGGGATGATGAGGCTCAGGCGACGGCGTAGCCGGTGAGCTGGTAGCCCATCAGCATGAAGCCCGCCGTCATGATGACGAGGTTGGCGGCAAAGGCGCCGCGTACGAAACCGGTGCTTTGGCGCCAGAACTGAAACGCCAGCAGGATCAGCGCCAGGGCCGCCAATTGGCCCAGCTCCACGCCGACGTTGAACGCCAGCATGTTGGGGATCAACCCGTCCTGCGACAGGCTCAGGTCCTGCAGCTTGGTGGACAGGCCAAAGCCGTGCGCCAGGCCGAACACGAACACCGCGGCGCGATTGTCGATGCGCCAACCGAGCCGTTCGAATCCGCCGATGTTGTCGAAGGCCTTGTACACCACGGAAAAGCCGATCAGGGCATCCACCAGGTAGGCGTCGGCGCGAATGCCGCCCAGCACGCCGAGCAGCAAGGTGAGGCTGTGGCCCACGGCGAACAGGCTGACGTAGAGGGCGACGTCGCGCAGGCGGTAGAGGAAGAAGATCACGCCGGCGAGGAACAGCAGGTGGTCGTAGCCGGTGAACATGTGCTTGGCGCCCAGGTAGAGATAGGGGAGCAGTTGGGGGCCGGAGATGGATTGGATATAGGCGGCGTCGCCACCGGACACCCCGTGGCCGAACGCCGTGGCGGCGGACAGCGTCAAAAAAGCGGAAACGAACAACAGCAGTGGACGAAGCGCGCGCTTTGGCATAAGTGAGGGCTGGGTAAAAAACCAGCGGCAAAGCTAACACAAAACATTTGTGGGAGAAATTTTTGGCTGATTGCGTTGGGTGGTGGTCCGCATCCCTATCGTTGCGCCTCTGTCGTCCCTGTTGCCCAGCCAGGGTACGCTGCGAGCACGTCCGTGTGGCGCTCGGTTCCGGGCCATCCCTGGCCCTCCAACGCCCCTGGCTGGGCAACAGGGACGACAGAGGCTTGGCAGCGGGCTTCAGTGTTCCGCACCAGAACGCCAACCTCAAAACTGAATCTAAGAATGTCGTGCGTAACGCGATGTCGATGGCTCGCAGTCGCTTGGCCGGATAGGCCTTCGGGGGGCGTCGTAGGGCCAGGGATGGCCCGGAGCCGAGCGCCACAGGGATGTGCTTGCAGCGTACCCCCGAAGGCCTATCCGGCCAAGCGACTGCAACAGACCCCAAAGCGGGCCAAATACAAAAAGCCGCCCACAACCAAACCCACCCTGGCGCATATCCCAGCCCTTATGGCATGTTGTGGTTTTTGTTGTGGAGAATCGTGTGAATACGGCCAAGAACGCGCTGGATTGGGCGCACCAGGCGGGGCGGCGCTGGCGTGCCAATCTGGATCCGTTGGAACGCACCATTGCGCCGATCGGCGACGCCACGCTGGCGCTTGCCGCGGTGCAGACGGGTGAGCGTGTGCTGGACGTCGGGTGCGGCGGCGGGCTGACCAGTCTGGCGCTGGCGGAGCGGGTAGGGGATGGTGGAGAAGTGCTTGGCATCGACATTGCTCCACCGCTGATCGAGACGGCGCGGGCGCGCGCGGCGGAGCATGAGTTCCGCAACCTGCGTTTTCTGCTGGCGGACGCCGCCACCGTGACGCTGCAGCCGGGTGGCTACGATTGTTTATTCTCGCGCTTTGGCCTGATGTTCTTCCAGGACCCGGCGGGGGCGCTGTGTAATTTGCGGGCGCAGCTGCGTTCTGGCGGGCGTATCGTGTTCTGCTGTTGGGGCAGCCCGCAGCAGAATCCCTGGGCCTCGCTGCTTGGTGGCATCATTCGCCGCCATCTCGATTTGCCCGCGCCCGATCCATTGGCGCCGGGGCCGTTTGCGTTTGCCGATACCGTGCGGTTGCAATCGCTGTTGCAGGGCGCCGGCTTCGGCAATCTGCAATTGCAGCCCTGGGAGGGCAGCACGCTGGTGGGCGGTGGCGGCTTTGACGTGGCGCAGGCGGCCGACTTTGCCCTGCAATCCTTTTCCGGTGCGGAGGTGCTGAAGGCCCAACCGCAGGCAGTGCAACAGACCGTGCGCGACGACTATATGGCTACGCTGGAACCGCATCTGACGGCGGACGGTGTGGCGCTTGGTGCCATGGCCTGGCTGGTCAGAGGGGAAGCGATTTGAATATTTTTAATAAATAAAATCAAACAATTGAATATATAAATTAAAGTAATTAATGAAGTAGGTGCTGTGCCGGAACTCACGCTTTCAAGCCTTTGTTTTTGCGATCTCGACCCCGGCAGTGAACCGCCGCTTCCTGCCGCGATCGAACGGTTGGCAAGGGTTACGGATCCCGCGCACTGCCCGGCATCCACCACCCATGTGTTCTGGCGCACCCGCCAGGGCCTGGCGCTCGGTCCGATCGGCGTGCCGCCGGCGCAGGCCACGCGCGTCGATTTCTGTGATCCGACCTTGCTGTATCGCCTGCGCACCAGCGGTCGCCGCCAAGGCATCGGCAAGGCCGTAGGGCTCGACAAGACGCGCGATCCGATCCACGTGCTCGATGCCACTGCGGGACTTGGCCGCGATGCACTGGTGCTTGCCCATCTGGGCTGCCGGGTGACGCTGGTAGAACGGTCGCCATGGGTACATGCGCTGCTGGAGGACGGCCTGCGCCGTGCGCGCGCCAGCGACGAGCCCTTGGTAAGCACAGCATTGGAACGGATGAAGCTGGTGGCGGGCGATGCGCGGCAAGTGCTGCACGCGGTGCAAACCGCGCCGGCGGAACCGCCGGACGTGATCTATCTGGACCCGATGTTCCCGCCGCGCCGCAAGAGTGCGCGGGTCAAAAAGGATATCGGCGTGCTGCAGGAGGTGCTTGGGGCGGATGCCGATCTGGCGGAATTATTGGCATTGGCGCTTGCTGTCGCCAAACGTCGGGTGGTGGTGAAACGTCCGCCGGATCAGCCAGATATCGCCGATTTCTCACCTGATTTCTGCATAACGGGCAAGGCCGCTCACTTTGCCATTTACGTCAGGAGCAGTTTTTCCAGCACTGCCTGATACAGCGCTTCCAGCCGTTCCAGTTCTTCCACGGCCACGTGTTCATCCACTTTGTGGATGGTGGCGTTGACGGGGCCGAGTTCCACCACCTGCGCGCCGGTGGGCGCGATGAAGCGGCCGTCGCTGGTGCCGCCGCCGGTGGAGAGCGTGGGCGCGAATCCCATCACTTCCTGCACGCTGGCCTGCACCGCGTCGAGTAAGGCGCCGGGCTGGGTCAGGAAAGGTTCTCCCGAAAGCTGCCACAGCAATTCATAGTCGCGATGGTGCCGGGCAAAGATCGCTTCGGTGCGTTCGCGCAACTGCGCGGCGGTTACTTCGGTGGAAAAACGAAAGTTGAACAGCACATCCATGCTGCCGGGAATCACGTTGTTGGCGCCAGTGCCGGCATGGATGTTGGAGATCTGGAACGTGGTGGCGGGAAAGTAGGCGTTGCCTTGGTCCCACACCTCGGCCGCCAGTTCCGCCAGCGCGGGCAAAAAGGCATGGATGGGATTGGTGGCCAGGTGCGGGTAGGCCACGTGGCCAAGTTGCCCACGCACTTTCAGGGTGCCGTTGAGTGAGCCGCGGCGGCCGTTGCGTACCACATCGCCAGTTTTTTCGGTGCTGGAAGGTTCGCCCACCACGCACCAGTCGATCGTTTCACCGCGCGCCTGCAGCACCTCGATCACCCGGCGGGTGCCGTCGAGGGCCACGCTTTCCTCGTCGCTGGTGATGAGAAAGGCGATGGAGCCCGCGTGATCGGGATGCGCCGTGACGAAGCGGCGCGCGGCACTGATCATGGCGGCCAGCGAGCCTTTCATGTCCGCGGCGCCGCGTCCGTAGAGCTTGCCGTCTTCCAGCGTGGGTTCGAACGGCGGATGGCGCCATTGCGCGGGATCGCCGGCGGGCACCACGTCGGTGTGTCCGGCGAAGCAGAACAGGGGGCCTTCTTTGCCACGGCGCGCCCACAGATTGCTCACGTCGCCGAACGGCATGTTTTCCACGGTGAAGCCAAGTGCTTCCAGTTCATCGCGCAGCAGCGCCTGGCAGCCCTGGTCGGCAGGGCTGATCGAATCGCGGCGGATCAGTTCGCGGCAGAGGTCGAGTGTGTTCAGGGGCATGGGCGGTCAGTTGTGGCTGTGCAGTTCGGTATTGAGCTCGATTTCGCTTTTGTTGGTCAAACATTCCACCCGTCCGCTTTGCGAATTGCGGCGGAACAGCAGGTCGTGCACGCCCGCCAGCGCAAGCGCCTTGCACACGCGCACTTCCTTGCCGTCCTTGTCGAGCATGCTCACCTTGGTACCGGCGGTGAGGTACAGTCCGGCTTCGATGGTGCAGCGGTCGCCAAGCGGAATGCCAAGCCCGGCATTGGCGCCGATCAGGCAGTTCTTGCCCACGCTGATCACGGTCTTGTTGCCGCCCGAGAGCGTGCCGAGAATGCTGCAGCCGCCGCCCAGATCGCTGCTGGCGCCCACGAATACGCCGGCGGAAATGCGGCCTTCGATCATCGCCGGGCCTTCGGTGCCGGCGTTAAAGTTGACGAAGCCTTCATGCATGATGGTGGTGCCTTCGCCGAGATAGGCGCCAAGACGCACGCGCGCGGTGTCGGCAATGCGCACGCCGCTGGGCACCACGTAGTCGGTCATGCGCGGGAACTTATCGACGGAGGTGACTTCGAGCGTCTGGCCGGCCAGGCGCGCCTTGAGCTGGGCGGCGGGCAGTTCCGCAAGCGCCACGGCGCCAGCGCTGGTCCAGGCCACGTTCGGCAACAGGCCGAACATGCCGTCGAGATCGAGGCCGTGCGGACGCACCAGGCGGTGCGAAAGCAGGTGCAGCTTCAGGTACACCTCGGGAACGAAGGCCGGCGCGGTGTCGCTTTCGAGCAGGGTGAGCACGACGGGTTTGACGCTATTGGCCAGCGTGGCGCACAGCTCGGCAAACTCAGTGTCGATGGCAGCGCAGGCTTGGCCCAGCGCCTGCAGTTGGGCCTGGTCGGGTTCGAGGCAGCGATTGCCGGTGCCGCTGCCAAGCACGGAGTCCAGTGCCTGGACCAATGCCTGGGCGGGATTGAGAAGCGGGCGCGGATAGTAGACTTCGAGCCACTGTCCCGCAGCGTTCTTGGTGCCGATGCCGAGTGCCAGACTGAACATTGCCATTGATTCCTGTTGCGTGAAAAACGGCGAATTATAACAAGCTTTCCCACTGCTCCGCGTTGAAACCCACCAGCAGAATGTCCTTGCCTTCAAGCACCGGGCGCTTGATTACGCTGGGATGCGCCTGCATCAGGGCGATGGCGCGTGCGTCGCTGAGATTGCTGCGTTCGGCTTCATCCAGCTTGCGCCAGGTGGTGCCGTGGGTGTTGAGCAGGGTGTCCTTGCCCACCACGCCCATCCAGCGTTTGAGCGAGGCGGCATCGATGCCGGCTTTCTTGTAATCGTGGAACGTGTAGGCGGTGCCTTTGGCTTCGAGCCAGGTTCTGGCTTTCTTGACCGTGTCGCAGTTGGGAATGCCGTAAAGGGTCAGGGGCATGGAAACTCCAGGGTGTGTGGCAAAGCGTGGGGCGCCATTGTGGCGCGGATGCGCGGTGATTGCAGCAACCCGCCGGTGATGCAGCAACCTGCCTCAATGGCGCAGTTCGGCGTCGAGGCGCTCGCGGATGCGGGTCTGCAGCAGGTCGATCATGGCCGGGTCGCGCAAGGGGCGGTTGTGTTCGTCGGTGATGAGAAACACGTCCTCGACGTTCTCGCCCAGCGTGGTGATCTTGGCGTTGTGCATGTTGATGTGCAGCTCCACGAAAATATGGCCGATCACCGCCAGCAGCCCCGGGCGGTCCAGCGAGCGCACCTCGAGAATGCTGTAGGGCTTGCTCTCGATGTTGGTCAGCGTGGTGACGCTGTCGCGGGTGAAGTGCCGCTGCTTGCGGGTGGGCGGACTGCGGCGGCTGCCCGGCAGGGCCTGGGTGGCCACTACGTAGCATTGCAGCATGCTCTTGATTTCGCTCTGGCGCGGCTTGCTCAGCACCAGGGGCGTGCCGTCGGCCTCCAGCACCATGAAAGTGATGTAGCACTGCCGAGCGGCAAGCGGATAGAGCCGGGCGTCGACGATGGTGAGGTTGAGCCGTTCGCAGGCGGTGCTGAGGTTGGCGAACAGGATGGCGGTGTGCGGCGCGCGGATGAAGAGCTGGGTGGCGCCTTCCTGACGCTGCTCGTTGGTATTGCGGATGATGATCAAGGGTTCCTGCGTGCCGTGCCGCGCCACCGCTTCGGTTTGCCACAGCAGGTCCTCGGGGCTTTCGCGCAGAAAATAATCGTCGGCGGCGCCCTGCCACAGTTCCAGCGCCTGCTTGCGGGAAATGCCGGCGTCCTTGAGCAGCGCCAGCGCCTGATCCTGCGTTTCCTGGATGCGGGTTTCCTTGCCCACGGTGATTTCCAGCCCCTGCGTCAGGGCACGTTTGGTCGACAGGTAGAGCTTGCGCAATAGCGAGGCGCGCCAGGTGTTCCACAGGCTGGGGTTGGTGCCATTGATGTCGGCCACGGTAAGCAGGAACAGATAGTCGAGGCGAACCTGGTCGCCCACCTTCAGCGCAAAGGCCTTGATGACTTCGGGATCGTGGATATCCTCGCGCTGGGCGGTGCCGGACATCATCAGGTGGTGTTCCACCAGCCAGCCCACCAGCATGGTGTCCCATTTGCCGAGGTGGTGGCGCTTGCAGAACTGCTGCGCGTCGCGAATGCCGAGCAGGGAATGGTCGCCGCCGCGGCCCTTGGCGATGTCGTGGTAGAGGCCCGAAATGTAGAGCAGTTCCACCTTGGGAATCTGGTGGATCACCTGCGCCACGATCGGAAATTTCTCCGCGGCTTCCGGATGGCGGAAACGGCGCATGTTTTCCATCACCTGCAAGGTGTGGTCGTCCACGGTGTAGATATGGAACAGGTCGTGCTGCATCTGGCCCACCACGCGCCCGAATTCCGGCAGGTAGGCGGATAGGATGCCGTAGTGCTTCATCTTGCGCAGCATGCCCACCATGTGGTGCGGCGAGCGCAGCAGTTCCATGAACATGGAGGTGTTGCGCACGTCGCGGCGATACTTGTCGTCGATCAGGCGCAGGCTGTTGCGGAGCAGGCGAATGGTGGAGGCGCGGATGGTGTCGATTTCGCGGTGCTGCGCCATCAAGACGAAGATTTCCAGCAGCGCCATCGGCGTGTGCTGGAACACCCGGTTGTGTTTTGCCTCGATGACGCTGCCGCGCACCTGGAAGCGGTTGTTCAGCGACACCACCTTGGTGCGCTTGCCGACCTCGAGAATTTCCTCCTCGAACAGTTGCAGCAAGAGATCGTTCAGGCGCCGCAGCGTCAACACGTTCTGGTAGTACTGCTGCATCAGCTTCTCGATGGCCAGGCTGTTGTCGTCGGTCTCGTAGCCGAACAGTTCCGCCAGCTGTCGCTGGTGTTCGAACAGCAGGCGATCCTCGCGCCGGCCGCTCTGCATGTGCAGGGCGTAGCGCAGCAGCCACAGGAAATTACGGCCCTGGATCAGTTCGCGGTATTCGTTGCGCTGCAGGAAGCCGCGCAGCACCAGTTCCTTGAAATCGCCGGTGCCGAGATAGTGGCGCGCGATCCAGCTGATGGTCTGGATGTCGCGCAGGCCCCCCGGGGCGGTCTTGATGTTGGGTTCCAGCGAATATTCGATGTCGTCGTACTTGCGGTGGCGGGCCAGTTGCTCGGCTTTCTTGGCGGTGAAGAAACTGGCGTGCTTCCAGATTTTTTTCTGGCTCAGGCGCATCATCACCTGTTCGTGCAGCAGCGGGTTGCCGGCGATGGTGCGCGATTCGAGGAGAGCAGTGGCGATGGTCAGGTCCTTGGCGGCGGCGTCGATGTTGTCGCGGATGGTGCGCACGCTTTGGCCCACCTCCAGGTTGATGTCCCACAGAAAGGTGAGGAAGGATTCGATGTCGCGCTGGTATTTCTTGCGGTTGCCGCGTTGCAGCAGTATCTGGATGTCGATGTCGGAATAGGGGTGCAACTCGCCGCGCCCATAGCCGCCCACCGCCACCAGGCTGATGTCGTCGGCTTCGCTCATACTATAGCGCTGCCAGGCCTGGGTCAGTATCTGATCGATCAGCCAGCTTTGGTCCTGGATCAGCGTTTCGATTTTCTCGCCGGCAATGAAGCGCTCGTCGAGCAGCTTGCGCGCGGTTTTCAGCTGGTCCTTGAACGTGGCGATGGCGGGGGCGCCGCCCTTGAGCCGGCGCTGGAATTCCTTGAGGGGAAACAATCCCTGGCGTTTGCCGCTGGTGCGAGGGGAGTTGCTCATGCGCAAGGGAGTGGGCTCAGAAGCTTTCTTCCCTGCGTTTGGTCAGCACTTCGCAGCCGTCGCGCGTCACCGCCAGGGTGTGCTCCCACTGCGCGGAGAGCCGGCGGTCGCGCGTGGTCACCGTCCAGCCATCGCTGTGCGACAGCTTGGTGTGGTGGGTGCCGGCGTTGATCATGGGCTCGATGGTGAAGGTCATGCCTTCGACCAGGGCCAGGCCGGTGCCGGCGCGGCCGTAGTGCAGCACCTGCGGTTCCTCGTGGAAGATACGGCCGATGCCGTGGCCGCAGTATTCGCGCACCACGGAAAAGTGATTGCTTTCGGCATGCTGCTGGATCACGTGGCCGATATCGCCGAGCGTGGTGCCGGGGCGCACCAGCGCAATGCCCTTGTACAGGCATTCCTGGGTGATGCGCATGAGTTTTTCGGCGTGCGAGGGCACGGCGCCCACGGCGAACATCTTGCTGGTGTCGCCGTGGTAGCCGTCCTTGATCACGGTGATGTCGATGTTGATGATGTCCCCGGCCTTGAGCAGCTTGTCGTCGCTGGGAATGCCGTGGCACACCACATGGTTGATCGAGGTGCAGATGGACTTGGGAAAGCCGTTGTAGTTGAGCGGCGCGGGAATGGCCTGCTGCACGTTGACGATGTAATCGTGGCAGAGGCGGTCGAGTTCGCCGGTGCTCACCCCGGGAACCACATAGGGTTCGATCATTTCCAGCACTTCGGCGGCCAGGCGGCCGGCTTCGCGCATGAGGACCAACTCGGCTTCGGATTTGATGCTTACGGACATGGGGGTGTCGAAATATCCCGTTATGACGGCGCAGGTGCGCGCAAGGCCCCATATTCTAGTGGATGCCACCGGGCAAGTACACGAAACCTGAAGGGGCTGCCACTGCTCTGGCAGGATGAAACCCTACCACTGATACTCGCCTTTGTGGTATAAAGCCGCCCGCTTTGCCGGGTGGTGAAGCGTAACCGCGGAACAATCCGCATCATCCATTTGAATGTCACACATGTACCGGCACATCCGCCTGGGTGCCTGCGCCTCATCACGAGGCAAGGGTTGGACGGATGGGGTACATGGAGGCTCAACCCAAGGAAATCATCATGACCGTCAGCATGAAAGACATGTTGCAGGCCGGCGTCCATTTCGGACACCAGTGCCGCTATTGGAACCCCAAGATGTCGCAGTACATCTATGGCGCCCGCAACAAGATCCATATCATCAACCTCGAACACACCCTGCCGGCCTTCAACCAGGCGCTTTCCATCGTCAAGGGCATGGCTGAACGCAAGCAGAAAGTGCTGTTCGTGGGCACCAAGCGCGCCGCCGGCAAGATCGTCAAAGCCGAAGCTGCCCGCGCCGGCATGCCCTACGTCGACCAGCGCTGGCTGGGCGGCATGCTCACCAACTACAAGACCATCCGCGCTTCCATCCGTCGCCTGCGCGACCTCGAGGCCCAGGCCACCGACGGCACCTTCGACAGGCTCACCAAGAAGGAAGTGCTGATGCGTCGCCGTGCCCAGGAAAAACTGGAGAAAAGCATCGGTGGTATCAAGGACATGGGCGGTCTGCCCGATGCCCTGTTCGTGATCGACGTGGACCATGAACGCATCGCCATCAGCGAAGCCAACAAGCTGGGTATTCCGGTAATCGGCATCGTGGACACCAACAGCAGCCCCGAAGGCATCGACGTGGTCATCCCCGGCAACGACGACGCCATCCGCGCCATTCAGCTGTATGCCGAAAGCTTCGCCAATGCCTGCATCGAAGGCTCCGGCCGCGCCGGCATGGAAGCTGCCAGCCAGAAGGAAGAATTCCAGAACGAAGCCGCCGCGGAAGAGGGCGAGGCTGAAGAAGGCAAGAAACCGCGTGCCAAGGCGGCGGCAGCCCCCGCCAAGCCCAAGACCAAGGTGCAGGTCAAGACCAAAGCCAAGGAAAATGGCGACGAAGCCGCGGCTGAATGAGGCCGGGTTCCGGTTTTTGGCAAGACACAAGGGAAAGGGGCTCATGGCCCCTTTTCGCCAAAGGGCGGTCCCATCCGGTGTCCGCTGTCCTTTCGAAACACTATTGAAGGAGCCAAGTTATGGCAGAGATTACCGCCTCCGCAGTAAAAGAACTCAGAGAACGTACCGGCCTGGGGATGATGGAGTGCAAGAAAGCGCTGGTTGAAGCCAACGGCGACATCGAACAGGCCATCGAAAACCTGCGCAAGGCCGGCAGCATGAAGGCCGCCAAGAAAGCCAGCCGCACCGCGGCCGAAGGCCTGGCCATGCTGCGCATCGCCGACGACGGCAGCTACGGTGCCATGGTGGAAGTGAACAGCGAAACCGACTTCGCCGCGCGCGAGGAAAACTTCGGCGCATTCGTGGCCAAGGTGCTGGATACGGTATTCACCACCAAGAACACCGACGTTGCCGCGCTGCTGGCGGCCGGCATCGAGGAAGAGCGCCTGGCGCTGGTGCAGAAGATCGGCGAGAACATCAGCCTGCGCCGCGCCGTGATCGTGGGCGGCGAAGGCCAGACCGTGGGCGGCTACGTGCATTCCAACAACAAGATCGCGGTGCTGGTGGCGCTCAATGGCGGTGACCAGGACCTGGCGCGCGACGTGGCCATGCATGCGGCGGCCACCAACCCGCTGGTGGTGAACCCGGAAGACGTGCCGGCCGAAGTGCTGGCCAAGGAAAGCGAAATCTACACCGCCCAGGCCGCCGAAAGCGGCAAGCCGGCCGACATCGTCGAGAAGATGGTCAGCGGTCGTCTGCGCAAGTACATCGAAGAGGTCAGCCTGACTGAACAGGCGTTCGTGAAGGATCCCGACATCAAGGTGGGCAAGCTGGCCAAGCAGGGCGGCGCCTCCGTCGTGTCCTTCGTGCGCTACGGCGTGGGCGATGGCATCGAGAAGGAAGTGGTGGATTTCGCCGCCGAGGTTGCCGCACAGGCGGGCCTGGGTAAGAATTGAGCCCTTTGTCGCCGCGAGGCCGCCATGCCTGTTGAACCCGTCATGACCACCAAGATACGCAAGTATGACCGTATCCTGCTCAAGCTGAGCGGCGAGGCCCTGACCGGCAGCGCCGAATTCGGCATCGATCCCAAGGTACTCGACCGCATGGCGGTCGAGATCGGGCAACTGGTAGAAATCGGCGTGCAGGTGGGCCTGGTGATCGGCGGCGGCAACCTGTTCCGCGGCGCGGCCTTGCACGAAGCCGGCATGGAACGGGTAACGGGTGACCACATGGGCATGCTGGCCACGGTGATGAACGCGCTCGCCATGCGCGATGCGCTGGAGCGCGCCGGCATTCCCACCCGGGTGATGAGCGCGATTCCGATGAGCGGCGTGGTGGAGCATTACGACCGCCGTACCGCCATCCGCCATCTGCGCGACATGGACGTGGTGATTTTTTCCGCCGGTACCGGTAATCCGTTCTTCACTACCGATTCGGCAGCGTGCCTGCGCGGCATCGAAATCGATGCGCACTTGGTGCTCAAGGCCACCAAGGTGGACGGCGTCTACTCGGCGGATCCGAAAAAGGACCCCACGGCCCAACGCTATACGCGCCTTACCTACGACGAAGTGCTGGACAAGAAGCTCGGCGTCATGGATCTCACCGCCATCTGCCTGTGCCGCGACCACAACATGCCGGTGCGCGTGTTCGACATGAACAAGGCCGGCGCGCTGTTCAATCTGATGGTGGGCAAGGAAGAAGGCACACTGATCGAAAGCGCACCGCAGCAATAGCCGCCATGCCCGCGGCACAGCCGCGTTTTGGACCAATTAGCTGATTTCAAGGGGAAAGTCATGATCAACGACATTCTGCAGGACGCCGAGGAACGCATGAAGAAAAGCCTGCACAGCCTCGAGGCGGCATTCAACAAGATCCGCACCGGCCGCGCGCATCCCGGCATTCTGGACAACGTGCGCGTTTCCTACTACGGCTCCGAAATGCCGATCCAGCAGGTGGCCAACGTAGTGGTGGAGGATGCCCGCACCCTGGCGGTGTCGCCCTGGGAAAAGAAAATGTTGCAGGAAATAGAACGGGCGATCATGAAAGCGGATCTTGGCCTGAACCCCTCCAACAATGGCGATGTGATCCGCGTGCCGATGCCGATGCTCACGGAGCAGACCCGCCGCGACTACACCAAGCAGGCCAAGGCTGAAGCCGAGAACGCCCGGGTAGCGGTGCGCAACATTCGCCGCGAGGCCAACAACGACGTCAAGGAACTGCTCAAGGAAAAGGCCATCGGCGAAGACGACGAGCGCCGCGCGGAGCAGAACATCCAGAAGATGACCGACAACCACATCGCGCTCATCGACAAGAAATACGCCGAAAAAGAAGCCGACCTGCTGTCGGTGTAACCGGCTGTCCGCCATGGCATCCTTTCGCGAGACCGTTGCCTCTGTAAGCCAGGCGCCGGCGCTGCCGCGCCATCTTGCCATCGTCATGGATGGCAACAACCGCTGGCTGAAACTGCAGGGCGGGCGCGGTCTCGATGGCCACAAGGCCGGCGCGGAAGCGGCGCGCCGCACCATTCGCCTGTGCGCGGAGCGCGGCATCGAAGTGCTCACCCTGTTCGCCTTCAGCAGTGAAAACTGGCAACGGCCGGCGCAGGAAGTCAAAGGGCTGCTGTCGCTGTTCACCCGCTTTCTGCAGCGCAGCGAAGTGCTCAAGCTGCATGAGAACGGCATCAAGCTGACTTTCATCGGCAACCGCACGCGTTTTTCCACGCAGTTGCAGCGGCTGATGCGCGAGGCGGAAACGCTCACGCACGACAACCGGGTGCTCAACGTGGTGGTGGCCGCCGATTATGGCGGGCGCTGGGACGTGTGCGAGGCCGCCCGCCAACTGGCGCGCCGTGTTGCGGCGGGCGAACTGGCGGCCGAGGACATCACCGAAGCCGAATTCCATCGGCATACCGCACTGCACGCCTTGCCGCCGCCCGACATCTGCATCCGCACCGGCGGCGAGCAGCGGCTGAGCAATTTTCTGCTGTGGCAGTTTGCCTACACTGAACTGCATTTCACCAACACCCTATGGCCCGATTTCGACGCCAGCGACCTGGAAGCGGCCCTGGCCGACTTTGCGCGGCGCCAGCGCCGCTTCGGCCGCGTCAGCGAACAGGTGGAACAGGATATCTTGCAGGGAGCGCGCTGAAATGTTGAAGCAACGGGTCATCACCGCGCTGGTCCTGGCCGTCATCGTCATCGGCGCCATCGCGCTGCTGCCGCGCAACGGCTTTGCGCTGTTCGTGGCCGTGGTGATCGGTATCGGCGCCTGGGAATGGAGCGGCATGATGCGGCTGGCGCCCTGGCAGCGTGTGGCGCATCTGCTGCTGTTCTGCTGCCTCATGCTGGCGTTGCTGGTGGCCGGCACGCCGATGGTGCTGCCGCTGATGCTGCTCAGCGCGCTGTGGTGGCTGGTGGCCTTTGCCCTGGTGCTGCGCTATCCGGCGTCCGAGCCGCTCTGGCAACCGCGCGCCATCCTGCTGCTGCTCAGTGCCGTGGTGCTGCTGCCGGGCGTGGTGGCGCTGGATTTCCTGCGGGTGCAGGACCCGCATGCGTACTACATTCTTGCCTTCATCGTGCTGGTGGCGGCGGCGGACATCGGTGCCTATTTCACCGGCCGCCGTCTCGGTTCCCGCCGGCTTGCGCCGCTGGTCAGCCCCAATAAGACCTGGGAAGGCGTGATCGGCGGCATGGTGGGCACCGTGGTGGCGGGATTGCTGATGCTGGCGGCGCTGCCCGGCCATCTGGAATTGGGCCTCCATCAGTGGGTGCTGGGCGTGCTTGGCGCGCTGCTGCTTGCCGCGTTCAGCGTGGTGGGGGACCTGTTCGAGAGCATGCTCAAGCGCCACTGCCAGGTGAAGGACAGCAGCAATCTGTTGCCGGGCCACGGCGGTATCCTAGACCGTCTCGACAGCCTGACCGCGGCGCTACCGGTGTACGTGCTGACGCTGAGTGCGCTGGGACTGCTATGAGCACCGGCGTACAGACCCTGACCATCCTTGGCGCCACCGGCTCGATCGGCGCCAATACGCTGCGGGTGGTGGCCGAACACCCCGAGCGTTACCGCCTCCATGCGCTCACCGCCCGTCACAACGACGCCATCCTGCTGCGGCAATGCCAGCAGTTTGCCCCGCGCTATGCCGTGCTGGACGATCCCGCCGCCGCCGAGCGCCTGCGCCAGGCCCTGGCGCGGAACGACCTGCCCACCGAAGTGCTGAGCGGCACTGAGGCCCTGCGTGAGGTGGCCACCGCGATTGAGGTGGATGCGGTGATGGCGGCCATCGTGGGCGGCGCCGGGCTATGGCCCACGCTGGCGGCGGCACAGGCCGGCAAGAAGGTGCTGCTGGCCAACAAGGAGGCCCTGGTGATGGCGGGGGAGCTTTTCATGCGCGCCGCACAGGACAGCGGCGCGGTGATCCTGCCGATCGACAGCGAGCACAACGCCATTTTCCAATGCCTGCCGGTGAACGCCGCGGGGCGCTTCGTGCAGCGCCCCGGCTGCGGTTTTTCACGCCTCATCCTGACCGCTTCGGGCGGCCCGTTCCGCAACCGCCGCCGCGAGGAACTGGTAGACGTCACCCCGGACCAGGCCTGCGCCCACCCCAATTGGGTCATGGGGCGCAAGATTTCCGTGGATTCCGCCACGCTGGTGAACAAGGGGCTGGAACTGATCGAGGCCTGCCACCTGTTCGGCGTGCCGCCCGCGCAGATTGACGTGCTCATCCACCCGCAGAGCATCGTGCATTCGATGGTGTGCTATGAGGACGGCTCCACGCTGGCGCAGATGGGCAACCCCGACATGCGCACGCCGATCGCCTATGGCCTGGCCTGGCCTGAGCGCATGCGCGCCGGGGTACAGCCGCTCGACCTGACCCGCGCCGCCAGCCTGGAATTCGCCCAGCCGGACCTGGCGCGCTTTCCCGGCCTGCGCCTGGGACGGGAAGCGGCGGAGGCGGGCGGGGCGGCGCCGCTGGTCTACAACGCCGCCAATGAAGTGGCCGTGGCAGCTTTTCTGGACGGGCGGATCGGGTTTACCCGAATACCTGATATTATTGCCCGCACTCTGGACCTGGCGGCGCTGCCGCCTCCGGCCGATCTCGATGAGGTTCAGCGTTTTGACGCCGCGGCGCGGGCGTTGGCGGGCCAGGCCCTGTAGGCTCATGCCGCCGCCGATCCCTGCCTTGCGGGTGCTGCCACAGGCTGAACCGGGCCTGAGCAGCCCCCCGGATGGCGCTGGTAATGGCACGATGATGGCACTAATTTGCGATTTTGCGGTCGAAACAAGACAGCAACCGGACACACACGAACAGCCATGGCAGTGATTCAAGACATCTTCACCAGCATCGTGGCCATGATGGTCACCCTCGGTATTCTGGTGACATTCCACGAATACGGGCACTACCGCGTGGCGCGCTGGTGCGGCGTACGGGTGGAACGCTTCTCCGTGGGCTTCGGCAAGCCGCTCTGGCGCTGGCTGGGCAAACCGCAGCCCGGGGTGCCGGGTGTCGACGGCCAGCCGCACCGCACCGAATACACCATTGGCGCGCTGCCGCTCGGCGGTTACGTGCGCATGCTCGGCGAACAGGACGACGTAGGCCCTGAACTCGCGCCTTTTTCCTTTACCAACAAGCCGTTGGCGCAACGTGCCGCGATCGTCGCGGCGGGTCCGCTGGCCAATTTCCTGCTCGCCATCGTGCTGTACTGGCTGATGTTCATCAACGGCGTCAGCGGCCTGGCGCCGGTGGTGGGCCGGGTGCAGGCCGATTCTCCGGTGGAGCAGGCCGGCCTGATGGCCAGAGACGAGATACTCGCCGTCGACGCCGTCCCCACACGCACCTGGCAAGAGGTGCAGATGCAGCTGCTCGACCGCATGGGCGAAACGGGCACGCTGCAATTCGAGGTGCGCCAGCCCGACGCCGGCGCCTCCCGCACGCTGAACGTGCCCATTGCCCGCTGGCTGGCCGGCGCCCGGGAACCGGATTTCCTGCAGGAACTGGGCATCGTGCCCTTCAACCGGGTGCTCGACGCCCGTCTGGCCGAAGTCCTGCCCGAGGGGCGGGCGGCGGCAGCGGGGCTGCAGGGCGGCGACCTGATTCTCAGTGCCGATGGCACCGCGGTGGAGGACTGGGGGCAATGGCTGGACGTCGTGCGCACCAGTCCCGAACGTGACCTGCAGGTGGTGGTGCAGCGCGAAAATGGCGCGCAAGCGGCGCTTACCCTGCGTCCGGCGGTGCGGCTGGATGCGGCGGGGCAGCCCGAACTCGATGCCGAGGGGCAGCAGCAGGGCTACATCGGCGCCTCGGTGGTCATTCCGCAAATGCCGGCCTGGATGAACCGCAGTGTCAACTATTCGCCGCTTGCTGCGATAACACAGGCGTTGGATGAAACCTGGGACAACACCTTGTTCGTGCTGGGCTCGATGAAGAAGATGCTGGTGGGCCTCATTTCCGTGAGCAATCTCAGCGGGCCGCTCACCATCGCCCAGGTGGCGGGGGAAACCGCCAGCTACGGCCTGGAATACTACCTGGGCTTTCTCGCCGTGCTCAGCATCAGCCTGGGAGTGTTGAACCTGCTGCCCATCCCGGTATTGGATGGCGGGCATTTGTTTTACTATGGCGTCGAAGCGTTGATCCGCCGCCCGGTCCCGCAAAAAGCACAGGAGTGGGGCATGCAGGTGGGGCTTACCCTCATCGCCTGTATCATGTTCCTGGCGCTCTATAACGACGTAAACCGTTTGCTTTAAGGCCTTCCCACTTGATGATTCAGAAGTTTGTCAAACGCACGCTGCCACTGTGCATCGTCGCGGCACTTGAACTCTCCCCACTCCAGGTCCAGGCCCAAGTCCAGCCTTTCACAGTTGCCGACATTCGTCTCGAAGGTCTGCAGCGGGTGGCGGCCAGCAGTATCTTCGGCCTGCTCAACGTCCGCGTGGGCGACCAGGTGGACCAGGGGGACATCACCAACATCATCCGCGACGTGTTCGCTTCGGATTACTTCAGCGACATCGAAGTGCTCACCGAAGACAACGTGCTGATCATCCGGGTGCAGGAACGCCCCACGATTTCCGCCATCGAGATCAAGGGCAACAAGCTGATCCCCACCGAGGCGCTGCTGGAAAACATGGAAAACGCCGGACTTGCCGTGGGGCAGGTGTACAAGCCCTCCACGCTGGAAGGCATGCAGCTGGCGCTGGAGGAACAGTACGTGGCGCAGGGCATGTACGGCGCCAACGTCGAACTCGACATCGATGAGCAGGAACGCAACCGCGTGGCCCTGAACATCAACATCACGGAAGGCGATCCGTCCAAGATCGTGCACATCAACATCGTCGGCAACACGGTGTTCGAGGACGAAGACCTGCTGAAGCTGTTCGAGCTGCGTCCCACGCATCTCACCTCGATGTTCAAGAAGGACGACCGCTACGCGCGCGAGAAGATCAACGGCGACCTCGAACGCCTGACGTCCTATTACATGGACCAGGGCTACATCAACTTCGCCATCACCTCCACCCAGGTATCGGTGTCGCCCGACAAGTCGCAGGTGTACATCACCGTCAACATCAGCGAAGGCGACGTGTACAAGGTGCGCAACGTGGAACTGGCGGGCGACCTGGTGGATTCCGAGGATCTGCTGCGCCTGGTGCTGCAGGTAAGGGAAGGGCAGGTGTTCTCGCAGCAGCTGGTCACCTCCACCGCGGAATTCATGACGCAGCTGCTTGGCAACCGCGGCTACTTCTTTGCCGAAGTCGAGGGCGTGCCCGCCATCGACGAGGACGATCAGACCGTGGACATCACTTTCTTCGTGGTGCCCGGCAACCGCACCTACGTGAACCGCATCGGCTTCCAGGGCAACACCAACACCGCGGACGAAGTGCTGCGCCGCGAAATGCGCCAGATGGAAGGCGCGCCGGCCTCGAAATCCGCACTGGAACAATCCAAGGTGCGCATGGAACGGCTCGGCTATTTTTCCAAGGTGGACTACGAGAGCACCCCCGTGCCCGGCACCGCGGACCAGATCAACGTGGACTTCACCGTGGAAGAGCAGCTGTCGGGCAGCATCGGCGGATCGCTCGGCTATGGCCAGGTGCAGGGCCTGATCCTCAGCGCCAACCTGCAGATGGCCAACTTCCTCGGCACCGGCAAGAGCATCGGCGTATTCGCCAACACCAGCTCCTTCAGCACCAACTACAGCTTCAACTACTTCGATCCCTACTACACCATCGACGGCGTGAGCCGCGGCTACGGCCTGTCGTACACCAAGAACGACTATGCCCAACTGGGGCTGGCCAGCTACAGCACCAACCAGCTCAGCCTCAACACCAGCTACGGTTATCAGCTCAGCGAAACCCAGAGCCTGAACTTCACCCTGGGCTACAACAACACCAAGATCGAAACCGGCAACTATGGCTACGAGCCCGTGCAGGAAATCAAGGGCAGCCCGGTTCTGATCGAGGGGATCGACTACTACGTTGCCCAGCCGGGGCGTGATCAATCGCGCTACGATCCCGCCACGGGCAGGTTCTATCCGATCAGCGATCCGGTGCTCAAACCCATCAGCGATCTGCCGCCCACCGCCTTCAACCGGCAGTTGGGCTTTATCGACCGCGACGGCAACAAGTTCGACAACTTCACCCTGAACGTCGCCTGGCTGGAATCGACGCTCAACCGCGGGCTGTTCCCCACCGCCGGCGGCGCCCAGAGCTTGTCGCTGGAAGTGACGGTGCCCGGCAGCGACCTCAACTATTACCGCCTGCGCTACTACAACGAACACTACTTCCCGTTGGCCGGCGAATGGATCATCCGCGGCCGCCTGGACCTGGGTTACGGCGACGGCTACGGCGGCACCGACCAGTTGCCGTTCTTCCAGAACTTCTACGCCGGCGGCCAGGGCACGGTGCGCGGTTTCGAGCGCAGCAAGCTGGGACCGCGCAGTACTTTCCCGCAGGCCTACGACAGGGAATATTCCGCCTATCTCAAAGATGAGAACGGCGACATCATCATTGGTGCCGATGGCAAAGCAGTGCCTGACATCACCTCGCCGCTGGCGTACACGCTCAAGCAGGCGGTGGATGGGGACGGCAACCCGATCGTCGATAGTAATGGCCTGCCGGTACTGCTCGACGAAATCGCGCGCACCGACCTGTATGGCAGATCCTCGCGTCCCGCGCCGTTCGGCGGCAACATTCAGACCACGGCTACGCTGGAACTGTTGTTCCCGCTGCCGTTCGTCGAGGATCGCAGCCGGGTGCGTTCGTCCGTGTTCGTCGACGTGGGCAACGTGTTTTCCAGCTATTGTTCGGAGGCGCAGCTGGCAAGCAACAACTGCTCCAATTTCAGTTTCGACGAGCTGCGCTACTCGGCGGGTGTCGCCGTAAGCTGGCAGTCGGGGGTGATGGGGATCATGTCCTTCAGCTTGGCCAAAGCCTTCAATGCCAGTACCATAGACGAGACAGAGGTCTTCCAGTTCAACATAGGAAACAATGCGTTCTAGGTTCCTGAACAGAAGGGGAAATGCCCCTATCTGGCTGGAAACGCCACTCAATTCAATTCGGAGAGCTTCGTGAATACCGTATTCGCATACACCGCCGGTCGTGTGATGTCCTCAGCCCGACTCTGGCTCAAAGCCCTGGGCCTGGCGACCGCCCTTGGCTTCGTCAGCACCCCGGCACTGGCCCAGGCCCCGCAGAAAGTGGCCGTGCTCGACATGGCCGCCGCCCTGTTCAATTCCGACAAGGCCAAGGAAGTGGACGAACAGCTCAAGGCCGAGACCACCGACGACGAACAGAAGATCCGCGGCCTGGCCGACCAGGGCCGCACCCTGCAGGAAAAAATGCAGAAGGACGGTGCGGTGATGAGCGACGCCGACAAGCGCAAGACCGAGGAACAGCTGCAGGAAATCAACGTGCAGTACCAGTTCCTGCTGCAGAAGGTGCAGAACCTGGTGAACGAGCGCCGCCAGCAATTCCAGCAGACCTACGCCCCCAACCTGGTGCAGGCGATCCAGGCCGTGGTGGAAGAGGACAATTACGACATGGTGCTGCGCGCCGAAGCCGTGCTGCATTACTCGAATGCCTACGACATCACCGCCAAGGTCACCGAGAAGCTCAACAGACAATAGCGCCCACTGCGATCCCCGCGTGACTGAGCGTGCGGCC
>Ga0182745_1000117_pt1 | contig 111082 bp, 86 predicted proteins | sample eDN3rd30CKraftBY_FD_128523 | JGI IMG/M metagenome (GOLD analysis project Ga0182745, IMG submission 128523) | Enriched backyard soil microbial communities from Emeryville, California, USA - eDNA 3rd pass 30_C Kraft BY (version 2) (version 2) | ecosystem: Environmental > Terrestrial > Soil >...
CAATGTCTGCTTTTCTTCTCTCTGAAAGAGGAGAGAGTTGTGAGTCAGGTTGTCTTCAATACGAATCTCGAAGCGGAGCTTCTGGGCGAGTGCGTTCCCAAGCCGGAGCTTGGGAACGAGGAACAGCGACTTCATTCCGCTAAAGTGTTACGAATTTCGAAGTTCTACCAGCAACAGTAGGCCTAAAAGAAATTTCCAACCCACTCCCCACTTTTCATGACCACCCCTTCGCGCGAACGCCCGTACGACACCACCGAACCGGAAGGTTTGGGAAGTGTGTTGTCGTCGCTGTTCGCAAGAAAGGGATATGGAAAGGCGCAGTCGAGTCGCCAGCTGCATGAGTTATGGAACGACTCGGTTGATATTGATGTGGCTGCTGTGACGAAGGTGCTGAACTTACGCAATGGAGTCTTGCAGGTGGCCGTCGCCAATTCAGCAATGCTCAGTGAACTGGCATCTTTCAGGAGAATGGAAATTCTGGCGAAGTTGAAAGAGACAACCTCAGGGCATCAGATTAAAGACTTGAAGTTCAAGCTTCGCAGTCAACTGAAATCACGATAATGTGATCACGATATGGAGTCACAGCAAGGGGCCCGTCTACCTTTAACAGGGAATGTCGAGTGACAAAGGATCGTCTTTCTTTAACGGAGTGGATTGTCGCCGCAATTCTCACGGTTGTCATTGTCGGGTTGATGGTCATGCGATGGCAGAGTCCCGGCGGCATCTGGCGGGACGAGGCTGCCTGCGTTCAACTGGCCACGATGCCTACGGTGGGGGATCTCTGGAACAACTTCGAGCATGAAGCCTTCCCCCCCCCATTTCCGTTGCTGGTTCGTGGATACATTTCCTTGTTTGGCAGCAGCGACTTCGCGCTGCACGGCTTTGGTTTCGTTGTGGGTCTCCTGCTGGTGACATCCCTGTGGGGAGCCGGTTCCATCCTCGGGCATTCCCCCCCGTTGCTCAGCCTGGCGTTAGTGGGATTGAATTCCAGCTTTCTGATCTGGACCAGTGTGATTCGAGGCTATGGGCTGGCCTGCGTGACGATTCCGTTGTTCTATGCGTGCCTGTTCCAGGCACGCCGCACGCCCAGCAGAAAGTGGATCCTGCTGGCAATCCTGACTGCGGTCCTCTGCGTTCAGTGCACCCTTCAGAACTGGCTGCTGGTCTTCGCGATTTGTGTCTCCGCGGCACTGACCAGCGTGATCATGCGGGATTATCGCACAGCTCTGATTTCATTGGGAATTGGTGCTGCCGGGGCGTTGACGGTGCTTCCTTACGTTCCCCGATATCTCTCGGCAGACTGGCGAATACTGGTGAAAGGAGAGGCGACCATGCGGGAATATCTGACCGCCCTCTTCTTCAATATCGGTGCCCCTGAAACGGTCGTCGGAACCATCTGGATCGCTTTCATCCTGCTGGCGGTTGCCATTGCGATTGTTGCATTGATACGTAATCGAACAGAGTCTCATCCTGAGAAAGATGCTCTGGTTTTCGGACTGTGCGTGACGGTGTTGTCGCTGGCGATCACAATGGAGTTTCTCCATGCGATGAACTATTCCGCGAGAACATGGTATTTCCTGCCTCTGCTGACGATTCTTGCCTGCAACACAGAAATGTTACTGGGACGAAGTCTTCCGCGTCGCCTGTTTCGGACGGGGCGATTGATTCTGGTTGTCGCATTGGCTGTGACACTTGTCCGTCCCGCGTGGTATCTCGTTCAGACCCGACTCACCAATATCGACCTTGTCGTTAAAACGCTGGAAGAACAGGCCGATCCTGACGATCTGATCGTCTCCTGCCCGTGGTATTTCGGAATTTCGGTGCAATGGTATTACCACGGTCCTTGTCGTCATTTATCGGTCCCGATTATCGGTGACCAGCCGGTTCATCGCTATGATCTGGTCGCGACACGCATGAAGTCGCCAGATCCATTGGGAGACCTGAGAGAGGAGATTGAAGAAACACTCCGTGCCGGTCGAAAGGTCTGGATTGTTGGACATCTTCGGCCAGTTCCGGCTGATGGGCCGCGTTTTTACATGCCTGCTCCTGATCCCGTCGTTGGCTGGGCAGAGGTGTATTACACGGCCAGTTGGATGGAGCAACTTGCTGACTTCATACTTCGCCACGGTCGCAGGCTGGAAGAAATTAAGGTTCCCATCAAGGAGTCGGTTGCCCTCTCGGAAGAGATACAATTGGGGCGGATCACCGGCTGGAAACAGTAGTCAGCGGGAGCACGCCAGCGGTGTCGGCATCACTTCCCATTCTGGAATCATGCGATGGCTGTGGAGCCTGTTGTCGAACCGTAAGCGTTCCACCGTTCCGTATTGATCATGTCGTTGACGAACCGCATGAACGACAGGTGCCTCAGGATCTGATTGAGGAATTTCTGCCGGCCTGGCACGTTCGGCTTTTCGTCGAGGCGTCTCCCTGTCTCTGGTTTGACGAAGCAACGCGACTGTGCCGCCACTATGAACTGCGTCCTCAGGCGTGCCGGGATTTCGAACGGAACAGTCCGTCCTGTTGTGAAGTCCGCAAGATGGACGCAAACTCACATTTTTCATGATTTCCTCTGTCCGGCGGTCTGTTTTCGATAAAATAGAAGGAGTGAATTCCTCTCTCAGTCGTTCCAGGTTTGACCTGAACAGAGGAAAAGTGTGGGGCGCAGAGTGTGAGTGCGAAAAGAAATGATTCTCCAGTTATTCCCTGGCCCCTGAATCCTGACCCCCTTTTTTCTCAATATTTACAGACTTGGAAATACTGTCTCTCTCCGGGAGAACTCTCATGGCCTCATCAGTCGACACAGATAAGCTGACATTACTGCTGGACCGCCTATGGGGAGATTTTTCCCGGATCAACCCTCAGGCTGGGGCGATCCATCTGCTGCTCGAACGCCGGGGAGAAACCGTTGTCAACGATCACATTGCATTCCGGACCTTTGCAGACCCGCGCGTCGGAATCGATGTCATTGCCAAGCCGTTCGTTGCGGCAGGATACACCCGTCAGCAAAGCTATCAGTTCAAACAGAAGAAGCTGGACGCCTGCCATTATGAACATCCCGATCCAACGCTGCCGAAGGTGTTTATCAGTGAACTGAAGCTGCAGGAATGCAGCCAGACGGTACAGCATCTGGTCGAGAATCTGCTTTCACAAATCCCTGCAGAAACACTGAACGACCCCGAATTCTGTCTGTCCGGCCGTCCCTGGGAGGTCTCCTACGCGGACACCAATCTTCTTGCGCAGGAGAGTGAATATGCCGGCTGGATGGCGGCGTTCGGGTATCGCGCCAACCATTTCACCGTACTGGTCAATTCACTGAAGACGGTCGGTTCGCTGGAGGAGTTGAATACGCTTCTTAAAGAGTCAGGATTTCCATTGAACGGCGATGGAGGAGAGATTAAAGGGGGGCCTGATGAACTCCTCGAACAATCCTCCACACTGGCCCCGCCGGTCACCGTTCCGTTCACTGATGGCGACGCACAGGTGCCGGGCTGTTATTATGAATTTGCCAAACGATATCCTCGTGCGGATGGAACCCTGTTCAGCGGGTTCGTCACTACGAGTGCCGACAAGATTTTTCAAAGTACGGATCGACGGGACGCCCGATAGAACAGCGTGTTCAACGGAACTGAGAGAACCAGTGTCTGGAAATTCAAAAAGCAGAAATCCAAAACAAATTTGAAGCACAAAATTCAAAATTCGAAACGTGGACCAACTCACTTCCTGGTCAGGCAGCGATCCGTTTTGAATTTCTGATTTTGAATTTGTTTCGAATTTTCTGCTTCGAATTTTGAATTTTTTCGACCTCATTTTGGTCAACTGATTTTCACTGTTCCCAATCAGGCAACGCCCGACACGGATGGATGGAATTATGACGAAGTTCAAGGATGCCGATGTCGCTGACAACGAGTCAGTCAGTTCGGAGAAGATGACTAATGAGAAACCCCGGCGTGGCTGGAGTGGTTTATTCTGGGGAATACTGCTGCTGATCGGGGGACTCGTTCTGTTCCTGCCGACAGTCTTGAGCAATCTCTGCACTTCTCCTGAGGCAGTCGCCTGGATTTCCGGTCAACCGGCCGGTCGAGTCATGGTGGGGCGAGCCCAGTTGGGATGGCAATCACCTGTTTTACTGCGGGATGTTATCTTTAATGATGATAAAGGACGTCCGCTGGCTCAGGTCGATTCTGTCACCACGAAGCGTTCGTTCTGGGATATGCTGATGAAGCCGAAGGAGTCATTGAATCTGACTCTGGATGGACTGAAGCTGACCGTCGTCGTCAAAGATCCCACGGCCCCGCCAGAAGGAACGATCAACCTGCGAGCCGTTGCCGACACGATCCAGAGGGCTCCGTTGCCGATATTGGGACCGGATATGGATGTGACGATCACCAACGGTCAGATTGAGTTCCGGACTCCCAATCAGGATGTGATTGAAACCTGGACCGGGTTGAATGCCACGTATCATGCAGCATCCGTGGGGGAAGTGAAGCAGTCGGTGAAAGCGACGATTCCGGCTGCGGAGGATCGCGGAACCGGTGAACTCAGTCTGCAGTTTGACCGGGCGATTGCCGCTGGACCAGAGTCCGTCGAAACGATCAAACTCTCGACAACCGGAGACCGGGTCTCTCTTCGTCCTGCCCAGGCCTGGATCGAGAAATACCTCGGAGCGGAACAGGCGTTGAAGCAGGCAAGCGGAACGATTCAGGCGTTGTTCGAACGTAATCCGGAAACAGGCTGGCAGTTTGTCACCACCACCGCACTGAAAGATCCTACTCAGGAAAACCTTGAGTTTCATATTTCCATGGATAGCCGTTTCTCAGCAGCGGACGACCGCATCTCACTCTCCAAGTTCGACGTCACGGCTCAGGGAACGTCGTTCCAGCTGAAAGGGGACATGGCCGAGGTTTCCGGCAGCCAGTTGATTGATCTTTCCGGAAGCATTCAGACTCCGACAGCGCCACTGCTGGATTTATTGCCGGAAGAACTCCGCAGGGAACTTCAGATCACCGGAATGAAGGTGACCGACATCGCTCTGAAAGGGGCACTCGCTCCTCAGAAACCGGAAACACCGCCACTCGCTGCGAGCATGGTGGTCCAATGGGATCAGGCGGCAGGCTATGGACTCGTTTCCCCACGCGGACAGGTTCGCATTGCCTATCAGAACGGCCTGATCACCCCGACCCCGTTGAATGTCACCGTCAATGGGGGACGATTACTGACGTTGCCGACTGTGGATCTGAATACCACTCCTGCGGTCGTACGATTTCAACCGGGCCTGATGCTGGAAAATGTCGCCCTGACTGAAGAGTTGTGCCGTAGTTGGGTCATGTATGTCTCCCCGACACTGGCGGAGGCCACGAGTGCGGAAGGTCGCTTCTCACTGGCAATGAACGAAGGAGTTTATGTCATCGGTGCTCCCGAACAGAGCCAGCTCTCCGGTCGATTTGCGATCTCGCAAGGGAAGGTCCGTCCCGGCCCGTTGGCAATGGAAGTCTTTCAGAACGTCGGGCAGTTGGAACAGATTGTCCGTAAGATCGGTTCACGAGACCTGAGCGAACAGATCCTGATGGAAATTCCTGAAGAGGCAACCAACTTTGCACTTCAGAATGGCCGGGTTTACCACGATCAATTCGGCGTCATGATTCGCAATATGCGGGTCGTCACGACCGGCTCGGTGGGATTGGACCAGACTTTGGACCTGAAAGTGGTGATGCCCATCCCTGATCGCTGGCTCGAGGGAGTCGGGCCGGTGTTACAGGCTCTTCGAGGGGAGGCAATTGAACTGCTGGTTCAGGGAACTTTGAAAGAACCCCGACTGGATGGCCGTCCGGTGGCCGACTTCGGAAAACGAATCGGAGCAAAGGCCGCTTCCGGTCTGATCGAACGGATCCTGGAACGTCGTCTCCCCAGAGGGAGATGACAGCCTTGATCTGAGGAAGTGGCGTTACGTCATGGTCAACTCGTTTCTGAGCCCGGGCTAGACCAGTTTGGTCTATCATGTGCCCGCGTAGCAGGACGTCATACATTATTTGCAAAAACGCTCTAGCTTCGAGAGGCGAGGATTCCACCAGCGATAATCAGCAAGGTGGCTGCGAGAATTTTAGGAGGGCTGATAGTTCGCCATTCCGCCAGCAACACCAGTCCGGCCAGCACGGCGACAAGCGTATTCATATTGTAGAGCGGTGCCAGCTGGCTGATGGAGCCGCCCAGTTTTCGGAGAGAGAGAGAAATCAATCCACTGGAAACAGCCCAGAAGACTCCGAACAGCAGTGTGTACCCCGCCGCTTTAAACGTGATTGCAGCGTCCCGTTCAAAGAGAATAAAGACTCCCCCGACGCAGGCCGTGCACAGCCCTACCAGAACCAGAAACGGTCCGGTGGCAATTCCATGATGCCCCGACAGCTTCTGAAAGATGGCGGCAAATCCCAATCCAAAAGCCGGAAGCAAACCACCAATCAGTAATGCAATTTGCTTTGAGGTCATCTTTAGAAATCAGTTGATGGGATGCTAACAGAACAGCGTACAGGACAAGGGGGATACCGTAGAGCAATGCTTTATCTTTTCGCTCGCTGCATGCCAACCCGGTGGTTCATGTAATGTCGAAGGACAGCATCCAGTGGAGTGCTTGTTCGAATGGTCTGATAGTCAACCACATTTCTGGCACAGTTACGACGCAGGTCATCAACAAACTGTGTCATGGCTTCACGGTAGCCATCACGAAGCGCTTTCGGGTCGCACACCAGAGCCCCAGAGTCTTCGAGACCTTCGAACTTTGTTGTCCCGGTAAACGTAAAATCCAGTTCTTCATCATCAAGAACATGAAACAACATAACGTCGTGACCGCGCCGTCGAAGGAGTTGCAACCCTTTGAACAGGTTCTCACGTTCGACGAAAAAGTCGGAAATGAGGATGACTAATCCTTTTTGCGATTTCTCGTCGGCAACTGTTTTTAACAGTCCCAGCATATCAGTTTTCTGTCGGGCCTGTTCCATCGCCAGAACGGAGAGAATTGTTCCCAGGTGACTCTGGCTGCTGCGGGAGGGGGCTCGATGGCGGATCACTTCATCGAAAATTGACAGACTCACCGCGTCCTGCTGTCGAAGGAGTAAGTACGTCAATGCGGCGGCAATGGATGCGGCGAAATCGTACTTGGTTTCCTGCTTCGACTTATACTGCATCGATTCACTGGCATCGACGAGAATGGTTGTCCGCAGATTGGTTTCTTCTTCGTACAACTTCAGGTAGTAGCGGTCTGTTTTCGACCAGACTTTCCAGTCGACACGACGAATATCGTCGCCGGGAACGTACTCCCGGTGTTGGGCGAAGTCGATCGATTGCCCGAAGAACGGACTGCGATGCTGCCCTGACAGAAACCCTTCCACCACATGCCGAGCCCTGACTTCCAGCCTCGCAATGCGAGCCAGCGCGTCCGGCGGTAATCGGTCGTCATGACGGGAAGAGGCCATAAATCACACGTTCAGCGGATCGCTCTTAGGGACAGGGAAACAATTGTTTCTCCGAATCAGAGAGTAGGGAGGAGTTAGGAATCAGGAGGTAGGAATTAGGAAAAGACAAGTTTCAGTTCCTAATTCCTAATCCCTCTTTGGGAAACATCGTTTCCCTGTTCCCTATGACTTCGATTGCGGAGCGGAGAACATGGCTTTCAGTCGCGGATCAGAGGTCAATTCTCCTTCTTTGGAAGGAGTGACTTCGATCAGTTTGTCGATCACTTTATCGGTGGTGATTCCTTCACTCTCGGCCGAGAAGTTGGTGACGATACGGTGACGTAACACGGGCGCGGCGAGTGCCTGCAGATCTTCGGCAGCAACATAGGTTCGCCCTTTCATCAACGCCCGGGCTTTACTTCCGAGAATCAGATATTGAACCGCACGTGGACCGGCTCCCCAACTGAGCCAGTCGTTCACAAAATCAGGGACACCGGTTTCACCGATCCGGGTCTGGCGAACCAGTGCCAGAGCGTAATCAACCAGATGTTCCGTAATGGGAACTTCCCGCACCAGATGTTGCAGTTCCAGAATTTCCGGAGCGGTTAAAACGGGCTTGATTTCGGTTTTGCGATTTCCGGTAGTTTGCAGAGCGATCAGTTTTTCTTCGTCGTACGACGGATAATCGACGAACACCTTGAACATGAACCGGTCCTGCTGGGCTTCCGGCAGTTGATAGGTTCCTTCCTGTTCAATCGGGTTCTGTGTCGCGAGGACGAAGAACGGATTCGGCAGCGCATGTCGGTTCATGCCGACGGTCACCTGATGTTCCGCCATCGCTTCGAGCAGTGCCGACTGAGTCTTCGGCGGAGTTCGATTGATTTCGTCTGCCAGGACCACATTGTGAAAGAGAGGACCGGTGATAAATTTGAATTCCCGGTCACCGGTGTCTTGATTCGTGGTCAGAACATCGGTTCCGGTAATGTCGGCCGGCATCAGGTCGGGAGTGAACTGGATGCGGGAAAATGTCATCGACAGGCACTGCGAGAGCGAGTTGATCATCAACGTTTTCGCCAGTCCCGGCACCCCTTCCAACAGGCAGTGACCTCGACTGAATAGAGCAATGAGCAACTGATCGATCACCTCGGTCTGTCCGACGATGATTTGTGACATCTGCCCACGAATCTCGTCGTACGCCCGAGTGAGCTTCTCGATTCCTTTTGCTCCCGCGTCGCTGTGTAAATGGCCGCTATGTGAATGACCACTGTGCAAATCTGTCATCGCGTGATTCCTGACGGTGCTGGCTTCCCACGACGAACCGCTCGGTCGCCGCCAGCTACTATAGTAGACTCTTCCCGGACCTCACGCCAATACCCAAAATCCCCCAGAGCCGCATTCCGCTCCACAGGACGCGTTTCCACGCACCGTTTCGGGGAAACCAACAAGATTCAAACATGGCTATTCAGGAAAAATCGCACCGACAGGAAACTCGCTTTGACGTTCGTGATGCGTCCAGACGCACCCTATCGGGGGCTATCCGAGGATTACGGAACGTTCCTCGTCGGTGATCGGGTCTTTCAGACGGGCCCCCAACTGACCGACGACACGGCTGGCGGCGAAGGAGGCCAACCGACCAGACTGTTTCCAGGTCAACCCGTTGGTGATTCCGTACAGAATTCCGGCAGCGTACATATCGCCTGCTCCGGTGGTGTCGACCGCCTTCACGGAAACGCGCTCAATGGGAATGGCGGCGTTCTCATGCATCAGCAGTGAACCGGTATCTCCCATTGTCAGAGCCACGTTTTCAGCATGTCGATGAATCTCGCGGGCGCATTCAATCGGGTCGAATTTTCCGGTCAACGCCCGGGCTTCTTCGAGATTGCAGAACAGCAAATCAACCGGGCCTTCAATCAGGGAAATAAATTCATCTCGGTGATACTGAATTAAAAATGGATCAGAGACCGTAAACGCCACTTTAACGTTGTGCTTTTTAGCTAATTCAATCGCACGCAATGCTGCCGACCGGTTGGGTTCTCCTCCGAAAAGATATCCTTCAATATAGACATACTTTGAATTACGAATCGTCTCTTCGTCGACATCCTCCGGAGTGAGTGTTGAAGAGGTCGCCAGATTCGTCAGCATTGTGCGCTGTGCATCATCGGTCACCAGAACAACACAGCTTCCGGATTGTCCCTGACCGGGCTGCACCTCAATTTTGACTCCCTGTTTTCGCAGGTCTTCAAGAAAAAACTCTCCCAGCCCGTCGTTGGCAACTTTGCCAAGATAGGCGGTTTTACCGCCAAAATTCGAGATTCCGGTGATCGTATTCGCTGCCGATCCACCGGCACAGCGGGAGATCGATTCATTCGCGAGCCGGGAGAGAATCTCCTCCTGCGTGGAGTCATCGACAAGGGTCATGATCCCTTTGGCAAACTTCACTTTCTCCAAGAACGCATCTGTCACGTGAGCCTGAATATCAACCAGAGCGTTCCCAATTCCATAAACGTCGTATTGCACGAGAATCCTGACTAAAAAATAAATACTAAATTCTAAGAACCAAAGCAGAAGAGTCTCTGTTAATTGTTGTTTTGATAAACCTGATGGGCTGCAGCGATTCCGGCGCCGGGAGTGACATTAACTCCCTGTGATGCCAGGCATCCTTCCAGTGCCGCTAGAAACAGGAGCACGTTTCTGGGAGAACTGGATTCTCCCATGAGTCCGACACGCCAGGTTTTGCCTGCCATCGGCCCCAACCCGGCTCCGACCTCAATTCCAAACTCATTCAGGAGTTGACCACGAACGGCCTTATCGTCCACTCCGGATGGAATGGAAATTGCATTCAATACTGGCAGTCGAATTGATTCTTCGACAGCGTACTGTAACCCCAAGGCCTCAACACCGGCCCGTAATGCCAGATGATTCTTCTGATGTCGTACAAATCGGGTTTCCAGCCCTTCTTCAAGCACGTCACGCAATGCCGCATGCAGGGCATAATTCATGTTGATCGGAGCGGTATGGTGGTAAGCTCGTGACTGCTGGCTCCAGTAATTTCGAACCATCGACATATCGAGATACCAGCTGGCCACTTTTGTTTTTCGGGCTTCCATCACCTGAATCGCCCGGTCACTGAAGGTCACCGGTGCCAGTCCCGGCGGGCAACTGAGGCATTTCTGTGTTCCCGAGTAAGCTGCGTCCACTTCCCATTCATCAATCTCAACCGGCAAGCCTCCCAGTGAGGTGACGCAATCCACCAGAAGTAAAGAGCCGTTCTGATGGACGGCCCGGGAGATGTCCGGGATCGGTTGAAGTGCTCCTGTCGACGTTTCGGCATGAACGATGCCAGTGACCTTCGGACGGAACTCCTGTACTGCGGTTTCAATTTCTTCTGTCGTGAAGACTTCGCCGAAAGGACGTTCGATCTTCTTGACTTCCGCCCCGGCCCGTTGTGCGACATCGGCCATGCGACCGCCGAAAACGCCGTTCACACAGACCAGCATCCGGTCTCCGGGTTCGATCAGGTTGACGACACAGGCTTCCATCCCGGCACTGCCGGTGCCACTGACGGCAATCGTCAGCTTATTCTGAGTACGAAACACCTGCCGCAGCATTTGCTGCGTTTCGTCCATCAACCGGAGAAATTCCGGGTCAAGGTGTCCAATCGTCGGGGCCGCCAGCGCACTCAATACACGTGGAGAAACTCCACTGGGGCCGGGGCCAAGCAGAATGCGTTGTGATGGAACAAACGGGGAAAACAGAAGTTCTGCCATGAGAATCAGTGCAACCTCTCAGGACCGTGTCTATCAAAACAGCAAATCTTAAAGAGAATTCGTCGTAAGTTTAAGTGCAGACGGGAAGATTTGTTGATTCCGGTCAAGAACGTGAGGTGCAAAGACGCCTTACGCCCGAAGCCGGGAAATCGGTCGTGAATGAGAGAAATTGACTGCAATTCCGTGAGGAAGGTTTCCTGTTCTTCATCCAGACAGCCAGAGAGTGTAAGATATCATATGGAATCGAAGTCAGGTCCGCGCGCCTGTTGTCGTGAATTTGTTCAGTTCTGGCGGAGCTCCGTTACTCACGTCCAGCGAGAGATGGAATATGTCCGACGTTGTTTCAATGCATTGCCCGAAGTGTGGCAGGAAATTGAAAATCAAAGATCGTTCGCTGTTTGGGCGGAAGGTGAAATGCCCGGACTGCAAACAATCTTTCGTTCTGGTTGATCCGGACGGCCCCGAGATCCCTTCCGGGGAAATGCCGACATCGTCACCAGCAGACCAGACTCCAGAGAAACAGCCTCCCAGCAGTCTGAAGCAGACCGTTCAATTCCCGACATTCGAATCGCCGACCGATCTGGTTCCTCCGGCAAATCCTTTTGACTTCGCTCCTCCTTCTCCGCCGAAAGAACCGCCGTTCGGGTTTCCCCCTGCTCCTCCGGCGTCGGCTCCTCAACCTGCCAAGTTCGGGCCATTTGCAGAGAATCCGTTTACGGCTTCGCAAGAAGAGTCAGATAATCCATTCGCGTCCCCCCCTTCTCCGCAGGTGACAGCGCCTGCAGCATTCACCCCACCTGCACCGAGTGCAGCACCAGCAACACCGCTTCCGCTTCCTTCGATCGGGGCACTTCCAGTGGATGAAGGAAGCCCCTATGCACTCACCGGGCGTCGTCGGTCTCGTCGCTCTGGCAACTGGATCGGATTGGCAGCCGGCGTGGTTGTCTTTGCTGCTGTTCTCGGAGGAATCGGGTACGTGCTCTCCAGCAAGCCGGTCCCGCAACCGGTCGCCGTCTCGACGGATCAAGCTGTAACGTCTCTTGAGACCTTCTCTCCGGTTGTTGCACCGGAAGGGGCGTTCAGCAAGTTGACGTTGGAGAATGAACCAAAGCTGGTGAACGACTTCCTGCCGACCCAAGGGGAACCAATTCAGCTTCTCATGATGCCCAGCGGCGTCAACCTGGTGATTCACTTGCGTCCGGCCCTGCTCTGGTCAGACGACTACACCTATCGGGTCTTCCGTGCCAGTTTGACCGATGACGTCACCAACTGGCTGGCGGGGCAAATCAAAACCTATTGCCGCCGTGATCCGCAACAGATCGAAGAAGTTGTTTTTGGAATCATTCTCGGAGCCCGCGGCATGGACCCGCAGGTTTGTACCGTCGTCCGCCTGAAAGAACCGGAACGACTCTCGTCGATGATTGCCGAGTTCCCTGGGAAGTATCTTTATGATATCGCGGAAAAGCCTGACGTTCGTATCAAGGTCGACGACAAACATGGGGTCTTGATTCACGACGATCGGACATTCGCAATTTGTCCGGCAGAGCTGGCAGAAGAACTTGAGTTCTGGATCAAACGGCCCAATCACGAAGTGAGTGAAGGAATTGCAGAGCAACTCCGACGAACCGATCGCCAGCGTCTGTTTACGGCGATCGGCACCATGGGGGATCTGGAAATCCATCTCAAAAGACTTTTCCCCGTCCCGGCGCAGCCATTGGTTTCAACAGTACTCGAATGGGTTGGAATGGATGTCGAAACGGTCGGGTGGAGCCTTCACCCGGAGCCGTATCTTCACTCTCAGGTTTTCCTGCAATCCATTCCAGCAAAACATCCCGGGGGGCTGCAACAGGAACTCACCGCTCAGCTCCAGAAGATGCCGGAGCGGGTCTGGAAAGACCTGTGCATGAAGATGACTCCTGCTGAAGTGCGATTTCGTAAATTGATCGGGCGGTTGCCTGCGATGTTGCAGGCGTTTCAGGAGTCCACCATTTCTCAACGGGACGGACGGCTCATCACGTTGACAACCGTTCTTCCTGCAAAAGCGGCTCCCAACCTTGCTCTGGCAACTCTGTTTACAGTGAATGAAGCCGTCAGAACAAATTTCGGCGCAGCCCGTCCCGTCATTGCAGCAAGCGATAAGCCTAAACTTCCCCCCACGATTGCGGGACGGATCGAACTGCCGGTCGATGCCGAGTTTAACCGGACACCACTGGAACCCACACTTCAGTTTCTGTGTGACGAAATTCAGGTCAAATTGTTTGTGGACGGCGACGCTCTGAAAGATGCCGGTTATACAAAGAACATGCCGCAGACATTCACACTCGGCAAAGTTCCGATGAAGCAGGCATTGTCTCACATTATTGACCGCTATCAGGAACGGGACAAAGAAATGGTGGCCTGCTTTGATGACGAGAAAATGCTCATCACGGTCACAACCCGTAAGTTTGCAACTCGGGACGGCTTGAAGATCTCGCTCCCGGCAGGCGACTGATTTCGCACACCGGTTCGGAATGCCGGCCCGGAATGCTCACTGTTATCACATGTGAGTGTTCCGGCAATTCCTGCCGATTTCCGTTCTTTCTCTGCAAACCCTCTCGTTTGCGCAGTACTTCACGTGCTCGACCGAGCGCGCGCTCACTTTATTTCGTCATTTTCCCTTGTTTTGAGGAAACAGGGAGAATTCTTCACGCATTCTTAATGCAGTTCACCAGCCGTAATGTCGACTTAATTAATACAACTGAAAAAATCGGCAATCGCATCGCACCTCCTCTGCTTTAACTAATCCTGCTTCCGCATCTTATGAAAACGATCTGTCCTGGTCAGGTACTCGCCCACGTACAGCGATCTTCCGTGTGGAGAGCGATCGTTTGCTGCCTGTTTGTATGCATGGCCCGAGGACCGGTTGCGATGGGTTCTGACATTGCAGTTGTGAATTTTTCTCAACCAGACGAAGTGAAAATTGATCCCGATTTGCTGGGGCCCGCAGCAACCGAAGTTCCCCTGTTTCAAATGGACCCCCAGGATGGGGATTTCGTTTCCACAACGTTCGACCCGGCTGCCTGTGCCACGATCAATCTGTTCAATTCAGATTCGACATCGGGAAGTTCGCTGATCGGTGACGATCCGGCCACCGACAAGAAAAAATGGTACGAGAAACTCAGCATCCGTGGTTACGCTCAGTTTCGCTTCAACGAGGTGGTTCAGGAGACACCGGGGTCCGCTCCCCCCAGTTATGCAGGCGATAACTCGGTCGATGATGAGCGTAACTTTCTTGTTCGCCGGGCACGGCTCGTCCTGAGCGGTTTCGTCCATGATCGGGTTTTTGTCTACCTTCAACCGGATTTTGCCAGTGGTGTACCTGGAAGTCCGGATGCAGATTATTACACCCAGATGCGAGACTGGTACACCGATCTGTATATGACAGAAGATAAGGTTCACCGTTTTCGTGTCGGTCAATCGAAAGTTCCGTTCGGTTGGGAAAACATGCAGTCGAGTCAGAATCGAGTTCCACTGGACCGAAACGACGGAATGAACAGCGCCGTCCGGAACGAACGTGATCTGGGTATCTTTTATTACTATACCCCGGAATGGGTTCAGGACGTCTTTAAGGATGTCATGGATCAGAATTTAAAAGGTTCCGGGAATTACGGGATGTTTGGAGCAGGGATTTATAATGGTCAGGGAGGTTCCTTCCGGGATCGTAATGACAATCTCCATACGGTCGTTCGATATACTTACCCGCTGATTTTCTCGAATGGTCAAATTATTGAATTAGGAATCCAGGGGTATTCCGGACATTACGTCGTCCTTGGTTCTCCGATTATGCCCCTTGGTGTCGGTCCGGCAATCATTCCTGCCGGAACCGAACAGACCGGGGCAGGCAAAGGGCAGATTGATCAACGGCTGGGGGGATCATTCATTATGTACCCGCAACCGTGGGGTTTTCAGGCAGAATGGAACGTCGGACGGGGCCCGGGATTGAACGATGATCAAACGGAAGTCGAAGCACGATCTCTGTATGGAGGATATGCAATGCTTCTGTACAAGTATGATTCCCCCACGATGGGAACATTCTTTCCGTTCGCACGCTATACCCACTTTAAAGGAGGGTATAAAGCCTACCGTAATGCTCCTTATTCGATGATGAGAGACTGGGAACTCGGGTGTGAATGGCAGTTCAATAAAGCTGTAGAACTGACGACTTCTTATCTGTTCGCAGACCGCACAAATCTGAATGCAATGGCGACGGGAGAATCGTACCGGGCATTCAAGGGAGACGTTCTTCGATTCCAGTTGCAGGTGAATTATTAGAGCAACTTGCTCTAATGATCCACGTTGTCTTGTGTCACGAATGTTCTTAAGCGGTTTCGAATTGTCACACGACTCAGGCCGAGCAGTTCCGAGGCACGCAGCTGATTGCCGGACGTGAACCGCATGACACGTCCAATGACGAACCGGTCAAATTTCTCCAGCGCACGGCGATACAGGTCATGTTCTCCTTCCGTGAGCCAGCGGTCCAGGAGATGAGGCATGGATTGCCAACTGGCGACATCTTCCGCCACGTCTGTCAGAGGTTCGTCCGGAAGCGAATTTTCTTCGCTGAGAATATCCACTGGAAGAAAACTCGGCAGGAGCACCATTCCGGTTGAGGCGATCAAGGCGCTGCGGATGACGTTCTGCAATTCTCGAATATTCCCTGGCCAGGAATAGTTTGTCAGCAGTTCCAGCGCCTCCGGAGAAATCGTCTGCACGCTGCTCCCGATTTCCGCTCCATACTGGAACAGGAAGTGATGTGCCAATTGAGGAATGTCCTCGCGTCGATCACGCAGGGGAGGGAGCATGATCGACACGCCGCACAGGCGATAGAACAGGTCACGACGGAATGAATTATTCTGAATTCTCGCATCCAGATCCTGATTGGTCGCGGCAATGATTCGAACATCGCAGTGAAGCGTCTCGTTTCCCCCCACCCGTTCGAAGGTCCCCTCCTGCAATAACCGCAACATCTTGGCTTGCGTCGCGGGGGGCATATCCCCGATCTCATCCAGCAGCAGCGTTCCGCCATGACATTGCTCAAATTTTCCAATCCGTCGTTGAGTCGCTCCGGTGAAGGCCCCTTTCTCATGTCCAAACAGTTCACTCTCCAGCAGAGAATCTGGAATCGCGGCGCAATTGATCGCCAGAAACGGCTGTGAACTACGGCGGCTGTGGTGATAGATCGCCCGGGCCACCAGTTCCTTCCCGGTTCCACTTTCTCCGAGAATCAGCACGTTGACACTCTGGGGAGCAATTCGCCCGATGGACTTGCAGACTTCCCGCATGGATTTTCCGTTGCCGATGATCTGCTGAGGCCGGGTCTCCGGGTATTCTGCTTCCGCCACGAACGCGGGAACCTGCACCAGACGACGGATTTGACATCCCTGTCGAACAAGTTCCCTGAGATGATTCACGTCCAGCGGTTTGACGATGTAGTCGAACGCTCCATGCTTCATCGCTTCAATGGCAACCTCGGACGTTCCGAAGCCGGTCATGAAAATGACCAGAGCCTTCGCGTCGATCTGGCGAATTTGATGAAAGACCTCCAGACCCGATTCCTGTCCCAGTCGCAAATCGAGCAGAATGACATCGGGAGCCCATTCGTTCACCAGTTGCAGCCCCTGCTCTCCATTGACCACAGACCGTACTTCGATCTCACTGTCCGTGAAGACGTCAGCAATGCTGAAGCTCACGTTTCGTTCATCGTCAATAACAAGGAGTTTACCCATTCCGGAATTTTCCGTTTGATTTAGAGCGTATCCAGAAATGATATGGCCGAGTCGGCACACAGTACCAGAAAAGTCCGTCATGTGTGCCACTGCTCTGTGAGCAGTGGCGAATGTCAAAACGATGTTGATTGCGGAAAGACATTGGACAAAAGAAAGCTGTTCTGACGAGCGCACTGCTCACAGAGCAGTGGCCCACGAATCATACGTTCCATTCCGGACACCCGGCCATGTCATTTATGAAATGTTTCACGCAATGTCTCTTCACCGGCCCCGGCAGAAACCGGCACATTGTGAGCCAACGGCAGTTGAATGCGAAACAGCGCTCCTCCTTCCGCGGCATTGGTTGCCGTCAGTGTCCCTCCCTGATGTTCGATCACTCTGCGGCTGATGGCTAATCCCAATCCGGAACCAGTGCAGCGAGTGGTGACGAATGGTTCAAAGACACGTTCTAACACCTCAAGAGCAATCCCGGGACCGGAATCCTGAATTTCCAGCATCGTGGAATCCGTGAGTTCATCGTTCCACTGCCGCAGCATCAGGGGACCTCCCGACGGCATGAAGCTGATCGCATTGATCACGATGTTCACGATCACCTGCTGAATCAACAGGGGATCCCCCAGCAGAGGTTTTGCCGCCTCATCATTTGAGATCTCAACCTGAATGTTCTGTTGTTGCAATCGTCCTTCCAGTAATGCCAGTGATTTGTCGAGAATCTTCGAAAAATCGCAGGGGACATTCTGAGGTATCTCCGGTCGGGCGAAGTCGAGCAGACTTTGAACGGTGTTCTCCATTCGTGAGATTTCTTCCAGTAAAACCTGCATCTGTTCCTCGTTCAGCGAGTGAACAGGCTGCCGTTCAGCAGCACGCTGGATCAGCAGTTTAACGGAAGTGAGCGGGTTACGAATCTCATGTGCCACTCCAGCGGCCACCTCTCCGACGGCCGCCAGACGTTCCGCCCGAACCATATCATTACGAGTCTGCTGGAGTTCCTCCGCCACGCGATGAAGATTCGAAACGACATGCTGAACCTGAGTTTCCAATACGGTCAGCTGTTCGGCGGGCCCCTGGGAGGAAACCTCAATTTGTCCCAGTTCCGTACTGGTTCCCCCGGCGGCATCACGGAGCGTCACATTGATTTGCGCCAGTGACTGATTCAACGACCGTGCCATCCACATTGCCAGACCGAGGCCGACCATCACTCCCAGAACCAGCAGGATTGCTCGGACGATAATCACATCAAAATCGGTCTGGCTTCGCTGCTCGATGGCCAGTAACAGATGACGTTGCTGTGCACTGATGAACAACCGACATTTTTCTGTCAGGTCGTAGAAATCGAGAGTCCGGGCCGGAGACTCCTTGCCGGCCTGCCAGTTCTGAATCTGTGTTTCCACCTCCTGAATCAAAGCGGAAGACTCCGGTCTCATTGGCGCCTGTCTGAGTTCCTGAAGATCTCTCAGCAGCTCATTCTTCAGTTCTCTCTGGGCTGCCGGAGGAAGATCCGTATGGGCCTGCAGTTCGCTGAGGTTTTCCTGAACTTTCAGTGCCGTATCGATCAAATGGAGAAAGGATCCCAGAGCTTCCCGCTGGCGACCGTTCTGCCAGGGGATGTACATCGTGGTGGCCAGACTGTGAATGATCCACAAAATTCCCAGCGCAATCGTCGGGAAGTGAACCTGATGGGTCAGACGTGACATACGCCCTCCTTTCGCCCCCGTGGCCGGCCCCATGACCGGAATGACATGCGGATTCCGCAGCGCAGACGGAAAGGTTCTAAAGTCATGGCGTCTGGCAACGGGAAAGAAGCATGAAATAAAGCTGTTGTTGCGGGATATACCGGAACACCCAAGGGAATTTGCAATCCCTGCTGTCACAGCAGAGAGATCACAGCAGAATAAGTGCCATGAACAGTCCTTCTGACTGGAACATGTCTTTCGGGTACTTTTCATTATAAGAAGTCGTAGCAAACCATGGACACACTTCCCTTGTGGATAAATATTTTCCATCACACTGAGAACAATGTTTCCATACTCCGCATCGAAAATGACCCTGAAAGTTCGTCACGTAGTCCTTCGTCGGTGGATGTTATGGTTCCTCGAATCTCTCTTAACCTGCTGCTCTCAGGATGCTATGGCGATCTGATTTCGTTTTGGAATCCGGCTTTTCTTACGGGATCGTAACCAGGGCCATTTACGGCATGCCGCTTGCTAACAGTGTTACCAATCCAGTCGTTCCAGATTTGTTTCATGACGGAGACAAGGGGCCAGGGACCGGGGGCGGAGGGGAGAAAATGACGATATCCGCGCATTTCCTATCCACATTCCCTCCCGCTTTGCTTCTCATTGAAACAAATCTGAAACGACTGACTGAATGTTTATCAGAGCCGCGAACAAAACCTCTCGAATAATGAAATTTCCCTTTCCGCGAGCGGATCGGGGAGAGTTTTGTCAGGGGCTCTTAGCGTTCGAGAGTGTCTCCACAAAACGAAATGGCTGTTCCGGCGCGCGGGTACCAACGATTCTTGTTAACGATTCTGTTGTTGAAACGCATGTTGCTCGGCCACATGATCGACCAGACTGGTCGAGGGTAATCTAATGGCATCTGCTCCGAATTCTCGTTGGAAACATCGCCTTGTTCTGGGACTGGCCTCGGTCGTCGGTTTCGGTGGGCTCCTGTTGCTTCGACTGATGACGACGAATGCCGCACAGCCCGAAATCGCTTCCGGCAGTCAGTTTGAGCTGGATGGCACGAACTCTGAATACGCCGCGTCAGCGATCCGTGTTACGGCCATCTCCCCGCAGGTTGGGGGGGTGGTTCGCAGCACCAGACTTCCCTGCTCTGCACACTGGCATGATTCCGCCGATCTGTTTGCCAAAGTTTCCGGGTATCTGGACAAGTTAAACGTCGACATTGGCAGCCGTGTCAAAGTTGGAGACGTACTCGCCATGATCGACGTTCCCGAACTGGAAGAAGACGTCATTCTCGCGGAAGCGGCGCTCAACTATCAGTTGGCTGCAGTGGCCCAGTTTGAAGCCCGGAAAAAATCGGCGATTGCGCAGCATCGCGCCGCGGAAGCCGCCTGCATCAAAGCAGAAGCGGATGTGGAACGCTGGAATGCCGAGATTCTCTTTCGGGAAAAAGAACTTCATCGCCTGAAAGCATTGAGCGCGTCCAACAGCGTGCAGGAAGCACTGGTGGATGAAAAACTGTTTCAGCTGCAATCAACGCAGGCCGCAAAACGCTCTGCGGAGACGGTGATTCTGACATCCAAAGAAGAGGCCGCGGCGGCAGGAGCCCGCGTGGAACTGGCCGACGCAGATATTGCCGTAGCTCGGATGCAGACCCGGATCGAAGAAGCCAGATTGAAGAAAGCCAGACTGTATGCCTCGTTCGCCAGGATTGTGAGTCCCTATGAAGGGGTGATTACGACACGACAATACCATCCCGGAGAATTCATTCGCTCCGCCGACAAAGCCTCCGGCGAACCATTGCTGACCGTCGGCCGGACCGATCTCGTGCGAGTTGTCGTACACATTCCGGACCGTGATGTACCGTATGCGAATCCGGGTGATCCGGTCGACATCATGTTCGATACGCTCCCAGGCCATCAGTTTACAGGAGAACTGGCGAGAATCGCCTGTTCCGAAGATATCCGCACCCGCACCATGAGAGCGGAAGTCGACCTGCCGAATGATCAGAATCTGCTTGTCGATCAGATGTATGGTCAGATGACGATTCAACTGCAGGCCGCCTCAGAAACACTGACCCTGCCATCGGTCTGTCTGGTCGGAGACCTGAAGAATGGAAACGGAAGTGTCTTTATTGCCGAGGAAGGAATTGCCCGGTTGCGATCGATCTCCGTCGGACTTCATGACGGAGTTCGCGTGGAAGTCATCGAAGGACTGACTCCAAAGGATCTTATCGTTGTTCGCCCTCCCGCTGGATTATCAGATGGATCGGCGATCTCCGTCGACGTTGAAGCGACCAAAGGTTAAGCCCACCCCGTTCCCTCCGATGAGCCTCATAAACATCCGTGACACAGGGCACATCCCGTGTGCCGCAAAATGTCTCGGGAACGGCTCTCTGGAATGGCATCGTCCCACCAATCAGGAGCACTCGCTGCTCGCCCGGAATCATCAGCAGATATGAACAGTTTAATTCGAGGATCGCTCAACAACCCCTATGCGATTACGGTGATGGCTCTGGCCATGGGGCTGATCGGGGTGTTGACTCTGCAGCAAATCCCGATCGATATTCTGCCGGTTTATAAGAACCCGGCCGTGCAGATTCTGACGTTCTACGGCGGCATGCCGGCGGTGGGAATGGAGAAGAGCATCACCAATCGCATGGAACGCGGGACGGGGATGGCGAGCGGCGTCGAACGACAGGAATCCCGGTCTATCGTGGGAGTGAGCCTTGTCAGAAACTTCTTTCAAAGCAACGTGGATCCCAGCGGTGCGCTCACGGAAGAAAACTCATTGGCTCAGTGGGAATTTCCGACGATGCCCCCTGGAACACTGCCACCGGTGGTGTTGCCGTACGATCCCAGCAGTACCGTGCCGGTAAGTCTGGTCGCTCTGAACAGTAAGAAGGAGACTGAACAGGTTCTCTACGACGTTGGCCGTTACGAAGTCCGCAACATGCTGATGAGTATTCCCGGGGCGATTGCGCCCGTGGTCTATGGGGGGAAGATTCGGGCAGTGATGCTCTATCTCGACCGGATCAAAATGCAGTCCCGTCACCTGGCGCCGACCGACGTCATGAAGGCGATGGATAACTACAACCTCTTCCTTCCCACTGGCAGCGTCAAGATCGGCGATCAGGACTATGCCGTGGAATCGAACTCGATGTTCGATCTGGTCAAGCAGATGGAAGAGATTCCGCTGCGAAACAATTATGCGGTTCCGTCGTTCCTGAAAGATGTCGCCGAACCTCACGATTCCTCCTTCATCCAGACCAACGTCGTTCGTGTAGATGGTCGCCGTCAGGTTTATGTTCCGGTTTATAAGCAGCGCGGAGCCAGTACGCTGGCCGTGGTCGAGAAAATCAAGAAGGATCTGCCGGAGATGCAATCCCGATTGAGCCGTCCGGACGTGAACCTTGAACTGGTGATGGACCAGTCTGTCTATGTCCGCAGTTCCATCGCTGCCCTCGCGCAGGAAGGGGTGCTCGGTGCGATTCTCTGCTCACTGGTGATTCTTCTCTTTCTGGGAGAATGGCGGATGACACTGATCGCCGTTCTCACGATTCCTCTGGCGGTGCTTGTCGCCATTGCCTGCCTGCACGGAAGTGGACAAACGATTAACGTGATGACACTCGCCGGGCTGGCTCTGGCGATCGGTCCGCTGGTCGACGTGGCGATTATCTGTCTGGAAAACACGCATCGTCACCTGTCTAATGGGGTTCCGGTGGTGGAAGCAGCGTATCGCGGTTCCAGCGAAGTCGCGTTGCCGGCACTCGTCTCAACGCTCTGTACGTTTCTCGTTTTGATGCCGCTGGTTCTGGTGCCGGGGATGGGAGAGTTTCTCTTCTGGCCGATGACTCTGGCCGTCTTTTTCGCCATGGTGACTGCCTACTTCCTCGCACAGACACTGGTTCCTTCATATAGCGGACTGTTTCTGAAGCCGCACGCCAGCCATCATCATGATGAGCCTCAGAAGAAAACCCTGTTCTCCCGCTGGGAAGGACTGATTTCCAAAGCAATCGCCAGTTACACACGGGCTCTGGATGTCACACTCCGCAAACGTCTGCTGACGCTTTGCATCGCAGTCGGACTGGTGGTGACCGTTGTCGCCGTCGTGGTTCCCCGACTCGGACGGGAATTCTTTCCGGATGTGGATGCCGGTTCATTTGAATTCATCATGCGGGCTCCCACCGGCACGCGAATCGAGCAGACGGAAGAACTCGTGGCCCAGGTGGAAGAGACTGTGCGAAAATCCATTCCTGAGCATGACCTGCAGTTGATCGTCTCGCAAATTGGAGTCACTCCTGATATTTCCGCCGCATATACTCCCAACGCCGGACCGATGGATGCGGTGATTAAAGTTCAGTTGAAAGGACACCGGGAGAAGACATCGCAATACTATGTCCGTGAAATGCGACGTATTCTGACCACGCATCCGCAGCTGGGAACACTGGAGTATTCGTTCGATGCCGGAGGAATGGTCCGCAGTGCATTGAACGAAGGGAAGGCCTCGCCAATCAACATTCGGGTCACCGGCAAGGACTCCGTCATGGCCAATAAAGTGGCCGAATCCATCAAGCGGGATGTCTCCAGGATTCCGGGAGTCGTGGATGCGTGTATCGTCCAGCGGCTGAACTATCCGCAATTGACGATCAACGTCGATCGTTCCAAGGCCGCAACATTAGGACTGGCTCAGGACGACATCATGCGGAACGTGATCTCCGCGTGTAATTCCAGTATCTCGTTTAACAAACGGAATTTCTGGATCGATCCCGTTTCACGCAACCAGTATTTCGTCGGTGTGCAATACCCTGAAGAAGATATTCAGTCGATTGATACACTGCTGGATATTCCGATTACCGGACCGAACCAGCCCTCTCCGGTTCCACTCCGTTCTGTTGCGACAATCACGAGATCGACTGTCCCTTCGGAAATCACGCATGCTAATATTCAACCGACGATCGACCTGACACTGGGCGTGGATGGCCGTAGCCTTGGAGATGTTGCAGACGACATTACTAAAGTCATTGATAACTATGGCCAGGCCACAGACACAGCGGGAACATGGGGGACATATGATCCTAACTCTCCTCAAGAAAAGAAGCTGTTAACGGGATCAAAAATTATCATGGCCGGCGAATTTGCAAAAATGCAGAGCACATTTAACAGCCTGGGTTATGCACTTATTCTCGCCGCACTTCTGATCTACTTCCTTCTGGTCGGATTGAACCGCTCGTTTATCGTTCCATTAACGGTGATGCTGGTGATTCCGCTCTCTCTGGCGGGTGTCTTACCGATGCTCTATCTGACTGGAACGGCTTTGAACGTCCAGTCGTTACTCGGGGTGATTTTCGTGATCGGAATTCAAGTTGCCAACATGGTGCTGATGACCGATTTCGCCCAGGAACTGCGTCGTACGGAAGGGCTTTCACCGACCGAAGCAATTCGAAAATCTGCTTCCATTCGTGTGCGTCCGATCACGATGACCGCGTTGGCGGCATTCTTCGCCATGGTTCCGGCAGCACTCGCCCTGGAGCATGGCAGTGAGGCAAATGCGCCACTGGCACGCGCCATTCTGGGGGGGTTGCTTGCAGGAGAACCTGCCACGCTCTTCGCTCTGCCGATTCTTTATTCGTTGCTTGTCAGAGATAAGAAAACAGCTCCCGATCAAACACCACTCATCAGCTAAGGATCGTCCTGGAAATAACTGTCCAATTTTAAAAGCTGTTGGCAAGCCTGGGTGGCCCGGTCAGAATTGGCCGGGTGCCGCAGGCACAAGAAGCTCTTCCCTCAGGCTCCCGATTTCCCAATGCCTGTGAATGGTCTCTCAGTCTCCGAATCAGAGAATGAGATCTTCTGTGGAATTACAAGCTGAGGGGCAGGCATCTTGTCGCTGCGCGACCCGGCCAATTCTGGCCGGGCTACCCGGAAGGTTATTTTCAGGACGATCCTAAGTACTACAGTTGCAGATTGTAGTTTTACTCGTTTTGTGGAGACGTGACACACCAATATTACGCTAACATTACACTGCATGTGTTTTCATAAATAACCTGAAGATATTGTTATGCAGATCTCCGCGTTTTTAATCGCAGGATGCAACCGCTCTGCGACCACATGAGAGACCGGATCGCCATGTTCCTGGCAGAAACTGAGTGGCACGTTGTGGTCAGTCTCTTCTCTTTCTGGTCAGTTTATTCCCACAGTGGTCATGCCGTAATTCCTTGACCTGCAGGGTTATACTGAATGGACAGGAAAATCCTTGCTGGACACCATTAGTTCGCTATTGAACGCTGATCGCATGATGTCCTGATCAGCAGCATGACGATATGCGGACTAAGGAGTCAGTGTTCGAATTTCCTCTTGATGTTCCGGTCGGCGTTCTTCCCCGGCCAGAACTTCTGGATCGGAGAGGAAAGGACGTCGCCGTTCAGGCTGGATGCCGACGGATTTCAGAAGGAGATGGATCTCATGCAACGTCACACGAAGCTGCAGACACTGGTCTGCCTTTCACTCTGCCTGCCTGCCGGATGTGCGGGTCTCCCGTCACAAAAACAGGTTGCTCACACACGGGCGGCACAATCGGCAAGTTCGGCAAAGATAGAATTGCCGAACACGTCTTCTCTCAGAAGGAAGATGGCAGACTCTGTTGTGACGGCTGCTCCTGATGGTGATCACGACGATCTGAATGCAACAACCTCAGGGACAGGTCGCAAAGTCGTGCTGACGTCGGGACTGGTGATCAATCCTGCCAATGACGAACAAGCTCTGACAGAACAAACACCAGTGGAGCACGCTTCCGGAACAGTGGTTCCTCCTCCCGTTCCGGACAGCGACGAACCGTTGCTTTCTTCCGGAATCGGCGATCCACTTCAGAAAGAAGAGCCAGACGCTTACACCTTGAATCTGGGGGATGTGCTGTCGCTGGCAAATCAGCAGAATCCGAATGTGAATCTGGCCCGCGAGCGGATCAATGAAGCTTATGCATTCGTGGAACGGGCGGATGTTCTTTGGGTTCCCTCACTTCGATCCGGCTTCAATATCAATCATCATGAAGGAAACGTTCAGGCGGTCGACGGAAGCGTCATGGAGGTCAGTAAGGGGGCCTGGTATGGGGGACTGGGAGCCTTTGGGGTCGGTTCCAATTCCCCGGTGATTCCCGGCGTGATCGCCCAGTTTCAGATGACCGATGCCATTTTTCAGCCTCGGATTACACGACATCAGGCGGCGTCTCGCGAGTTTGGTGCAACGGCCGTACGCAACGACACACTCAGAAGCACCTCCGTCACTTATCTGGAGCTTGTTCGTGCGGAACACGCTCTGGCGATTTCTCTGGAAGCGTTCCACAATACGAAGAAGCTCGTCGAAGTTACGGAGCAATTTGCAAAAACGGGTCAGGGTCTCACATCGGACTACGAGCGAATGCTGGCGGAACTGGCGATTCGCCGGGCGGAAGTGATCAGTCGTGAAGAGGCCGTTCGAGTAGCATCAGCCCGGTTGGCCCAGTTCCTCCATGCCGATCCTACGGTCCCGATCGTCAGTGGAGAACCGGCGATCATTCCGTACCAGTTGATGGACCACGACCTGCCTGCCAGAGCCTATGTCTCCACCGGCTTGTCACGACGACCAGAACTGGCCGAGCAGCAACATCTGGTCTGTGAAGCGGTGGAACGCCTGAACCGTGAGAAATATGCCCCGTTGATTCCCAGTGTGATCCTTGGCATGAGTTATGGGGGAATGGGAGGAGGCACGGGAGGAAATCTGGGGAACGCTGATGGGCGACTGGATATGGATGCGGTTGCTTACTGGGAGATACGCAATCTGGGATTTGGCGAACAGGCAGCACGGAATGCGGGATCGTCGGGAGTCCGGCAGGCGCAGCATCGTCAAGTGGTGATGCTCGATCTGGTGGCGCGGGAGGTGGTGGAAGCTCACACCCAGGTCAATGAACGGCAGCGTCGCATTGACGTCGCGAAGGCCGGTGTAAAAGCTGCGGAAACGTCGTACACGTTAAATCTGCAGCGGATCGAGAACATTCAGGGACTGCCGATTGAATCCCTGCAGGCCGTGCAGGCTCTGGCAAACGCCCGGCAAACTTACCTGAACGCTGTGGTGGATTACAACATTGCCCAGGTGGAATTCGTTCGCGCCACCGGCTGGTTTATGGATGCAGCCCCCTGACCGGTCACTTAGGATCATCCTGAGAATAGCCTTCCGGGTAGCCCGGCCAGAATTGGTCGGGCCCCCCAGGCTTGCCAACAACTTTCAAAATTGGACAGTGATTTTCAGAACGATCCTCACAAGGAACGTTTTCCTCCGTTTGCGGCTGCGCAAGGAGTCGTCTCTTCCCTGAAGACTTCCAATAAGACGAGAGCCCTGAGGGTGACCGTCTGAGATTGCGAATGTCCTGTTGATCTTCATACCCTGTACGGCAAACGTTCCCACTTCCTCTCAGGCGGGGAGGATTTCGAACAACATGATTCGCCGTGGTGCCAGTCGAGACAAACCGGCCACGCCGGATCCACGCTCTTTCGTCTTCAAGCCGGACGCATGGATATCAAGGTTATGGGCACCACTTCTCCTGATGGGACACGAAATCGTCTGGTGCGTTTCTGCCTTCTCCTGGGGGCAATCACTCTGTTCCCCTGGTGCGACTTCGCCACCGCTGGAGATGGTCTGGAGAAAGTCCGCAAACGGGGAACGTTGATCTGGGGGGCCGATCAGGAAGGAGGGGGACCGTTTGTTTATCCCGCCGAAGATGACCCCAATCGACTCGAAGGCTTCGAAGTCGAACTCGCGCAGATTCTCGCGGAATCACTTGGCGTTCGCTCACAGTTTCAACAGGGACAATGGGACAAACTCCCTGATCTGCTGACACGGGGGGACATCGACATCGTTCTCAACGGATATGAATGGACTCCCATTCGTGCCGAACGATACGGAGCTTCGATCCCATATTATATCTATGAACTGCAACTGCTGGGACGACAGAACGATTCCACTCTGAAAAGCTGGGACGACCTGTTCAATCCCCCGGACGGCAAAAAGAAGCGAGTCGCCATTCTCGGCGGCTCGGCGGCTCAGGATTATCTGGAAAAGTTTCTGGGAAACCGCGTCGAGATCGCCAACTTCGATGGAGTTTCTGATGCCATGCGAGCGGTTGAACTGAATGCCGATGGGATTGATGCCAACCTTCAGGACCTGCCGATCTGGACCTTTTATCAAGGGGGCTTTCCTCAACTGACCGCAATCGGTGATCCGGTGGGACGCGGCTTTTATGTCGCTCTCACAAGAAAGGAAGATCCCGAACTCCTGCAGGCGATTAACACCGCCATCTTCTCGGCGCTTCAGGATGGACGGCTGCGTCGTGTGCTGGCGAAATATCGGATGTGGAACGACACGCAATCACTGCGAGGACTGGAAACGAATCCTCAAGGCTGCTTTGTGGGGATGACCACAAACACAAATGAAAACGAGGCCGAGGCAGAACAGTCATACATTTCCGTTCGTGGATTCAGTGTCGTTCAACAGCGGGGATGGTTACTTGTCAAAGCCGCGGGGATGACCGTTGTTCTTGCCGCCACTGCGATGCCACTGGCGATTCTGATCGGACTGATGATGGCGTTGTTCCGGCTGTATGGCCCCTGGTTTCTGCGAATTCCGGCGACAATGTATGTCGAACTGATTCGAGGAACTCCGCTTGTTCTGCAACTGTATGTGCTCTTCTTTCTCCTGCCGGAAATTGGAATCACCGTCAATGCGTTCTGGGCGGCCGTCGCAGGACTCGCTCTGAATTACTCGGCGTATGAAGCAGAGATCTATCGGGCCGGGCTTCAGGCAATTCCTCATGGACAGATGGAAGCGGCGCAGTCTTTAGGCTTCAGTCAGGCATTGGCATTACGACGCATCATCATTCCACAGGCCACTCGCATCGTCATTCCTCCAGTGACGAACGACTTCATCGCTCTGTTTAAAGACACGGCGGTCTGTTCGGTGATTACTGTCGTGGAGTTGAGTAAGGAATACTATATTCAGGCCCGCAGCACAGGGGCGATTCTCGAACTGGGGCTGCTGACGGCGTTACTCTATCTGGCAATGAGTTACCCTTTGTCACTGGTGGCCGGGCGACTGGAGAAGCGGCTCATGGCGGAGAAGCGAACATGATCCAGCTTAAAAACATCGTTAAGAATTATGGTCAGCATGAAATTCTGCGGGGAGTGTCGTTGTCGGTCGCTCGGGGAGAAGTCTGTGTTCTTCTCGGCCCTTCTGGTGGCGGAAAAAGCACCCTTCTGCGGACCATCAATGGATTGGAATCGTTCCACTCCGGCGAGATTCAGGTCGACGAAATTGTTCTCCCGGCTGCCGGACATTCTGATCGGGAGCCGGCGCTGACCCGTATCCGTAAGCGAGTGGGAATGGTCTTCCAGCAGTTCCATCTGTTCCCCCATCGCACTGTTCTACAAAACGTGATGGAAGCACCAGTGCATGTCTTGAAGCAACCAAAGGAGCAGGTTCGAACACTCGCAAAGAGATTGCTGGATCGGGTTGGACTGGCAGACAAATGCGACGTTTATCCGGGTTCACTTTCCGGGGGGCAACAACAACGAGTCGCCATTGCCCGTACGTTGGCAATGAAGCCGGAGGCGATTCTTTTTGATGAACCGACCAGCGCACTCGACCCGCGCATGACTGCCGAAGTGACCAGCGTGATGAGCGATCTGGCGAAAGAAGGACAGACCATGATTGTCGTCACGCACGGACTCGGATTCGCCCGTGCGGTCGGCCATCAGGTTCATCTTCTCCACGCCGGTCAAATCGCGGAATCTGGTCCGCCGGAAATGATCTTTGAAAATCCTCAAACGGACGTCACGAAATCATTTCTCTCCGAGATTCATCAAGCGTGACGAGAACAGACGTCTCAAATCTGATCCTGTCGACGGGATTCACGTCTTTCCTGACGTTCTTCACGACGTTCCTGGCGTTCGATCACCCGGTCTGCTGCCTTACCGGTCACAAAAACCGCGATTCCATGTAAGGCCACACCGAGTCCCCAGCCTGCCAGCGGCCAGTAGAACCAGAGATGCTCAGGGTTGTTGACCAGATTCAATACTGCCAGTCCGGTATTGACCACAACATATACGGCCAAATGGACATAGAAGTTTTTTTGTGCGCGGGATTCTGCTTCGTCGTGTGACATGTGCGTAATGGTCATGATGCTTTCTCCTCATTCAGAGTTGATACGCATGACACTAATGAGCAGATCCCGTGCCACTTAAGAGACCGCGATATCCCGGATGATTCCTGGTAGACGTGTTGGTGGGTCGTCGTCAACAGTCAATCGTGCTTGCGGCGGTTTGATTTTCTTGAAAAATTGTTCTGCGACTGAAGCCCCACCGCACCATCATGTTGACTCGACCCACCAACACTACAAATACTAATCCTTCTCCCCTGAGGGGAGAAGGTGGCCGAAGGCCGGATGAGGGGACAAGCGTTGCCAGTGCAAACACTTCACTATGGGTCTGCCCCTCACCCCAGCCCTCTCCCCTCGGGGGAGAGGGAGAATAAGAGGACAGGCTCCCAGTGCCTACTCCAGAGAACTGATCACACGTTTACATGGAGGGAGGCTTTCCAGAAAGAGTCGTCCGTATGGTTTGGTGCGAATTCTGGGATCGAGAATAACCACCTGACCGGAGTCGGTGGCGGTGCGGATCAGACGGCCGAAGCCCTGACGCAGTTTGATCGCCGCTTCGGGAACCTGATATTCTGTGAACGGATTTCCGCCTCGTTCCCGAATCCGTTCCACCCGAGCTTCCAGCAACGGGTGATCCGGAACCGAAAACGGGAGCTTGGTGATGATCACGTTTTTCAAGGCATCTCCGGGAACGTCCACCCCCTGCCAGAAAGTCTCTGTTCCGAACAATACCGCTTCTCCGTCACGGCGAAACCGTTCGAGCAGTGTTCCCCGTTGCATGCCGGCCCCCTGGCAAAGCAACAGTCGATTCTGCGCCGAAAACCATGGACCTAATTTTTTTGCGCAGTTCTGTAGCATGCGATAGCTGGTAAACAACACAAAGACACCGCCGGAGGTGTCCCGGATATGTTGCTGAATGCGTTTCACAACATGTGCTTCATAATCGGCCGGGGAAGTTCCGGGGTCAGGCATGCGATCCGGAAGAACTAGCCGGACCTGTTCTTCATAGTTAAATGGAGATCCGAGTTGAATCTCATTTGCTTTTGATAATCCGATCCGCTGACGAAAGAAGGAAAAGTCCGATCGTCCTACTGCTAATGTGGCACTTGTCAGAATGACTGTGGGGATTTCATTAAATAATTCATCCCGCAACGTATTTCCGACATCGATGGGAGAGGACATTAGCTTAATGTTACGGGCGCGACCTCCGATGGTTTCCATCCAGTAGACGGAGTCGTCCTGCCGTTGTTTCATCCATGATGTTAAAGAGATTGCTAACGTATCAAGTCGATCGGCGCTGGAATCGAGTTCGACCTTTTGTCCTTCATCTTTCAGGCCAGCAGCATGATTCCTGACCATCAACGCCAATTCATGCAGATCTGTACTGACGGGATTGTCTACGTCGAGCGGGCGCCGGACGCGACCGTTCGGGCTTCCCCCTTCTTCTCGCCATTGGTCGAGTTCACCGAACAGAACGTCGGAAGTGATTCGAAGGTGGGCGACCAGTTGCTGTGCATTCGGGAGGTTGTGCTGCATCAGCAAACCTTTCCGGGAACGGTCGTTGTAAAGCTTATTAAAAAGGTAGCTAAACTGTCCGGAGGAGACACTTAATCCTAAGTGCGACGCAGCAACGTCTTCGAGCGTATGCGCTTCGTCGAACACAGCGACATCATAATCCGGCAGTACGCTCGCCCCTTCCCGTCGTAAAGCGAGATCGGCGAAGAACAAGGCATGATTCACAATTAAAACATCCGAGTTCCAGACCCGGCGTCGTGCGCGATAATAAAAGCAGTCATCATAGGTGAGACATTTCTTTCCCAGGCAGTTCCCATGTTCGCTGCGAACTTCGTCCCAGACTTCCGACATTGGGGAAAAGCCCAGGTCCGCGAGACTGCCGTCATAGGTCTCTTTCGCCCAGTCGATCACAGAACGAAGCTGTCGTTGTTCTTCTGACTCAAACAGCATGGCCCCTTTATCGGCAGCCACCTGAGTTCGTCGCAGGCTGAGATAGTTGCCACGTCCTTTGACCAGAACCGCGGAGAACTCCACCGGCAACACCGAGTTCAGGAACGGCACGTCCCGGGAAATCAACTGTTCCTGAAGACTGATAGTATGTGTGCTGATGACAATGCGTCGCCGCTTCCCTTTCTCCTCCTGTCGTTGAGCCGCGGCAAGAATACATGGCACGAGATAGGCAAAGCTCTTCCCGACCCCGGTTCCGGCTTCTGCGATAAGATGGGTTTGTGTCGCAATCGCCTGTTCCACTGCGGCCGCCATCTCCGCCTGTTCTCCGCGCAGTTCGTACTGCGGCAATCGACGCGCGATGAACCCGTCGGTCGAGAAAACGTCGGAAACCGAGGGAATCATGTGACCGACCTGTGAACGCCGATAATGCAGGTATCGTCACGGAGCGTCGCTTCCCCGGTGAACCCTTCCACCTCTTCAACCAACCGGCTGATTGTCTCGTCGACCGGGGAGTTGAATCTGGAAAGAAACGAGATCAGTCGCTCGTTCCCATAGATATCATGATCCTCGTTCATCGCTTCCGTCACGCCATCGGTATAGGCCAGGATGGTGTCCCCCGGGGCGATCGGAATCGTTTCACTGGCGTAAGCCAATTCCGGCACGATCCCCAATGGCAGACTCGCGGTTTCGCGAGCAATGGGAACCACTTCTCCATTCTGTCGCCGCAGTAACGGCGGAAGATGCCCTGCGTTGACGATCGATACGGTATGCGCGACCGGGTCGATCAGCATCAACAGAAACGTGATGAATCGGTGTCCCAGACCGCCCGAAGCCAGTTCTTCATTCAGCCCGGAAATGGCTTCCTCAATGGAGGGACGAGTTAATAATTGAAAACGGGTTAACGAGTAGAGTCGGGCCATCAGCAATGCGGCCGGCATTCCTTTTCCCGCCACGTCTCCAATGGCCATCGCGACCCTGCCATCGGGAAGAGAGACATAATCAAAGTAGTCTCCTCCCACACTTAAAGCCGCCTCGTAGTAATCGGCGAACGTGTATTGCGGAAGCATCGGGCGGGATTTGGGGAGAAAACCCAACTGGACTTGTGTGGCGAATTCGAGATCCCGTTCCAGTTCCCGTCGACTGACCTGTTCTTCATGCAGACGAGCGTTCTCCACTGCCATGGAAGCCTGCACCGCCAGACTCGACAGCAGATCGAGGTCATCTTCGGAAAAAGCATGATCCGAATCACGGGTCACAATTTGAATGACCCCAACCGCCTCATCGTCGGGATTCACCATCGGCACGCACATGACCGACGCAATCCGCATTCGTGAAAGCGCGGTGCTTTTCTTGAACCGGGAGTCATCCAGAACATTTCGACTGAGAATCGATTCCCGGGTACTCAACGCATGACGTACCACCGTCATACTGACTGCGACGTTTTCCGCCTCCTTGCCGCCGCGCGTCCGACTTGCCTTGACTCGCAGTTTGCCACTCTCAGGGTCTTTCAGCAGAAGAAATCCCTGCTCCGCCTGCGGAAAGATGTTGAACAGCGTCGTCAGCATCTTGGGAAGAACGGATTCGACCTGAAGATCCCGTCCCAATGCCTGGGTCAGTTCCAGAATCGCTTTCAGCTTCACGCCGGGATCAACCGTTGAGCGATGTTGATTGTCGACAGGAAATCGATGAAACGAGGTCCCTCGTTGAATTTCAGACAGCTCGTCCCGATTCGTCGTGTAGAGATGGCTGTGATCCAGAACGCCGGACTGCATCGAGTCGACGGACTCCGAAATACTTTCGACCTTCTCATCGTCATGCTTGAGAACATGGTCTGACGAACAGGTCGAGGGGTTCTGGAGGAATTCCAGCAGGATTTCACAAAGTCGAATCTGATCGCCATCCCGAAGTTCAGAACGTTTTTCGATCTTGTTTTCGTTGACGAATGTTCCGTTTCGACTGCGCAAGTCCTCGACGTAAAACGTCCCGTGACTTTCCAGAATCTGGGCGTGGTGCCGACTGACCACGCCACTGGGGAGGACAATCTGACAATTGGGATGTCGCCCCAGAATCGTCCGTTCCGCTGTGAGCGGGAATTGGGTTCCGGTCGCAGCGCCACTGATGACCTGCAGAATGGGCAAAGAAAAGACCTCGATCGAGAGCGCATCGCACTGGAGATGGCGGAAAGTGCTTGCAAAATCCCCGTGACTTCATCAGATCCGTCTGATGAATCCGCTTGTTTCCGTGAACAGTTTACCGACGAGAGCCTGACAGGGCAATTCCTGATGAGGATTCCATTGGGCTTTCGCCTGCCTCAAGATGGAAAGCGTCCGGGAGGGCGAAGCTCCTGCTGAGCCGCGAATAAGATCACGTTTTCCATGGCTTGCGGCCCGGCAGGAGCCTCCCCCTCCCGAGTCCTTTTCAACAAGAGGATTTCTCAATTTCAAAACTCGAACGGTTGTCCGGCGACATCGAAGCCGGGAGATCGGGCAATGTTCATCAGCAGTCCGACACAGAACGCCGTGGTCACGAAGCTGGAGCCTCCATAGCTGACGAGTGGAAGAGTGAGCCCTGTAATGGGGGCCAGTCCCACGGTCATTGATGTATTGATCAGGACCTGAGCCGTTAAAACGGTGACAATCCCGGTCGCCATGAGTCGCGCAAACGGGTCTCGCGTGGCCGAGGCGACATGCATCCCAGTGAAAATCAGACAGGTAAAAACCAGTTGCAAACCAATGGTACCGGGAAGCCCCCAGCGTTCTCCAATCAGACAATACACAAAATCCGTTCGTCCGGCAGGAAGGCGGTATGCGGCGGGATCGTCGAGAAGCGGCCCTTGCCATTGACTTCCCCAGGCTCCTCCTAACGCCAGCAGTTGCTTGGATTGATGCAGATGGTAGCCATCGCCGGGGTCTGGACGTCCGCCGTCGTTCTGTTGAAAAACGGCAGTGACTCGCGATTTCTGCTCGGCATTCATGACCATCCACAACACCGGCAACAGGGCGATTCCCGCGATGACCGTTGCCATGAGTTGCCAGCGTTTTGCACCGGCAACAAACAACATGGCATACATGACCGGAAAAAAAAGCAGGGAGGTTCCGAGGTCAGGTTCGCGAAGAATCAGAAAGACAGGCACGGCGGTCATCAGAAATGGCGGAATCAATCCGAGCCAGGTCCGGTGATTCTTCCGAAACATGAGATACTGAGCCAGCGCAAGGATGACCGCCAGCTTGGCCAGCTCCGAGGGCTGAATGGAGATCGGTCCGAGTGGGATCCAGCGCCGGGCTCCATTCTTCTCCGGAAAGAAAAAGACCAGAACCAGCAGCCCCAGCACGGCGACATAGAACAGGAAACTCCAGCCTCCCAGTCGTCGGTAAGGAACCAGAAATCCGGCAGCAGCTCCCAGACTTCCCAGAACGAGCCAGACGACTTGTCGCGAAACGAAGTCTCCCCCTTCCAGCCAGTCTCCTCGCTGGATCCCGGAAAATCCGAGTCCGACGAGAATCGCAGTGCAGACCGCAATCACGATCACAGAAACGGAATGAGAGCGTCCCTGCTCCACCGGATTGCCGCTCCACAACACTTGTGTGTGAGAATTCCGTTTCGCCGGAAACTCAGCAGACTTCGAGTTCAAAAAGTTCGTCGAGGCTCAGCAGATTTTCCAAACCAATGTCTTCGGGAATGTCTCCGTCGTCGGCGCCGTCGATCTGTACGCATAACTCTTCTCCCTCAACATCGAGAAGAGTGACTTTGTACTGACCGACCTGAAGAGTTTGACCGATGCTTAATTCAAATAGATGCTCTGGCACCACGTCTCTCCGAGAAGACAGACAAGTAGGAAGACCTGACAAACAAACGGATGCTCTCCGCATCGCTTGAGGAGATGAATTCTCCACGACACAGATGGCGTTGCTTGCAGTATCCGGAAGTCACAACGACTGGTGACTTCCAGAGTGGACAAGGAGAGACTATAGCAACGCCTTCCGGTTCTCGCCAACTGAAAATACGTCGACCAGTTTCAAGTTTTTCGATGACATGAACGTGACACTTCATTCCGGTTTCAATCAAAGCTGTTCTATTTTGCTGCGATCGTGATCCCCTGCCCCGGAGCAGATGAGTGAACAGGATCTGTGCTCTCAGTAAATGAGCGGGTGACGTCATGTCGGTACGGGCGTATACTTCTATTGAGGAAATGGAGCATTTTCATCACCCTTGTCAGAACGCCATTTCAACTTTCCCATGGAATCGGGGAGGAAAAGGTCTTCAGGATGAATTATCAAAATTACGGCAGTCTGTTTTTTTTGCTGCTGTTCTGCTTGCTGACCACTTCAGCCAATGGAGCAGAACAGAGCGCTTCCCTTGCGAACTCTGCTTCTGTCAGTGTGATTCCTCCCGAGTCAAAAGACACTGTCACAAAAGACACGGTCACGGCGATTGAGTTAGGGCCACGAACACAACCTGTGTTGAATCTCTGTGGACCCGATTCACAACTGCAATTGGTTGTGACTGCGGAACTGGAAGGTGGTCGGCGCAAGGATGTCACTCGAGAGACTATCTTTCAGGTCGTTCCCGCTCGACTGCTGGAGATTGACGCCACAGGACTGGCCCGGCCGCTGTCTGACGGACAGGGACAGATTATTGCCGACTATCAGGGACAGCTCTCGACCATTGACGTTCAGGTGGAAGACTTCGCAGCCACGCGAACGGTTGATTTTGAAAATCAGGTTGTTCCGCTGTTCACGAAACTGAGTTGCAACGGAGGAGGATGCCACGGAAAGGCGACCGGTCAGAACGGGTTCAAGCTCTCGCTGCTCGGCTTCTACCCGGAAGATGATTACGAGTATCTCGTCAAAGAAGGGCGGGGACGTCGTATCTTCCCTGCGGCTCCCGAAAAAAGTTTACTGCTTCTGAAAGCGACCGGAGACATTCCTCACGGGGGAGGAATGCGAATGAAACAAGACAGTCAGGAATACCGCACGCTTTTACGCTGGATCGAACAAGGGGTTCCGCGTGACGCCGAGTCTCGCAGCGAAGTGGTGCGAATCCATTGTGAACCGAAGAATGCCGTTCTCTCTTCCCGGGAATCGCAGCAGATCACGGTTCATGCAGAATACAGTGACGGACGGCGTGAAGACGTCACCCGCATGACATTGTTTGAATCCAACGAACCGAGTCTGGCAGAATGCTCTGAAACCGGACTGGTCACCGCGCACGATCTTTCCGGTGAAGCAGCCATTATGACCCGTTATCAGGGACTGGTTGCCACATTTCGGGTCACCATCCCCCTCTCCGCAGAAATCGCCAACTTGCCCCCAGTGAAGAATGTGGTGGATGAAGCGGTGTTTCATAAATTGAAATCGCTGGGGATTCCGCCATCGGAATTGTGTGACGATGCAACATTCCTGAGACGGGTTTCGATCGACATCACCGGTCAGCTTCCCACTGCCAGACAGGCTCAGGATTTTCTTGCAGATGCGTCTCCAGAGAAACGAGAACGTCTTGTTGACGAATTACTCGCCAGTCCGGAATACGCCGATCTGTTCGCGAACAAATGGAACATGATCCTGCGGAACAAGGGAGAAAAGCCATTCGAACGGGAGATGACCTACGGGTTTCATCAGTGGATCTGGAACAGTCTGTACGAGAACAAGCCGTACGACCAGTTTGTTCGGGACATCATCACGGCAACCGGTGATCCGCAATGGAATCCTCCTGTAACGTGGTATCGCGAAGTGGTGGGAGAAGAAGCTCTCGCCGAAGATGCTGCGCAACTGTTTCTTGGGATCCGCATCCAATGTGCCCGTTGCCACCACCACCCTTATGACCGGTGGAGTCAGGAAGATTACTATGGTCTGGCGGCGTTCTTCAGTCGTGTCGGCAAGAAAGAACTGAGCGGCGCGCTTCCCAAAGGGGCCAAAGACCGAAGTCTGTTCCACAGCGACGGAGTGGCACAACTTCCGCATCCCCGGACGAAGAAGCCGATTCACCCGACCGGTCTGGGAGGGGCATCACTTGAGATTCCCTCAGATCAGGATCCACGACTCGCGCTGGCCGACTGGATGACGACTCCTGACAACCATTACTTCGCACGGAGCCTGATCAATCGATACTGGAAGCATTTCTTCAATCGCGGGATTGTTGAGCCTGAAGACGATTTACGGGATACGAACCCTCCAAGCAATCCGGAACTCTTTAGAGCATTAGAGGAACATTTTGTTCAATCGGGGTATGATCTCAAAGAACTGATCCGAACCATTTGTTTATCGTCGACTTATCAACTCAGTTCTGATCCGAATGAATATAACCTGAAGGATAATCAGAACTTTTCCAGATACTATCCACGCCGCCTGACGGCAGAGAGTCTGTACGATGCCTTTCATCAGGTGACGAAGACGAATCCGGAACTGCCGGGGCTGCCGGTGGGAAGTCGGGCGCTGCAGATTCCGGATGCCTCGGTGGCACCGTACTTCCTGCGGGTCTTCGGTCAGCCTCAGGGAGATTCTGCGTGCGAATGCGAACGCTCACAGTCGGCGAATCTGGCTCAAAGTCTGCACTTATTGAACAGTCGGGAAGTGTTATCGAAAATCAACTCCCCCGCTGGCCGTGCCCATGGACTGGCGAAGGAGTCCGAGCGATCTCATACAGAAAAAATGAAAGAACTGTATCTCTGGGTCTTCACCCGAGAGCCGGATCAGGATGAGTTGGAGACAGCATTAAGCTATCTCGCCAAGCATAACGACAATCCGCAAGGAGCCTACGAAGACATCGTCTGGGCATTGATTAACACGAAGGAATTTCTCTTCAACCATTAAGATTGAATTCAACACCTTTAACTGTCTTCTTTTCGCTCACATCCAGAGAGAAAAATTTCACCGCAAAGACGCAAAGATCGTGAAGGAGATCTTCGTTTTACTTCGCGATCTTTGCGCCTTCGCGGTGAAAAATCTTCTTCCTCTTATCCGACGAGTTGTTTCAGAACGTCATCGTGGTCGGCGAGGGAGTCGCGCAGGTGGTCCGGTTTTGTGGGTTCCAGTTCGTCGAGGGAATGAATTCCGGTGGCGACGGCGAGAACCTTTGCTCCGATCGCACGACCACATTGCACGTCCGCGGGAGTATCTCCAATCACCCAGACCCGGTCTGCGTGTAACTCTCCAGCAAGATGTTCTCTGGCGGCCGCATGGGCCAGTCGGGCAACGTCGTCACGATGGTGGTGCGCGTCGCCGTATCCGCCAAAACGGAAGTAGCGAAAAATGTCGTAGTGTTCGAGCTTCAGTCTGGCGCCCACTTCCAGATTCCCGGTGAGGAGTCCGAGGACGACATCGTCCCGTTCGTTCAATGCTTCCAGCAGGGGAAAGACCCCGGGGAGAACACTGCCGCTTTTCAGGCTCAATGCGTCTGGCAGTCGTCCAAGATAGGAGTCAATGAACTTTCGCCACTGTTCGTCATTCACCTCGAGTTGGTGGAACGCAAACAGATCACGAGTGATCGCCCAGTCGGTTCGTCCGGCAGCCGGGATATCGTGATACGGACCGTGAACTCCGAAAACATCGGCCAGTGCCTGCTCCATCGCATGCTGTCCGGCTCCTCCGGAACTCAGGAGTGTTCCATCAATATCAAACAAACAGACCGTTTTCATCATGTCTCACTTTGAAAAGTTGATTCCGTCTTGCAGCATTTCATTTTCAGGTCGCTTTTCCGAAGGAAAGCCCCTTTTCTTTCGACTGGAGGACCCGAGACTGGTCTTTCGGGTTCCTGAATTGTAGTCTGCGATCGTAAAATAATGAAAACCGGTTCGGAATCATGGACTTCTCAGGCCCAAAATTCCGAACCCTGGTGTAAGTTGCTCTATGCCTCAACGTTTTATTGTTCGATATGGCTCGACCCGACAACTGGGAGAGTTTTCCACCAAAGGCCCGACGGAACTTCCGCGTGGCTCTCAGGTGATTGTCCGCAGTCCACGCGGGACTGAATGGGGCGAAGTGCTCTGCGAAGCGACTTCCCGGACGCGCGATTATCTGAAACGGCAGGATCCCTCAGGGAAAATTCTACGCGAAGCGACCCCGGACGACGAGCGGAGTCAGCGGTCACTCTGGGAACGGGAACAGGAACTGTTTGCCGCCTGCCGTCGACTCGCATCGCAATATGCGGCCGGAATGCAACTTGTCGACATTGAACATCTGTTCGGTGGTGAGAAGGTCATTGTCTATTACGTTTCTGAAGATCGAATTGATTTTCGGGAACTGGTCAAAGCCATTGCCCGAGAGTTTCAGGCTCGTATCGAAATGCGTCAAATCGGCATTCGGGACGAAGCCAAGCTGATGGCCGATTACGGGGATTGCGGCAAACCGGTCTGTTGCAACACGCACCTGACGGAAATGCCCCCCGTTTCGATGAAAATGGCGAAGGTGCAGAAAGCATCTCTCGACCCGAACAAGATTTCCGGCCGATGCGGGCGTCTGAAATGCTGCCTCCGGTATGAATACGACACGTATGAGGAGTATCAGCGGTCTTTGCCCAAGGTGGGAAAGATGGTGGTGACGAAGCAAGGGAAGGGAAAAGTACTGGCTCAGGAAATTCTGGCCCAAAAACTGCTCGTCAGTTTCGAAGATCAGCGACGAATGATGATCGATCTTGCCGATGTCATTACAGTGGTCGGTTCGCACTCCCCCGGAAACGGTAATGAGAAATCAGAAGAACAGGAAATCGAGAATTGATCAAAGAGAGGTCTATTCAAAAACCCTCGTTTCGGTCTATGATTTTTTTAGAGCCTTGGCAAAACTTCATAAATGATGAGGATTCCCCTTCTGCGAGTGAATCGGAATTCATTTTTGCTGGGGTTCTTATCAAGGGAAGATGAATCAACCAAAACTGATGAGTCTCCCTGCGATATGCTGAAATTCATTAATTTTTTGTATTTCGACCTCCCGCCCGCGGGGAATTGATCGCCAATCAATCAAGCGGAGTGAAGTGATGAGCACGACTGGCCAATCAGCGGTCCCCCGCTTCCGTTACCATAACGATGCCTATCGGTTCGTTTTTGAGGCCCTGCATCACACGCAGCAGCGTCTCAAACGCCCCACCCATCAGACAGAAGATGACGAACGCGCGCACATTACCGGCCCCGAACTTCTGCACGGTGTCCGTGAGTTAGCGCTCGAGCGATATGGACTGTTGTCCAGGAACGTCTTCTCGCACTGGGGAGTCAAAAGTACAGCAGACTTCGGTCGAATCGTTTTCGAACTGATCGAACGGGGAGAAATGCGAAAGACCGACCGGGATCAGTTGACCGATTTCTACGACGTCTATGATTTCGAAGACGCCCTCGATCGGGATTACAAAATCGACGTCAGCCATTTCAATTGAAGACCTGGCCTTTCGCGAGCATTCTCCGAAAATCATGAACTCAACAGTCGAAACCCCTGTTGCCGCTGAACCTGCTGTTGTGATTCCTCGCTCCCGTCTCCCGGCATTTCTGGTCATTGGCCTCGCCATGGCCTGGGGACTGGTGCTTCTGCTGCTGACCCTGTTCACCGCCAATCCGGTCACGCTCAATCGGGGGCAAATCCTCGAGTCGCAATGGGTCATTGTCGGCAAAGTGACCGGGGCCGACAAAGTGGTCAAATCCGACCCGGCACACTGGCCATTTCAGGACCGGGACGAAATCCGGATCGATAATCTGAAAGACACCGGAGCACTGATCGGGGAAATCTACCTGATTCCTCTGATTCCACTCATTGGCAAAGAAGGACTCGTGCCGGGGAGCTATCTGGTCACCCCCACCCGACTGCCAGAATTTCCGCCGCTGATCTATCCGATGAGCCCGGACGCGGAACAACAACTTCAGAAGATCATCGAGAAGCCGTAGTTCTTGATCTCGATTAAACTAGTGGGCGTGACATAATCAGTGAGATGACAGCATCTCAGAAGTGGCGGTGCAGTCGGGCCTCCAATTCTCGCCCCATGGTTAATCCTTGAGATCAAAGACCAGTTGCTCCGTTCCCTTTGGGGGGATTTCGACATTCAGCCCCGATTTGGATGCGTTGCTATATTGAGAAGGAATTAATGATCTCAGCCTGGCTACTGAGGCTTTTTGAGTCTCTTCAGAATAGATGTCCTCTTGTGAGACCTTGAGGATCGCTACGGCATACATCCCGGGAACTGCTCCTGAATCTGGCGGGAAGGTTTTGAGGTCAAACTCCCCTTTCTGATCGGTTAATGCAGAAGCCGCGAATCCTCCCTGAGTGCTCGGTTGGAACACCACGACAGCATCGGTCACCGGTTCCCCTTGATAGGTAACAACGCCACGGGCGCGTACCGTGGCCGGTCGATCTCCTTTCGAACGACTCCCTCCACAACCTGCAGACATGACGATGAACACAAAGAGAAGACCGATGAATGAAGAACTCCTCCAGGGGAGGGAATGACGTGCAGGAAATCGCAGAGGAACAGCACAATGGGGGCTCAAGGCCATCCTGAAAAACCTTCGAAAAGAGCGTATGGTGTTGATTTGAAGTGACACTGCCCTGACACACGGTGATCGGCGTTTGATCAATCGAAACGTGTGCCACGAGGCCACGTGATAAACCGAACCGGGCCTTGTCAGGCTTCAAACTGAGGGTGGTCTCACATGTTCCGCGGCTCGTTGGCCGCTCTCGTTTCGATTCTTCCACCCTCATTTTGAATGCTGATGCAACACTAGAAATCGGCGGCAACTTCCCCACCGGAGCGGGTCCCCAGAGCACCCCAGACCCCATAAGGACTTTCGCCTGATGCGGGTGACGACAGTGCCGCCTGGCAGCTCTGGAAGCCACCGACAGGCAATATCGCCCCCTGATCACCGGTGTTGATACTGTCGCTGACAAAACGGACCGCGCCATCTGCCATTAGCACCTGAACGCCCCCGACATGCGAACTGCCGGCGTTGAAGATCCCATATCCCAGATGACTCCGGGAGTTTCGGGTGTAGCAACTGGCCGTATTGGGGGGGACTGAGGCGGAGAATGTGGAGAAGATTGCGGCACCGTCACCCCATCGGAAACCGCGTACAGCTCCATTTCCTTTATCGGCATAGGGAGGTAGATAGGTTCTTGTTGACGCATTCCACAGGGCCGTGCAGGCCGCGGGACTGATTGAATTCGCAGGAAGCAGCAGATCCGACACCGTCCCTGGACCATTGTCTGACGTCGGCGCTGTAATCTCCGACATGGCGATCGTGTTACTGGTACCGTCAGTGATGTCGCGAAAACTGGCACATTTCACAAAGGCAAACATGCCGCGAGAATCCAGCGGTCTCTCGCAATCAAAATCAATCCCCGCTTCGCTGTCTCCAGCGCAGAACACATAATTCCGCTTCCCTCGAGTGTCTCCATTATTGATGGGAGCAACCTGTCCCGGATCGCTGGGGCAGGCCATCAATGAGATTTTTCGATTCCATGGAGCAACATTGTTCCAAGGGCGAGGATTCGTCCCGGTCAGTTGCGAGATTTCTCTGACAATCGCTTCCTGTTCGAGAAAGGGCAACAACATGACCACTCCGGTCATACGAAATTTCACGGCGCTGTTGATCTCCCCCCCGGAAAACGGTGGAAACTTACTATGCACATCATGGTAATTGTGCAGAGCCAGTCCAAACTGTTTGAGATTGTTCTTACATTGGCTACGTCGAGCTGCCTCCCGCGCCTGTTGCACGGCTGGCAGGAGTAAGGCCACGAGAATCGCAATGATGGCAATGACCACCAGCAATTCGATCAAGGTGAATCCGGATTTCGAGCGTTTAGACATGAATTCAACTCCAGTAACTCTTGATTCAACAGCACGTTGAAGAAAACCCATTCCTGCGAGGGCTTCCATTCGAATAAGTAATTGCTAATATCTTTTGAAGGGAATCGCAGCGAGATTCCCACCGATGAATTGTATGTCGCTCAGGTCACATCTCCGTTACGTCGAAAATGTAAGATTCATCTAAAGTTAACATCGCTTGTCTAAACTCATCCTGAGTCGAGCGATTGGACAGGATTATGGTGAATTCTCTGGAATCTGATCCGGACCCGAAACCAAAGCTGGTTCGGGATTTATCGCGAGAAGATTCACGTGAGCTTCTCGCCGTGAACTGGGTGAAGGTGCAGCCTGCGCTCACGGCATTTCTGATCGCGTCAACGCCCCAATTCTCTGATGCGGAAGATCTGCTGCAGGAGGTTGCCGTCGAGGTCGCTCGACGGTTTGACGACTACGATCCCTCGCGTCCTTTTCTTCCGTGGGCGATCTGGGTGGCCAAAATTCAGATTGCCAACTTTTATCGTGCCCGACAGCGGCGTCCGGTGAAATTTGTCGGAGATTCGATGGATGCCCTGGGGGAAGCGTGCGACCGTATTCAGGTGACCCTCTCGGAAGAAAAATGGGCACTGGAAAAATGCCTGACAAATCTGACGGGACGTTCCCGGACGTTGCTTCAGCTCCGGTACTTCGACGATTTGACGCCACAGGAAATTGGGAACCGGACCGGCATGACTGCAGGTGCGGTGCGAATTGCACTCTCTCGAACCCGGTCTGCGTTGCTGACCTGCGTGCAATCCACCTTGTCGGGAGCCTCTGGTCCCCATGGATGATGCTGAAGCCATTGAACTGATTGACGCTCATCTGGATCGTCTGCCTTTGACTGACGAACAATCCGATGAGTTGACCGCATGGATCAAGGCGGATCCCAAACGTGCCGACGAAGCGTTTTATCGCATTTTTCTACACTCTTATCTTCGCATGCGTTTACAGGCGGGGCTGCCTGCCGAAACGCCTGAATTTTTGCCTCATCAAGATTCCAGTGCCTCCCTGATGGCGAGTCAGGAGACGGCATTCCTCACGGCGAACCTCCCACCTCCTCCATCCGGACGGAAAAAATTCTGGGAGGCCCATCGTGGAGTTCTCATTGCGACCAGTCTTGTGATCGGCAGCCTGATTGCAATTGGATGGTGGACCTTCGCATTCTTCAACGTCAGCAGTCACCCTGGCAGACTTTATATCTATGAAGGATTCGATTATCCGGCCACAGTCTTTCCAGATTCTGCTGAAGTCACCGAATTCAAGTGGCCGACCTCGGGAGGACTCCAAGGTCTGAATAAAGGAATCGGCTGGTCGCAACCCTGGCAGGAAACGAATTCTAAAGTCGCCGTCATCGTCGACTACACTCGCCAGGAGATCCCATGGGTGGACAGGGACATGCGTAAATTCGGACCATTAGGATATACGGATTTCCGGGGGCATGTGTTGCAATCATCTGGAAATCAGATGAGAACCGCGACAACTCCCCGCTCCATTACGACTCGTCAGTTTGACATGCGGGCGTTCCCGGATTCCATGCGGGATGAACAGGGACTGGGTCGTGACGGCTCTGTAATCTGGTTCAGTTTTCTGGCGCAGTCCTCTCTCAGTACCGCCGACAACAATCGCTACTCTTATCTGGCGATCGGATCGAAGGAAACCGCCGGCTTGCGAATCGGAAAGCTGGGGGCGGCACCGTCGGGCAATTGGACTGCCACTGCGTTGCAGACAGGTGCCGAGGTGAATCTGCGGTCCAGCACATTTCCGTCGGGAGAAATGGTCTTTTTTGTTGCAAGAATCATCTTTCGTCCGGGCCCTGAAGACGCCACTGTCTGGATTAATCCCCTGCTCAGTACGGAACCATCGATGAAAGAAGCATCCATGCGACTCTCCATTCCCGATTTCCGATTTGATGGAGTCACTATTCACGCAAATCACTCCAGTGATTTCGATGAACTCCGCTTCGGCGGCACCTTCCAATCCGTGACCCCCTTCGCAGAGTAGTGCGAACGCGGGCCTTTTGCTTGTTTCAAGATGGGCGATCTTCGGGAGGGCGAAGCCACTGCTGTAAATATCTTTAGCGATCGCGGAGGATGCGGTAGATCGAAGTATGGCCGCCGGCGATGGGCTTTTTCTCCTCTGGCGATTTGGGTTTCTTTTTCGGGTGGACTTGATCCAGCGTTTTTTCCATTCCTTCTGGAAGAGGGGAACCAGATGTCCAACAATCTCCTCAGCCGTGTCGAAACGGGGGATCTCCACGGTCAGTTGTCCCCGTTCGGCGAGCGTGTGTAAGGCGATCAGTTCCCGGTGGATATCATAAAACAACAGCTCACTGGAGATCGTCGCTGCCTCACGCTGTTGAGCGGCGGCGATGTACCCGCGTGTCACCTGAATCAGGTTGTATAACACCATGCAGAACGCACACTGGAAGATCATCCCTTGCGGGCTGCTGCTGATCAGGCTTTCCAGGTAATACACTTCCGTCGCCTGTTGAAAGACACGCTCGATACTCCACCTCAGGCGATAGGCCTCCAGGAGGTCACTGGCCGGAGACTGGTCCGGCTGCAACAGGTCGGTGACCAGGATCAGGTCGTCTTCGCCGGGACGCTGCAGAGTCACTCGACGCACGAACAGTCGTTGTGGATGACTCGGCGCCCCGAGCCAGCCCCACTCCTGCTGATCAGAACGTTGCTGAACATCCAGACCCGAGTTGGGGATCCACTCCGGATCAGGATAAAAGTGGGTTTTCGGGTGATATCGGACCAGAAAATGGTCCCCTTCTTCCTGAAAACGCCGGGGCTGAATCAAATCGCAGAACTGGCTGTCGGCGATGAACAGTCGTCGTTGTGACATCCGTTCCCGCACTTGCGGCAGGAGCCCGGGGATCAACGGGGCATCGTTGGTTTCGCCATCCAGATGGGAGTTCATCGCGATGATCAGGCCGCTTCGCAGATTCAGTGCTGCCAGGCTTTTTGCTCCCAGCGGAGAGCCTGTGTCACCCCGCGCCAGCTTCAGGCGTTTGGCGGCGTTTTTGATCTTCTTGCCATCAATGACGATGACGTTCTGAGCCTGCAGGCTGCCGGGGAGTTGCACTTGGGCTGCCGGTGGAAACACCTGCTGTAACCGGTCGGTGGTGTGGGCCAGAAACGCATTGCTCAGGCCGATGGGAATCCGCCGCAGCTTGCCGTAAGCCGCTTGAGGTGAAACCTCCAACTCCCCACACTCAGCGCCGCGGATGAGTGCCTGTCGCCCGCTCCCCTGATGCTCGAGCAAGGCGTCTGCAATCAGCTGCACCATCCCGGCAAAACTCAACACGCTTTGATAAGACCGTCCTCGATGCTGTTGGAACAAATCCTCCAGCACCGCTTCGTCGGTGGCCCACGACAACGGGAAAGCACCCCGTCCGCTAACGGGAGTGATTCGAGCAATTTCTGCGACAAACCCTCCATGGCAGGTCCCTCATGAAAACGGAATTCCCAAGCCACATTGCAGAAGTCCCTTCGATAACAGAACTTATGAAAAGACAAAATGTTTACAGCAGTGGCTTCGCCCTCCCGTATCTACTAATCGACGGCAATGACCACACAGGTGATATTGTCCCGTGAGCCACCGGCCTGGGCCGCTTCGACGAGTTGCTCTGCCGCAATCTGAGGTGCGGTGTGTTGGGTGAGGATGTCCTGCAGTTGAGCGGGAGTCGTTCCATCGGAAACGCCGTCGGAACAGATTAAAAACCGGTCCCCCGTTTGTGGAACGATTCGCAGGGGTTCAATGCGGGTACTCCCTTCCTTTGTTCCCAGATAACGATAGAGAACGTTCCGGTAACGATGCGTCTTGGCATCTTCGGCGGTGATCGTGCCGGCTTTGACAAGTGCCTGAGTGAGAGAGTGGTCTTCTGTCAGTTGCTGCAACACATGATCTCGCAGGAGATAGACCCGACTGTCTCCAATACCTGCGATGTGGAATTCATTGTTGACGGAAACCGCAAATGCGATCGTGGTCCCCATGTTCTTGCAGTTGGGGTCCAGTTCGCCGAGCGCCATGATTTCCGTGTTGGCATAATTCACGGCCGAGTTCATGCCGTCAGCGACCGCTGCCGAATCGCTTTTCTGGAAATCGATCGCCGAAGAGAGGCGACTGGAAATCAACTCGACAGCCAGAGAACTGGCCTGTTCTCCGGCACTCTGTCCCCCCATGCCATCAGCAACCAGAAAAAAACGACCGGCAGCATCCACGAGAAACCGGTCTTCGTTGTTCTCACGAAAGTTTCCAGTGATACTGACCGCGCCCCAATGAATTGCTCCGGCTCGCCCCATGATTTCTGGTCCGCCTCTTTGGTTGTTAAATCAGAGTCAACTGGAAAGCCATCGTGCCACAACACATAACATGTCACACTTACCTGAGATCTATCATTGCGAAGTCCGGGACGAGACGCAATCGCTGATCGGGCAGTTTGCACGCCCCCGTGCCGACAGCATCGGTCATTCGGCGCCCGACCTGAACGAGTGTCGTGAATGAATTCCGATGCAATCCTGCCCCGCCCAGACCTGACAATCGATCAGGACTTCGCTTGAATTTCTCCCATCGCTATCATCTGAACCACTCCATTTATCGACCACACAGAGAGACGATGTCGACCGAAACACAGAATGAACCTCTTCTTCCCACCCGATGGGCTTCCATCGTGGCGTGGTGGAGTTCGGTTCATTTTCTGGTCGTCATTCTGGTTCTTTCGACTGTGATTCTGTATTACCCCGCGACAGGATATGAACTCCTGAACTGGGACGACCCCTGGTATCTGACCTGGAACGAACTGCTCCGGTCGTGGCATCCGATGAATCTCTATCAGATTCTGACAGAACCCGTCGCCAGAAATTACGCACCTGTCACCATCTTTACCTTTCTGGTGGAGTACCATCTCTGGGGACTGCATCCCAGTGGTTACCATGCGACCAACGTGCTGCTGCATGCAGTCAATGCGGTGCTGGTTCTGCAGTTAATCCGACAACTGACCCGAAATGACTGGCTCAGTCTTGCGGTCGCTTTGTTGTTTGTGGTCCACCCGGTGCAAGTCGAATCGGTTGCCTGGATCTCGTCTCGCAAAACCGTCCTCTCTTCAACGTTCATGCTCGCCAGCCTGATCTGCTGGCTGCGACCGGAACGGACAAGCCGTCAGGAAGGCTGGGGAATCATCTGGCTGATTCTCGGGCTGTTGAGCAAAGCCTCATGTGTCGTGATTCCGCTCATTGTGATCGCTTATGACGTGCTGATTCCCCGTAAGAAACTTTCCGATGCCATTGTGCGACAGATGCCGGGACTGCTGTTCTGTGCCATGCTTGTGTTCACCACAATGAATGCTCAGGTGACCATTGTCGGAGGCATTCGCAGTCATCTGGGGATGAGCAAGCTGGAACTGCTCGGGGTGAATCTGACTCTACTCTGGCGTTATGTCTTCATGCTGCTTGTGCCGCGGGGGCTCTGCGTTCTTTACAATCCCCCCGTGTCCGGTATCGGACTCCTGGTCACCTTGTCGGCACTGGGATGGGGTCTGGTCAGTTGGGGATTATGGAAGGTTCGTCACACGATTCCACTGGTGACCTTTGCCGGAATCTCCGCGTTGCTGATTATGATTCCGATGCTCAATCTGTTCCCGCTCACCACATTGATGAACGACCGTTATCTCTACCTGACCTGCATTCCGTTTTTTGCGGTTGTCGGCGGAGGAATACAGTGGGTGTGGAACGGAATTCTTCGTTGTCTTCCACAACTTGCTCCCGCCGGAAAGATCATGGCAGCAACGACCATACTCGTTGTTGCAGGAGCGATGACATGGGGAACGGCGAACTACTTGCCGGTCTGGAAGAATCCGGTTTCATTATGGACAGACGCCCGATCGAAAACGCCATCACTGACGGTCGTTCAGATTCAATGGGCACTCACCATGGAAGAAGAAGGACGCCCCGAAGAGGCGTTGTCGGCGCTGAAATATGCCTTGGAACACTGCAACCCGGACAAACTGGATCGCGAGCGAATCCAAAAGATACAGGACCGACTTCGTTCTCCGGCAGAAGCCATGGAGCACGAAGCCTGACTCGCAAGGAAACCACACCCCAGACATGACCCTGCCGCATTTACGATGGCAGGGCATCATATAAGGATGTCGTCTTCACCTGTGTCATACAGATGAGTCAACAGCGTGACGTCGAGAAAGCGGCTCGTCTTTATGACTTGGTGCGGTGAAAGGTGTCACCTTGCTCGCGGTCTTTGCGGCGCATTTCATCCAGAATGACCGGATGCCAGGAACGGTTCCGTTCATTTTGTGGGGCATAGTTGTGCCGTGCCCAGGTGCGCAAGCGAATTTCTTCGACGAAATCGACATCTTGAATGGGTTCAGAACTGGCAGTTGAATACAACATCTGTCTCTCCTCCAATTTTTGGAGCTTCCCCTTCCAGGATCCGTACTTCTTAGAGGCGCGAACAAAACCCCTCAAATATTGAGAGTTCCCTTTCCGCGAGCGGATCGGGGGCAAGTTTTGTCAGGGCGTCTCAATCCTGCGACGACATCCGATTAACAAAGAACCATCGCGGTCTGGCGATTCACCGGTTTCGGTGACTTCGACGTTTACGCTAGCACTGTCAATTCCAGACTTCAAGAAAAAAACTGGAATTTCAGAACAGTTTGCTCCCCTCTCTACAGTCGGACGGCTTCACCGGCGGCTCGTGAAACAGGGAAGACGAAACGAAACGGGTTTGCCGGATGCGAGCGGACCAGACGTTTCCCGGTAGAGGAATCGTCAAAAACATCGGAAGATTCAGGGGAAGCTACGAATGGAAGCCCCCCACCCCGACACTTGCCGGCCACGCTCTGCTCTGATTTCGGTATTTTTCCCAACGCGACTTGAGCCAAAACACAGGAGAGCTTTAGTATTGACCTGTTGTTATGGAAGAACCACTTAAATATAAGGCGAATGAATTCTCAGTCGGTTTGACGCGGAATCCCTTGTGTGACTATGATTCGCCTCTTCACCCTGAACGAGATTGTTCCTGAGTTCCGATCACCGGAACCAGAACAGACATCGTCGGTTTACGCTGTTGTGAACTGCGGGGCCTGATCAGACTGGCTGAACCATCCTATTTGGTATGTCGCTGGTCACGGAAAATAATCGTGCCGATTCTGTCTGAAGATTCAGGGGTTGAACATTCAGACAGGAAGCGGTGAAAAGAATCTCAGGAGTATTGATCGTGTCTGATATTGTCGTGAAAGACATTCTCGAAGCCGGTGTTCACTTCGGTCATAAGACCAGCAAGTGGAACCCGAAAATGCGTCCCTACATCTACGGGAAACGCAACAACATTCATATCATCGACCTCAAGGAAACCATCCGGGGTCTGGTTCGCGCTCAGAAATATCTTTACAAGGTTTCCGCTCAGGGAAGCCTGATCCTCTTCGTCGGAACCAAACGTCAGGCTGTTGACACGGTTCGTCAGGCCGCAGAAGCATGCGGAATGCCTTACTGCACCGAACGTTGGCTGGGAGGAATGCTCACCAACTTCCGTACGATCCGTTCACGTCTGAAACGACTGGAAGAACTGGAAAACCTGGAGAGCAGCGGCACACTGGCCACCTTCTCCAAGAAACAACAATCCCGCCTGCGTCGCGAGTTGACCAAGATTCGCCGCAACCTGGGGGGGATTCGTGAGATGAACCGGTTGCCTGAAGCCATCGTGATCGTCGACCCCAGCAAAGAAAAGAACTGTATTCACGAAGCGAAACTGCTCGGGATTACAACCGTCGCTTTGATCGATACCGATTCCGATCCTGATTCTGTCGACCTGCCGATTCCAGGGAACGACGACAGTATCCGTTCGATCCGGATCATCCTGAACTACTTGTCCAGTTCGATTGCTCAAGGACGTGCCACACTTCCTCAGCCGAAGTCGGATCAACCTGCCGCCGATGAGCCAAAAGCCGTCGGACGCATTGGATAAGGTGTCTCTCTTCTTCCTGCAGTGGTTTGCTATCAAGTGAACAAATCTGCCGGAAAGAAGGACCATCGTTGAAATCGCAAGAGCCCCTCGGAAGGAAACTTTCGAGGGGCTCTTTGTTATTATCGTTGGTGTGTCACCACTACAGCTGCGAATGCTGAAACGCCGGGTGGTTGAGAATGAGCTCACGCAGCGTGTTGACGACGTCTTCCAGTTCGAGACTCGTTGTGTCTACCAGAATGGCATCATTGGCCGGACGTAACGGAGAGGCTTCCCGTCCGGCGTCCCGTTGATCCCGTGCGGTCTGCTCTTTCAGCAGCTCGTCAAAATCGACGTCTTTTCCACTTGCCTGCAGTTCCGTAACACGACGTCTCGCCCGTTCAGCAGGGGCCGCAGTGAGATAGAATTTGCATTCGGCATAAGGAAAGGCCACGGTCCCCTGATCCCGGCCTTCACACACGACATTGCGTTCTGCCGCAAACTCCCGTTGACGTTGAACCAGCAATGTCCGGACAGAGGGAATCTGAGCGACGAATGAGGCCGCTCTCGCCACTTCGGTTGTGCGAATTTCCTGACTGACGTCAACGCCATCCAGAAGATACCGTCCGCCGGAAAGATCAAACTGGCTGGACTCCGTGAGACACCGAATCTCTTCATCGCTGGTCAGTGTGAGTTGCTGGCGAATCGACTGGAGCGCGACCATTCGGTACATCGCTCCGGTGTCGAGAAACTGAAATCCAAGTTCTTCGGCCAAGCGTCGGGCCACAGTGCTCTTCCCTGTCCCGGCCGGTCCGTCAATCGTCACAATCATGCATCCGTTCCCACTGAAGCCGACGCCGACTTGATCCCTCCGAAAGCGGCGAAGCAGGAATTCTTATGTAAGATCTCAACCGATGCAAACCCCACCTTCTTCATCAGGTCTAATTGAAACGTGACCGGGCGTGGTGAGTCCTCTTTGTCGATGTAATCAAAAACTTTCTGTCGGTATTCCTCTCCGCCAATCGAGGCGAGATAGGCACCATAACGTTGCCACATCAACTCCTGGATCCCCGGGGTCTCATGACTGATCAGATCGGTCACCCAGAATGATCCACCCGGTTTGAGTAAATCAAAGATTCGCTGGAATGCCTGCTTCCAGTCGGCATCATCCCGAAGATGATGCAACACGGCCGCCGCCAGAATCACGTCGTATCCCTCTGAAGAAAGGTCGGTCGTGCGAAAATCTCCTTGAACGATGGAAACCTTCCCTTTTGTTTCCAAGGAGACCCGTTGTTGTGCCCGTTGGAGCATGGGGAGGCTCAGGTCGTTCAGATCGCAGTCGAAATCTCCATCATAATTGCGCAGCAACTTGATTGTGTTGTTCCCTGCTCCGCACCCGATATCAAGGATTCTCGTGATTGTTGGCGTCATAGCGATGGCGGCAGCGGTAATCAGCTCCATCGCCAATGGGGCATCAATTGTGGCTGCCTGACCCATTTCAAGATCAGAGAAACGTTCCACATCATTGTCGAACCGTTGCCTGATCTCGGTCAATGTTGATTTCTGATTCAAGGGAGTTGGCATGTGGATATCAAACCTGATGGTCGGCAAGTCTTCAGTCGAGAGAGAGATACGTGCGATTGATGAGATGATGACAATTCCTCAGACAGACCGAAATGGTGCTCCTGCGGCGAAAATCTCATCGGTAGTCAGTCTCTCGACTCCGAGAAAGGCTTTCAATTCCGTGTATCGTTTTTCTTGAGGATCCGCAGGTTGAGTTCGCTTCACTGCGCGAATCAGAAGATTCTTCGGAGTGTGTTCGAGTTCGATGAATTCCAGAATCTGTGTCCGATATCCCGCCGCTTCCAGTGCAGCGGCACGCAAGGAGTCGGTGGCGAGTGCTGAAATCCGTTCCTTGATGACACCGTAACGAAGCATGCCCTCTATGGCGAGAGCTTGAATCAGGGTGGAAAGTTCATGCTGACAACAGGGGGCTGCGAGAATGACTTTGGCTCCGGCGCCGACAGAGAACGCCAGAGCGTGATCGGTTGCCGTGTCACACGCATGGAGCGAAACGGTCAGGTCTGGTGAACCGAGATCGGCTGCGGATTGAATCAACGCGGAACGAAACGTAATCCCCGGAAGTTGCAGTTTCCCGGCAATTGCCTGACATCGTTCAATCACATGGGAATTCTGGTCGATCCCCAACATCTCCACATCCCGTTTCAGAATGACCTGAAACAGATGATGTAACGCAAACGTCAGATAGCTTAGCCCACACCCGAAGTCGACAATACGAAGTGTTCCTTCTTTCGGAAGCTCATCGACAATGTCATTGACCATTTCCAGGTAACGATTGATCTGCCGGAACTTCTTCTGACGCGACGGCTTCACCTGACCGTCGAGAGTCATGACATCCAGTTCCGTCAGAAATGGACAAGGGACTCCTTCAGGAATCAGCCTTGATTTTTTTCGATCATGATCCGCAGCCTCGACTGGCAATCGACTGGGAGCCTGACGTTGAATTATGACTCCCTGCGGCGTCACCCGGGCGGTGAGATCGTATTCACCAGTGAAGAAATAGGCTTCCTGATAGACCGCACCGAACAGACTTTCAAACTGTCGAACCGTCTCCTCGATGGTCCGATTGACTTGAGTCTGCTGGCGTTCAAGCTGCTGTTCCCATTGAAAGCGGTTTTCCTTTTTGATGACGACCGGTCGCACGGTCTGTTTGCGGGGATGCTCCTTCTGTTCCTTCCGGGGTCGGGCGAGAACCAATGAGATGAGAATTCCCTCTTCAAGGGCAGCCCGTAATGTTGGTCCCAGTGCAATGTCGTCAGTCATGCGGCATGATTTCCTTAGGAACTGGGAATGATTTGTTTCCCGGAATTTGGAAGAAAGAGGAGCTAGGAATTAGGAGGTAGGATTCAGGAAGAGGCGAATATCAGTTCCTAACGCCTAATTCCTACCTCCTAACTCCTCTCAGGGAAACTATTGTTTCCCTGTTCCTTAGAATGTATCTGGACGCACCTTACAGCAACTTCGCATTCAAAGTGAAGCTGGCCATCCTGCCAGCGAAGAGAAAAATCGGGTTCCATTGAGTCATTCACGTCGCGTAGAATTCATTCACCGGATTTCGATTCCCCAGATCAGTCAAGTTTTGAAGTTCTATGAGAGGGGCTTTTGATGAACCAGACACCACAACAATTGCTGGACGAAGCGATGGAAATGCCACCGGCTGAGCGTGGCCGTCTGGCAGCTCTTCTTATTGAAAGTCTGGAAGCTGAAGCAAATGATGACGTTCAGCAAAGCTGGTCCGACGAGATTTCACAACGTCTGAAAGACATTGATGAGGGGCGTATTCAGATGATCCCCTGGGCGAAAGCACGACGTTTGATTCGGGGCCAGAATGAATCCGCTGCCGATTGAACTTCATCCCTCTGCAGTCGTCGAGGCTGCTTCGGCACAGTCGTGGTATTCGGAGATCGAAATCACTCTTGGTCTGGCTTTCTCTGATGAGCTGGACCATGCAATTGAGTGTATTGCTGATGCTCCCTTGAGATGGACACCTCATCTTCACGGCACCCGATGCTTTTTCTTACGTCGATTCCCGTTCCTCATTATTTACCGACCGTTAGCAGATGTCGTCCAGATCATCGCAATTCCGCACACTCGCCGCCATCCTGATTATTGGAAGCGCCGATTAAAGTAGTCGTCGGCCTGGGTGCCATGTTCGCATCGCGTCAGCAGGGCGAACATGTAATGGATGTTCCTATTATGCTTGGCATACTCATGCTGCTGACGCGACATGAGCATGGCACCCAAGTTAAAACTCCAAGTGAAATCCAGTCTTCTGGATCAAGTTCAACTGTAATAGAAAAGAAGAGACCGGCGCGAATGGCGCCGGTCTCCTCACAGTCTTTATTGCATCAGACAAAAGATGCCTGAGCATTGACTCTACTTCTTGGTGAACTTGTAAACGCTTTTACCCGTCGGAGAAGCGATCGTGAAATAGATCTCTCCTTCGGCATCGTCCCCGAAGGAGAGAACGGGCATTTTCTGACTGGGGATCACTTCGTTGGAGATCACCTTCTTGGCCTCTTCATCGTAATGCAGAGCCCAGATTCGGCCGGTGACATAGTCGGCGTAAACATACTTGCCGACCAGTTCCGGCAAGGCTTTTCCACGGTAAACAAATCCACCTGTGATCGATTTTCCGACGGTGTGATCGTACTCGAAAATCGGATCGATCACTTCGGAATCCGCGATGGATTTGCTGCCGAATGGATGGGTTCCTTCTCGACGAGCCCAGCCGTAGTTCCCTCCTTTAACGACGATGTCAATTTCTTCCCACAGGTTCTGTCCAACATCGCCCGCCCAGAGGTGACCAGTTTTACTGTCAAAAGCCATTCGCCAGATGTTGCGGAATCCGTATGCATAAATTTCGGGAGCCACTCCATCACGACCGACAAACGGGTTGTCTTTCGGAATCGCGTAGGGCTTTCCATCGGCTTCGTTATCGACATCGATACGCAGAACTTTTCCGAAGAGGTTTCCTAAGTTCTGGCCATTGTCGAACGGATCGTTTCCTGACCCGCCGTCACCGAAGGTCACATAGAGATATCCATCTGGACCAAAGGTAACCGTTCCCCCATTGTGATTCCAGAACGGTTGCTTCAGGGCGATCAACACTTTCTCGCTGGCCGGATCAAAGACACTCGGATCGGTCTTGGATCGGGTGAAGCGGGAAACGTGAGTCATCAATGTGGATTTCGGAGTGTAGCAGACATAGATATGTCCGTTTTCCTTGAACTTCGGATGAACCGCTAATCCGAGAAACCCTTCTTCGTTCTGTTTATCGTTGTAAGAGACAAGGTGCTGGATATCGAGAACCAGTTTTGCACTGTCGGCGTCTGGCTTGTTCTCCAGTGACCAGATGGCTCCGTGCTGTTCTCCAACAAAAATGCGGTTTGAACCATCAGGCGGATAGGTCACCACGATGCCGCGAAATGCCTGGGGACGGCCATCCGCATCTTCAGGGCTCCAGCCTTCATACTTGAGATTTGGAAAGGCTTCAACCGCTTTCAACGGAAGTGCTCCGGTCGAAATATCCGGGGCTGGCTTGGAGGTGTCGATCTGGCGAATCTTGATATTCCGGAAGGCGACAACGTCACCATGGTCCTGCAGACAGAGGAATCCCTTGGTTGCTTTTCCGAATCCATCCCAGTCTGCGAATTTGCTTGCCGCGACTCGTTTGTCCCAGTCGGCACTTCCTTTTTGAAACGAGGCATATTGAACCCCGTTCATTGAGATCGAGCAGTTATCTGGAGCGATACGAACGTAAAGCTGATTCCACTCACCAGTGGGCTTTGTGGTGTCAAGAACTTCTCCGGTCTGGGCATTTTTACGAGGAGAATACAGTTGATAGAGCCAACCCGATTTTTGAGGGTCTTTGCCGTCAACGTTGTCCTGAATCTGAACTTCCGGACCGGTGGAATAAGGGGCTTTCCCCTGCTCGGTCACATGGAACATCAGGCCGCTGTTTCCGGCTTTCCCGATCTTGTAATCGAGCAGCAGTTCAAAGGCGTCGTACTGATCGGCGGTGACGATGTCTCCGGCCCCTTTTTCTTTACGGACCAGTGCCCCATCTTCCACAACCCATCCGCTGCTGATGGAATCTTTCTTGAAGTTCTTCCACCCGTCAGTGGTTTTGCCGTCAAACAGAAGTTTCCAGCCGGAAAGTTCTTCGTTGAGTGTCAGTTGATTCGGTTCTGCGGCGGGGACCGTACTGACCATGCAAAGCATCAGGCCGGCGGAAAGCCAGGAAGGAAGTCGCGTCATGAGGGTTTCTTCACGTTGAAGGTTGAAAGGATACCAGACCAGACTGATCCCGATCCAAAAGAGGACTGACAGTAACTTCCAAGTTTGTTTGTGATGGAGAGCAAGGAGTCAGGATTCAGGGACCAGAGGTCCGAAAAACCCGGAAAAAGCCTGCATTTCCTACCCACTACCCACTTATCCCTCCATTGAGGCAAACTTGAAACGACTGACTGATTTCATGAAATCAGCAGAAACAGATAATATCCCGCATTTCCCTGAACCGCAAAGCAACAGAGCATTGGATCCATGGTCCTCTCCCGGTCATAATGAGATTTCGAGACCTCGTTTCTGATTATTCCCCTGAGATGACTTCACGAGACTCCAATCATGGCACAGGCAATCGCCAATCCGGATGAGCTACGGGCATTTGCTCTAAAATTAAAGCAGTTCAACAATACGCTTTCTGATCAGGCGTCCATGCTTGGGACTCAACTCGACGCGCTCAGCGCCACCTGGCGCGATCAGGAGAACATCAAGTTCACGGAAGAATTCAAAGAACACATGCGATTACTGGCTCAATTCGTGGAAGCCAACAACCGCCACATTCCCTATCTGCTCCGCAAGGCCGAACGAATCGAAGAATATCTGCAACAACGGTGAGCGTGCAGGCATTCACCCACTTCTTTGCTGACGGCGGGATTCCGCTTTCATGACGGGAACCCTACGATTGGGGGCAGTATTGATTCGTGAGAAATTGATTGGTGAGAACGGCATCTTCGAAAGAACGCAGGCATATCCATGACGACGACTTCTCTGGCCAACTCCCGGTTTCTGAAAGCGGCCAGATGTGAACCAACCGACTGCACTCCCATCTGGATTATGCGTCAGGCGGGCCGGTATCTGCCGGAATACATGGCCGTTCGCAGCAAAGTCACTTTCATTGAATTGTGTAAACGTCCTGAACTCGCAGCCGAAGTCACCGTGACGGCCCGGGAAGTTCTGGGAGTGGACGCGGCGATTCTGTTTGCCGATCTGCTTCCCATTCTCGAACCGATGGGCTTTGACCTCGAGTACCAGAAAGGGGAAGGCCCGGTTATTCACAATCCGCTGATGAACGCCAGCGAAGTGGACCGCGTTCAACCGGTGACGGATCTCTCGACTGTCGGTTATGTCTTCGACGCCGTCAAGCTGATCCGTGCCGCTCTTCCGGAGAACATTCCGTTACTGGGATTTGCCGGAGCCCCATTCACACTGGCTTCGTACGCCATCGAAGGGGGCGGCTCGAAGAATTACGTCCGCACGAAATCATTGATGTTTGGGGATGATGCGGCCTGGGACGTGCTGATGTCAAAGCTGGTCGAGACACTTGGTCGATACCTGAACGCCCAGATTGAAGCAGGATGTCAGGCGGTTCAGATTTTTGACAGTTGGGCCGGATGCCTGAGTCCCGCTGATTACCGTCGTTACGTTCTTCCCTACACAAAGCGATTGATCGACTCGATTCCTGAAGATGTGCCAGTCATTAACTTTCTCACGGGTAACCCCGCATTGTTAAATGATCAGGCGACCGCCGGTGGACAGGTGCTCGGCATCGACTGGCGTGTGGACTTTGAAACCGCAAGAGCAGTCGCTGGTCCTCATCGAGCCATTCAGGGGAACCTTGATCCGGTGACACTCTATTGTGAACTCCCACAAATGAAACGCCGCGTTCAGGATCTTCTCAACGCCGCCAAAGGAGAACCGGGACACATCTTCAATCTCGGACATGGTGTTCACCCCGACATGAATCCCGCCAATGTCAAAGCACTGGTGCAGATGGTTCATGAACTGAGCGCCAAATAGTCCCATGCAGTTTCTGACTTCTTGACACTTGCTATTCCAGACTCGCGTCGGCGCCTTGTTGCTTTTTGGCGACAGGCGCGCCGTTCTGCTGTGGCGTCAGGACATCATTCGCTGTCTGTGTTGCCTCATGTTGCCATGCCTGTCATTTTTGTCTATCTCATTTCTGGGTTGGAAGATAGGAGGATTTACCAGCAGGTGAGTGTTGCTTTTCCTTGACATTGGTCTGTCAGTTGCGTTGTCAGGTGATGCGTTATGACAAAAGACGACAACGGCAAGGGCTTCACCAATGGCGGAACGCAAATACACTCATGGACTTTCCATTCAGATGTCGCGTCATGGTTACGTGATCGATATTGGCGACATGGAAATCTGGGACGGAGCGGACTTGTCTTTGATTCGTGACACCTTGTTTCGCCTGGTTCTGCAGGACGGAGCAACTGCATTCGCTATGGACATGCACGCGGTCCAGTATGTTCCCAGCGGCTTCTTTGGAATGCTGTTCGACTGGATGGAACGGGGAGTGGAAGTTCGACTGCTCAACCCTCGTGAACGAGTTCAACAGATGTTGTGGTTTCGGAAATTCCTGGCAGAGGTGGAACCGACCGTGTATCAGCTCCACCCCGGACGAGGCATCAACGAACAACAGTCAGAAGAACTTTGGGCAGACGGCGACCGTATCACCAAAAGCCCACAGGGACTCCTCAACTGAAGCAGACTGATGAATTAGACTGGCACTATCCACGTCGTGGACGTGGAACGCGTCCACCGGATTTGCCGCCGCGGCCTTTTCCTTTGCGGCCCCGTTCTTTCCGTCCGGAATAAGTGAAGCCGGGAGTCTCTTCGTCTCCCACTGGAACAGAACGACCGGCGTCCATCTGTCGTTGCAGATCGGTGATTCGATCCCGAATCTGGGCTGCCCGTTCAAACTCCAGATTCTCCGCCGCCGCCATCATCTCTTTCTCGAGTTCATTCAGAAACTCCTGCGTGAGATAACGTGTTTCGCTCTCTGTGCCGGTGGCTCCCCGTTCGATCTTGCGTGCGGAAATTTCCTCTTCAATTCCTCGCCGGATTGCTTTACGAATGGTCTCCGGAGTGATGCCATGTTCCTCGTTGTACTTCATTTGCAGTTCGCGACGACGATTCGTTTCGTCCATCGCTCGTTGCATACTGTCCGTGATTCGATCGGCATACAGGATCACCTCCGCGTTGACGTTTCTTGCAGAGCGTCCGATGGTTTGAATAAGACTCGTCTCGCTTCGCAAAAATCCCTCTTTATCGGCGTCCAGAATACAGACGAGTGACACTTCCGGCAGGTCGAGACCTTCACGCAGCAGGTTCACTCCCACGACGGCGTCAAACTTTCCTTCTCGAAGTTCCCGTAGAATCTCGACTCGCTCAATGGCATCCAGTTCACTGTGCAGCCATTCGCAACGAATGCCCTCTTCCTTGAGATACCCGACGAGATCTTCCGAGAGACGCTTCGTCAATGTCGTGACAAGCGTTCGTTCTCCCCGTTCAGTCCGTTTTCGAATCTGTTCAATCAGATGCGGCACCTGACCTCGGGCAGACTGCACAATCACAACCGGGTCGACCAGTCCTGTGGGACGGATGATCTGTTCGACAATCTCTCCTTCGGCCTGTTCCAGTTCCCAGTCTGCGGGGGTGGCCGAGACGAAAATAGCCTGATCGCGACGCTGATTCCATTCATCGAATTTAAGCGGCCGGTTATCGAGTGCCATCGGCAGGCGAAACCCGTGATCTACGAGCGTTCGTTTTCGCGCCTGATCTCCGTTATACATCGCTCGCACTTGTGGGACAGACTGATGTGATTCGTCCACGACAAGCAGAAAGTCTTTAGGAAAGAAGTCGTACAATGTTTCCGGAGGATCCCCCGGTTTTCGTTTCGCGAGTGCCCGGGAGTAGTTTTCAATTCCCGGACAGAACCCGGTCTCTTTCAGCATTTCGATATCATATCGCGTCCGTGCCGCCAGACGCTGAGCTTCGAGGAGTTTCCCTTCCTTCTGGAATAATGCTAATTGCTGATTCAGCTCTTCCTGAATCACGTCCATTGCTTCATTGATGCGGCTTTGTGGTAACACAAAGTGCTTTGCGGGATAAATATAAACTTCCTGCAGCAATTTACTGCTGCCGCCGGAGATCGGATCGATAATGGAGAGTTTCTCAATCTCATCTCCCCATAATTCAATACGGTAAGCAAACTCTTCGTAAGCAGGCCAGACTTCGATGACATCTCCGCGGACTCGAAAATGGCTGCGCTGGAAGTCAAAGTCACTTCGATCGTATTGAATGTCAACCAGTCTCAACAATAAATCGTCACGATCCACCGATTGACCGACCCTTAATGGGACCATCATCGCCAGGTAATCTTTGGGGGACCCGAGACCGTAGATGCAAGAAACACTGGCAACGACAATCACATCACGTCGGGAAACCAGAGCACTGGTTGCGAGCAGGCGGAGCCGGTCGATCTCTTCGTTAATACTCGCATCTTTTTCGATATAGATATCACGCTGCGGAATATAGGCTTCCGGCTGGTAATAGTCGTAATAACTGACGAAATACGTCACTGCATTATTGGGGAAGAATTCTTTAAATTCCCCGTATAGCTGCGCCGCCAGTGTCTTATTATGAGCCAGCACTAATGTCGGACGTTGTACCTGCTGGATGACGTTGGCAACGGTAAACGTTTTCCCAGTCCCGGTGGCTCCGAGAAGAACCTGTGAACGCTTCCCTTCCTTTAAGCCGCGAACCAGAGATTCAATCGCTTTCGGCTGATCTCCTTCGGGAGAAAATTCAGAGACAATTTCAAAGTCAGGCATGTGACGTATCCATCAGTACGCATCTCAGTCCGAACGACTTGTGACAGGACCATTTTAGTAGAATGAAATCTGTAAAAATGGAAACAGATTTTTACCGCAAAGACGCGAAGAAAGAGGAAACCACGAATGGGCCGAATCTGACGAATCTTTTGTTCGACATCTCACCGTCATTCATCGTGTGATTCGCTCGATTCGTGGTTTTTCCGACACGTATTTCGGGTCATCTTGACCAGACAGGCTGGAGGAGATGAATCACTCATGATTTCCAACCCCCTCGCGCTCTTGGCGTCTTTGCGGTAAAAAATATTCCTTATCAGCAACCTGGTCTCTGACAACTTCTGGCCACCAGATTGTTTCAACTTTCAGTATTCAGCAGTCTCATCCCAACTCAGTTGTAACCGATTCTCAACAACAGAGAGTTGCAGGTCGTTGAGATGGCGAATTATCGCATTGGCTTCATTCAGTGCAGAGGGGGGATTCGTTGTCGTCACTCCAATGACTTTCGCCCCTGCGGAGCGTGCAGAGCGAATTCCTGCTGGAGCATCTTCAATCACAACACACTGGTCTGCAGGGATTCCCAGTCGGTCAATCGCCTTCTGATACGGTTCCGGATCTGGTTTTCCTCGCGTAATGTCGTTGGCGGTAATAAACATATCGGGGATCGGAAGTCCGCAATGATTCAGGCGAATCGTGGCGGTTCGCCGTTTCCCGCTGGTCACGATTCCCCAATGTCTCGGAGGGATTGCGGTCATCAGGCGGGATGCCCCTGGAAACGGGGTGATTCCTGACGTGTCGTCTGCTTCAGTATCTTCCTTCTCGTTCGCTTCGTTCACGGCATCCAGATGAGGGGCGACAAGACGCACCACCTCGACGGTAGGGCGACCAAAATGAATCGCTTCAATTCTGGAATAGTCGACGCCATGCCGTTCGGCCCACAATTCCCAGTGTCGTTCCGATGTGTCATTGGAGTCCACGAGGACGCCATCCAGGTCGAAAATTAAAGCGGAACAAGTCCAACAGGGCATAACACACTTCACCAGTCACACTGTGGAAATTCAGATTGAACGCCAGAGACCGTTTCCCCCGAAAGGGACCTCAGTCAAACCGCTCGGGGAGACCTTGGGGACGGTACCAGGCGGCGTCCAGACAGGACCAGATGTGAATGATCCAGCCCAGCCAGATCAGCCACAAAACACTGACCAGAACAAAATGAATCAACGCCATGACCGGTCGTCCCTGAACGAGCTGACCCAGCCCGGGCAGAAAGAAACTGCAAACCGCGGCAATCACATTCCCTGTTGAACCTTGACTCGACATGCCAACCTCTCTGGAGTTATTCGTTCGACAAGCAATTTGTCTGACCATGATGTCCATACGGTCAGTACCGCCTATTTTAGAGCCAGATGCCCCAACTGCGAGATGTCCGGTCAAAAAAATGCGTGTGCTCACCAGAGAGAATGGTGGAGTGTCGACATAAATCTTCTATGTAGAAGTGAGTTACGCAGTTTTTGTGCGTTTTTGAAAGTTCGACGCGGACATGACGAACGGTCTTTGGACTCTGGACAAAACGCTTTTGAGAACCCCTAACAAAACTGACCTCGATCCGCTCGCGGAAAGCAAATCTTCATGGTTTGAGAGGTTTTGTTCGCGGCTCTAAGAATGCTCTATCGAACGACCGTTGAATGAGAAGCGTCCAGTGCCGTCTGGACGTTGCGGATTTCGCCGGCAGTGATCAACTCGCAGTTGCTGAGATCGGTTCCAAGAGCAGTTCCGAGCATGATGTTACTCTTCAGCTCCCCACGAATGACGATCCATTGTCCCCGACTTAGATTCTTCAGCTTTTGGGTTGTTTCAGGTGGACACCAGCAACGGACCGAAGGAGGTCCAAGAATTGCCTGTGAATGGAGCGCGGCGTGGCTTTCATGCATGATCAGAATGGAACCCGGACCTTCCTTGTGACCTTCAGGAAGGGGATTGATCTGATCAACAAAGCCTTCCCAGATGACCTCACGCCCCAGATATTCGCGGAACTGTCGTTCCCGCTGTTCTGGAGTTCTTCCGGTCTGCTCGACTCGCGTTTGCCAGTCGGCCAGGCTGATGGGACTGGTCTTGAGCAATTCATCAACAGTCGTGGGAATCGCCGCAGCCACAACGGTTTGTACTGGGACCGGATCTCCTTTCAGCACATAGTCAGGCCCCAGCCAGTATGTTGCCCAGGCCCTGGTCAGTGCCGCGACAATTCCAAAGGCGACCGAACCGATCCCAAGTCGCTGTAGAACCCGACTATACCGACGAAACAGCAGTTTGCGCGACATCGAAGCCTCACCGCAACTCAGAATAAGTAGCCCATCAGGAATGGCGTCCGTGCAATTCCGAAGTGAAGAAATTACTGGAATTCTGAAATTTCACCAAGACGGGATTTTCAGGACGCAACGATGATCCCTGATTCGATATACTTTCCGATCTCAGGGGATCGGGAGAGATACAGTACTTCACTTCCAAGCTTTGTTTGTAATGGAGAGCAAGGGGTCAGGATTCAGGGACCAGGGGTCAGAAAAATCCGGAAAAAGCCTCTATTTTCTACCCACGTTCTCTCCATCGAGGCAAACTTGGGACTATTGAGATACGAATTGATCAGCATAAAGGAAGCCCTCATGAATCAGGCAGCCAACGACACTATCCTTAATCGCCGTGAGTTCGTTCTGGCGACCGGGGCTTTCACCACATTGGCCAGCTTCCCAGTCTGGGGAGCGGAACCTCAAAAGAAGTGGCGCGTCGGCGTCATCGGGCACACCGGACGAGGGGGCTACGGGCACGGTCTGGATACCATGTGGAGCGAGTTGCCGGAAACGGAAGTAGTCGGGTTCGCCGATGCCGATCCGAAAGGGCGCGAGAAAGAAAAAGCGAAACTTCCCAACGTTCCCGATTTTGCCGACTATCGGAAATTGCTTGAGGAATTGAAGCCTGAAATTGTGGCGATCGGTCCCCGGGAGATTGCGGAACATCACGAAATGATTCTCGCCGCAGCGGCGTCAGGTGCGAAGGGGATCTACATTGAAAAGCCGTTCTGCCGTACGCTGAAAGAGGCGGATGAAATCATTGAAGCCTGTTCTCGTTCCGGAATGAAAGTGGCCGTCGCTCATCGCAACCGCTTCCATCCTGTCTTGCCGGTGGTCGTTGAAGCCGTCAAGGGAGGAGAGATCGGGGATCTGCTGGAAATCCGGTGTCGCGGCAAAGAAGACCATCGGGGAGGATGCCTGGATCTTTGGGTTCTGGGGAGTCACGACTTTGATCTCTCTCTTCCAATTTCCGGTAAACCGATCGCCTGTTCTGCCGCGATTCTGCAAGGCACTCGTCCTGCTGAGAAACAGGATATCGTCAACGGAGGCGAAGGAGTGGGACCGATTCTGGGGAATCAGATCCATGCCCGATTCGAAATGGAAAATGGATTGCCGCTTTTCTTCGATTCCATTCAAAGCAAAGGAATTCGAGAAGCGAATTTCGGAGTGCAGTTGATCGGGAACAAAGGGATCATCGACCTGAGAGTCGATGTGGAACCACTGGCTCATCTGATGCCTGGAAATCCTTTTCGCCCAACGGCACAACCTCGCCAGTGGATCCCCATTTCCAGCGCCGAAGTCGGACAACCGGAACCGATCGCGAACCTTGGACGGCAGGTTGCAAGACATCTTGTTGCAGGGCGTGACCTGCTGGCCGCGATTCGGGAGAACCGTGATCCGTTGTCGAATGAAAAAACGAGCCGGACCGTGGTCGAGATGACTCACGCCATCTTCACCTCACATGTTCAAAACGGCGCCCGCATCGCATTGCCACTGGAAAACCGGGAACACGGACTTTCGGAGTGGCTGTGAATCGATTCAAAATAAAAATGCGGTAAAAGATTGAAAGAGATTTACCGCGAAGACGCGAAGGACGCAAAGTGCAATTCCCTACAAATCAGGGAACAAGTTCCGTTGTCATCGTTCACTCATTGCATCTGATCCGACAGATATCGAACCTTGCAGGCCTGATCAGGAGAAGAGACAAACCACGAATCAATCGAATCGCAAGAACTTTTTTGATCAGCCTCCATAAAGGATTCATTCGTGAGATTCGTGGTTGCTGAATTCCTAGAAGCACTTCAGGGACGACCTGCCCAAAAGAACTGTTCCCCAATTTATGGGGAGCGGTACTGAGAGGAGAATTTCTTTGCGCCCTTTGCGTCTTCGCGGTAAAATCTTCCGTTTCAGAACCCGGTCGTTCTTATAATATTCCTGTTGAAATCAGTTCGACTTTTCCTGCAACGTCTGCATGGCCTGTGCATATCGTTTGCCGAACTCGCGTAGAGACGCGGTGTCGAAATGGACTTTATCCCCTTTGTCCTTCAAACCGGATGACGAAACAACTGCGGAATTTGGAAGCTGTTTCGGGACACTGTTGATTTGTTCGTTGACGACCTTCCAGTACGAGGGTTCTCCGCTTCTGGTCGTCTCAGACAGAAATTCTCCCAACTCACCCGCCACGAATGGCACGGCAGGAACTTCCAGTTCTGCGCGGAGGTCATGCACCATTTGGGTCAGTCGGTCTGCATAGGTCTTTGCCAGTTCCTGATCTCGTGAGTCCCCCTCTCCCTGATGCCAGAGAATTCCTTTCAGCGTGCCATCTTTCATGGCAAGCTTCGCTCGCTCAATCGCCTGCTGATAGAGATCTCCCTCTTTCTGCCAGCGTACTAAAGGAGTGCCGCCAACAGCACAGGGAATTAACCCAATCGTCACTTCAGGATCTGCGGCAGCGAGTGTTTCCGCAAAGCTGTAACCAAGTCCGACTCCCGCAATGGATTTATCAAAGTGAAGCGGTTCCACGGCAGGCGCCCATTGGTTGTTCTTGCTGAATTTCAGAACACGTTCCGGAGGAGCTTGTGGCTCATCACTTAATGCCCCTCGGCCGGACATATTCGACTGTCCAATTAACAGATAAAGATGAAATTTTTCAGCGGCCGGGAGATCTGCCGATTCCGCACTTGAACCAGCATGTAAAATTCCTGCGAACATAACAATTGCGATGAGATTAATTGCACGCATTTTAACACCTTCCGGTTTAATGATTGTGTAAGGGGTGTCGTTTCGATCAAGGCGCAATAGTCGTCTGATCAGATGATTGTCCCGGCAACTTCATCAGTCGGGCCAACGGGACGGATTGTTTCGTGACTTCCCCCAGAATTTCCGTTCCTTCTGGTGGGGTCATCAGCGATTCCCAGGGATCGGCCAGGCGTCGGATTTCGAATACGTAGCGTGGCACGTCCGGTTGTTGATCGTCATAAGGGATAAGACGCAGGTCAGGACGGTGACGAAACCATGAGTCCTTTTTCAGTCCTTCCAGATAGAGTGGATGGAGAATCGGAGCGATTCCCACGACGGCTCCTTGCGGAAGTTTCTCACTCATCTCTTTAATAAATCGTGGGCTTAAGCTATCTCCCCAATAGGTTACTTCCAGGCCGAGTCGGTTTGCTCCGGAAAGTCCGCCGACAAGTCCGTTATAATAGCTTAGAAAACAGGGAGATATTGAGATTATGTTTACCGCTGGAGAGAGCATTAAAGCAATGACAATAATTCGTCCCCATCTCTTCCAGTGTTGATCTGAGATCGTCATCAGTTGCTGCGTGGCAATCCCGACCCAGATGGCAAAGATCGGCCAGATAATCAGAAACAGTCGTTCGCCGTCATAGACCGCGACTCCCGGCAAAGCGAAGACGATCAATGGAAGTGAAAATGCTCCGAGCAGTAACTGATGCTCTCGGTGCGTCAGATGAGGTGAGATTCCACGCCGACACATTCCCCAGACACCGAGCACGAGAAACAGGACCGGAGTGGTCGTCAGAAACATCACCAGAGGATAGTGCCAGGGAACCATCTTATCGGCATACCGTTGGCCGAAGTAATAGCAGTAGAGTGTCACCCGTTCTGTGGTCTGGGAAAAGTACTGGACAAACCGGGACAATGGGTCGCCCCACAACCAGGGCCATCCCAGCAGAAAGACAAAGAAAGACGTCACCGCCATCACAAGCAAAGCCGGGATTCCTCGTTGTCTCCAGTTCCATAACATCCAGACGGCCAGAACTGGAGGGAGAAAGATGGCTTGAATCTTGGTCAGTAACGCGAGTCCCAGTAACAGCCCGGGGACCAGGCCGTCTGTCGCTTTCAACCTTTCGCGAGGAGCCAGCCAGAGCAGGGTCAGCAGAACGCACCCGGCATAACTCAGATTCATCATCGTTTCGACGGAAGCGAGATGAGCATGCCCGAAGACACGCGGGGTGAACCAGAGTGCAACTCCCGCCGCGAGTCCGGCGACCACTCCGACACGTTGTTGTGTGAAGGCACAGACGAGAGTCATCAGCAATCCAAAGACCAGAGCCGATCCCACTCGGGCGTACGTCACAACATACAGCGGATGTCCCTCACCCCCAAGAAGACGAAAGAGGATCGCGTTGGAGAGTGCGGCCGGGAGCCGTCCCAGTGGTGGATAATCAGGATGATACGCCGGATTGTTGAAGATGTCGTAATACGTCCCTGGATGGAGAGCCGCGAAACCGGAGCGAAGCGCCGACTCCACGTAATAGACACCCCCTTCGATATTCAATCCTTCATCGAAAGTCAGTCCCGGTCCTGCTGCAGACCAGCGGACGTCGTCTGCCAGATCCAATTGACCAGCCACCGAACAGAACGCAAAGAAACCCATCAGCCATGGAAGTAGATGGACCGTGAACCTGGCACGAGGTTTTTGGACAGTGGGATCAGCAGCAGACACGCTTGGAATCTCTACGGAAAAACAGCAGACGGTGATAACTCAATGAAGTCACTATCTTACTTCTTTGCAGGGTGTTTTGCAGTCGGTCAGCAGAAACTCTGCAGAGCTTTCGCTTTGTTGAAAATGGCTCGAGAAGGGGAGGCTCCCGCCGAGCCGCGAGTAATACAAAGCGTGACTTTTCATGCGGCTCAGCAGGAGCTTCTCCCTCCCGCATGCCTGACCATCGAAAAATAAAGAACCACAATCTACAACAACAGTAGACAATTGCCCTTCAAGACGGAATTGGTCTACTGAAGAGCCTGAGCTGGAGTGTGTGTCGACAGGTCGGTGATCATCGACTTTGTGGCTGCCTCCACCGATTCTTCCCAGCGCAACTCTCCGTATTCTTCCGCATGTTTTCCACTGCGAAAGGCGAACAGGATCCCCCGGGAGCTGTTGACCAGCCCGCCAAGACCGTGGGCATCAAACGCCGCGGCCACATCCTGTGATGTCCCTCCCTGACTTCCGTAACCGGGGACCAGCAACGGAACATGAGGCATCGCTTCCCGTAGAACCGCCAGTTCAGCGGGATACGTTGCTCCGGTCACCGCACCGATGGGGCCGTAGTTTTCTCCTTCGGCGGTTTCGAGGGAGAGCTGTTCCACTTTTGCAGCCACGGCCGAATACAGGGTTTCTCCTTCCGTTAACCGATCCTGAAAGTCCCGCGCGCCAGGGTTACTTGTTCTCACCAGCACGTATAAACCACCCCCAACAGCCTGAGCCCGGGTGACAAACGGCTTCAGAGTGTCGACCCCCATATAAGGGTTGACCGTGAGGGCATCGGAGGCAAACGGGGCAGCATCCGGGTCTTCTCCGGCCAGATAAGCGGCGGCATAGGCTTCGGCGGTGGTGCCGATGTCTCCCCGTTTCGCATCACAGATCACGATCAACCCGGCGTTTCTGGCGTGACGAATCACATTCCTCAAAGCTGTGACTCCTTCCGGTCCACAGGCTTCGAAGAATGCCGATTGCGGTTTGACCGCTGGAACCAGCGGAGCGACAACATCGATCACCCGAAGACAGAATTCTTCATATCCATGTGCCCAGATGGCCCCGGTGGTTCCCCCGGCCTGTTCGGCGCGATGACGGAGTTCTGCTGGAAGTGAGTCCCAACGGGGATCCAGCCCGACAAGTGCGGGAGTCCGTTTTTGCCGGATGGAGTCATGCAGCCGGATTGCGAATGTGGCCATGGTCGTCATTCAGAAAAATAGAGAAGACAGTGAAAATGGGTCGCAAATCTGTGGCATTTCTGTTCCCAGATCGGCGATCTCTATCGGAAGATTTGGCAACATAGCGAGTCTGCAGGTCTGTCACCACGATTCGTCTGGACACAAACCGGCGAAAAGAAGTTAAATCCCGGATTCTGACCCTTTGAATTTTTGACAGACAGTCACGGACGGACTCGTGGACAGTTTTCCCAAACTTTGGCCTTATCTCAAGCCATTCCGCAAACAACTTGTTGTCTCTCTCTTTCTCGGTCTGATGATTGCCGGGCTTTGGGGAGGCAATCTCACGATTGCGTTTCCGATTATTACGCTGCTCACCGAGCATGGCAGCCTGCATCAATCCGTTGACGAGAGAATTAAGACGGCAAATGAAAAAGAAGCGACCCTGCTGGCGTCGCTGGCGAAAGTTGACGGACGTCTGAAAGAACTGGAAGGGGAACCGGACGGAACTCGCAATGCGGAATATGTGGAACTGCTGGAGAATAATGCCCGATATCAGCGGCATCTGGCCACGGAACGGCAGACGATCCTGCAACTGGGGCGGCTTCAGCATTATGTGATGCCGTTCGTGCCAAACAATGAATTTCATACCCTGCTCTGGGTATTCGCTTTTCTGATCGGAGCAACGTTCCTCAAAGGAGTCCTGATGTATTTTCAGGATGTTCTGATCGGCGGAATTTCCGAGCAGGTTGTGGCCGGAGTTCGAAAGGACATGCTCAAGCATGTTCTGAAACTGGACTACCAGACATTGAGCCTGGAAGGACAGAGCGGATTGATGTCCCGATTCACTTACGATGCCGAGCAGATTTCTCAGGGAATCGGTCTGGTCGGAGGACGCCTGATTCGCGAACCGCTCAAATGCCTGGCCTGTATGGTTCTGGCCCTGTATTTCAACTGGCGTCTGACTCTGCTGGCACTGGCTTTTCTGCCGTTGCTGGGATTGTTTCTCTCTCGACTGGGAAGCATGTTAAAACGGGCCAGTCGCCGTATGATGGAAAGCATGTCCAGCATCTACAAGGTTCTTGAGGAAACCTTTGACGGCCTGAAAGTGGTTATCGGGTTTCACAATGCAAGGTATCATCGCAAACTGTTCGACGATCAGTATTCACTCTATTTCCGTAAAGCAATGAAAGTGATTCGCATTGACGCAGCGGCCAAACCGTTGCTGGAGCTTCTGGGACTCGCGGCCATGTTTGCCGCGTTGATTCCCGGTGCCTATCTGGTCATTCGACAAAAGACGGATATCGGAGGAATTCAACTTTCCTCTCATGTGATGGATCTGGCAGAACTTGGAATGATCTATGCCCTGCTGGTTGGACTCCTGGATCCCTGCCGCAAAATGTCAGCCGTGTTTCCTCGATTGAAACGGGCGACCGCTGCGATCGATCGCATTTTTACCATGATCGACCGGGAAAGTACGATCGTCTCGGCAACTGAAGCAGAACCGCTTCCACGCCACCATAAAGAGATCGAGTTTCGTGACGTGTCCTTCCGGTATGCGACAAACAATCCTCATTCGCAGCGACCGTTGGCACTGGAACATGTCGATCTGACAGTGAAGTTTGGAGAAGTGGTCGCCATCGTTGGTTCTAACGGCTGCGGCAAATCGACACTGGTCAACCTGCTTCCCCGATTCTATGACCCCGACGCCGGTGAAATTCTGATTGATGGACGGCCGATGACCGGCATTCGCCTGGAGGACCTCCGCCATCAGGTGGGGGTCGTCATGCAGGATACCGTTCTCTTCGACGGATCGGTTCTTGAGAACCTTCGTTATGGTTCAGAAAACGCGACACCGCTTCAGATTGAAGAAGCAGCCCGACGTGCTCACGTGCTGCCGATTGTGGAAAATCTGCCGGATGGCTTCGATACCTTGATCGGCGGGAAAGGAAAAGAACTCTCCGGAGGGCAGCGACAACGAATCGCACTGGCTCGAATGATTCTTCGTGATCCTTCGATCCTGGTACTGGATGAAGCGACCTCCGCCGCCGATGCGGAAAGCGAAGCATTGATCCATCAGGCATTGAAAGAATTCGTGAAAGGCCGAACGACGTTTGTCATTTCACACACGATCTCCCAGAGCCTGCTCGACTTCGTCACCCGTATTGTTGTCATGGAACAGGGACACGTGATCGCGACCGGAACACACGAGCAGTTACTTGAAGTCTGCCCGATCTATCACCGATTGTATCACGCCCCATCACGACAGTTGGGCATCACCCGCAAAGCGGCATGATCATCCTGCTCGACCTGACATCAGGTTGGCGAGATCGGCTTGAGAAACCTCAAATGATGGGCAAAGTGGACGAGTTGCAGTTGTTCGGCGGTCTGGTGGTCCATGCTCCCGAACAGCGGAGATGCGTGGATTTTTCCGGTGAACTGCCGAAAGCGGGTCATGGTCTGTCGTAACCTTTCAACCGCATCGGCATCCTCTGCTTCTGAAGCGGAATGGACTGTCACTGGAAGTGTCGGGGTCCCTGCTGCGAAACCTTGAGCCAGCGTTTTCCGTAAGAGTGATTTTCCAATCGTCCCCCGAATCAGCGCCGACAGCATTCGCATTGGCCATGACACCGTGGGAAAGCCGTCCATCGGAAAACTCATCCAGTCGTTCAGATGAAGTGACATCTGTGCCAGGTTCCAGTTCCCGTGTTGCTCGTAACCTTGCAGCAGCCGTTGGAGGTCATGCTCAACCTCGTCCCAATCAGTGAACGTCAGTGATCGCAGTGAAGACATGTTTCTCTCTTGTTCCTTCACGTTTTCTATCTTTCCTGAACCGGAACGAAGACTTCGCTGGCACGTCCTGAAATCGTAAGAGGAGTGTCGTTCGTCCAGCTTTGAACGGCATCATGGAAATCAGCCGGATTCAGAATCTCTCTCTCGCCGACTCGTTCAATGAGATCTCCCTGTTGAATTCCCGTCACTTCTGCCGGACTCCCCTTCTCGACTGCAGTGACGAGCACCCCTTTTCGAAATCGGAACCGGCTTTTGTCGGAGGGTTGCGATGGATCGCTTTTAAGAACTTCCGGGGAAGCGGAACTCACATACATTCCGCGCCATGCCGGTTCACGTCGGGCAGTATAAATGCCGAGGCTTGCTGCAGAGTGCGGGAACGGAACGGAATGAACGGTCACGTCTGCAATTTCCCGCGTGCGTCTTCGCCAGAGAGTCATCTGAATCGTCTCGCCCGGAGGAGTCTGTTCAATCAGTCCATAAAATATATCAGGGTGATGAATCATTGATGACTGGTTCAGTGCCAGAATCAGATCTCCCACAGCCAGTTCCTCTTTCGTAAGAGGGAAGTTTTCCGGAACGGATTCAATTCGAACTGCTCCCAGAATGGATTGGGGAAACCGGGCAGAAATCTCAGGATCATTTTGGGGCAACAGTGAAAGTTCCTCCACTCGGGCTCGACGGACGGTGAGTCCCAGAAAGCCATATTGCGGCTCCAGTCCCTGTTTCAGATCATTGATGATTCGTATTGTCTGAGGGGTGATCGGGAGAACTTCCAATCCTTCGCCCGAGACATTTTCTTTGTCCAGAGCAGCAACCAGCCCCAGTAGCTTCCCCTGCATGTTTATGACCGGAGAACCAGTTGCTGTCGATTCCGGCAATCGATCCATCCACACACGAAACAGGGCATGAAGTGGCTGCTGAAGATCAGTGTTGGAGATGCTCTGCTGTCGCCAGCCGACACGGCGGATAATTGCGGTCCCCAGCCCTGATGTTCCCTGTCGGGCAAGTGCGACAGGATCAGAAAAAAGAAGGGAAAACTCTCCCTGCTCAATGTTCGTTCCCTCTTTTAATTCGGCCGACTTCAGTGAATCCAGAGGGAACCGGTCCGGAAGATCTGCTTCCAGCACCGCGAACTGACTGACCGGATCGGCTCCAACGACGCGCGTCTTCAAACCGGGCCAATGAGAACATTTCACAACAACGTCGGCCGACTCTGATGAACTGTGATTCAGAAAATGAAAATTGGTCAGCACCTGCAGACGTTGTTTGTCTGCATCAATGCCGACGATGATTCCTCCACCGGCGTCGACCGGGAGCAACGCGCCATCGCGATTTTCGAGCCAGTCTTCAAGCGGGTCTGCCGTCAAACTGAGATCAGAAGAAGGACTCAGCCGAAAGACCGCAACGATTGACGGCTGACATATTCGAGCTGTTTCCTTGATCTGGTGCTGCAGCGAGTTTTGACTCTGCTCCGGTTCAGCGGCATTCAGAAATGTCGGGGAAGACAAGAGCCCCATCAGAAAGAGAGAAACGACAAGGTTCGCGACCAAATGAGAAAGAGACAAATTTCAACCTCCCCCACTGGAATACAGATCAGCAATGTTTGATCAATTTGGCTGACATGCTATGGTACGTAGCAATTGATCCGGAAGCGTTGAAATGGCGATTCTGGTCAGCAATGGAATCTACCAAACCTGCAAATCCGCCTGCCATCCCCTAACAACGAGAATTTCATGACGGTTCCCAATTCCTCACGACGTGACTTTCTGAAGACCTCCACTCTCGCCGCAGCAGGGGCGGCCATGCCCTACTGGTTCAGCACCAGTCGAACATTGGCAGAGCAGGCGGCACGCAGCCCGAACGAACGCCTGGTCATCGGCTGTATTGGAACCGGGGATCGCTGGAAGCAGGATCCGTATTCTCGCATGAAGAATTACGGAGACATTGTCGCACTGTGCGATGCCGATAAAAATCATCTGAATGCCGCATTGGAGAAGGTGACCAATGATCAGCGTGCCGCGGGAAAAGAACCTAAGATCACAACTCACGAAGATTATCGGGAATTGCTTGATCGTAAGGACATTGATGTCGTCACCATCGTGACGCCGGATCACTGGCACTCGAAGCAGTGCATTGATGCCATGCTGGCCGGAAAAGATCTGTACTGCGAGAAACCGCTCACTCTCACGATCACCGAAGGGAAGCAGGTCATCAAAGTTCTGGAACAAACCAATCGTGTCTTTCAGGTGGGAACACAGCAGCGAACGGAAATGGGACGCCGTTTCCTGCAGGCAGTCGCTCTCGTTCGTGAAGGGCGGATTGGCAAAGTAAAAAAGGTCACCTGCAACATCGGCGGCAGTTCCGACAGTGGCGAGATTCCAGTCACTTCTGTTCCACAAGGTCTCAACTGGGACTTATGGCTCGGGCAGGCCCCGCTTGTCGATTTCCGGTTCAAAGAAGATGGACGCTGGGGGAAGAGTCGTTGTCACTACGAGTTCCGCTGGTGGTATGAATACTCCGGCGGCAAGATGACCGACTGGGGAGCACACCATGTCGACATTGCTCAATGGGCAATCGAACAGAATGGCCCCGGTCAGGGACCGATATCAGTGGAACCCGTTGAAGCCAAGCACCCGGTTCCTTTCAAGAATGGGGACCCGACTCAAGATGACCGATATAATGCTGCCGTGAGCTTTGACGTTAAGGTCATGTTCCCGAATGACATCGAAATGCGAATCGTCAGCAATTCTCCGGATGGCAACGGAATTCTATTTGAAGGAACCGAAGGCCGTTTCCATGTCTCTCGTGGAGCATTGAAAGGGGCACCGGTCGAAGCACTCGCAAATAATCCTTTGCCGGAAGATGCTCTGGAAAAAGTCTATGGGGGCAAGCTGGCCGACAACCATCAGGCGAATTTTGTGGAGTGCATTAAAACCCGGGCCCGTCCGGTTTCGGATGTCTGGTCACATCATCGTGCGATGACGACCTGTCACCTGGCCAACATCGCGATCCGCCTGAACGAAACCCTGAAATGGGATTCGCAGAAAGAAGAGATCACCAACAACCCCCGCGGCAAAGAAATGCAGACCCGGGAACAACGCAAAGGATATGAGATTAACGTTCCCGTGTAGTTCGCCCGGACGATTCACCACGGAAAAGACGGAAATTACGGAACAGAAATGAAGAAAACGGGGCGCAAGTCGCAGAAGCAACATGCGCCCCGTTTGTTTTAAACAATTCAAACGCGATTCAGAGTTGTTTACTCTACTTGACTGCGTTTTTCAGAGCTTCGGCTTTGTCGGTTTTTTCCCAGGTGAATTCTGGTTCGTTCCGCCCGAAGTGGCCGCCGCTGGCGGTTTTCTGGAAGATCGGACGACGCAGGTCCAGGTGCTTGATAATTCCCTGTGGTGTCAGTGGGAACAGTTCACGGACGGCAGTTTCAATTTTGCTTTCCGGTACTTTAGCGGTGCCGTTGGAATCAATTCGAATACTGACAGGCTCGGCCACACCGATCGCATAGGCCAGTTGCACTTCGGCTTCGTCGGCCAGTCCGGAAGCAACAACGTTCTTGGCGACATAGCGAGCAACATAAGCCGCCGAACGGTCGACTTTTGTGGAGTCTTTCCCGCTGAATGCTCCGCCGCCGTGGCGTCCCCAACCGCCATAGGTATCGACGATGATCTTACGGCCGGTCAGTCCGGTGTCTCCATGAGGACCACCGATGATGAACTGTCCGGTCGGGTTGATGTGGTACTTCGTGTTGCTGGTGAGCAGTTCTGCAGGAACGGTCGCCGGAATTACTTTCGAACGAATGTATTCCGCGATTTCCTTCTGATTGACATTCGGAGCATGCTGCGTCGAAAGAACAATCGCAGTGATGCCGACAGGTTTGCCATCCACGTATTCGATGGAAACCTGACTCTTGGCGTCTGGTCGCAACCAGTCAACATCTTTCTCGTTACGGAGTTTGGTCAGGTAATTGAGAATGCGGTGAGACAGAGCGATCGGCAACGGCATCAGTTCTTCAGTCTGATTCGTTGCATACCCGAACATCAGCCCCTGATCGCCCGCTCCGTCGGCGTCGACTCCCATGGCAATATCAGCGCTCTGGGCATGCAGGCGGTTGTCGACCTGACAGGTATCGGCGTTGAAGCCGATGTCGTCGCTGGTGTAGCCGATCTGGCGAATGGCGTCACGGACGACTTTCTCGTAGTCGACTTTGGCGTTTGTTCGCAGTTCTCCGGCGACAACAACGTAATCCGTGGTGCAGAGGGTTTCACAAGCACATCGCGACGTCGGATCCTGAGCCAGCAGAGCATCCAGAACAGCATCGGAGACCTGATCAGAAACTTTATCCGGATGACCGCTGCTGACTGATTCACTCGTAAAAATAAATGACCGTGACATTCAGAATCCTTGCGTTCGCAGTTCTTAACTTGAGTTGATCAGAGGAAAGCGACCGAGGTCATACCGACCATCGAAGCCCTCTAAAACCATTTTTATGATTTGTGTGCAGCGTTCTGCCGGCGAAATCTGATACTTTTATCTATCCAGTCGCCCTGAATTCTCTGCACATGAAAGACTGACACAGAACTGGTTCAGTCTGCATTTTCGGGATGGATTTTACAGGGACAGGAATGCTGCGACTACTGATTCAGTCGTTTTTTTTTGAATCTGCCATCAGAATTCTTCACATTGGCACGGATCCTGAATAAATCTACCCAAATTCCAGTGCAGGCCACAATCAAATTGATCGGCAGGATTTGATGCGATGTTTCCCGAGAAACCAATCACAGGCCGGAATGACCTGCAGGCTTTCACGGGTGTGGTCGACTTCAGTAGGATTCATTTTGGAGCATGCATTTTCCTGAACAGGGGAATGCGTCTCCGATGAAGTCCGACAGGAATTCGTCCAAACGGTTTTACAGTTTCTTCACGGCGCTCTGATCGGTCCCTTCCGAATGGTTTCTGAACCAAGTGTGAAAGAGCGGTATCCCCACGTGAAGTCATCCCGGTTTTTAAGTTGTTGAGGCGACATGTCGAAGCAAGTGCGGATTGGCCTGATTGGAGCAGGTGCCAACACGAAAGAAAAACATCTGCCAGGACTCAAGGCGCTGGAAGGTGTCGAGATTGTTGGCGTGGCGAATCGCTCTCGTGAGTCGGCCGCTGCTGTTGCGGCGGAGTTCGGCATCCCCAAGGTCTTCGAAACCTGGCAGGAACTGCTTGCCGACAAGGAGATCGATGCCGTTGTCATTGGGACCTGGCCGAACACACATTGTGAGATCACCTGCGCGGCGCTGACCGCAGGAAAGCATGTTCTGACAGAAGCCCGTATGGCACGCAATCTGGCAGAAGCCAGACAGATGCGTCAAACCGCCAAAAAGTTCCCCGGTCAAATCGCTCAACTGGTTCCCAGTCCATTAGGTCTGGCAAGTGGTGTGCATGTGGAACACCTGATCAAAGGGCACTTCATCGGCGACCTGCGCGAAGTCGTTGTTCTGGGAGTGACGTCGCAGTTCTGGGATTACAGTCAACCGCTGCACTGGCGGCAGGATGCGGAGATCGTCGGAAATAACATTCTGAGCCTGGGGATTCTGCAGGAAACGCTGCAGCGCTGGGTGCCGTCTCCGGTACAGGTGTTCGCTCAAACCGAACTCTTTGAACCGACACGACCGTTGCCGGAAGAAAGTCGATTCGCTCAAGTCACCGTTCCGGACAGCGTACAGATTCTTGCGGAACTTCAGGGAGGAGCACGGGCGACCTACCATTTCAGTGGGATCGCACTCTTCGGTCCCGGCTTACAGATTCATATCTACGGAAGTCGTGGAACTGTGAAGGTTCACTTCGTCGACGGCGAGGAGCGAATTTACGCTGCACGGTCTGAAGATGCCGAAATCAAGGAAATGAAAATTCCGGCTGAAGAACTGGGTTCCTGGCAGGTCGAAAGTGATTTCATCGCCGCCATTCGGGGAGAGAAGAAAGTCACGCTGACCGACTTCGCCTCCGGAGTGAAGTACATGGAATTCCTCGAAGCGGTTGCACTGAGCGCCGAAGCCAACGAACCGGTTTCATTGCCATTGGAGTGAACGGAACCTGTTGTGAAGCTCCCTTCAGCGATTTCATTTGATCTGTCAGACTGGACCCAGATCGATCTTTCAGGCAGTGCCTGTCGGTCGTTCTTCCACAACTTCTGTACCAATGATATTAACGGACTGACACCGGGACACACTTGCGAAGCCTTCATCTGTGACGTCAAGGGACGGGTTCTCGGTCACGTGCTGGTGTTTGCTGGCGAGCACTCGCTACGACTGATTTCCGTTCCGGGTCAGTCCCCATTTTTGACGTCGCATCTTGGCAAGTATCTGCTCGATGCGGATGTTTCCATTACAGATGTTTCCGCTGACGAAGGATTGCTTTGCCTGTGTGGGACAGCGATTGCCCCGGTTTTGACACAACTGTTTGGAACCGAGGTTTCAACGTCTGTCGGAGAATGGAAAACGGTTTCACGCGAATCGGCCAGCTTTCGGATCGGCGGAACTGACATCGTGAATCTCCCGGCAATCCTGATTTCCGGATTGCGACGTGATCTGGAGAACCTGCTCGAGTCCATCCCGAACGAAGTCCTCGCAGCAGGAACACCGCATCTTTTCGAACTTCTGCGAATCGAAGCCCGATTTCCCAAAGTCGGGGTCGATATCGGTCCCGAGAACATTGCTCAGGAAGCGACACGCACGAAACAGGCGATCAGCTTTTCCAAAGGGTGTTATCTCGGCCAGGAACCGATCGCCCGATTGGACGCCATGGGACATACCAACAAAGAGCTTCGGGGACTGAACATCGAAAGTGACAAGGTCTCTCCTGGCGATGCCATTGTGGTCGAAGAGACAGTGGTTGGCAAAATTACTTCTGTCGCCCCGTCACTGGCTCCTGAACGACAGGTCGCTTTGGGAACAATCCGGGTTCGCCATGCCGACCCGGGAACCGCGGTACGGATCCGAACTGCTCAGGGAGAAGTGCCTGCGATTGTTTTTCGAATGGAATAGAAGACGAAGTGTGGCTGGGGCGCGAACCGACATTCCAGCCACTCAGAACATGATAGCCCCAGTTCCGTTCGACTGGAGCCATCATCGCATTTTTTGCTTCTTTCATTCTGTTTTCAAAAGACGGCCGATCTGATTGGAGTGCCTTTCGAGCGCCCCAGCCACCCGCCGCAGCTTCTCACTGACTGAGAGTCCGGTGCAGGAATGCCGGAAGGTCGCTGTCGGCCACTTCGGATTGTTCGCCGGTTTCCAGATCCTTGACGGTCCAGACTCCCCGTTCGAATTCCTGCGATCCGGCAATCACCGCCACGCGGAAATGTTTCCGGTTGGCGTACTGCAACTGCTTCTGGAGTTTTCTGGCGAGTGGATAAACCTCCGTCGCGATTCCGGAACGACGTAATTGCCGACTGAGACGCATGTAGTCTCCCAGTCGGGATTCGTCGAACATCGCAATCATCACCTGACCACTGACGCCGGAATTCTGGACGAGCCCCAGTTCTTCCATCGCGGCCAGCAAACGGTCGAGTCCGAGACTCGCACCGACTCCCGGTAATTTCTCTTTGGTGAAAATCCCGGCGAGATTGTCGTAACGTCCCCCCGAACAGACGCTGCCAATGCCGGGAAGATCCGTCAGGAATGTTTCGTAAATGGTTCCGGTGTAATAGTCGAGTCCCCGGGCAATCGAGACGTCCAGCGCCAGGCGCTGTTCGCTGATTCCGGACTGTTTGCAGACAGCGAACAATTCACGAAGTCGTGAAACTCCTTCCATTCCCCGTTCGTTTCCTTCGAGCAGTTGTTCAACTTGATCGAGAATTTCAGTGGGGCTTCCGGAGAGAGAGGCGAAGCTGAGAACCTGCTCGGCACTGGATTCCGTGATCCCGACCTGCTGCGTCAGCTCTTCAATGACTTTCGCCTGACCGATCTTGGGAAGCTTGTCGAGGGCTCTGAGAACGCCGGTCGATTTTTCAAGTAAGCCAAGCTTCTCGAGAAGGCCGTTCAACATCTGACGATGATTGACCCGAATAGTAAACCCGGAGAACCCGAGAGCTTCCATCAGATCATGAATGACCATCAATGTTTCGATGTCGGACGCATTGGACTCGGTTCCAATGGTGTCGAAATCGCACTGCATGAACTCGCGATAACGTCCCTTTTGTGGCTTCTCCGCACGCCAGACGGTGCCGATGTGATATCGCTTGAAGGGGGTTCCGAGAACGCCGATGTTGGCGGCGGCAAATCGGGCGAAGGGAATGGTCAAATCGAACCGCATGGCAACATCCCGGTCCCCCTGATCGATGAAACGGAAGAGTTGCTTGTCGGATTCGTCTCCCCCCTTTCCGAGCAGAACTTCGGCGTATTCGAGTGCCGGGGTATCAATGGGGGCGAATCCGAAACTGCGATAGACCCGACGGGCGGTTTCCATCAACTTTTCCCGTGCCAGCATCGCCTCTGGCATGTAGTCTCGGAATCCTTTGAGCGTTTGCGGTTTGATCAGTTCAGAAGACACAGGCGTTACTCAAGGCAGAATATTCAAAATGGAAGGACAAGGACGTCTCAGCGAATGACCGGTAAAGAGACCCCATTCGCCGAGACGGGTTCTGTCGAAAAGCGACGTGGTTTCTCTGGGGGGAGAATTGCCAGTGCATATTCCCAGAGTTGTTCCGGGGTTTCGAAATATTTTTCGTACACGGCGTCATCGTCGTATTCGCAGTTATCGGTTGAATAACTTCGGCAGATGGCAGGGCGGTCTTCGTAGATTCCGCATAAATGGTCTTCCTGAAGGTGCTTGCAGTCGGCATAGACCATCAGGTACCAGGTGGCATCTTCCACGAAAATGGCGACTCGACCGTGCAGCATGTACCATCGCAAATGGCCGAAATCTTCCCGTGTCTTCGGTTCATCAATCGGGAAGGCGAAGTATCGGCAACATTTGGCGCTACAGTAGGAGCAAAGGACTTCCCCTTCTGGGAGATCTTCTTTGCGCATCTTTACAACGGTGGACATTCCGTTCCTCAAACCGGGGCTGTGGGGGGCCACTTGATCCTGACTGACCATTGACTCGTTTCTGAACAGGGTTTGCACGGTCGTTGCCATGCTTTTGCCATATTCTGCACCAGTCAAATCAAGATGGACGCAGCACTGACAGTGTACCAGAGGAGAGTGTATCGATTCCTCCAGACTTCCGGCAGTCTCGGCGAGAATGAACGGATTCCTTCCAGAATATTTTCGACCCGCGAGCAAAACCACTCAAACGATGAGAATTCCCTATCGCGAGCGGCTCGGGCAAGTCTTTCAGGGCTTCTCAGACATATCTGCTTCTATCGGCGTGAAGACTTTTTCGCAGCGGGCCCCTGCAGGTCGATTTCGAGTTGATTCTCTCCCCCGGTAACGTCAAACGCCAGAGGAGTCGTCAGGTCATTGGCATAGGCATTATCGATCTTCAATTCTGCCAGATCGCCGTTATCGCGCGGCTCCGGATCATCGGGGATCATTCGATCCACAAGGAGCTTGTAGTTTCCGACCGGAAGAGGACGACGGATTCGAAAACTCCCATCCTGATCGGTGCGTCCGTTTGCTCCGTGACCGGTCATCGGATTAAAGAAGGAGAGCCGCAATCCGTCGGAAGGAACTTTTCCCTGAACCGTGACCACGCCGAGTACGATGCCCATCGGTTCTGTTTCTTTCGAACAGCCCACCAGCAGAGGTGAAGAGAGCATCAAGCCGGCAATCGCAACGGCAATCAACCTCCGATTTGTGTTCTGGATGAGATCGAAACAGACTGATCGCAAGTGTGGGAACATACAACGAATTCTGTAAAAAGAGAGATGAATTGGCGAAAACGAGCAGGGCGTTTGCTTGTTTCAAAAGGGGCAATTTCCGGGAGGGCGAAGCTCCTGCTGAGTCGCATGGAGGATGACGTTTTCCATGGTTTGCGACTCAGCAGGAGCTTCGCCCTCCCGAGTCGTTTCCAACAAAGCAAAAGCCCTGAAAAAAGCGAAGGAGATCACCTGCATATCAGTATTCGCCAACGACCTGTCCGTCGCTTTTCATGGACAGTTTCTTGAATGTCTGGAAATCGACGTTGTCGGAGATGAACCGCACTGATCCATCTCCCAGAGTGACATGGAGTCCACCGGTATGGAAGGAGTTCAGGATGGTGTTGTTCATGTAAGGCCGACTGCTGCTGGGGGCATGAATCATTGGAGAGTTGGGGAGCCAGCGAACACAAGTGACTCCGGCTTGCCAGGAATCTCGGGTTTGACCGGGTTGGCATTCCACGTTGTGGATGTCGAACAGGCGTCGCGCTCCATGCCAGCCGCCGTAGTAGTTGGATGTCAGGTCTTCTCCTTCAACCAGCCCGGATTGTTCGGCAATCAGAAGTGTATTACTCAGACCGTCTGTCACCTTGGACATGCCAAATGACATATTGACCGGCATGATCCCGGTGTCGCAACTCCATCCCAGACCGCAGTCCACGTACCCGTTTGTCTGCGTCCAGCTGAAGGAAGGGGCAGCACCGGAAATCGCGATGTAGTGAATGCCCATTCCTTTGCCTGTGTTGTAAAAATTGACCGTCTCGCCGTCTTTATTGACGTAAGTGACCGGGAATGTCGGGAGGGCACTTGAAGGACAACGCAGACTATTAACAACCAGTCCACTCAGAACAGGGTTTCCAGTGTAAGCGTCTGCTTCGGTGCGTCCGGCAGCAAAACTCCCAGAGAAATTCAGCTGATTGAATACGTTGGCCTGATCCATATAAGGAAGAATAGAAACCCGCCAGTTGATTGAGTTTTTAATGCCGGTGTTCGAATGAATTGTCGGACCACGGGACCCTGCGGGGAACAGATTGTAAACATCATGGTAATTATGCAGCGCCAGCCCAATCTGCTTCATGTTGTTTTTGCATTGAGTTCGCCGGGCTGCTTCGCGGGCCTGCTGCACGGCAGGCAAAAGCAATGCGACAAGAATTCCGATAATCGCAATGACGACGAGCAGCTCGATCAATGTGAAGCCGCCACGGACATAACGCGGTTCTCGATTGGTCGACAATGACATTCTGCACTCCAAAAATAACTGGACACCAATAGAATCTGCCAGGAGAACACGGCCCCTCCACCACCGAGGGAGACATGCATTCCGGCTCCTCTGTCAGCTTATTGATCGTATGCGAACTATTTGTTAAGCCTTTGAGAAATCACGGTAAACTTCCTGTCACGCACCATGAACATCGGATTCAAAGAATTCCCGGCAACCACTTCCTGCTGAGGAAACGCTTGCAACAGGCTTTTCGTATCGAGTGGGCCAGAGTCGTCCGCCGATACAGTTTGTGAAGCCGTGCGCGCCGATCGGTATGGCTTTCGGACCACAAGGATGTGAACTGATGGATACGCTAGGCACAATTGTTCCCAAAATCACCGGATTTACGGAGACCGCTCCGCGCATCGAGGCGTTTGAGCGATTGCGCTATCTCGGGCAGAATCGCGGGACGGGAGTTCTTTTCGGAGAAGCGGGAACGGGAAAATCGTTCCTGCTGGAGCGGCTTGCCCAGCAGTTGCGTCGTGACGGAATTTCGGTCGCTCAGATAAATCTCAGCGGACTCGGCGGACCAGAGATTGCGCATCAGGTTGCGATTCGACTGGGACTGGGGGTTTCGTTTCATGCTCCAGAATTCGAAATCTGGGCCCGCATCCAGGAATACAGTGAATCTGGACGGCTCACTGGAGTGCGACTCGCGTTCCTGCTGGACCATTTTGATCGAACCAGAGAATCGGCGTTGATGCCACTGGCACGACTGATGGATCTGTTCGTTGATCAGGCAGCCTGGGTGATTTCGTCTCGCCCGGTCGGGGATCGATGGAAAACGTTTCTGGATGAGCGGCACTGGTTACAAGTCGAATTGAAAGAATTGCAACCCCGCGAGTCGGCTCAGATGCTGACGCGTCATATCCATGAGAGCCTGCCCAACGTTCACTTCACCCCGGATGGATTGGCTGAAGCCCATGAATTGTCCGGAGGGGAGATTCGCTGCCTGAAGCAACTGGCGGAACTCGCGGCGCTTACTGCGGAAGTGGACGGATTCGCTGAAATTGATGCCGAAACACTTCGATCTCTGGTCAGTGAACTTGCTCTCTCCCATCACTGACGAGCAAATGCATCGAAAAACGCCGATTCATTTCAGGAAACAAAAAAAGCCTTTGGGATCGCAGGAGTCTGCTGGCCACCGGACGGCTCGTGGAAAAAGAAAACTGTGTGCAGGTAATTGGGTCAGGCTGCAGACAATTGCCGGTGAACGCTCTCGCTCGATCCCAAAGGCATTGGTTGGGGTAGAAAAACAACATGCATGTTTCATGCCAGTTGTCTCGAGAAAGGCGCCGAAACCTGGTTTTCAACAACAACGTCCAACTTTAGCAATGTTTTGATGCCGCTCAATAAAACTTGAAATCTCTGTCGAGGCGCCTTACAATCTGCGTCGGCGCTTGTTTCGGCGCCGAGAACCAGGGTAGACGGCGCCGAAAATGATGAGACGAAATCTTCAACGCTGGACTATTTCGGCGCTCGCGCTCATCTCTGTGCTGTACTGCCTGGTCGTCCTCTGGTATGTCCCGACCCAGCCCTGTATTCCGTTGGGGTGTCTTCTTCCCAGCAAGAATGATCTGGAACACAGGGGACTTGAGATCCGTGATGTCAGCCAGATTGAAGGGAAGAAGCTGAAGGTGATCGGAGCGACTCCCGAGGTCGGTGATCTGATCATTGCCGCTGGGGGGCGACCGATTCACACTTTCACCGACTGGGCCAGACTGCATCGCGATTTGCGAAACTGGAAAATCGATTCGGCTGCCCGAATTTCGGCTGGAAAAGATCCGACCGAAGACACTGCGTTATCGAATCTGGGGGTTTTCGAATACCTGGACAAGAACCGTGTGATTGCAATCTGGTTTCTCCGACCGGGGAATCCCGTCCCGATGCATGCGTGCCTTCCGCTGATCGCCCATCCCTCCGCCAGTATCTCATTGACGCTTCTCTGGTTCGTGCTGGAATTGTCTGTACTGGTGATGGGAGGAATGGCTTATTGGAATCGCCCGTTTGACAAGCCGTTACGGACCTTCGTTGCGTTGCTGGCGGTCACTCTGGCTGCTTTCGTGGGGGGGAGCCACTGGTGGCTGATCTCCGGGAGTATCACACTGACAATCGGCTTTGCTGTTGCCGGAACACTCCTTTCGGCGGTGATGCTGCACTTTTTTCTCGCTTATCCGTTTCCTGCTGTCTGGCGATCTTTCAACGTACGGGTGATTTATTTCGCTCCCGCCGTCGCCGCCGCCGCCTTGTCACTGCAGATTCTGGCAGTGAATTTCCTGACACCCAATCAGGGAACCGGTCCATTTGAACAGACAATCAACCGCCTCTCCTCCGAGGGGGCCGCTGCCATTGAACCGGCATTGCGGTCGACAATTTTTGTCATCTTTGCACTGGCGATCACCTACTTCCTGTTGTCGATGCTGGCCATCCTGAGAAGTTTGAAAGTGGCCAGAAATCCACTGGAACGGAATCAGGTTCAGACACTGATGGGGGCCGCCTGTGTCGCGGCCGCGCTGATTGCTTACACAATGTCGATGGCGTTCACCGATCAGGTGGAGTTCGCGCTGGGGGCCGCTAGAATCCCAATGTTTGGAGCCAGTCTGGCATTCATGCTGGCCTATGCCGTCGGGATCGCCCGATACAAATTGTTGCTGATCGACCAGATTGTGTCGAAGGGAGCCTGGTACTACTGTGCCAGTGCGGGGCTGGCGCTCATCTTCTCGGCGCTGATTGCGGTGGGAGCCATGCAGGCGCTGCATCAGGACCTGTCTATTTTCGGGCAGACCGTTCCTCTGATTCTTGTGCTGATGACGGCGGTGCTGACATTAAGTTGGGGCCGGGATGTCGCCCAGAGGGGACTCGATCGCAAGTTCTTCAGTGAAAAATATCAGCTTGATAAAGCGCTCAACCGGATGAACCGCGTTGTTTCCAGTGTGCTTGAGCCGGACGCTGTGGCGGACAGCCTGCTTAATTCCTGTCACGACGTACTGCGGGTCTCGCATATGACGCTGTATCTCCGCAAAGGGAACCGGATGGATTTCCGCATGTTCCGTTCGCATGGGCAAGGACAACTTCCTCTGCACATCACATTGGAACCCGATGTTCTGGAAATCTTCAACCGGGACCTTGTGGTTCAGCGAGTGCATCAGGGGACCTCCCCCACGCAGAAGCTGTTGCGTCAACTGCAGGCAGATGTTGTTTACGGACTGGAGATGCAAGGAGAACTGGGAGGGCTTCTGGTTCTGGGAGCGAAGCCCAATAATCAGCATTTTTCTGCGGAAGACTTCGCGTTCGTCGGTGCGATGGCCCGAATTTCCGGTGTCGCCCTGCATTGCGCCACAGTGCAGCAGGACGTCGCTCGCCTGAATCAGGATCTTCAATTGAAGATGGGGAAGATTGAAGATCAGGAACGGCAACTGACCGCGCTTCAAAATGAACTGGTCACATTATCGAAACCCGATTCACAACCGGCTGTAGAAACCGAGTTTCGTCGAGAGATTATTCGTGGAAACTCCCCTGCAATTCTGGCGGTTCTCGATACCGTTCGAAAGGTGGCTAACAGCGACTCCTCGGTCCTGATCCGCGGTGAAAGTGGAACCGGAAAAGAACTGCTCGCCAGAACCATTCATGACAACAGTCCCCGACGCCATGGCCCGCTGATCAGTGTTCATTGTGCGTCGTTGTCTTCGTCACTGCTTGAAAGCGAACTGTTCGGGCATGTGAAAGGGGCGTTTACAGACGCTCGACAGGATAAGCTCGGACGCTTTCAACTCGCCGACGGAGGGACACTCTTCCTGGACGAAATTGGGGACATCTCTCTGGATGTGCAGGTGAAGCTGTTACGGGTGCTGCAGGAACGGGTCTTCGAGCCAGTCGGAAGTATGCAGACGGTGTCGGTGAATGTTCGCATCGTCGCGGCGACTCACCAGAATCTGGAACGCCTCATCGCCACCGGACAGTTCCGTGAGGATTTGTTCTACCGTCTGAATGTGATCAGCGTCACTCTTCCTCCGTTGCGGGAACGTCAGGAAGATCTCTATGAATTAACGCTGCACTTCCTGCGACGATCCAGTACCAAAGCTGGAAAAACGGTGCTGCATATCGACGATGAAGCGATGAAGTGCCTGCACAATTATCACTGGCAGGGAAACATTCGCGAACTGGAAAACGTCATCGAACGGGCTGTTGTTCTGGCGGAAGGAATGTCGATTCGCGTGGAAGACCTGCCGACCGCGATTCGCGATGCTTCTGCTTGGCCTCAAGCGATCACCGAAGAAAAACGGGACACGGCCAAAGCGAGAGAGAAAGCTCCTCGCCGTCCTCTGACGGTGACAACCGGTCGGGGACGCCGCAGTTCAGGTGACGAAAAATCGGCCTTGCTCGAAGCACTCGAACAGTGCGATGGCAACAAGGCCGAAGCCGCACGCCTGCTGGGAATCCCCCGGAGTACGTTCTTCAGCAAACTCAAGAAACATGGGTTGGGGTAAATCTCGTTTCAGGTTTGTTCTTGATGGATGCGAGCGGTGTCGATCGACAAATAGTCCCTCCCATCCAATGACGGAATCGCTGAGGACGTTCTGTTACCAGATGACTGTACGCTGATATCGTGGCCGCACACGCACGGAGTACCCGCCAATAACGGGGCGTCGGCGAGAATAAACAACCGTTGTTGGCCGATAAACCACCATGGGGCGTCGGTACATTCGCATCGGAGCACGAGGGGCCACCATGACCGGACGATATGTCCATTGCGCTTCAGCTGCGCTCGGAAGCGACGAGAACATCAACACGGCGAGAACGAACATGGCGAAGTGTTTCATAATGGGCTCCATATCCTGAGGGAACTGCTGTCTCAAAGCCTGACCGATCTGAAGTGTACCCGCTTCTGGTTGCAACTCCTTTCCCTATTCACTGTATGGAAGTATTGCCCTGTGTAATATTTATTGTCAATCGATCGGGTTTCGCTTGTTTACAAGAAGTGCAATTCTCAAGGAGGGGGAAGCTCCTGCCTGGCTCCTTGCCTTTTCTATATGGATAGACTTGGACGTTCTGTCTGAACCCTCGCTGATAAGGACCGTCCTGAGAATAAGTGTCGTGTCGTGAGTGTGGCCGGGGTTGGACAGAGCGAAGCGAAGGAAACCCCGGTCGATCGCGAAGAGTTAAGAGAGCGAACAATGAATTCAACTCCTCTTTGAACTCGTTCCGGGGTTTCGCGAGTACGCTCCAACCTCGGCCACCCGGACCGTCGAATACGAAATCTCCTCCCGAATTCGAACGACACACCTATTCTATAAAAACGACAGCAATATTCAGGGCGGTCCTAACGCAATGCGAGTATGACATCCAACGCCCACGACTCGACAAGAATCGTTCTCGCTATCGAATGGCCAGGATGGCATCTAATGGGGAGTCGGTGACTTTGCCGTCGACGTGAGAGAATCCGGCGGCTGTCAGGAGTCGCTTGTAATCTGAGAGCGGGCGTTCCCGGCCTTCAGTACAAACGAGCATGTTCAGATCCTGCATCTGTGCCCAGTCGGGACCAGTGCGGTCGTCCCGAATCATCTTTTCCCCGACGAGAAGACCTCCTCCTTCGGGGAGGGCAGCGTGAATCTTCCGTAACAGCGTCAGACACTGTTCTTCGTTCCAGTCATGCAGAATTCGCCCGACGGCATACAGGTCTCCCGGTGGAAGTGGATCAGCAAAGAAGTCACCTCCCACCAGATCAATGCGATCGGCGACGGTCGATTGTTGTACAATCTCGGTGGCGAGTGGAATCGCCTGCGGGAGATCGAAAACGGTTCCACGTAACTGAGGATATGCCTCACAGGCCGCAATCACCAGATGGCCGGTTGCCGCGCCGACATCAACCATCTGTTTGAAACGGGACAGATCAAACGCACGCACCACATGTGGAGAACTGATCATTCCGAAGCCGTTCATTCCCATCAGGAATTCCCGTTTGGCATGATCATCCTTGAAGAAGTTGTCGAAAATCGGTCCATCCCAGCCGTATGTCTGCTTCCAGCGATGGGACCCTTCCCGAATGGCCCCTTCAAGATTCCCCCACAACTTCCAGGCAACGGCATTCGAGTAATTGATATACCCTGTCATGCGTCGTGGGCTGGATGCCGTTAAGTAAGTGTCCGCTGCGGGAGTGTTGTGATAACGGTCGCCGTCTCGTCTCAGAAGATTCAATCCGACAAGAGCATCAAGCAACCGCTCCAGTGATGATTCGTTGCATTGCAGCTGCTGTGAAAGTTGAGCAACGGTCGCCGGAGACGTGTTCAGAGTGTCAAAGATTCCTAACTGAACCCCGGCAAACATGGTCTTTGAACGACGGTATGCCGACAGCAGATCCAGTACAACATCAGGAGCAGGCACGGTGTTGTCGGTCATATTTCTTCCGGGTTTCGAGCGGTTACAAGTCTGAATGGTCATCGTGCCAGCATGTCGTTGGCTTCACTCAGCGATTGTAGCATGGAAGAGCGGATCCGTTCGAGCAACTCCTGTTCGCGTCCCCGTTGAGTCAGTTCCTGAACTTCCTCAACCGTGATGGGATCCCCAATGGAAACGCGAACCGGATAAGGTCGGATGAACAACGCTCCGCGTGGATATGCATCAATCGCTCCGGCAACACCGACCGGCACGACAGGAACTTTGACGCGACGCAGAATGGCAAGAAACCCCGGCTTGATCTCCTGAAGTGATCCATCCCGAGTCCGGGTTCCCTCTGGAAAAAGTCCTACGTAATAGCCTTGCTGCAGTCGATCGACTGCCAGTCGAATACTCTCCGTTCCCGCTGAATCGCGACGGATCGGCATGACATAGGTATTCTTGAGGATCCAGCCAATCACCGGCACCCGAAACAGATCATGTCGGGCGAGATAGCTGACTGGTCGCTTCATTCCCACCGCCACAACAAGGGGATCGATGAAGCTCTGATGGTTCACCAACAGGAGAGCGCCGCCGTCGGGGAGTCGTTCAAGTCCGGTGATCCGGTAACGGAACCAGAAGACAAAAATGTTCTGCATCAACAGTTGAATACTGCGCCAGACCCAGTTGCGATGACGCGGATCGACTGTCGTTTCTGGCTCAATTACCTGTGTTCCGGTCGTTCCGGTTGCTGCTGTTCCAGTCGCGTGGCCCGTGTCATTCATCGAAGGGTGGGCCCTTCCGGCAGAATGCTGATTCGGGGAACTTCTCCGGGAGATTCAAACACGGTAATCACCCGTGGGGAGGATGGTTCATCAGTGGCCGTCCTCACCAGAAATTGACAGAATCGGGTTCCGTCAGCGAGGAGACGAACCATGGAAAGATGTCCCGGATTGACCTCGATGGACCCTCCGTAATGACTTTGAACCTGCAGTTGAGCCAGCTTGGCGATTCGTTCCGCGGCTTCCGGTCCACCGACCATGATGACTGCCCGAACGTTCTCCAGTCGGCACTGCGCGGAATACAATTTCTGAAGTGACTGACAACGGGGAAACCGGGTCGCGAGGAGTCCAACGGCATGTCCGTCGATGCGGTATAAGTCGGTGGCGGTTCGTACCCGAATGATGGTGTCACCAGCATTACTGATGACACAGGAGAGCCCGGTTTTCGCCGATTCCGCTTCAACGTCCGCCTGAATTTTTTCGGTTCTCAGTGATTTGAAGTCGTCTCGTTGAATCAATGAGGAAACGAGGGACTGAACCTGTTCCGGTTCCAGTTCTCCCCATAAGGAACCATCGCCGACGTTCACCCGGACGCGACCATTTGCGAAGACGGCCACTTCCGGTTCGCGCAGTTCTCCCCGATCGACATACCAGAGTTCCACGACCGCCACAGACGGGTCCGACGGCAATGGAATGGCTTCTCCCCCCATGCCATGAACTGGCAGGACGGAAAGCGAATAAACAAGACTGAACACCGCCACTGTCAGGAGTTTCGGTGTCATGAAAGAACCGCTCATCAGGCTTTGTTCCCGTGAAAATATTTCAACAATCATCGGGAGGCTACCGCAAATGTGGGAATCGAGACAATCCGAAAGCTCAATGCACTATCGGAATTTGCGGAACAATTGTTCACGTTTATCCAATGGATTATCAATTCGAAACTTCCCACAACCATTCATTCTGCCACGTCACGCGATTGGCGTCCCTCAATACAGCCAGATCGAGCCCTTTTCGGCTCTGACAAGAGAGGGCTGAGACGTCACATAGGACCGTTTTCCATAACTTCGCTCCATTGGCGCCAGTCGCCAGAACCGATGGGCGGCATTCCAGCCGGGCCAGCGGGTCTGTGGCTTCTCTGGAAAAGGCCAGGCTTCCAGAATTTCGTTCCATGCTGCCACGCGCTGTTGCGGGCGAATATGAATGGGGTCAATGCCGTACCATTCCAGTCGTGGACGACGCACCTGGCCACCGGCATTCTGAACCAGCTGGGTGACGATGGAGTCCAGTTCCACGACCCGTTCCGAGAGGATTTCCCAGGGAACCGTCCGGCCGGGAAAGAGGACTTTCTTGGTGATCCGGTATTGCCAGGGTGTCAGTTTCAGAATGCGTTCCAAAGGAGGGGCGACATAGGTGAACGGCATCTCCAATTGCCCGATCTGCCGAATAACACCTTCGACTTTATCAGCCACCTCTTCAGGAGGAAGCCCATAAATCAGATCATTTCCGACATCCGTCAGGAGTGCCCAGGATTCTTTCACGGGCGGGCGTGAATTCAGTTCTTCCCAGATGCGGCACTCAGGCAGAGGAGGCAACCCCCGATTCAGAACAAAGCTGCGATTACAGAATGAGCGGCCGTGTCCATGCGCCGCATGCAATTCAGTCCCACCGGAAGAGGAAGAATTCAGGCACGCAGATGCAATCAGCGGGAAGCCGAATGTGACGTTACTGGCTCCGAGAACCACGATCCGACGGGAGACTGCCACATGAGAATCTGGCAACCCGGATCGATGTTCGGTTCTCGCCACTGACGTTGTAATCATTCATCCATTCCTGGGAAGGAAGAGTTTTTTTGCTTTTAATAGGCCAGATCCATTTCACGGTGAACACGGTTTTTCTGTTCAAGAATCGCTTTCTTCTGGATTATACGCCCCCGATAAAAAAGAAACTCGCGATTCCTTCCGTAATTCTGGTCTCCCTGACATGATGTCTGGCGCGGGACCTTATCAAACATGTCCAAGTGACACACTGCCAGTTTTTGCGATCTGAGTCGCGATTTTCCCTGAATTTCCAGCCAGCCTGAATTTCCAGCCGAGAATTTTCATAAATGAACCCCAAAAACACCCTGATTTCCCTGCGTGTCGTCGGTTTTCTGGAAGGACTTTCGTTCCTGGTCCTGCTCCTGATTGCCATGCCGTTGAAGTACGCCGCCGGGCTTCCTCACATGGTCGAAATCGTCGGAGCCCTTCATGGGGGATTGTTTATTCTTTACATTCTGGCCGTGGCCTGGGGGGCCTGGACCTTTCGCTGGTCCTTCTACAGAATCGCAGAGGCATTGATCGCTTCCATCGTGCCGACGGGAACGTTCTTTCTGGAACGGCGCTGGCATCGCGAACAACTGGCCCTGCAGACAAACAAGACGGTTCCATGATTTGTGATTCTGTCAGCGGTGAATTCAAAAACGGATCATGCAATCCATGACTTGTCTTGTTACTCTGTCGTGTAACCGTGTCGTATGACTCAGTACCGCTCCTCGGAAATCAGGGAACAGATTGCCTTGTGATGTATTGTTTGATTTCCCCTTGATCCGGCTGAGACCCGGCTTTTGGAATCTGATCAGGAGAGAGAGAAGGAACCACGAATAAAACGAATCACACGATTTTTTTGATCAGCGTTCATCAGGAATTCATTCGTCAGATTGGTTCGATTCGTGGTTTCTGAATTCCTGAAAATACTTCAGGACGATTTGTTCAAAAGAGTTGTTCTCCTACGTACGAGGTGAGGTACTCAGGCTCCATTGCACTGCATCGGGGATCTGACCGGGCTGTCGTGAGAACTCAAGGACACTACTGCCATGAATCCGTTTCGAGACGGCATTGTCGCTGACCCGTGGCGTATCCAGTTTGGAGACGTGCCGGGAATCCATCACGCCGTCTACGAGCAGTGTCTGACCGGACTGCAACAGGTTCGCCAGAATCATCGATCGGCCGGGTTGCTGATTCATGGAGAAGCCGGAAGTGGAAAAACACACCTGCTCAGTCGGCTTCGCACCGATCTCACTCCAAACGCTCCTTCCGCGACCGATCGGGAGGAAAATCTTTTTGTCTGGGTTCGACTTCAAACCAGTTCCAGAATGATCTGGCGAACGATTCGACGTACGCTCGTTAACGACTGGTTCCGTCCGATTGCCGGAAACCGCTCTCAATTCGATCGCATCCTCTCGCACCGCCTTGCCGAAATTCGTGTCGCCACCGGGGATCTTGAACCCTGGATCGAGTTCATGCAGCAGGAGCACCCGGAAGAACTCTCCGAACTGATCGACCGCATTGCGACCCACCTTGATCTGGACCGCAACACCGCAATTGCCTTCGAACATCTGGCATTCAACCGGCACCGTCGTGATTTACGGGCCTGGCTGAGTGGAGACATTCTCCCCGAGGCCGCGCTGGTTCCGCTCAACCTTTCTCAGGAAGAAGGAACCGAAGAAGAACGGGAAGAAGAAGCCCAGCGTGTCGTGGTGATGCTTTGCAGGCTGGCTGGTCACAGTCTGCCGATTGTGATGGGGCTCGATCAGGTCGAAGCCCTGCAATTGACCCCGCGCGACACCGAAGGTTTGTTCGCATTCGGAAAACTGATCAGCACATTGCATGACAGCACTGAAAACGTGTTGCTGGTCTCATGCGTGCAGTCGGCCTTTGCGACGGAACTGAAAGATCACGCCCGTAGTGCCGACTACGATCGCATGACCTCACTCGGATCGCTTTCACTCGACCCGTTGAATCGGACGGAAGCACAGGACTTGATCGCTGTTCGAAGAGCGAAGTTCGAAGCCCCGATTGAAGAGGATCTCAACGCCGAACCGGCATGGCCGTTGTTGTCTCAAGAATTCGAGAACCTGTTTCAGCAGGATCGTCCCGTCACTCCTCGACGATTATTCGCCTTGTGTGCGGAACGTTTCGAAAACCGCCTGCATGGAACCCCGATTGTTACAGAGATTGTCACCGAGTTATTGCAAGGCCGGGTCACCGGACGGCCGGATGAATTTCTTGAACAGACATGGCAGGGAATTCTTGACTGGAAACGGGCCGATAACACTTCGGATCAGTCGGAAGAAATCCTCCGTCATGGATTGCCGATGCTTTGCCTGTTACTGAAACCGGATCAGCGTCTTGTCGAGGATAAAGAATTACCGGACGTCTCTCTGGTCTTCGAATACGGGCTGGCCCGGGTGGGGGTCAGTTGTTGCACGCAATCAAACATGAACAGTTTACAGTCGCAGTTCCGGCGTCTTCGCGATCAGGTGGCCCAGCGACGTGTCCAGCGGATGATCCTTCTTCGTGATGCCCGATTGCCCATTTCTTCCGGAGCGAAGAAGACACGGGAATCACTCGAAGAACTGGAACGACAGGGAGCAACTCTCCTTTCTCCGGATGCCGAGATGCTGGTCACGATCGATGCCTTACGTGACCTTCTCTCCGATGCCAAATCGGGAGATTTGTCATACAACGGAGAAACAATCTCTCCCGAAACGGTGAGTGCCTGGCTGCGACCGAAACTGAACGACAACCTGAAGAACTTTGTCGAACAGATTTTCAAAGACCGAAACTCCTGACGCTTCGATGATCCAGGGGAGTATTCAGGAATTCGAACTCGTCCAGTAAACATTTTCTGCTGTTTTCGCAAGAATCCAGGACTTCTCTTCCTGGGTGAGAAAATCGAGTTTGTCTCGAATCAGCGAGATGGACTCTCCATAAGTGTGTCCGCCCTGAACTTGAAACGGACAATCGCTGGCCCACATCAGTCGTTTCGCTCCATATGCATCACGCAAGCGGCGAACCATTGGGCCGAGGTCTGTATAGGGAGCCTGTTTCTTGCCGAGAGCATAGAACGCCGAGGTCTTCACAAAGACGTTTGGATACCGAGCCAGCCGACAAAGATTGTCGAGATCCTGTTGCTGAATCGTCCCGCTCATTCCAATTCGGGAGAAGTGATCGATCACAACCGTGGTCTCCGGATGCTTCTTGATCATCGCGTCAATCGCCGGGAGGGCATCGGGGTCTGAAAGCAGGCAAACCGCCTGTCCGGTTTGAGCGGCAAGTTTCCAGAACGCATTCATTTCCGTGGCATTCAACCAGGATTCAACGGCTGGTTTTGTTGCATAGAGTCGAAAGCCGGTCACTCCGGATTTTGCGAGTTCCTTCATCGTGTCACCGACGTTGGCCTGCTTCTCGTCGACAATAGCGACTCCTCGAAATGCGTCCGGATACTGACGGATCGCATCGAGCATATAGGAATTATCGAACTTGTAGAAACTCATCTGAATCAGAACAACCCGCGTGACTCCCTGCGGGCGGCATTCCGCGAACAGTTCTTCAGGAGTAAAACTGATGGGCTGCACATTCTCTTTTTTGAACCCTTCGGCAACAGGATAGCGCGTGGTCTCTGCCGGCCAGACATGAACGTGGGCGTCAATCAATCCCCCCGTAATATCAGCCGCACGACTTGGGGTTGCACGAATCATAAATGGGACTGCTGCCAGTGCAGTGACCTTGATCAACGACCGTCGCGACAAAAGACCATCATCGGAAGGAAGAGTCATGGAGTGGATCCTGCGTGGTTCGGTGACAGTGATGGAGAAGTCTCATTCCAGTTTAATGGAGCAACCTGTCGAATGAGAAATGCATAGGCGAACACTCCGACAATCAGCACCGATGCTGCCGCGATAAAGGCCGAGGAATAGGTTTGTGTTTCTTTCACCAGCCAGCCGGTTAATGCTGGTGACAGGGCGGCCCCCATGTTCCCGATCGCGTTCTGAAATCCGGTCCATTGTCCGGCAGCAGAGGGTCCCGCCAGAGTTTGCGTCATCGCCCAGACATTCGCTGTATAAAATCCAAGCGAGGCACAGGCCAGGCAAAGCAGCATCACACAGAGATGCGCATCGTTTGTTAACATTGATGCGGTGAGAAAGACTGAACAAAGCAGTAGTCCCACAATCAGAAAACTTTTGCGAATCAGTGTTGGTGTGGAACCACGCTGAATCAGAAAGTCGGCCAGCCAGCCACCGAAGATTGCCGTTGCCGCCATTGATAGAAAAGGCAACGAACCCAGAATTGCCATGGTCCCCTTCGCAAATCCTCGCGATTCTTCCAGATAGGCCGGAAGCCAGGAGAGCAGAAAGGCCCAGGTGTATCCCAGGCAAAAGAAACCGATCGAAGTTGCCCAGACTTCTCTGCGAACTAACAGGTCACGGAAACCCACCTGGCGAGTCATTCTATCACCTGACTGCTGAGGTGATTTCTTCTGGGATGGAACGAGTATCAGCCAGGCAGGGAGCCAGAATAAGCCTCCGATTCCGACAACAAGAAATAAAACTCTCCAGTCGTAACGGGACACCAATAATCCACCAAGAAGAAGACTCAGTGCCGGTCCCAGTTTGGTGGCTGCATCGATCAGAGCATTTGCCAGTCCACGACGGTGTTCTTCAAAGTTCATCACAATCATGCGCGACGTCGCAGGATAGGCCACGCTTTCTCCCAGTCCAAGAATCAGACGGAGCGTCAGAAACATCGCAAATCCGGACGAGAACCCCATCAGAATGGTGGCGACAGACCAGAGGACAAAACCCCCGGCGTAGAGCCATTTCACATCGAACCGGTCGACAAACCAGCCTGCCACAATCTGCGACAGAGCATAACTCCAGAAGAACGCCGAGAAGAGCAGCCCCATCTGAACATCATCGAGCTGAAATTCTCCAGCGATATTCGTTTTAACAATCGCCAGACTTCCGCGATCGACATAGTTAATGCCGATTGCGACAACGAGAAGAATCAGAACGACGGTCGATGTGGCTTTAGAAATGGAGAAGCCCTTTTTCAGAAAAGTGGCCAGTAATGCATAACATAATATTTGTTACAGGTTGATTCTGCACAACTGAACTATGCGTCAAGATGGTCGAGACAAAAACGATAATAAATCTCGCTTGCCAGTTTCAATTGTTCAATTTCAATCCACTCGTCTGATGTATGTGCCTGAGCGATGGAACCCGGTCCGCAAACGACCGACGGAACTCCAGCCGCAGCGAAACTGGCCGCATTGGTTCCATACCAGGCCCCTTGCTTCTCACGCGGCCCCGCTATGAGTTCGATATCATTCAGCAGACGTTCCGCCCAGGAGCCGTTATTGGTATCCACCAGCGGAAAAGCAATCACCCAGGGGGGCTGCATCTCGAATGGGATATCTGTTCGCTCTCGAAGATAGGCTTCCAGATGGGGAATCACAACGGCCGGATCTTCACCTGGGATCAGGCGTCGGTCGATTTCGATTTCGCATTCCGCCGGGACGATGTTAACACTCACGCCGCCGCTGATACGACCGACACTTAATGTTGAGGTGCCACATAACGGATGCCGTCCGAACGTTGCAGGGAGTTCTTCAATGTAATTCTGAATCAGATTTAACAGTTCAGACATCTGATAAATTGCATTGCGGCCTTCGTGCGGACGGGAGCTGTGACATGCTCTCCCTTCCGTTCGCAGCTTCCAGCGAACAACGCCCAGGTGGGCAACAACCACATTCAAATCGGTCGGCTCAGCAACAACACAGATATCGGGTGGAGTCGAAAAAAGGGAATCACCTGAAATGTCCCGTTTCCAGTGATCCGCCAGCGCCATGGCTCCTCGGGCGGTGTATTCCTCATCACAACTGCAGGACATGAGCACATTGGCTGCACCGAGAGGCCGCTCCTGAACCAGTTGGGCGAACGCGGCCAGCATTGCCGCCATTCCTCCTTTCACGTCGCAGGCTCCACGGCCATAAAGACGGCCGTTCTTGATCATCGGTTGAAACGGTTCGACAACCATTCCGTCGACCGGAACCGTGTCCTGATGGGCGTCGAGAAGGATTGTACGCGTCGCTCCGGGGGAGTCGTAACGTGCAATAATGTTATATCGTCCCGGCAAAACTTCATCGATTTCATAGGGGACATCCAGTTGCTGGAAGAACTGAATCAGCCAGTCCGTCACGCCCCCTTCATAGTACTCGGAGCCGGAAACTGTGGCACCCATCGGGTTCACACTGGGGATTGCAACAAGTTGCTGTAAAAGTCGCACCGGGTCGATAACCGAACCGACCGGCTCCAGTAAAGATGGTGTTTCACCAGGATGGATTTGAGCGCTCATAACACCCCTTGTTATGGGTAATAATTAAGTGTACGCAATGTGCTGTCAGTGATTATCGCTTTACGATGAGTGGCTTTAATCGCTGAATCAGATTTTCAATATCTTCTGTCGTGTTATACCAGTGAATCGCGGCCCGAATTCGGCGGTCATCCCCTTGGACGAAAATATTCTGTTCGGCGAGTTGCTGCCGAACTTGTGTTGAATCGTCGCAGGAGAAGGGGACAATCCCGGCACGATCTTCGGCCTGTTCCGGAACCAGAACATTCAATCCGAGTTCCCGAAACTCTTCATAAAGACGCATTACGAGTGGCTCTAAATCCTGACGTCGTTGAGTCACCCGTTCTGGTGCATGAAACTCAAGAGCCGCACCCAGTGAATAGAGCGAATCGAAATTCGGCATTCCTGCCTGAAACCGCTGTGCATCCGCCCGGGGATGAAAGCGTTCCAATCGATCGGTTCCGAAACAGTTTTCTGTCGAAAGCCATCCTGCCGGTCCTTGCACATGCTCGGAGAACTCGCCTGTCAACACGCGCGGGCTCACTGTCATGATGGCGGCGCCATGGATGGAGTTCATCCATTTGAAGGTGCTGGCGATTGTGAAGTCGGCGCAGTTGCCATCAACCGGAACTCGTGCGGCGGCCTGTGTCGCATCAACACACAGCAACGTCGGTGTTCCTGAAACCCGCTCCCAAAGCGGACGGGGATTGATATGTTGCCCGCTGGCGTAACTCACTTGACTGACCGTCACCAACCGGGTTCTCGGTGTGATTTGTTCAAGAAGGTCTTCCGTCCAGATTTTTCCCTGACGTGGAGTGACAACCTTCGTGACAACTCCCTGCTTCTGCAGCACCACCCAGGGGAACATATTGGACGGAAACTCGACGGAAGTGAAGACCACCTCGTCCCCGGGTTGCCAGTCAATTCCATAAGCAATGGTATTGAGTGCTTCTGTCGTACTGCTGACCAGCGCGGTCTGATCAACCTGCACGTTAAAGAGTCGGGCGGCTTTGCTTCTGGTCAGTTGGTACTGTTCCCAGAACTTGACTCGTCCCGGTTCTCCTGTCGACTTATCTTGAAGATATCGTCCAACAGCGTCAGCACAGGCCTGTAACGGCAAGCCTTCGGCGGCCGTATTGAGATACGTTTTCCCAGTCCAATACTGTGCGTTCATCAACGGGAATGGTGAACTATCCTTAATCATATATTTTCCGGTTGACGAGCGTCTCTTGCAGAAATTGCGTTCAGGGAATTGGAAATAAAATGAATTCTTTAGAACTGATTCAGTACGCTGATGTCAGGATGACATTACGTGAGAATCTGATCGTGAACATGCCCGTGAACATCGGTCAGACGGAAATCTCTGCCTGCATAGCGATAAGTTAAACGCTCATGATCGAGCCCGAGTAAATGTAACATCGTGGCATGCAGGTCATGGATATGCATTTTGTTTTCGGTTGCATAGTATCCATAGTCATCGGTGGCGCCATATTTCATACCAGCTTTCACACCAGCACCCGCCATCCACATTGTAAATCCTTCCGGATTATGATCTCGCCCGTCGTTTCCTGCTCCCTGACAGGTTGGAGTGCGGCCAAACTCTCCTCCCCAGAGGACCAGAGTGTCTTCAAGCAGTCCACGTTGCTTCAGGTCTTTCAGTAAGCCAGCAATCGGCTTGTCGACTTCGGACGCTTTCTCTTCGTGTCCTTTTCTCAGGTTTCCGTGCTGGTCCCATTGGACTTTGCTGTCGCTGTGTGAGACCTGAATAAATCGAACGCCCCGTTCGGCAAAACGACGAGCCATGAGGCACTGACGACCGAAATCTTCCGTGACCTTGTTGTCCATGCCGTACATTTCAAGAGTGGCGGCCGTTTCTTCAGACAGGTCCTGTGCGATCGGCATCTCGGTCTGCATCCGATAGGCCAGTTCGAATGATTGGATTCGAGCCTCCAGTGACGCTTCCGGACCGGAGGTCGCCAGATGCCCTTCATTGATTTCCCGCATCATATCAAGCTGCGTGCGCTGAACGGCCGAGGACCATTTCGGGTTGTCGATAAAGCCGACTTTTGCATCGGTCGACGGCTTGCTGGCGACTCCGAGTGGAACCCCCTGATAGCGTGCGGGAAGAAAAGCTGATCCCCAGTTTTTCACTCCCCCATGTGCTAATGTCGGACAGATGGTGATAAATCCGGGCATGTTCTCATTTTCACTTCCCAGACCATAATTCACCCAGGCTCCCATACTGGGGCGAATGAAGTTATCACTGCCAGTGTGGAGTTTCAGGAGTGCACCACCATGGGCCGCATTCGTTCCATGCAGTGAATGAAGAAAGCAGATATCATCTACACACTGGGCGACATGAGGGAACAGTTCGCTGACTAAATGTCCGCTTTCTCCATAGGGACGGAACTTCCAGGGAGAGGCTAATAAATTCCCGGTCGGAGCGAATTGTACACGAGGCTTATCAAACGGGAGTGGCTTGCCGTCGTCCTTTTGAAGCTGTGGCTTATATTCAAATGTATCAACATGCGATGGGCCTCCTTTCATAAAAAGGAAGATGACCCGTTTGGCACGTGGTTCAAAATGAAAAGGAGAGATTCCGGCAGCACGGGGAGACGCCTGAGCGGCTTCCTGCTTGAGCAGTGATTGCAGTGCCAGGTACCCGAAGCCAACAGCGGAGTTCTGCAACAGGCAACGACGACTCAGCGTGGTCGGAAAAGAGTTGTTCTGATTCATGTTGATCTCCCTCAAATACAGCCACAGGAGGCATTGTCACGTAGTCGAGCAGTCTGGAATCGAGCAGTCTGAATTGTGGTCAGTTGACGTAGAGAAACTCATTTGACGCTAACAAACTCTGAATCACAGCGGACCATGCCAATAACTTTGCATTCGTTTCCTCGTTACCCTCTCTCAGCATGCCTTCCAGGCGGTCGCAGTAGTCCCGGAACCGCTGCTGCTCTGCCAGTGTGGGAGGACGGCTGAATGCACGTTCATAAAGTGTGACGATGCGGGCTTCATCTGTCTGGTCTGCCTGCAGTAATTCAGCGGCAATTGTTTCCGAGACATTCATCATTAAAGGGCTGTTCATCATGAACAGGGCTTGTGGAGCGACTGTGGAATTCTCACGGTCTCCCAATGCAACGTCTGCACTGGAATAATCAAACAACGAGAAAACTTCGTAGAGATTATTTCGAATTACAGGGAGATAAACCGAACGGCGAGTTGTGTTATATCCGGTGCCGTCCATCGACGTGTGATTGAAGACTAATTCCCACTTCTTGTTTGTGAGGACCGGCCCTCCCATTTCCATATCGAGTTGTCCACTGACTGCCAGCAGAGAATCGCGAATCGATTCGGCTTCCAGGCGACGGACATCGGAACGCCAGTGAGATTTATTATCGATGTCGACCAGTGCATTCTGGTCATTGTTCTGGCTGCTCATCTGATAAGTGTTGCTCAGCATGATCAGCTTATGCATTGCCTTGAATGACCAGCCACGTTCAATGAACTCGAAGGCCAGCCAGTCGAGGAGCTCCGGATGAGTGGGAGTGCTTCCCAGTTTCCCAAAGTTGTCGGTCGTGGGAACGAGTCCTTCACCGAAATGCCAGCGCCAGATTCGATTCGCGGCGACACGAGGGGTTAACGGGTTCTGGTCATTCGATAACCAGCGGGCAAACTCCAGGCGACCAGACGAATTCTCGGGAATTGAGACGGCACCATCGAATGCCAGAATCTCAGGGACCCCTCGGGGGACTTGCCGTCCCAGTGTCAGATGACTGCCACGAACATGGATTCGCAGGTCGGTGGGTGTTCCTTCCTGAACGGCCATTGTGGTGGGCAATTCGGTATTGGCCTTCTTCATTTCGGCCAGTTCGTCACGAAGTGTTTTTAATTTTGTTTGCGTTTCTTCCGGATACTTTTTCTCGGCATCCTTAGGAGGAGCGCTGTCTGGTTTTGCGCCGGTGCTTTCCGCTAATGCGACGTTCGCGGTTTTGATCAGTTCGTCGATCTCCGACTGCTTCTTTGCAATGGCTTCATCGCGAAGTTGACGTTGTTCCCGTTCTTCTGCGGTGCCAATCTGAATCTCATTATATTTAGCGACGACTTTGAAATTCTCCATCGTCTTCGTGCTCTTCAGAACACCGGCGATGGCATAATAGTCGGCAGCTGAGATCGGGTCGAATTTATGGTCATGACAACGGGCACAGGCCAGTGTCAGACCTAAGACTGCCTGTCCAATCGCGTCGATCTGCTCATCGATGATATCCATTTCCATTTTTACCGGATCGACTTCTGCCAGCACTTTCGGCCCGAGTGAGAGAAATCCGGTTGCAATTAAAAGTTCAAAATCATCATCGACGGGGGCAAGCGAACCGTCTGGTTGAGCGGTCATCTTTTCGTTTTTATAAATTAAATCCCCTGCAATCTGTTCCATCAGGAATCGATTGAAAGGCTTGTCGTTATTGAATGCATTAATGACATAATCCCGATAGCGCCAGGCATCGACAAAGGCTTGATTTTCATCCAGTCCGTTGCTGTCGGCATAGCGTGCTACATCCAGCCAGTGGCGTCCCCAGCGTTCGCCATAACGAGGTGAAGCCATTAAGCGGTCAAGCACTTTTTCGAAAGCCTCTGGGGAGCGGTCTGCGAGGAAATCGGTGACTTCCTGCGGAGTCGGTGGAAGTCCTGTGAGATCGAATGTGGCTCTCCGGATGAGCGTGCGTTTGTCAGCGGCGGGAACAGGCTGAAGGTTCTGTTCTTTCAACTTCTTGAGAATGAATGCATCGACGGGGTTCTTCACCCAATCAGTATCTGCGAATTCAGGAACGACGGGTCGGGTCAGTGGCTGGAATGCCCAATACCGCCGAGCTTCTTCCATGTCGATATTTCCACGACGAGGCAGAATCGAACCGCCGGCCTCTTTTTCTGGATGAGGGGCGCCCATCTCAATCCACTTTTTGAACAGATCAATCTCCTCGTCCGACAGTCTGCCGTCCGGGGGCATCTTCAAGGCATCACTTTTGTAATTGATTGCCGAAATCAGCAGGCTTTCGTCAAGATTTTTCGGCACCACCGCTGGCCCAGAGCTTCCCCCACTAATCAGTCCAACGTAGGTATCGACTCTGAGATTCGATTCCTGCGAATCGGCTCCATGGCAGTCGGCGCAATGCTGTATCAACATCGGACGAATTTTGGCTTCGAAGAATTTCAGACCCTGTTCATTCTGTTCGGGAGTGACTTCTGAAGCGGAGAGAGTGGGAGCCTGCAGGCAGAGCACAATTGCTGCAATGAGTCCCCAAAGCCGGAAAGATCCTGAGTGAACCGCTCGGACCGCAGAAAATGCAGGTGGAGACAAGCGAACAGAACAGGTGTCCATTACAGGCGGGATAATCTGCATCGAAACCTCATCGGGTTCTCAGACAGGGGATGGACAAAAGGAGGTGGGATGTTTTGCGAGAATGATTTCCTGATTTTCCTCAACTCTTCGATCCGTCACATTCTCACTTATCATTGAGAGTCGCGAACAAAACCTCTCAAACGATGAGAATTCCCTATCCGCGAACGGATCGGTCAGTTTTGTCAGGGAGTTCTCAATCCCAGTTTCCGATTCCGGGTGGAGATCGGAAATTCTCGCAATACATACAGAATTTCATTTTACCAATCACCCTGCTCGATGCTACACTTCATGTGATATAATAATTTGCAATTGTAGTGCTGACAAAATGCAATAATTGGAGATGCGGTCGATGACGTCCCCTGCTTCTCGAACGGTCATTTACAAAGATTTGTCGTACTCGCAGCTGCGGAGTTATTGTGAAACCGCGCGACAAGGGAGCATGACTGCAGCGGCCAAGGCTCTGGATGTTTCACATCCGACGGTCTGGAAACAGATTCGTTCCATTGAGCAACTTCTCGGAGAAACGCTGGTCGATTCGGATGGTCGGCGGAGCGAACTGACGCTGGCGGGGAAAATTCTGGCGGAGATTGCCTCGCCGCTGGTGGCCGAATTCGAATCGCTCCAGCAGCGGTTTCACGAGGCCTATGGCTCGGCACTGAAGAGCTTGACCGTGGCCGCCCCCCCGCGCAGTTACACTGATGACATGATGGGAGTGATTGGCGAGTTTCATCAGATTCATCCCGATATCAAACTGAGAATGCGGGAAGTCTTCGAGTCGCTGGGAAACGAACTCCTCGAAGCCGGAGAGGTTGATCTTGTCATTGGTGATCGAAAAGCCTGTCGACGTCCCGACGAACTGATGGTTGAAAAGCTCTACGAAATTGAGCCAATGATCATCATGCCGGTCGGACACCCGCTTTCAAAAAAGAAACGAATCACTGTCGAAGACCTTGCGAAGTATCCGTTTCTGAATCACCCTGACTTTTATCCGGACGAAGAGGGCCGGGCAATTCTGCAGAAAGCCGGAGTTTTCGAACATCCCGACCGGGGATTTGACCTCGTTCTGGCCTCTTCCATTCGCAGTTGCGTGAAGCAGGGACACGGAATCGGTCTGGTGGGACAGGTTCGGACCGATCATCCCAGGGATCCGGCTCTGGTCGAACGATCGATTCAACATCTGCTCCCGCCTGCCATCTGTTATGGATTCAGCGTTCGTCGGGTCGCCGAGAGCCCGACTCAGCGGGCATTTATGGATCTGGTGAAACAACGGCTGGGGCGTGAACCTCTCAAATAATTTCACCCGTTCGTGAGCAATGAACGAATGGCATCAATCGCGTTTGGATGACGCAGCGTAAGTCCCAGTTCCTTCCGCGTTTGTGAACTGTCGCATTGCTTATTGAGACCTGTGGGTTCTCCGGGGAGAAATGTCGGTTCGGGCGCCCCGACTTCTCGTGCCATGGCCGAATAGAATTCGCGTCGCCGCAACGGATGTTCATCGCTCAGGAGGAGAGGTGAACGACTCGTCTCTGTCTCACTGAGTCGCAAAACCGCTTGCACGGCATCATCGACATGAATCAGGTTCAGCCAGGCATCTGGGTTGCCTGACAGCGGAACGCCGGATTGAAGTTGTTCCCGCCTGGCAATGAGGCGTTGCGGACCGTACAGCCCCGCAAGCCTGAGAATGGTTGATGTTCTCCCCTCCCCGGCAAACCGGTCAATCACGCAGTGTTCAGCTTCCAGGCAGATGTCCCCCCCGTCTGAAGTAGGAACACAAGGAGAATCTTCATTCACGATTTCCCCGTTGTCCTGTCCGTAAACGCTTGTGCTGGAAACGAAGATCAGTCTAGGAACCCGTTCCTGCAGAACAGACAACACATTGTTCAATCCATTGACGTAAACTTCCCGCTTATTTGCACCTGCAGTGCGGTCATATCCAACGGCATACAGGCACAAATCCGCTTCAGGCAGGGCTTGTAGCGATTCGGGATGAAGAACATCCCCGACAATTGGCTGGATCCCCTTTTGGCACCACTCATCTGCCCGTTGTGATGAACGAGTCAATGCGGAGATGGTGTGGCCCCGTTCTTGCCAGGCGCGTGCGGCGCGAAGTCCCAGATAACCGCATCCAACAATCAGAATTTGCACGTTTCTCTGCTCCGAATTTCCGCATCAGTCCGAAATCATGAAGGAATACTCATTTTCCTGAGCGAACTGTTTTCGTTCCGCGTGACAATCACGTATCGTTCACATATTGTCCAATGTTGTCGAGAGTTGAAACCAACTTGCGGCACGGGAGCAGATCGCTCTCCAGTCTGCCCGTGATGCGTCTTTCAGGCATTGGCAGTTTTCGGCAGGAAAACTGCAATCGTCCGCTGGCGGAACAGGGCAGGTCTATTTTCAAAGATACTTGCATCAATGAGGAGACGGAAATGAGTGCCTGGCCGATTGGCGTATTTGTCTCACAGGATACCGGATTAGGGGTTCACCTGGATGTCGTTCAGGAACTCGGAATTCCAACGGTTCAGCTTCATGCTCCTTCCCCTGCGAACCGGACTGCGGAAGCAGCCGCGTCGTTCCTGAAAAAACTGAATGAAATTGGCGTCACCGTCACCGCAGTTTTCGGTGGTTTTGAAGATGAAAGCTACGCCAGCATTGAAGAAACCGCCCGAACTGTCGGACTGGTTCCCGAAGCGACCCGGGCTGCTCGCGCTGCGGAAATGAAAGAGATTTCCGATTTTGCCAAACACCTCGGCTGCAAGACTGTTGCTCTGCACATCGGTTTCGTTCCGCGAGATCGTGCGTCGGAGACTTACAAGAGCCTGATTGAGACCACTCGCGACCTGCTCGACCATATCGCCGCGAATGGGCAACAGTTGAATCTTGAAACCGGACAGGAAACGGCAGAACACCTGCTGGAATTCATCGACGATGTTGATCGTGACAACCTGTTTATCAACTTCGATCCAGCCAACATGATTCTGTACGGAACCGGTAATCCAATTGATGCACTCCGTACGGTGGGGCATCTGGTTCGCAGTATTCACTGTAAAGACGGCACCTGGGCACCGGACGATCAACGGGGTGTCGCCTGGGGTCGGGAAGTGGCACTCGGAACCGGTGATGTCGGAATCGAGAACTACCTGCGGACGCTGCAGTCGATCGGGTATGACGGTCCTTTGACCATTGAGCGTGAAATTCCACAGGACCGCGAACGCCAGAAAGCGGACGTTGGTCAGGCAGTACAGCTTCTGGAAGGATTGCGAAGCCAGATTCTGGGAGAAGCAACGACCTGATCGGGCGGCATCCCGAATCTTGTCGTATGGAAGGTCAAGGATTGTTTTCTTTGTAAACAGTGTTTTCGCTTTATTGAAGATGCCCGGGGAGGGCGAGGCTCCCGCCGAGCCGCGAGCAAAGGGAAAGCGTGATTTTTCATGCGGCTCAGCAGGAGCTTCGCCCTCCCGGCATTTCAGCAAGCGAAGACCGAGTCGGTGTGAAGACAATACCTTGACAGCGTCTCAGGGGTGACGCATCACGTCTATTATTCATTGTGTTTGGTCGAAACGACATGTCTGAAGATATCGAACAGTTGCAACTGAATTATGGCGTCGACGGGCGATTCACCGTGGATCTGCTGACGCGGCAACTGGTGCTGCATCATCGTGCTCCTGAAGCATTGCCAGATGACGAAGCGTCCGTTCAACGGGCATTCGACGAACCGGTCGAGTTTCCCGGTCTCGAACAGACCATCCTGCCGGACGATCGTCTGGTGATTGTGATTGATGTCGACACTCCCTGGGCAGACCGGATTTTTGCGGAGCTCTGGCGGCGACTCAGTTCCGTCGGGTTCTCTCCGGAAAACGTGATTCTGGTTCAACCGGCCATCTGGAAGAAAGCGGAAGGGGTTGACCCTCGGGCCAGACTGCCGGAAGAGATCAAAGAACGGTTCACACTGGAACGACACGATCCCACCGGTCCGGAGAGTTGTGCTTATCTCGCGTCGACGGCCGGGGGAGAACGAATCTACCTGTCCCGTCTGCTCACGGATGCTGATGTGGTGCTGACGATCGGCCCTGTCGAGTTCGATCCGGTGCTCGGAGTTCGGGGGACGGCCAGTAGTTTGTACCCAGGGTTGTCAGACGTGGACGCCTTGCGTCGGGCACAAGGACAAGGGCACGAAGAACTGGGGCCGTTTGACGTTCGTCCGTTTCGACAACTCGTCGATGAGATCGGCTGGCTGCTCGGATTGCAGTTGTCTGTTGCAGTCGTTCCTGCGAATGGAGTGAATGCACATCAGATTCTGTTTGGTCAGACGAATGCCGTGTTGAAACGGGCTCAACAGACGCTCTCTTCCCGATGGACAGTCACGGCTGACGAACGGGCGGAACTGGTTCTGGTTACGGTCACGGCCGATGCGAATGGACATGGCTGGGAACAGGTTGCCGCCGCGATTGATGTGGGTCGGCGACTGGTGGAACGCAATGGCCGAATTGTGGTTCTTTCTCAGATTGAAACACCACCGGGGCCGGGGTTGGAGATTCTGAAATCGGTCCGCGAACCACGCGACGCTTTGCGACCGATTCAAAAGGCGAACACACCCGACCTGATTGCCGCCTCACGGATTGCGGCTGCGGTCGACTGGGCCAATGTCTCATTACTAAGCAAGTTGCCTCCGTCTGAAATTTCCGATTTGTTCCTGATCCCATTGGAATCCGAACAGGAAGTGAGACGACTTCTTCAGAATGAAGACCTGACGGCCGTGATCGAAAGTGCCCAGCACGTGTTTGCCCGAAGCGGGGTTTGAGTCGGAGGATTTACCACGGAAAAGACGGAAATCACGGAAAGAAATTGATCTGAATGAGTGACAAGAAATCCTGACCGGTTTCTGGAAACACGGTCTGTTTTTGAAACGTTGTCAGATCCCCTTGTCCCATTTCCGTCTCTTCCGTTCTTCCCGTGGTTCCTCTTCATGTCTGATTCAGTTGAGCTATTGCCAGACAGTTACCGCTTTTGCCCGGATTTTTGCAGAGAGCTTTCAACTTTGGGGATCCCGTGGCAGGCTGGTTGAGTCTCTCGTAATCCTCTGGTACGTTCTCAAAATCATGTCGTAATACTGCAGTGATCCAAGAGGGGACCCATTGATGAGCGTACGCAGCGGAATTATCGGTCTGGGATTCATGGGGATGACCCACTTCGAAGCCTACCGTCAGGTGACCGGTGGAAGTGTCACGGCGATTGCGACTCGAAGCGAGAAGAAGCGAAATGGCGATTGGTCTGATATTCAGGGGAACTTCGGCCCACGAGGAAGTGCGAATACGGATTTGACCGGAGTCAAAACCTATTGCGAGACGGACGAACTTCTGGCTGACCCAGAGATTGATCTGGTTCATATCTGTCTTCCCACCGACCAGCATGAAGAGATGACGCTCGCCGCGCTGGCTGCCGGAAAACATGTTCTCGTCGAAAAGCCGATCGCCATCGAACTGGATGCAGCGGAACGGATGCTGGCGGCTGCAAAGAAAGCCGGCAAGCTGTTGATGGTCGCGCATGTGCTCCCCTTCTTCCCGGAGTTCCGCTGGGCTCACGAGCAGATTCAAAGTGGAAAGTATGGTCCGCTTCGGGGAGCCACGTTACGACGCGTGATCGCTCCTCCCTCCTGGTCGGCAGACATCAGTGACTTCCGAAAACTGGGAGGCTGGGGAATCGACCTGCACATTCACGATAATCATTATCTCAACGTCTTGTGTGGTGTTCCGCAGAGCGTGTTTTCACGAGGACTGTTGAAAGAAGGATTCGTCAATCATGTCAGCACGCAGTATGTGTACGGCGATCCCGATTTGAGTGTGAACAGTGTCAGTGGAGGAATTGCGGCTCCCGACCTGAAGTTCGCGCAGAGTTTTGAATTCTTTCTCGACGACGCCACGATTCAGTTCGACGCTGGAACCTACGGGGACCAATGGGTCGTCAATCGGCCGTTGACTCTTATCTCCAAAGAAACGGGAGTCACCACGCCGCAACCCGGCGGGGGAACGGAATGGTGTGCCGCGTTTACCGAAGAAATTCAGGCTGCCATCAATGCCGTGCAGTCAGGCGAAGTCCCCACGACACTTGCCGCCACCACGGCAACACAGGCTCTGCGAATCTGCTATGCTGAGGCCGAAAGTATTCGAAGCGGTCGCCCGATTAGTGTGGAAACCCTTCAACCTGTGTAGGGGAATAAAATCAGAAATTCAAAATTGGGTAACACATTCGCCAAGTGAAGTTGATTTCCCTTGTTCCCAAGCTCTGCAGCTTTTTGCACGTTAAATCACAATGCCTTGAAGGAGAAGTGGTTGCAACACGTAATGGTGTCTACTCCGCATC